>Ga0314774_1000044_pt1 | contig 116166 bp, 107 predicted proteins | sample MetaGCBIA2018_FD_204515 | JGI IMG/M metagenome (GOLD analysis project Ga0314774, IMG submission 204515) | Cryopeg brine microbial communities from Beaufort Sea near Barrow, Alaska, United States - CBIA 2018 | ecosystem: Environmental > Aquatic > Marine > Coastal | place: USA: Alaska... | reverse complement strand
CTTTTACTTCAAACTTCACCTGGCCTTCGGCTTTGGCGAACAAGGTGTGATCCTTGCCCAGCCCAACGTTGGTGCCTGGGTGAAAACGCGTGCCACGCTGACGAACAATAATGCTGCCTGCGGATACGCTTTCGCCGCCGTAGCGCTTCACACCAAGTCGTTTCGACTCGGAATCGCGACCGTTACGGGTACTACCTGCTGCTTTTTTATGAGCCATGATAAGCCTCCTAATTAAGGGGTGATTCCCGGGGTTAGCCCTGGATACCCGTGATTTTTACTTCAGTAAACCACTGACGGTGGCCCTGACGCTTCATAGAATGCTTCCGGCGACGGAATTTAATGATCTGGATCTTGTCGTGACGACCGTGGCTGACGACTTCCGCAGTCACTTTGGCGCCTTCAACAACCGGCGCGCCTACGTTAACATCGTCGCCGTTGGCGATCAGCAAAACACGGTCGAATTCAATGTTACTACCGGTTTCTACTTCCAGCTTCTCCAGCTTCAGAGTTTCGCCTTCCTTTACACGGTGCTGTTTGCCACCGCTAACAATAACTGCGTACATGTCTGCTCTCCGCGATTGACCCATCCCTGCTCTTATCCACCTGGTTCTAAGGGAAGCGCTTTGGCGACCCTATAGCAGGGAGCGCAGGTTGGGATGAGTTGGGCGCGTGATTGTACGAAAAGCCGACACGCAATACAAGCTATGTTGACACTCTTGACCTTGTTACGTTGACACCCTTCGCCTTGTTACCTAGCATTGCTGCGACCCGCCTGTTTTATCGACAGCAACAACACCGCCAAACACCGGAACCCTTCATGACAACCCAACGCATCTACGACACCGTAGCAGACGACTTCAGCCGCGTTAACGAACTGATTATTCAGCGTTTGTCATCCGATGTTCCGATGGTCGAAAAAATTGCGCAATATATTATTGAAAGCGGCGGCAAACGCTTGCGGCCGCTGCTGGTCCTGCTTGCAAGCCGCGCTGCCGGCTACAACGAAGACAATCACCTGAAACTGGCCGCTGTTATCGAATTTTTGCACACCGCCACCCTTCTCCATGACGACGTGGTGGACACCTCCGACATGCGTCGGGGGCGCAGCACTGCCAACGCCAAGTGGGGCAACGCACCCAGTGTGCTGGTGGGCGACTTTCTATACGCCCGCGCCTTTGGAATGATGGTCGAGCTGGAAAGCCTGCCAATCATGAAGGTGCTATCACACGCCACCGCGGTGATAGCCGAAGGCGAAGTGATGCAGTTGATGAATGTGAAGAATCCAGACTTGACCGAAAACCAGTACATGCAGGTGATTCATAACAAAACGGCGATGCTGTTCGAGGCCTCATCGCACTCCGGCGCCTTGCTGGCCGGCGCAAGCCACGCCCATGAAGAAGCACTGAAAAATTATGGCAAGCACCTGGGGCTGGCGTTTCAACTGGTGGACGACGTACTGGACTATCGCGGTGACGCCGAAACCATGGGTAAAAACGTGGGTGATGATCTGGCCGAAGGCAAAACCACATTGCCGCTGATTTATGCAATAGCCAACAGTAACGATGACGAAAAACAGCTGATTCGCCGCGCGATCCGCAAGGGCGGGCTAGACGATCTGCAACGGGTGCTGGCGATTATAAACACCACCGGCGCGCTGGATTACGCTATGGCTAAAGCCAAAGATCAGGCGCAGCAGGCCAAGGACTGCTTGCAAAGTCTACCCGCTAGCGATCACCTGGACGCGCTCCACCTGCTGACCGACATTGCGGTTGCCCGTATCAACTAAACAGCAGCCCCCGGCAATCGAAACTCTTTACCCACAAAAAAACCTGCATCGCTACGATGCAGGTTTTTTTGTGGCACGCAGCCTTTCTAGAACGTGAGCGTTACTCGAACGCCCAGCGCAGAAAGTTTTTCTTTTCTTCGTCTGAGGCGGTTGCCCACACGGCCTTCAGAGTGTCCAGAGCATTGCCTTGCGCTGCGGCTGATGTCGCTTGAACGCCTGCTATTCCCGGAATAGGTGTTCTGGCCGGCGCCTGGCTTGGCACGTAATTCGCCGATGCGGTCGCTACCTGGCCAGCACTGCTTACAATCTCTGCTGAAAAATCTTTCATCTCACGCTCGGCTTCTCCACGCGTCGCCGGCTTGTCAAAGCGAAACTCGTAAACGGTGCCGGCTTTAGCGTCAAAGCTGGCCAGTTGCGGCTTGCTTTCAACTACGTCAACCTTGGATTCGCCGTTATCCACGACAGTGGTCTTTGCCCAGATGGTTTTGTAAACAAACACCACATCGTTTTTACCGGGCAACAAAGCGTAGTCCAGCGCCAGATCGTTCATCAGGAAGTTACCCACGGAACGCCCGTTAACCTGGGTTACCCGAATTTCTCCCGGCGCTTTCAACGTCGCCGCATTCACGGCCTGGGCAGGATTACCTTGCCAAGTTTCTATACGGGTCATGGAACTGGAGCAGCCAGCAAGAACTACCAGCATAACGGCAGGCAGCAGCAACCGGAAAACTGAAAACGAGCCAGACAGACGGCAATGATTCATTGAATCTCCTTGATGCAACAATAAAGAAAAGGTGCAAAATCAACTGTATCGGCTACAGCCAGCTTTTGTTATACGCATTCTGACCAGCGGCCGTGAACAGGGCAAGCGCCGCAGGCCCTGTTTTACAAAAACTATGCCGTTGTCAGGAAAAAACCTGCGGCATAATCCATAAATCAATCAGGTAAAGGCAAACCAGGGCCATTATGGCGGCCACTACGTCGTCCACCATAATACCGAAGCCCCCAGGTAGGCGCTCGTCCAGCCAGTTGATGGGCCAGGGTTTTATAATATCAAACAAACGGAACATGACGAACGCAAGCAATACACCAACGATGTGGTCCGGAAACAGCCCCAGGGCAATCCACATGCCCACAAACTCGTCCCAGACAATACCGCCATGATCGTGCACCTTCAGATCGCGGGAAGTTTTCCCGCACAGCCACACACCCACGATGAACGCCAGAGCCACAATCGCCCAGTATATTGGCTGGGGTAGCCAGGCAAACGTGTACCAGATAGGAATGGCCGCCAGGCTGCCCCAGGTTCCGGGTGCACGGGGCATTGCGCCGCTGCCGAAGCCAAACGCAAGAAGGTGAACAGGATCACGCAAAAATCCGGGCGGCAATAAGCCTTCTGGCAAATCCGGTTCTGTTGGAAAGTCGTTCTGGCTCATCGGGACCCTGATGAAGTATGAAGAATGTCAGCAACCCGCTGCTAAGTGATCGAAAAGTGGTCGAAGCCCGGACGCCGTGAATAAACCATACCTGCGTCTGCATTTAGCCGCAAGCCTGGCTCCTGCTGCACCTGCCCGATAACCGTCAGTTGCTGTTGCAACCCGCGGCTGGCGGCGGCCCAGCGCTGTTCGGGAACGGTTACGCAGAGTTCGTAATCGTCACCAGACTGCAATGCAAACCCTGCCGCTGCGTCGCCCTTTATCCGCCGCAGGGCTGCCGACAGAGGTAGTGCTGCAAGATCGATGGTTGCACCCACGCCAGAGGCTCGCAAAATATGCAGCAAATCGGCATGCAGCCCATCAGAGATATCAACCGCTGCTGAAGCCACCGAACGCAGCGCAATACCCAGTTCCAGCCGTGGCTGCGGGTAATGGTAGCGCTGCAGTACGCTGGCGGCGTCTGTTGCGGGAGCCGTGTCGTACAAAAAATCCAGCGCCGCACCGGCATCACCCAGTTGGCCGCTAACGCACACCAGGTCTCCCTCACGTGCGCCGTCGCGACGCAGAGCCTGGCCTCGGGGAACGGTGCCATGCACTTGCAAGCTCAGCGTTAGGGGGCCCCGAGTCGTATCACCACCGGCCAGCACAATGCCAAACTGTTGGCTGGCTTCAGCCAGCCCGGCGGCAAAGCCTTCCAACCAGGCTTCATCGGCCGCAGGCAAGGTCAGAGCCAGTGTAAAGCACACCGGCTGTGCGCCCATAGCGGCCAGATCACTCACCGCAACAGCGAGCGCGCGCCAACCCAAAAAACGCGGACAATAGCTAACTGGAAAATGCACGCCTTCAACCAGCGTGTCCACTGAAAACACCAGGTCTTGATTGGCAGGCACACGCTGAATAGCGCAATCGTCACCCACTCCAAGCAACAAACCGGAGCCGTCTAAGGCAGGCTTGGCAGCCTTCGCCATTGGCGCAAAGTAGCGGCGAATCAGCTCAAACTCACCCATCGCTGCCACTAACGCGGGCGAATTTCAGCCAGCCGCAGCCGGCGGCTTAGTTTGTCGAGGATGCTGTTTACAAACCGGTGGCCCTCAGTCCCGCCAAAGCGTTTCGCCATTTCAATGCCTTCGTTAATGACGACTTTGTAGGGCACATCCAGGCGAAATTTCAGTTCATAGGCGCCCAAGCGCACAATGGCTAGCTCTACCGGATCGACTTCTTGCAGCGGGCGATCCAGAAACGGCTCGATCAAGCGGTCCAGTTCAGCCTGCTCTCGGCTGGTGCCGTGCAGCAGGTCACGAAAATACAACAGGTCCACTTTGCTCATGTCGTTATCGACCATAAACTCGGCTTCAATGTTAGAAATTGCGCTTTTGCTGAAATGGCGCTGGTATAACCCCTGCATCGCCATTCCGCGAGCGCGGCGACGATCACCGGCTTTGGGCTGGGCAGGTTTTCCCGGGTTTGAGGTTGGCTCGGGAGATGAACCAGGAATAGTGTCTTCAGGTAGGCTCATTACTCACCCAGCTTCTTGAACAGGCTGACCATTTCGAGCGCTGTAATGGCCGCTTCTGCGCCCTTATTACCGGCCTTGGTGCCTGAACGTTCAATAGCCTGTTCGATGGAATCCACGGTCAAAACACCAAAGGCTACCGGAATATCGGTTTCCAGGCTGACAGCACCTAAACCACTGGCAGCTTCGCCAGCAACGTACTCAAAGTGCGGCGTGCCACCACGAATAACCGCGCCCAGGGCGATAATGGCGTCGTAATTACCCGTTTCTGCCACGCGCTTGACCGCCAACGGCATTTCGTAAGCACCTGGTACACGAATCACAACAATGTCTTCATCCGCGATACCGTGGCGGGTCAGGGTATCCAGGGCACCGTCCACCAGGCTCTCTACCACAAAACCGTTAAACCGCCCCACAACCAGAGCATAACGGCCGCTGCAGTGGATAAAATCGCCTTCAATTACTTGAATTTCCGCCATCGGTGGCTCCTGTCAGGCTGCCGCAGCATACGGCAGCGGATTGATCATTCGGGAATATAAGGCACGTACTCAACCACTTCCAAATCAAAGCCGGAAATGGCGGAGAATTTCATCGGCGGGCTTAACAGGCGCATTTTTCCCACACCAATATCACGCAGAATTTGCGAACCAGTGCCTACCGTAAAGTACACGCCAGAGCTGTCTTTGCCGGCACCGCTACGGCCATGTTCATAGAATTCCTGAATACGGTTTTCCAGGTTGTAACTGTCTTCAGCACCGTTGAGCAAAACCACAACACCGAGCCCCTCAGCAGCCACCTTTTGCAGCGCCCGATGCAACGGCCAACTGCGGGAATCGCGCCGGCGGGCTCCCAACAAGTCGCGCAGGGTATCGGTAATGTGTACACGCACATGCACCGGCTGCTCCGGGGAAATATCCCCCATGGTTAAGGCCAGATGAATGGTGCCATGAATGCTGTCACGGTAAGTGTGCAGCTTAAACAGGCCGTATTCGGTGTCCAGCTTGTTTTGCTCTATGCATTCAACCGTACGTTCGTTGGTGGTGCGGTAGTGTATCAGGTCTGCGATGGTGCCTATTTTCAGGTTGTGCTCGGCGGCAAAGGCTTCGAGATCTTCGCGCCGCGCCATAGAGCCATCATCTTTCATAATTTCACAGATCACGCCCGCAGGCTCACAACCCGCCAACGCAGCCAGATCGCAAGACGCTTCGGTGTGGCCAGCGCGGCTGAGCACGCCGCCGGCGTCTGACATCAGCGGAAAAATATGGCCTGGCTGCACCAGGTCTGATGCTTGGGCATCGCGGCCTACAGCGGCCTGCACCGTACGAGCGCGGTCCGCAGCTGAAATCCCGGTGGTAACACCCTCCGCTGCCTCAATAGACGCGGTGAACTTAGTGCCAAAACCAGATGCATTCTGGTTAACCATTAACGACAGCCCCAACTGCTTGCAGCGATCGCGGGTCATCGGCATACAGATCAGCCCACGACCAAAACGGGCCATAAAGTTGATGTGCTCGGCTTCACAATGCTCAGCCGCCATGACCAGGTCGCCCTCGTTCTCGCGATCCTCATCGTCCATCAAAATAACCATTTTGCCCTGACGAATATCTTCAACTAAATCTTCGATCGTATTCAGTGCCATAACGCGGTTGCACCCTTGCAGCGCTCCTGCCCGGAGCCTCCGTGAATTGATAGTTAGCGACGCGCCAGAATCAGCCTCTGGTCGACGCCTAGCTGACGCCGGTCAAGCACCTGCCATTGTATTTTGTCTGCCATGGATTCCAGCGCCAAACTGGCCGTTGGCCGCCCGGTACTGCCAAGGAATACCGGGGCCTGATAGAGCCAAAGTTCATCCACCAGATCCTCACTGATAAAGCTGCCCGCCAGAGTTGGCCCGGCCTCTACCAGTACTTCATTGATGCCTATATCGCCCAGCGTGTCCAACATTTCAGCCACGTTTACGCCCTTGTCGTGCCAAGCCACGCCGCGCAGGCGTATACCTAACGCAGCCAAATCTTGAGCCGCGCTGGTCGCCAGCGATGAGGTGGCACAAAAGACCTGTACTTTACCGCCGCGGAAGATTTTAGCGGATGCCGGTGTACGGGTATCGCGGTCGGCAATTACCCGTAGCGGTTGCCGCGCAGGCTCGGTAGCGCTGCCAATATCGCCCATTTCTGCGCGCCGCACGGTTAACGACGGGTTGTCCGCCAGCACCGTACCCACTCCGGTCAAAATGGCGTCGCTCATGGCACGCAGGCGCTGAACGTCGCTGCGCGACTCTGGCCCGGTGATCCATTGGCTTTCGCCCGACGCCATGGCAGTGCGGCCGTCCAGGCTAGCGGCCATTTTCAGCCGTACCCAAGGGCGCCCGCTGGTCATGCGTTTCATAAAGCCTGGGTTCAGCTTGGCGGCTTCGCCTGCCAGTAAACCCACGTGAACGCGAATACCAGCAGCCCTGAGCATTTCCAGCCCGTGCCCGGAAACATTCGGATTTGGGTCCAGCGTGGCAAAAAAAACCTGTGCAACCCCGGCTTCTATCAGCGCTTTGGCGCAGGGCGGTGTGCGCCCGAAATGACTGCAGGGTTCCAGAGTGACATACGCCGTAGAGCCGCGGGCGGCAGTACCGGCCTGGCTTAAAGCACGCACTTCGGCGTGGGCTTCTCCGGCGCGTTCATGCCAACTTTCACCCAGAATGCGATCCCCGCGCGCAATCACGCAGCCCACGCGGGGGTTCGGGTGAGTGGAATACCGGCCACGCCAGGCCAACTGGACAGCACGGGCCATAAAGGCCCGGTCGCGAGTGGTGATCATGACTTTTTTTCCGCGCCCGAATCCGCCAGCGCCTTAGCTACATCTGCCACCGAATCTCCATTACCGGCGGTAAGACGCTCGATTTCTTCCTTGAATTCGTTCACATCCTGAAAGCTGCGATACACCGACGCAAACCGTACATAGGCTACTTTGTCTAGCTGGCGCAACTCAGTCATCACCTCTTCACCCAAACGCATAGACTTTACTTCGCGCTCGCCGGTGGCACGCAACTGCGCCTTGATGTGGCTCAGTGCGGTATCTATTTGCTCGATACTGACCGGGCGTTTTTCCAGCGCTTTCATCAACCCGGAACGCAGCTTTTCTTCGTCAAAAGGCTGGCGAGTGCCATCCTGTTTCACGACCCGCGGCATAACCAGCTCGGCGGTTTCAAAGGTAGTAAACCGTTCGCGGCACGAAAAACATTCCCTGCGGCGACGCACCTGATTGCCCTCTGCCACCAGGCGCGAGTCAATCACTTTGGTATCGTCTTCGGCACAGAATGGACAATGCATAATCAGAAACTCTAAAGAGAACCCCAAGCCCGATCTAAACAGGCCTGACCCGGGGTAACAACGGGCAACTTACGCGTATACCGGGAAGCGGGCGCACATGGCTTCAACTTGCCCGCGCACACGGTCAATCACGGCTTCGTCGTTCAGGTCGGCAAGAATGTCACAAATCCAGCCGGAAAGTTCGCGACATTCCGCTTCGGCAAAACCACGAGTGGTAATGGCCGGCGTACCGATGCGCAGACCCGACGTAACAAACGGCGAGCGCGGGTCGTTCGGTACCGCGTTTTTGTTCACGGTGATATGGGCCCGGCCCAGTGCTGCATCGGCGTCTTTACCGGTGATCTCCTGTTTGATCAGGCTCAACAGGAACAGATGATTTTTGGTACCGCCGGACACCACGTCAAAACCGCGATCAACAAACACTTCGGCCATGGCCGCGGCGTTTTTAACCACTTGCTGCTGATACGTCTTGAACTCGGGGCTCATGGCTTCTTTGAAGCAGATTGCCTTAGCCGCGATCACGTGCATCAGCGGGCCACCCTGGCCACCGGGGAATACCGCGGAGTTCAGCTTCTTGTGCAGAGCTTCGTCGTCGCAGGCCAGAATCAGCCCGCCGCGGGGGCCGCGCAGGGTTTTGTGGGTAGTTGTGGTCAGCACGTGGGCGTGGGGGACCGGGTCAGGGTAAACACCCGCTGCCACCAGGCCAGCTACGTGAGCCATGTCGACAAACAGGTAGGCACCCACTTTATCGGCAATCTCGCGGAAACGGGCGAAATCAAGATACTGCGAATAAGCGGAGAAGCCGGCAATGATCATCTTCGGCTTGTGCTCCACCGCCAACGCTTCCACGTCGTCGTAATTGATCAGACCTGTGTCGGTGTCGATACCATATTGAACGGCGTTGTAGATTTTGCCAGAGAAATTCACGCTGGCGCCATGGGTTAGGTGTCCACCGTGGGCCAGGCTCATGCCCAGTACCGTATCACCCGGATTCAGCAGCGCTAGAAATACCGCCGAGTTGGCCTGTGAACCAGAGTGCGGCTGCACGTTGGCGTAAGCCGCTCCGAACAATTCTTTGGCGCGATCAATAGCCAGCTGCTCGGCAATGTCTACAAACTCACAACCGCCGTAGTAACGCTTGCCGGGATAACCTTCGGCGTACTTGTTGGTCAAATCGCTGCCCTGCGCTTCCATCACCCGCGGGCTGGTGTAGTTTTCCGACGCAATCAGCTCGATATGAGCTTCCTGGCGATGGCTCTCCGCCTGCATGGCGTTCCAGAGCTCGTCGTCAAAACCGGCGATTTTCATATCACGATTAAACATGGATGCGCTGCCTCTGTGTGCTTGGCTGACCGTAAATTTTAGCCCGCTATTCTAGCTCATTGTCGGGGGTAAAATCACCCTCTAAACCGCCAACGACTGTTGACGCAGGCCAACACATAATTCCGTACTGCTCAAATCGGGGACAGATTTGAAAGGGGAGACAGATTTCAAATCTGTTCCCTGCAGCAAGTTTCACAGATAGGGGACAGATTTGAAATCTGTCCCCAGGCAAAGTGAAATCTGCTTCAATTGCTATAACTGGGCCATTTCGCTACCTTACTGCGGTTAATTCCACACATTTGAAACCCCGGAGGATTCCACTCTTATGGCCCAGTACGTATACACAATGAACCGCGTTGGCAAAGTGGTTCCGCCCAAACGCGAGATACTCAAGGACATTTCCCTGAGTTTTTTCCCGGGCGCCAAAATTGGCGTGCTCGGTTTGAACGGGTCTGGTAAATCCACTCTGCTGCGCATTATGGCCGGCATTGATCAGGATTATTCCGGCGAAGCCCGCCCCCAGCCTGGCATTAATGTGGGCTACCTGCCTCAAGAACCAGAACTGGACGACAGCAAGACCGTTAAGGAGATCGTCGACGAAGCCGTAGCCGAAGTTCACAACGCGCTAGCAGAACTCGACCAAGTGTACGCCGCTTATGCCGAACCGGATGCCGACTTTGACGCCCTAGCCAAAAAGCAGGAAAAACTGGAGGCTGTGATTCAGGCCACCGACGGCCACGACATTGAACGCAAAATGGAAGTCGCCGCCGATGCCCTTCGCCTGCCGGCCTGGGACCAGATGGTGAAAAACCTGTCCGGTGGCGAACGCCGCCGCGTTGCCCTGTGCCGCTTGCTGCTGTCGGGCCCGGACATGCTACTGCTGGACGAGCCCACTAACCATCTGGATGCCGAATCGGTTGCCTGGCTGGAGCGTTTTCTGCACGACTACGAAGGGACTGTTGTGGCCATCACCCACGACCGTTACTTCCTGGATAACGTTGCCGGCTGGATTCTGGAGCTGGATCGCGGCCACGGTATTCCGTTTGAAGGCAACTACAGCCAATGGCTGGAAAACAAACAGAATCGCCTGGAGATGGAATCCAAGCAAGAAGCCTCACATCAAAAAGCCGTGAAACACGAGCTGGAATGGGTTCGCAGTAACGCCAAAGGCCGCCAGTCCAAGAGTAAGGCCCGCCTGGCGCGCTTCGAAGAAATGAGCTCGCAGGAATTCCAAAAACGCAACGAAACCAATGAGCTATATATTCCGCCCGGGCCTCGTTTAGGTGACGAGGTGATTGAAGTGAACGGCATTAGTAAAGCTTTTGGCGATCACCTGCTGTATGAAAACGTGTCGTTACGAGTACCACAGGGTGCCATAGTGGGCATCATCGGTGGAAACGGCGCAGGTAAATCCACACTGTTCCGCATGATCATCGGCGCAGACCAACCCGATGCCGGCAGCATTACCGTCGGCGAGACCGTAAAGCTGGCTTATGTGGACCAGAACCGAGATCTGGACGGCAGCAAAACCGTTTGGGAGCTGCTCAGCGAAGGCCAGGACATTATCAAGATAGGCAACTACGAAACGCCATCGCGAGCCTATGCCGGCCGTTTTAACTTCAAAGGCTCCGACCAGCAAAAGCGGGTGGGTGACTTGTCCGGTGGCGAGCGCAATCGCCTGCACTTGGCCAGCCTGTTAAAAGAAGGCGGCAACGTGCTGCTGCTTGACGAACCTACTAACGATCTGGACGTAGAAACCTTGCGTGCCCTGGAAGAAGCCCTGTTGAACTTCCCAGGTTCCGCTTTGGTGATCTCTCACGACCGCTGGTTTCTAGACCGGGTAGCCACTCACATTTTGGCGTTTGAAGACGACGGCGAAGTGATTTATTACGAAGGCAACTTCAGCGACTACGACGAAGACCACAAGAAACGCAAAGGCGATTCTGCCATGGTTCCGAAGCGCATGAAGTACAAGAAACTAGCGTGATCTAGTCAGCTTTGGGAGTCTGCCCGCCCACGGGCGTCAGCAGATTCCCTAATTCCCGCTCCAACAGAGCAGGATCCCCAAGATTCAGCTCCACCAGCCGGCGCAAATGCGTGGCGCTGTCCATATCTATGTACTGCACCTGAAACCCCAAACGCTGGTCTTCGACGTGGCGCAACACCACTGCCATCACAATACCGGCCTCGGTACCGTTCAGAAATACGGTTATCTCACACGGTTCATCCACTGCCACAGCCCATTGCGACGGACATTGCAAAAGCACGCCTTTCAGCGAAATATCCAGCACCTGAGCCTGCCAGATCTGCTCTTGCCACTGCACTTCGCAGGCGGCATCAAACTCAATGCGGTGAAAGCGGCGTTGCTCGGTAGCGGGGGTTGTCACAAAGAACTCCTGAAGACGGACTATCTAATGACTATAGACCGGCCCAAGACAAACCGAAAGCACCAATAGCTGGCAGCTTAAAGCTCATCAAGAGCCGTCAGCGCGTCACTCAGCTTTGTCACCGGAATAACCTTCATGCCGTTAATGGCTTTACGCGGGGCGTTGCCTTTTGGCACCAGCGCGCGGGTAAAGCCGTGCTTGGCTGCCTCATTGATCCGTTCCTGACCGTTGGGCACCGGGCGAATCTCGCCGGACAAACCTACTTCGCCAAAAATCATCAGATCTTGCGGTAGCGCACGGTCGCGGAATGACGACACAACAGCCGCCAAAAGTGCCAGATCGGCACTGGTTTCAGCGACTTTCACGCCGCCCACCACGTTCACAAACACATCCTGATCCGCTACGTGCATGCCACCATGACGATGCAGAACCGCCAACAACATGGCCAGCCGATTTTGATCTAGCCCCACTGCCACTCGCCGGGGATAACTACCCTGAGCCGTATCCACCAGCGCCTGAATTTCCACCAGCATGGGCCGGGTGCCTTCCCACACCACCATCACCACACTACCGGGCGCAGCCTCTTCGCCACGATTCAAAAAGATAGCGGACGGGTTTTTCACTTCTTTCAGGCCCTGCTCAAGCATGGCGAATACGCCCAGTTCGTTCACTGCACCAAAGCGGTTTTTAATACCACGCAGAGTGCGATAGCGGCTGTCGCTTGAGCCTTCCAGCAAAATGGAGCAATCAATCATGTGCTCCAGCACTTTTGGCCCGGCCAGGCTACCGTCTTTGGTGACGTGCCCCACCAATAGCAAAATGGTGCCGGTCTGTTTTGCAAAGCGGGTCAGAAACGCCGCGCTTTCACGTACCTGTGACACACTGCCGGGCGCCGATTCGGAATCGGCCACGTGCATCACCTGAATACTGTCGATCACTAGAATTCGTGGCTTTTCCACTTCAACAATCTGCAGCAGCCGCTCGACGCTGGTCTCTGACAGCATTTTCAAATCTGAGGTGGGCAGGCCCAGGCGCTTGGCGCGCATGGCCACCTGTTGCAGAGATTCCTCGCCGGTTACGTAAAGCGCCGATACCGTGCTTGCCAAGTTGCACACAGCCTGTAGCAGCAGGGTGCTCTTACCGGCGCCGGGGTGTCCGCCCATCAGCACCGCCGAACCTTCTACCAGGCCCCCGCCCAGAACCCTGTCGAATTCAGCCATGCCAGTGCTCAGGCGAACCTGTTCCGCCAAACTGACATCATTCAGGCTCTGCACCGCCGACAGACTGCCAGCAAAGCCTTCGAAGCGCGAACCGCGGGCGCTTTTATGGGCCGGGGCAGAAACCCCACGCATCTCGCTAAGGGTATTCCATTCTTTACAAGCCGTGCACTGGCCCTGCCATTTGGAATAGTCGGCACCACAATCGGTGCAAACATACGAGGTTTTTACTTTGGCCATAAATCAACTCTGGTACGGTTCGTTTTGATGGTGCTCTTAATCTTGGGGTGTTCTTAGTCTTGATGGTGCTCTTGGTCTTGGTGGTACTCTTAGTCTTGATGGTACTGCGGGCTCAGCTCTACCACCGCTTCAATGAACGCGCCGGCGTGGGCGGGGTCTACATCCGGCGTAATGCCGTGGCCCAGATTGAAAATGTGGCCCGTGCCATGGCCAAAGCGGCGCAAGATATCGCCCACTTCTTCACGGATACGCGCGGGCGGCGCGTACAGCATGGTCGGGTCCATATTGCCCTGCAACGCGACCTTGTCGCCAACTCGAGCGCGGGCGTTGCCAATGTCAGTCGTCCAGTCCAGGCCCACGGCATCCGCGCCGCAATCGGCGATCGATTCAAGCCACTGGCCGCCGTTCTTGGTGAATACAATCACCGGCACCTTACGGCCTTCGCTTTCCAGATTCAGGCCAGCGATGATTTTGCGCATGTACTTCAGGGAGAACTCTTCATAGGCCCAGGTGGTGAGTACGCCGCCCCAGGTGTCAAAAATCTGCACCACTTGGGCGCCGGCGCGAATCTGCCCGTTCAGGTAATCGGTAACCGCATCTGCCAGATGATCCAGCAACTTGTGCATGACTTCGGGCTGGCCGTACATCAGTTTCTTGGCTTCGCGGAAATCTTTCGACGAACCGCCTTCCACCATATAAGTGGCCAAGGTCCAAGGGCTGCCGGAGAAACCAATCAGCGGCACCCGTCCGTTCAGCGCACTGCGGATCGTCGACACTGCGTTCATCACGTAATCCAGGTCGACCTCGGCGTTGATTTTTGGCAGCGCGTCTACATCGGCAGCGGAGCGGATGGTGTGTTTGAACTTCGGGCCTTCACCGGTTTCAAAATACAGGCCCAGACCCAGCGCGTCAGGAATGGTCAGAATGTCAGAAAACAGAATGGCTGCGTCTAGCGGGAAACGCTCTAGCGGTTGCAGAGTCACTTCACAGGCCAGCGGCGTGTTTTTGCACAAACTGAGAAAGTCACCGGCCTTGGCGCGGGTAGCGCGATATTCCGGCAGATAGCGACCGGCCTGGCGCATCATCCAGACCGGCGTGCGGTCTACAGGCTGGCCCATCAGGGCGCGAAGGAAACGATCGTTCTTCAGTTCAGTCATAAAAATGTCCAGCGTTCTCAATCATTAAAAGGTCATAACATTCGGCAGGCAATGATACCCCGTTTGTATCAATAAAAAAGGGCGACCTGTTTTTGACAGACCGCCCTCCGATTCACATCAACGCCGATTTCAGATATCCAGATAATCCATAATGCCTTCGGCGGCCTGGCGACCTTCCCAGATAGCCGTGACTACCAGGTCGGAGCCGCGCACCATGTCACCGCCGGCAAATACCTTGGGGTTGCTGGTCTGGAAGGCAAAATCCGCTTGCTCTGGCGCCGTTACCAGGCCGGAATCGCTGGTACTCACCTGGTGCTGGCCAAACCATTCTGCCGGGCTGGGGCGAAAACCAAAGGCCACCAGCACCGCGTCTGCAGGGATGATTTCCTCAGTGCCCGGAATCACTTCCGGCCGACGGCGACCGTTTTCGTCAGGCTCACCAAGCTCGGTAGACACCACTTTCACGCCTTCCACCTGACCGTCACCAACGATAGCCACCGGTTGGCGATTAAACATGAAGTTCACGCCTTCTTCGCGGGCATTCGATACTTCCCGCCGTGAGCCGGGCATATTGGCTTCATCGCGACGGTAAGCACAGGTCACGCTGGCGGCTTGCTGGCGAATAGAGGTGCGGTTGCAATCCATAGCCGTGTCTCCGCCACCAAGCACCACCACTCGCTTACCTTGCATATCGATAAAATCTTCGGCGTTGGCTTCAAAGCCCAGACGGCGATTTACGTTAGAAATCAGAAATGGCAGAGCCTTATGAACACCGGCCAGATCTTCGCCGGGGAAATCACCTTGCATAGACGTGTAGGTGCCCATGCCCATAAATACCGCATCGAAGTCGCTGAGCAAATCGCTCATCTGGATGTGTTTACCCACCTCGGTGGATAGGCGGAATTCAACGCCCATTTCTTCAAACACTTTGCGGCGGCGTGCCATTACCGACTTTTCCAATTTGAACTCGGGGATGCCAAAGGTCAGCAGTCCGCCAATTTCCGGGTAAATGTCGAACACCACCGGCGTTACACCGCTACGCACCAGCACGTCGGCGCATGCGAGACCCGCGGGCCCTGCCCCAATCACCGCCACGCGCTTGTCGGTGCGCACCACCTTAGACATGTCCGGCTTCCAACCTAGAGCAAAGGCAGTATCGGTAATGTATTTTTCTACCGAGCCGATGGTCACCGCGCCGTAACCGTCATTCAAGGTGCAATCACCCTCACACAGACGATCTTGCGGGCACACCCGCCCACACACCTCGGGCAGTGAATTGGTCTGATGGCAAAGTTCCACGGCCTTCATAATATTGCCTTCGGCCACCAGCTTCAGCCAGTTGGGAATGTAGTTGTGTACCGGGCACTTCCACTCGCAGTAGGGGTTACCGCACTCCAGACAACGGTGAGACTGGGACGCCGCCTGGCCCTGGGTGAAAGGTGTGTATATTTCCTTGAATTCCTTTTTGCGCTTACGGGCCGGGACCTTTTTCGGGTCTACGCGCCCTACTTCTACAAACTGGAAATCGTTATTCAGTCGCTCTTTCATGGTTTGTTCTCTACATTCGTCTGTTCGCACTGATCCGCCGCGAGGCGAATCCGTTGGGTGTCGACGGGCAGGCCCGCGCTGGCTTTACTCCGGGCGTGCCCGGGTGTTGGCCAGCAGGCTGCGCAAGTTTGCGGCCTTGGGCTTTACCAGCCAGAATCGGCCAATGTAATCGTCGAAATTCGCCAACAGCTGCTGGCCCCACTCACTGGCAGTTTCCGCAATGTGCCCACGAATGATGCTGCGCAGGTGGTTGCGATAGGCTTCCATATCTTCACTGGAGATTCGCTGTATCTCCACAAGTTCGTGGTTGTATTTGTCAACGAAGGTATTGTTCAGGTCCAGCACATAAGCAAAACCACCGGTCATACCCGCTCCGAAGTTGTGTCCGGTGCTGCCCAGCACGGTCACCAGGCCGCCTGTCATGTACTCGCAACAATGGTCACCTGCGCCTTCTACCACCGCATGGGCGCCGGAATTGCGCACGGCAAAGCGTTCGCCGGCCGTACCTGCCGCAAACAAATTGCCACCAGTAGCACCATACAGACAGGTATTACCGATAATCGCAGTTTCCCGAGCCTTGAAAACACTGCCACGGGGGGGGTAAAGCACCAGCTTGCCGCCGGTCATGCCTTTACCCACATAATCGTTGGCGTCGCCTTCTAATATCAGATTCAGGCCGGCGACGTTCCACACACCAAAGCTCTGGCCAGCCGTACCGGTCAAATCCAGCGTAATGGGGGCGTCTGCCATACTTTGGTTGCCATGCAGAGCGGCTATTTCACCAGACAGCCGTGCACCAATGGAACGGTCACAATTCGTTACTCGATAACTCCAGGCACCACCGCTCTTGTTGTCGATGGCACTGCGGACGTCACTGAGCATTTTTTCCGCAAGCGTGCCCTTATCAAAGGGTTCGTTGCGTGGGACCTGGCAGGTTTGCGGTTTGTCCGCTGGAATTTGATCGTTGTTTAGCAAGCGATTCAGGTCCAGTTTACGCTGGCGTTCGGTATCACCCGGCAGACGCACCAGAAGGTCTGTGCGGCCTACCAGTTCCTGCAAGGAACGCACTCCCAGCTGTGCCATCCATTCACGGGTTTCTTCCGCTAAAAAGCGGAAGAAGTTCATCGCCATTTCAACCGTGCCTTTGAAGTGTTCTTCGCGCAGCTGCTCATTCTGGGTTGCCACACCGGTGGCGCAGTTGTTCAGGTGGCAAATTCGCAGGAACTTACATCCCAGCGCTACCATCGGCGTGGTGCCGAACGCAAAGCTTTCAGCACCCAAAATGGCGGCCTTCACCACATCCAGGCCGGTTTTTATGCCACCATCGGTTTGCAGGCGAACTCTGCCGCGCAAATCGTTGGCTCGTAGGGCCTGCTGGGTTTCCGCCAACCCGAGCTCCCAGGGCGAGCCGGCGTAGCGGATCGAACTTAGCGGGCTGGCCGCCGTGCCACCGTCGTAACCCGACACCGTAATTAAATCCGCATAGGCTTTTACGACGCCCGCTGCGATCGTGCCCACGCCCGGCTCAGACACCAGCTTCACCGACACCAATGCTTGCGGGTTAACCTGCTTCAAATCAAAAATTAGCTGGGCTAAATCCTCGATAGAGTAAATATCGTGGTGTGGTGGCGGCGAAATCAGCGTCACGCCCGGCACCGAATAACGCAAGCGAGCAATCAACGCGTTCACTTTACCGCCGGGCAGTTGACCACCTTCACCCGGCTTGGCGCCTTGGGCAATTTTAATCTGCATAACGTCGGCGCTGCGCAGATATTCAGCGGTAACGCCGAAACGGCCTGAGGCTATCTGTTTAATTTTGGAACGTTTCTCGTTGCCATAGCGAGCAGGGTCTTCGCCGCCCTCACCGGAATTGGAGCGTCCACCCAAGGTGTTCATAGCCACCGCCAGGGCCTCATGGGCCTCTGGCGACAGTGCACCCAAGGACATCCCCGCCGAATCAAAGCGGGTGAAAATTTTCTCTACCGACTCAACGTCGGCCAGGTCCACTGGCTGAATGCCTTCGCGGAGCCCAAGCAGATCCCGCAGCGTGGCCACCGGCCGATGATTGACCAACCCGGCGTATTCCTGATATTGACGATAGTCGCCGCTGGTAACAGCATCTTGCAACTTGGCCACAATATCCGGATTGAAAGCGTGGTATTCCTGGCCGTGCACGTACTTCAGAATGCCACCCGGTGACAGGGGCTTCCGCGGCTTCCAAGCCAGCTTGGCCAGTTGTTCCTGGTCGTGCTGAAAGTCGTAGAAATCGGCGCCCTGAATCCGGCAGGGCACGCCCTTGAAGCACAGATCGGCTACTTCATCGGCCAGCCCGATGGCCTCAAACAGCTGCGCTCCACGGTAGGAGGCAATGGTAGAGATGCCCATTTTGGACAGGATTTTGAGCAGCCCTTTGTTGATGCCCTTGCGGTAATTATTCTTGGCGTCGATGGGATCCACCAGCATTTCGCCGGTGCGAATCAGGTCATTAAGCACTTGGTACGCTAAGTACGGGTACACCGCCGTGGCGCCAAAACCGAACAGCACCGCAAAATGGTGAGGGTCTCGCGCCCAACCGGTTTCTACCACAATGTTAGAGTCGCAGCGTAAGCCCTGAGCCACCAGATGATGGTGCACGGCGCCGGTTGCCATGAGCGCGTTCACGGGCAACTGGCCCTGTTGCAAGTTACTGTCACTCAAAAGAATTTGTGATTTTCCATCGCGCACCGCCTGTTCTGCAGTGGCGCAAACGCGTCTAACGGCCTGTTGAAGACCCTCTTCCGGGGCATAACTCAATGGAATTGTTGCTACTGCAAAGCCGGGGCGCTCACTCGCCAACATGCGCTGGAATTTTGCCGGTGACAAAACCGGTGTCGTCAGAATCACCCGATCGGCATGCTCAGCCGCTTCTTCGAACACATTGCGCTCGGCACCCAGGCAGGTTTCCAGCGACATCACGATGGCTTCGCGCAGCGGATCAATGGGCGGGTTGGTGACTTGGGCGAACTTTTGGCGAAAATAGTCCGCCAGGTGACGCACTTTGCTCGACAACACAGCCATTGGCGTGTCGTCGCCCATGGAACCCACTGCTTCCTGGCCATTTTCGCCCAGAGGGCGCAGTATCTGATCGCGTTCTTCAAATGACACGTTGAACATCTTCTGGTGCACCAGAAGCTCGTCGGCGCCAAGCAGTTCGAAATCCGGGGCATCCTGATGCAGTGTGGACTCTACCCGCAGAGCGTTTTCCCGCAGCCAGCGTTTATACGGCTGAGCAGTTTTCAGACGCTGATCGATATCGCGGGTGTGCAGAATCTCGCCGGTTTCTGTATCAATGGCCAGCATCTGCCCGGGACCAACGCGACCCTTGGCTACCACGTCATCCGGCTTGTAACCGTAGGTACCGATTTCCGAGGCGACGGTGAGAAAATCGTTCTTGGTATGTACCCAACGCGCCGGGCGCAGGCCGTTGCGGTCAAGCATACACAGGGCGTAGCGGCCGTCGGTCAATACCAGGCCGGCAGGGCCGTCCCAGGGTTCCATGTGCATGGAGTTGTATTCGTAAAAGGCGCGCAGGTCTGCGTCCATGGTGTCTACGTTTTGCCATGCCGGCGGCACCATCATCCGCGCAGCGCGGAAAAGATCGACACCGCCTGCCAGCAGCAATTCCAACATGTTGTCCATGCTCGATGAATCGGAGCCTGTCAGGTTAACCAGAGGTTGCAGCGTTTTCAGGTCCGGCAGGCGCGGCGAGCTGAATTTGGCTGCACGGGCAATCGCCCAATTACGGTTGCCATCAATGGTGTTGATCTCGCCGTTGTGGGCAAGATAACGGAATGGCTGCGCCAGCGGCCAGCGCGGCATGGTATTGGTGGAAAAACGCTGGTGGAATACGCAAATGGCGGTCTGCAGATCCGGGTCGTCCAGATCGCGATAGAAATTCGCCAGGTCTGCCGGCATCATCAAGCCTTTATAGGCCAGCGTGCGGTGCGACAGACTGCAAATATAGAATTCGCTGTCGTCAGCCAGATCACGCTCGGCAAAGCGGCGACCAACAAACAAGCTGATGGCAAAGTCACTTTCTGGTTTGCCCGCAGGCAATACAAACACTTGCTCAATGCGTGGCATACAATCCAGCGCCATGGGGCCCAGGCAAGAAGTATCGACCGGCACATCGCGCCATCCCATCACCTCCAGCCCCTGCTCACACAGACGCCTTTCCAGAACCGCCTTGGCCGCCGCCGCCTGGTCTTCTTCAGAGCTCAAAAACACTTGGCCCACAGCGAACAGATCACCAGGCTCTTTGCCAAACTGTGCACGGGCAACCTTGCGGAGAAAACTGTCCGGGCTTTGCAGCAACAGGCCGCACCCATCGCCGGTTTTACCATCGGCGGCAATACCGCCGCGGTGAGTCATACACGTTAGCGACTCAATGGCGGTTTGTAGCAATTGATGGCTGGCTTCGCCCTTGGTGTGAGCAATCAGGCCAAAGCCACAGTTATCTTTGAATTCACCGAGTTGGTACAAGCCAGTCGTCATAAGCGCAATCTCTCTGTAAAAGCTTTTTTTATCAAAGAGCTATTAAAAATCATACAAATAGTTCTCTGATATTTCTAACATAGGTCGGACAGTTTACTCAGATGAAAATTCGCCGCTCAAACGGCATTTTTACATTTTAAACGTTATGCACCAGCACGGGTCAGGAAAACCCAAGAATTCCATCGGCGCACCAAAACGAGTCGTTTTTGGCCATTCGGGACTACAAACTCCGGTTCTCACGCACCCAGGGCACACCCGAAACCAGATCGGGAGGAAGAGTTTGTGCCGCCTGCTGTGCGGCATTCTGAGTGGGATAATTGCCCTGAAACACCATAAACCACTGTTTGCCGCTACGCTCACCGCGGGTATACACCATCGAATCTACTTGCGGATAACGACGCAAAACATTCAATGCGGTTTGCTCCAAGTTGCCGCCAACAAGCTGAATGGTCCAGCCGCCACTGCTGCGGCGTTGCGGCAAGGACACGAAGCGATCCGGCATGGCCGGCGTAAACGCAGCTTGAGCAGGCACTGCCTCCACTGTCGTTCGCGGCGAGGGTACAGGTTGAGCTTTAGCTACCGTTGCCGGCTCGGGCTCGGGCTCGGGCTCGGGCTCTGGATTATCAATGACCTGTTTTCCAGTGGGGTCAGTGCCTGCAATGGGGCCTTCGCCTGTCGCAAGCTGGCTGCCTGAGCGCGATGTTGGCTGCGCGACGGATTCGGGCTGTATCATCGACTCTCGCTCTAATTTGGGCTTTGAGTCATCCACAGGAATGACCGGCTCTGGTGCGCCCGAACCCATTGACGGCGTTGGCTGCGCTGCCGTGCGTTGCTCTGGTGCTGCCTCCGGGCCAATGGTTATGCTCTTGCGCACGCGCTCTGTCGTGTGTGCCTCAGCGTTGGCGTCTTCTTCGCTTTTCACCGTGTCGTACTGGCGGGAAACAAACCACCAGGAAGCAACCAGCAAAACGAGCGCCAGTAACGGCCATACCAACGTACGCCAGGGCATCTTGGCACGGTGCCGCTCAGGAGCCACACGGCCCGCCATATTCAGCCATACCGTAGGAGTTATACGTTGAATCGCGCAAAAGTTACCCAAACTGCGGGTATAAATCTGTTTTAAGCGATCCGGGCTTAACAGCTCACCGGCATTACCGCCAGCAAGCTTCACCCTAGGCTGCAGATATTCCGCCAGTTCATCTCGGCTTAGGGGTGCCAGTGTTATCTGGTGCACGTTTCCGGAAGCCTGTTGTGCAAGCTCCATCAAGCCATGCAGCGCTTCCGTGCCGGCGAACACCGGTAAAGCGGCCAAACTACGATTGGCGCCCAAAAAACCATTCAGCAAAAGATTCAGCACTTCTGCCGGCGCCTGCTCAGCGTTATCGATCAGCAGTACCATGCGCTGGCCTTTGCCGGCGCGCTGCTCAGACCACTTAAAAAACTGCGACAAGGCAGCCTTTGGACCGGCCTCTAAATCCAGGCCGCGGGCCACTATAGACAAATCCCGCACCAGTGCCTGAGGGCTACCCAATGCGGCACTACCCAGGCGATGAAACTCCAGCCGCGACGATTCGCTGCGCACCAGTTCTGCCAGCAGCCGGGTTTTGCCTAACCCGGATGGGGCACTGACCAACACCGCCATATCGCCGAAACCACTCATCTGGCGCAAGGATTCAAGGGCAGATTGGCGCTGGGCGCCGGTAAAAAACGGAGCTTCCATCGCGGAAGGGTCTGCCCGCAGACCAAAGCGCTCCTGTAGGCGGGGGAAAAGACCCCCGGCTTCCTGGCTGTTCAGATTGTCGTCGTTGACCATGGCGATATCGTCTCGGGCTCTGGGTTCAACGCTGGCAAAAAGCGTTCAGGGTTGCTTCAAGGTTTTTGCGCGCAGTTTTGGCGGTCACAACCGCTTCGCCCACCGCCTGCAGCAGAACCAGCCTGAGCTGCCCATCTACGTTCTTTTTATCCACTGCCATCCGCTCTATGAAGTCGTCCGGGCGCATGGCTACAGGCGCCAGCGGCGGCAATCCGGCACGGCTGATCAGGTTGTAAATCTGCTGACATTCGGCAGCACTGATAAAACCTTCGCGGGCGGAAAGATCCGCTGCCATCAACATGCCGGTGCCAACGGCTTCTCCGTGTAACCAATTGCCATAGCCGGCGAACGTCTCGATAGCGTGGCCGAAGGTGTGGCCAAGATTGAGTATTGCCCTCAGGCCGCCTTCGCGTTCATCAATGGCCACCACTTCCGCTTTGCAGACGCAAGAACGGTAGATGGCCTCCGCCACATGCAGCGGATCCTTTTCAAGCAAAGATTCAAGATTCTGATCCAGCCAGTGCAGAAAAGGCAGATCGCGAATCAGACCGTATTTGATGACTTCCGCCATCCCGGCACACACTTCCCGGTCTGGCAGCGTCACCAGGGTATCGGTGTCAATCAGCACGACTTGGGGCTGATGAAAGGCCCCTATCATGTTTTTACCCAAGGGGTGATTGATGCCGGTTTTGCCACCAACGGAGGAATCCACCTGCGACAGCAGCGTTGTTGGAATCTGGATGAACGCTACGCCGCGCTGGTAGCTTGCCGCCGCAAACCCGGTCATGTCCCCCACTACGCCTCCGCCCAGAGCTACCAGGGTGGTCGTGCGATTGTGCCTGTGCTGCAGAAGGGCATCAAAAATCAGGTTCAGGGTTTGCCAGTCTTTGTGTTTTTCGCCATCCGGCAAAATCACCGAATCTACCTGCTTGCCTTCAAAACAGGCTTTTGCCTGCTCCAGATAAAGCGGCGCCACGGTGTGGTTAGACACAATCATAACCTGAGAACCGCCAACATAAGGCGTCAAGTCATATTGCCCCAACAGCTGCTGGCCAATCAGTATCGGATAGCTGCGTTCGCCCAGGTCTACCTCAAGTTCACGGAGTAATTTAGGCATGATGACGACCTTCCTTTCGAATCTGGCGTATGTGACGGGGTGTTTTTGGGTTCAGCAGATTAACCAGTTGGCGCACCACCAAACGCGGGCTCTTACGATCCGTGTACATGATGAAGGTGGCCAATTCGGTGTAAATAGGATCACGGATCGCGAAAAGGTGGCGTAACACCGCCTCCGGATCCGCTGTTTGCAACAGCGGACGATTTCGGTCTTTACGGGTGCGTTCTACCTGGTGCTCAACCGACGTGCGCAAATAAACAATCACCGAATTACGGCGCAGCAGTTCATGATTTACGTCGCGCATAACCGCGCCTCCACCGGTCGCAAGAATGATACCTGCCTCGGTAGACAGCTCGCTCAGCATGGCGGTTTCGCGCTGACGGAACCCGTCTTCACCCTCTACATCGAAAATCCAGGGAATATTGGCACCGCAGCGCTCTTCAATAATTCGGTCGGTATCCAAAAAGCGGTAGCCCAGCTCACGCGCTAGCATACGGCCGATGGTACTTTTACCGGCCCCCATGGGACCCACCAGAATAACTCGCTTGGGCAACAACATAACGTCCGCTCAATAAGGTTCAAGCCGGTCAGAATAGCATAGGGGCCGTCATTCTATAATGAATGTCCGGTTCTGCCGGGGTTGCAAAGGCACAAAAAAACCGCCGTTTTTAGGCGGCGGTTTTTTTGTTGCGGATAACTTAACGAACCAGGTCGTTTTTGATGATTTTCGGGGTGATGAAAATCAGCAGTTCGCTACGCAGCTCGGTAGTCTGAGTGCGCTTGAACAACCTGCCCAGGTAGGGAATATCGCCCAAGAACGGTGTCTTGGTGGTGGTTTCGGTGTTGGTCGATTCGAAAATACCGCCCAAAACAATGGTTTCACCGTTGGCGACCAGTACCTGAGTTGTCACCGAGTTGGTGTTGATGGCCGGACCGCTGGGGGTGTCTTCGCCACGGGAGTCCTGAGTCACCTCAAGGTCCATGATGATTTTGTCATCCGGTGTAATCTGCGGCGTTACCTCCAATGACAACACCGCTTCTTTAAAGGAAGTGCTGGTGGCGCCGCTGCTGCTGGCTTCCTGATACGGGATTTCCTGACCCGATTTGATAGACGCCGTCTGGCGGTCCGCTGTAACAACTCTGGGCTGAGACACGATTTCCGCTTTACCATCACTTTCCAACGCAGACAGTTCAAGGTCTACCAGGAAGTCATCGCTGCCAAAACCAATCGCAAAAGAAGAGGCCCCGTCGCCGCTAACGCCCAGATCTACCGCTAACGCCCCAGGGAAAGTAATCGTTCCAGATCCGCCGGTCGCAGCGTTGCGTGCCTCCTCAACTGCAGATTGTGAGCCACCTACGGAAATTACGTTGTTGCCACTCACGCTGTAAGCTGCTCCGCCCCAGCTCACACCCAGGCTCTCGGCCACGTTGGTTTGTGCGCGCACAATCCGGGCTTCAATAGAAACCTGACGCACGGGGACGTCCCAGGTGGACACCAGGCGACGGATCTCGTCCAGTTTTTCAATGGTTTCGCGCACGCTGATGGTGTTGGTTCGGTCGTCTGAGGAAATGAAACCGCGGCTTGAAATCAGCTCTTGGTCGGCCTGCACCAACGCTACTACTTCGGCCGCTTTTGCGTAATTGACCTGAATGATGTCCAAACGCACTGGGGCAAGCTCGGCGATCTGCTTGGTTGTTTCCAGTTCCAGCCGTTCACGAGCGGCGATTTCATCGGCGGGCGCTACCAGTAATACATTGCCAATCTGGCGCTTATCCAAGCCTTTGGTTTTCAAAATGAGATCCAGCGCCTGATCCCAAGGCACATTCTGCAAGCGCAGCGTGATGCTTCCACCAACGGTATCGCTGGCCACCAGATTCAAACCGGTAAAGTCAGCAATCAGCTGAAGCACCGAGCGAACTTCAATGTCCTGAAAGTTTAGCGAGAGCTTGTCGCCGGAATATGGGAACTTCTCTTCACGGCGGGTTACTGCTTCTTCCTCGCTGAGCCGTTCAACGCTCACGGTAAATTCGCTGCCAGACTGGTACGCAATGTAGTCATAGTCGCCTTCCGGACGAATTTCTATAACCGCACCGCCACCCTCAATAAAGGTGTCGATCCGTTGTACCGGCGTGGCAAAATCTGTCACGTCTAAACGGCGACGCAGGCGCTCGGGCACAGTCAGATCCGGCATGGTCAGTCTGATTTTTCCGCCCAGTTCACTCAGGTCAACCTGAGTCGTCGCACTGGCCAGCCGCACAACCACACGGCCTTCGCCTTGTGCACCGCGACGAAAATCGACGTCTACCAACGCCGGCGCCGCGTCCGCTGCCGAAGCAACAGGGCTGGCACCGTCAGATCCCGAAACGCCACTGGCTAAATCTGCGGAATCGCCGCCAATAATCATCACCAACGCGTTATTATTGCGCTGAGTGGTGTAAGGAACCAGCTCAATCAGGTTGAAAATAAGGCGGGTACGGTCGTTGGTTTCAACAACGGTCATGCTTTGCGCATTCCCGCTGCCCAACGGCAAGCTGCGGGCACCCAGGGCACTGGTGGTGTCTTTCAGGTCTACCGCAATACGAGCGGGGCGCTCAATGGTGTAACCCGTAGGTTCAGGCGGTGGACCGTCAAACTGCAAAGTCACTTCCAGCCGATCCCCAGGTAAAGATGAAAACGACACATCCTGCAAAGTGGCAGCGCTGGCCAGGCTGGACAACAACCCAACGGTTACCGCACAGACAATTACGTTGAGTTTTTTGAACATCGCTAGCCTCGGCTTCAAGCATTTTTGTGCATTCATGTTGCTGTTATTCATTATTGTGCCGCTCCATCGCTATCACCTTCGTCCAGCGACAGTTGGCGCGGGCGTTCTACCCATCCCCCACGGCCATCGGGCACGATTTCCATCAGTTCGACGCGGGTCTCGCCAACACCCACAATTCGACCGTAGTTTTTACCGACAAAATTGCCGCTGTTAATACGGTGAATGCCGCCACTGCTGTCTTTTAACAAAGCAAACAGCGTGCCTGCGCTGTTACGCAGGGTGCCCACCATACCCAGTTCTTTCAGATCGAAGTTTTCCAGCACTTCTCGCGGCCGGTCCAGATCCGGTTTTACGTCACTCATCGCTTGCTGTTCCTGCTCGCTGATCATCGTCAGCTGCACGTCGATGGGCGGCTCAAACGGCGAGCGCTGATCTGATGCCGAATAGCTAAACGCCTCGTAAGCGCTGAACTCCGGCAATGGTTCGACAAAACCCCGGGGTTTTGCGCGGGTCTCTTCCATAAACACGTCGAGATCGGAAAAGCCGCTGCTCTGCGAGCAGGCTGTCAGCGACAATACCAGGCACAGGCCCAGACAGGCTTTTCCGGCATGGTTTACCGTCATGCTCATTCTCCGGCCCGGTAGCGATAGGTACGGGCAACAACCTGCATGTCCAGCTGATCGCTGTCCGCTCCGATGGGTTTAATCGTCAAATCATGCAGAGTCACGATACGCGGCAAGCTCGCCACGCTGCTAACAAACGCTGCCAGTTCATGGTAAGAGCCCGAAACCCTGATATTAATAGGCAGTTCGGAATAGAAATCCCGTTTCTGCTCCGGCTGCAGTTTCACTTCCTGCAGAGCCAGACCACTACCGAGCGCGGTATTGGTAATGTCTTCCAACAGGCCTGGCACTTCGGTTTCACTCGGCAATTGACGCACCAACGCACCGAAGGTTTCTTCCATTTCTACCATCTGCGCTTTGAACACGCTGAGGTTAGCCACCTGATAAGCCTTACTCTCATAATTCTTGCGCAGTTCCAGCTCTGTACTTTTTACCCCATCCAGTTGCGCAAACTGGTCTTTTATAAAGAACCAGTACCCGCCACCCATAATCAGACCAAACACCAGCAGTAGCACAATGGCTTTGACCGGTGCCGGCCAGATACCGGCGTTGTTTATGTCCAGATCATTGATATCGAATTCGTTCAGGCTTTTCAGCGAGTCCGCAAGGCTCATTGTTTCTCCTCCCCTTCAACGCCAGGGGTTTGCTGACTGACGGACAGATTGAACTGGCTGTAACCTGCACGGCGGGCATCAGCAGTCGACACGTTGGACAGATTGGGATTGGTAAACCAGTCGGAGTCTTCAAACTGCCGCATCAGCGATGAAATCCGACTGTTAGACTCTGCCATACCCACCAAGTCCAGGCGATCACCGACCTTCTTCAAATCGCTGAAATACAGGCCATCTGGCACAGTGCGCACCAGCTCGTCGAATACTCGCACAATAACCGGGCGCTTGCCTTGCAAGTCCTGAATGACTTTCATTCGTGCCAGCAGCTCGTTGCGCTTACGCTTCAGGCTTTCAATTTCTTTGATCTGCTCATCCAGCTTACTGGCCGCTGTTTGAATATAAGCATTGCGGGATTGTTGATAGGCAATGCGGCTGTCTACGTTGTTTTTCCACAAAAACACCAAGCCGCTAGCAATAATGGCAGCGCCCAGCAGCATCACCACAAACTGTTTCTGTTTTTCTGCCCGCAGCTCTTCACGCCAGGGCCGAAGATTGATTCTTGCCATCAGTCGAAGCTCCTCATTGCCAGACCACACGCGATCATCAACGAGGGAGCATCGTTACTCAACGCCGACGCATTAACCCGCGAGCTAACAGCCATATCCGCGAACGGATTGGCTACCAGCGTGGGCGTGCCTGTTTTTTCCTCTACCATGTCAACAAGCCCGGGAATTGCCGAGGTGCCGCCGGCCAAAACCACATAATCCACCGCGTTGTACTGGCTGGCGCCAAAAAAGAACTGCATCGCCCGAGCGACCTGCTGCACCACGGCCTCGCGGAACGGGTTCAGCACTTCAGCCTCATAGTCATCGGGCAAACCACCCTGCTTTTTGGCCAGGCCGGCTTCCTCCAGCGACAAACCGTAGCGACGCTGGATTTCTTCGGTTAATTGTTTGCCACCAAAGACCTGTTCGCGGGTATACACAGTTTTGCCTTCGGCAATCACGCTCAACGTGGCCATGGTAGCGCCCACATCCATGATCGCCACAACCAGATCGTCGCCGTGGGAGTTCAATTGCGATTCAATCAGTTGATAGGCACGCTCGAGGGCATAAGCCTCTACGTCAACCACCTTGGTGGTCAGGCCGGCAATATCCAGTGCGTCTTGGCGCACATCAACGTTCTCTTTGCGGCAAGCAGCAATCAGCACATCAACCTTGTCCGGATTGGCTTCAGAGGGACCTTGTACTTCGAAATCAATCGCGACTTCATCCAGCGGATAAGGAATGTATTGGTCTGCCTCCAGGGCAATCTGGTCTTCCATTTCGAATTCGTTAATGCCGCTGTCCATCTGGATCACCTTGGTGATCACCGCGGAGCCGGATACGGCAACAGCTACTTGCTTGACGCCGGAGCGGGATTTGGACACCACACGCTTGATCACGTCACCTACGGCTTCAACATCCGTGATGTTTTTTTCCACCACAGCATTTGCAGGTAAAGGTTCGACGGCATAACTTTCAACCCGAAAGCGGTCGCCCTGTTTTGACAATTCCAAAAGCTTGACCGAGCTTGAGCTTATGTCCAAGCCCAGCACAGCACTGGATTTCTTCCCGAAAGATCCAAACACGCGCTCACCCTATAACTGGTTAATTGCAGCCGGTTATGTACTTTGTATGTTTTTTATTTAAGAGAAATTCTTCTGTTTTCCGATTACAATCCCTATTCTTCTTAACGCAGGGCTTTTGTATCAGCGAAGTAGTCTCCCTTCCTCATGCAATGGTTCAAATCATAGACCTATATCCAACTGTTGTCAGAAAAAAATGTCCTATTTGATGCGTACTTCTCGCCTTTTCATCTGGCTTTTTCTAACCGGACTGAGTGTTGCCCTCGTCCTCGGTTCCGGCTTCTATTTGTATCTTCGGCCGGGCCTGCCCGCCGCCGAGCAGTTGTTTGATATAAAGCTTCAAACACCGCTGCGGATATTCAGTCAGGACGGCAAATTAATAGCAGAATTTGGCGAAAAGAGAAGGACACCCGTCACAATCAAGCAAGTTCCCGAGCTCCAACTGCAGGCATTTCTTGCTGCAGAGGACGCCCGTTTTTATGAGCACTTCGGCGTGGACATAAGAGGCCTGGCGCGAGCCGCACTGGAACTGGCCTCTACCGGCCACATACAGTCCGGAGGCAGCACTATCACCATGCAGGTGGCAAAAAACTACTTTTTGTCGCGGGATCGCACGTTCATTCGTAAATTCAACGAGATTTTACTGGCCCTACAAATTGAACGTGAGCTAGACAAAAACACGATACTTGAGCTGTACCTCAACAAGATCTATTTAGGCAACCGCGCCTACGGTATTGCTGCCGCCAGCCAGGTTTACTACAACAAAACCGTGAGCGAATTAACGCTGGCCCAGATGGCTATGCTCGCCGGCCTGCCAAAGGCACCGTCAGCGTTTAATCCCCTGGCAAATCCAAGCGGCGCTCTAGCAAGGCGAAACTGGATATTGGGGCGCATGAAAGAGCTTGAGATGATTTCTCAGGACGACTATGAACAAGCCGTTAATGCCGAATTGACAGCCACCTACAACGCCACCGAAACCGAAGTAGACGCCGGTTACGTCGCCGAAATGGCCCGCTCTGAGATGGTTCGGCGCTTTGGCGATAACGCCTACACCGATGGCTACTCGGTGACCCTGACCGTTGACAGCGTAAAACAGCAAACTGCCACTGACGCCCTGCGCCAGGGGCTGGAAGCCTATGATCGCCGTCACGGGTTTCGCGGTGCGGTAGGGACCATTGACACCCAATCGTTGGACGCCAACGAGCTCGCCACAGCCCTGCGCCCTTACCCTAAAACCGGGCCGCTGATTCCTGCCGTGGTGTTGAAAATTGACGATAATAACGGCACGGCCGCGCTGCACGCCCGTTTTCTTGGCCCCGTGACCATGACGTTAAACACCATGACGTGGGCTCAGCGTTACCGCACTGAAAACCTGACCGGCCCAGCGCCAAAAAAACCGTCAGACGTACTCAGCCCTGGCGATGTGATTTATGTGAAGGCGCTGAATAAAGCCGCCCCCCGACCCACCGACGACGGCCAAAAACAACCCCTCACTGACGTCGTGCAAAACGTAGCGCTATATCAGGTGCCGCGAGTTGAAGGCGCACTAATAGCCTTAACCGCAGAAACCGGTGCCATTGAAGCGCTGAGCGGCGGCTATAGCTTCGGGCAAAGCAAATACAACCGAGCCATCCAAGCAAAGCGTCAGCCCGGCTCCACGTTTAAGCCGTTTCTCTACCTGAACGCTCTGGAATCTGGATTTACCCCGGCGACGCTGATTAACGACTCGCCCATCGTACTGGAAGAGAACGGCCAAGAAACAGCCTGGCGCCCGCAAAATTCATCCGGCCAGTTCTACGGCCCCACACGCCTACGCGAAGCCCTCTACCGCTCACGCAACCTGGTGTCTGTTCGCTTGCTACGCGACCTGGGCATTCAACCAATGCTGGCTTACCTCGAAAAGTTAAAAGTGCCCACTGCAGACATGCCCGCTAATTTATCGCTGGCACTGGGCAGTGGCTTGCTTTCGCCGATGGAACTGGCACGAGGCATGGCCGTTATTGCTAATGGTGGTTATGACGTAGAGCCTTTCCTGATCCGCCGAATTGAAGACGCGCGCGGCACCGTCGTCTACAAAGCACCCGACGTGATTCTTTGCGACAGCAACTGCGGTAACGCCGTCGAAATAGAAGAAATTGGCTTGCAGGACACGGACAACAGCGGTGACACAAACGACGACTTCATCGTAACCGAACTGAGCGACGAGCCTTTGGGAAGCGTCGTACAAGCGCCGGCCCGACTGATGCCAAGACTGGCCGACGAGCGCTCAGTGTACATTTTGCATTCTATGATGCGCGATGTAATCAAACTGGGCACCGGCCGCCGTGCCAGCGCCCTGAACAGGGACGATCTTGCCGGCAAAACCGGCACCACCAACGAACAGATAGACACCTGGTTTGCCGGCTTCAACTATCAGCAGGCGGTTATTGCCTGGGTCGGCTTTGACCAGCCAGCACCCTTGGGCCGGAACGAATTTGGCGCCAGCACCGCCCTACCCATCTGGATCGACTACATGAAAGTCGCTCTGGACCAGACGCCCTCTGCGAATATGCCGCGCCCCAATGGCATTGTGAATGTGCGCATTAATGCAGAAACCGGCAGGCGCGCCCGCCCCGGCGAAGAAGGCCTATTTGAGCTGTTCCGTGAAGAGGACGAACCCGAGGCCATCAGCGCAGAAGAACGCGGCGGATTGGGAACGGGCGACACCGACGATATTTCGCGGCAGCTGTTCTAGGCAACGGGTTGCGATTGGCCTAATTGCCGCCAATCAAAATAGCGAACCGAGCGCCCACAAAAAAACCGGCGGAGCCTGCATTTAACAGGCACCGCCGGTTTTCTATTCACTAACCGTTTGGTCGATTAAATAATATCGTCCATGGATTTAAGCGGGTAATGCGCCGGGTACGGGTTACGAGCTACACCGCTGTCAACCGCCGCACGAGCAACAGCCGCTGGAACTACTTCCAGCAAACGCACGTCCATCGGCTTTGGAATGATGTAGTTTCTACCAAATTCGAAGCTGTCAGCGCCGTAGGCTTCGCAGATTTCCTGAGGCACCGGCTCTTTGGCCAGTTCGCGGATCGCGTTTACCGCAGCAATCTTCATCTCTTCGTTAATCACGGTGGCACGAACATCCAGAGCGCCACGGAAAATGAAGGGGAAGCCCAGCACGTTGTTCACCTGGTTAGGGTAATCTGAGCGGCCCGTGGCCATGATCAGGTCATCGCGCACTGCGTTAGCAATCGCCGGGTCAATTTCCGGATCCGGATTTGAACAGGCGAACACAACCGGGTTAGGTGCCATTTTCTTGAGCTGTTCACCGCTCAGCAAGTCCGGGCCCGACAAACCCACAAACACATCGGCGCCGTCGATGGCGTCGTCCAGAGTGCGCTTGTCAGTGTCGTTGGCGAACATCGCCTTGTACTGGTTCAGATCGTCGCGGCCAGAGTGGATCACACCCTTGCGGTCCAGCATAAAGATATTCTCGGAACGCACACCACAGCTGATCAACAACTTCATGCAGGCAATGGCGGCAGCGCCGGCACCCAGACACACAATGGTGGCTTCTTCGATTTTCTTGCCCTGAAGTTCCAACGCGTTGAGCATGCCGGCGGCCGTTACAATGGCGGTACCGTGCTGGTCGTCGTGGAATACAGGTATGCTGCACTTTTCAATCAACGCGCGCTCGATTTCAAAACACTCAGGCGCTTTGATGTCTTCAAGGTTAATGCCGCCAAAGGTATCGGCAATGCGCTCAACGGTTTCAATAAAAGCCTGAGGGCTTTCAGAATTGACTTCAATATCAAATACATCAATACCGGCAAAGCGCTTGAAAAGAAGGCCTTTACCTTCCATTACCGGCTTGCTGGCCAATGGGCCAAGATTACCCAGGCCCAAAATCGCGGTGCCGTCAGTAATGACCGCCACCAGATTGCCTTTCATGGTGTATTTGTAGGCGTTTTCGGGGTCACGAGCGATTTCGCGAACCGGTTCGGCAACCCCGGGACTGTAGGCCAGTGCAAGATCGCGGGCTGTTTTTGTGGGCTTGCTGATTTCTACACTCAGCTTGCCAGGCCGCGGCTTGGCGTGATATTCAAGGGCTGCTTCTTTCAGATCTTGAGACATTGCCACTATTCCGTTTGTCACGTTTAAGGGTGTAAAGCCGCCATACTCAGTTACAAATATACTTATAGCGGGGCAGCATTATGGCCCGCGCCGTAGAAAACGACAAGGGCAATCCCACCATCCGTTAAATCGTCAATACGTCTTATTGCGTATGTTCGGCCACACAAGCGAGCTCTGTCATTTTTTAGAACAAAAAAAAGCGCCCGAGGGCGCTTTTTTGCAATTCGCTGGCATTAATCTTCTTTCTTGCCAACAATACGGCTGCCAAAACGCTTCTGGAAACGGTCAATACGGCCGCCGGCATCCATAACTTTCTGCTTGCCGGTATAGAACGGGTGGCACTGTGAACACACGTCTAACTGCAGATCCTTACCAACGGTAGAACGGGTATGGATCACATTACCGCAAGAACAGGTAGCGGTGATGTTGTCGTACTTAGGGTGGATACCTTCTTTCATGGCGAACCTCGTCAGGTTATGCCGCCACCTGGTCACGATTACGGCTGTTCCGAAGAATATTCCGTATGCCAGGCACCGCATATTTGAATCAATAAGAAAGACGGGGCACAATCGACCCTGTCCAACAGAGCGCGAATATTACTTGCAAACTGCCACCCAGGCAAGCGCCACACTGCTGAATTCCCATGCCCACCGGCGCAGGCCGCCGCAACTGGCGCTTGCACAAGGATACGAACATACCGTGACACCAATACCCGCTGCAGCGCCTGCCAGGCATAGCTTCCATCTAAATGCGCAAAACCCGTGACCAAGGTTGTACGCATCGCCATGAACCGCCCGCTGCGAAGGCTGTTTGACTACACCCTTGGCTCCGGCCTCAGCCTTCAACCCGGCCAGCGGGTGCAGGTTCCCTTTGGCCGCCAACAGATAACCGGACTGGTCACTGCGGTTGGCGTAACCCCGCCACCCGGGGTATCACTGAAGCCGGTTCGAAGTGCTATGGAAGACTGGCCTGCGCTGCCAAAGGAAACACTGCGACTGCTGAGCTGGGCCAGCGACTATTACCAACACCCGTTGGGTGAATGCCTGTTTACGGCCTTACCGCCAGCGCTCAGGCGCGGCCGGCCAGCATTGCGCAAAACCGAGGCCTGGTGGCGAGCCCGCAGCAGCGGTGCGGAGCTGCCACCCCAAGCCCACCGTCAAAAAGCCTTGCTAGCCTGGCTTTTGCAGTATTCCCAAGGCGCTGCCACAAGCGCCATCTTAAGCGCCGGCTTTAATCGCAGCCAGCTGAAGACCCTGGAACAAAAGCAGCTGATTGAAGCCACCGAGCCCGTGCTGGCAACAACACCCACAGAGAGTTTTGCAGCACCTACGTTATCACCGGCGCAAACAGATACCGCAGCACAGCTTCCAGAACCGGCCCAGGGCTTTAGCGCCTGCCTTTTGTACGGCATCACTGGTAGCGGTAAAACAGAAATCTACCTGCACTATTTAAAGCAACATTTGAGTGAACAGGATCAGGCCCTGGTGCTAGTGCCAGAAATAAACCTGACACCGCAAACCGTGGCCCGCTTCCAGCGCTATTTTGGCCAGCGAATTGTGGTGTGGCACTCGGCACTGAACGACAGCGAGCGCCTGGACACCTGGTTGAAAATACGCCACGGCGAACCCGTCATACTCATTGGCACCCGTTCGGCGGTTTTGTTGCCCTTTACCGGTTTGCGCACGCTGATTGTGGACGAAGAGCACGATAGCTCCTACAAACAGGGCGATGGCTTTCGCTATTCAGCGCGCGACCTTGCGGTATACCGCGCCCACCTGAACAAATGCCCGGTGATACTCGGCTCGGCCACGCCCTCGTTGGAATCCTGGCACAACGCACGGCAGGGCAAATACACCTTGGCCACACTGGAGGAGCGAGCCGGCAACGCCAGACCACCGCAAATAAAACTGCTGGACATTCGCAGCCGGCCTTTAGAAGGCGGCCTGTCGCGCCCCGCCCTTAACGCAATCAAGCAGGTTCTGGACAACGGCGAACAGGTGCTGGTGTATGTGAATCGCCGCGGCTTCGCGCCGGTCATGATGTGCTTTGACTGCGGCCACATGGTGGAGTGCCCGCGCTGCGACACCCGCCTGACCTACCACCGCCGCGACAATGCCATGCGCTGCCACCACTGCGACTTTCAGGCCGCCGCAACAACCCAGTGCCCGAAGTGCCAAAGTGAGGCGTTCAAACCCGTCGGCCAGGGCACCGAACGCAGCGAAGACATACTGACCACCGCCTTCCCTGACACCCCGGTGGTGCGGGTTGACCGCGACAGCACCCAACGTAAAGGCAGCATCCAAGCCATTCTGAAAACCGTAAACACCGGCGAGCCCTGCATTCTGGTGGGTACTCAAATGCTGGCCAAAGGCCACGATTTTGCCAACGTAACGCTGGTGGTGGTTATAAACGCCGACGGCGGCCTGTTCAGCGTGGACTTCCGCGCCCCTGAACAGCTTCTACAAACCCTGCTGCAAGTCAGCGGCCGTGCGGGTCGCGGCGACAAGCCCGGCACCGTGCTGGTGCAGACCTGCCATAGCGACCATCCACTGTTAAGAACACTTTGTACGGGCCGCTACGGGGATATGGCCGAACAGCTTTTAGCCGAGCGCGAAGACGGTCAGCTGCCGCCTTACCGCGCTATGGCCATATTCCGCGCCGAAGCCGACACCATGGAAAAAAGCCTGCAGATACTGGATACCGTAAAACCCCTGGCACAGGCTCCGGGCCTGGAAATCTGGGGCCCGCTGCCAGCGTTAATTGCCCGTCGCGCCGACCGCTACCGCGCCCAATTGGTCATAAACGCTGATAACCGCAAGCGCCTGAACAAAACCCTCGCCGACGTTTGCCTGCATCTGGATAAACAAAAACAACCCTCCGGCAGCCGCTGGATGATCGACGTAGACCCGCAGGAGACCGGTTAAATGTACCGAATTTAGCCGTGACTCACACATTTGAAAAGAAATAGAAAAAGAAACTGCGATCGCAATTTTAGCGACAAAAGCTATGCTAGAATTTTACAGACGGTATATCAAAAACTTAAAAATATCCGAGCCACATCCTGTAGCGCTCAACAGAGGCCAAGGTGACGCCGGAACAGCAGCTTTGCTGTAGCGAACTGGAGAGAATAATGTCAGGGAAAATTCTTGCACGTGTGCCAGCATTGTCGCTTGCATTGCTGTTGGCAGCTTGTGGAGGTGGAGGTGACTCTACGCCGTTAGTGGACACTGGAGAGTCTGGAGGAAATGGTAGCTCAGGAGGGGACTCACCTCAGGAGGTATTTTTAGGTTTGGGCATTAATTCTGGAGATACATTCATAGAAGGTCAGATAGAGTCCGACATAAAAGCGCTGTCTGCAGGCGGAACGACGAGACTCCGCGTCTTTATTGTTGATAGAAATAACTCTAACAGGCTTCTAACTGGCGAAGAAACAGAAGTCCGATTCTCATCAAACTGTGTATCTACCAACGATGCAGAATTGATTTCTCCCATTGTCACCTCAACCGGTGTAGCTGAAACAACATACACCGCAAAAGGCTGCTCACCTACCGACACTATTTTAGCAAAAGTTAATGGTGCAGAAGCGAGCTTCACGCTGAACATTGCAACGGCAGAAGCAGACAGAGTTGTGTCTATACCGCTTACCGAAACATCAATAGCTCCAACCGGTGCCGGATCAACGGCACGACCTTCAGAAGCCTCTGTCTCATTTCAAATTGTTGACAAAAATGGCGGTGGCTTAAGGGGAGTCAATGTCAAATTTTCATTAACTGGGGATGATTCGAGCGCGAAAATTCCCGTAGCCCTTAGTCAGCAAGAAGCATCCTCCGGGAGCGGAGGGATTGTAACGACCAAGGTTATCGCTGGGTCAGCTTCGACAGTTGTTCGCGTAATAGCAACCATAGAAGTAGGAAGTAATTCTAAAAGTACACAATCCGACCCAATTGCGATCAACTCTCTCATACCCTACGAATCCGGCCTCACTCTGGCAGCCGATAACTTCATCCCTGACGCCCAATTCACGGCGGGTGTAGAGGTGTCTCTTTCATTGTTTGCGACAGACAAAAATGGACAAAATATTCGCGGCAACACAACCGTTAACTTCACAACAGATGGCGGGTCTGTGCAACGAGAATGCAATTTAAATAACGAAGGGACATGTGTGGTCAAGTGGCGTAGTCAATCACCATTTGTCGACACACCAAAAATTGTTGCATCTACTATTGGCGAAAAAATAAATGGAGAGGTCGGCACAATATTTCAGCAAGTAACGCTTCTAATCTCAAGTTCAAGAGATCCGAGAGTTACCTTGGCAGCAGGTAGTGAAGCTAAACAATATTGTGCGACAGTGTCGACCGCTAGGAGTAATGACACCCGTGTGCATCCTCCAACCGGAACAACAGTAGAATTTACCGGTAACGGAATTACTCTACTATCGTCCAAAACATCGTACGACGTTGGGGGAACCCCATTTCCTAGCAGTCAATCTGCCTACGAGGTTTGCGTTTTTGCCGAGCGCACAACGCCAACGGACAGCGGCTCTCTAATCGTTACAGTTACAACACCAACTGACAAAGTTGATGAGAAAGTACTCACCATTTGATTAATCCATCAAGCAAAAGCCCGGCCTTGACGCTGGGCTTTTGCTTACAAAACCAGTTTCCGCGATAATAGAGCGCTTCTACTCTGGTGGGCGCCCTGCCCCATTTCCACTTCCGTTCAGCCGAGTTATTCTACAGCATGAAAGAGACCGTTTCCGACCTGCTTCAGTCTGCCCTGGCGGCGCTGCAATCTGAAGGCGTTTTGCCAGCAGATCAAAGCTTTGCGCCACAGATTGGCAACACCAAAGACAAATCCCACGGCGATTACGCGTGTAACATTGCGCTGGTGGCAGCCAAGTCTGCCGGCTGTGCGCCGCGCAAGCTGGCGGAAGCCCTGGTGGCCAACTTGCCGGCCAGTGCAGCGGTCGACAAAGTGGAGATTGCCGGGCCCGGTTTTATCAACTTTTTCATGAGTACGGCCAGTGCCTTTGGCGTTGTGAATACGGCACTGGAACAGGCTGAAAACTTTGGCCGCAACCACAGTGGCAAGGGCGAAAAAGTACAGGTGGAATTTGTTTCCGCCAACCCAACCGGCCCTTTGCATGTGGGCCACGGCCGTGGCGCTGCAATCGGTGACTGCATTTGTCGGCTGTTGGATGCTAACGGATACCAAGTTACCCGCGAGTTTTATTACAACGACGCGGGCGCCCAAATCAACAACCTGGGGTTATCCGTTCAAGCCCGGGTAAAAGGCCTGACACCGGATCACGAAAGCTGGCCAGAAAATGGTTACCGCGGCGACTATATTGCCGACGTGGCCGAGGCCTATCTGGCCGGAAAGACGATTACAGCGGACGACCGCTCGGTGACCGGCCAGGCCGAGCCGGACAACCTTGAAGCCATCACGGATTTTGCCGTGGCTTATCTGCGCCGCGAGCAAGACCTTGACCTGAAAGCCTTTGGCGTCGAGTTCGACGTGTATTTCCTCGAATCTTCGCTGTACAACGACGGCAAAGTTGAGGCTACCGTAAAGCGCCTGCAGGAAAATGGCTACACCTACGAAGACGGCGGCGCCCTGTGGCTGAAAACCACCGAATTTGGCGACGACAAAGACCGGGTTATGCGCAAAACCGACGGTGGCTACACCTACTTTGTGCCAGATGTTGCTTATCATCTGGACAAGTGGCAGCGCGGTTTTAGCACGGTTATTAACGAACAGGGTGCCGACCACCATTCAACCGTTACCCGCGTTCGCGCCGGTTTGCAGGCGTTAAATATCGGTATTCCAGAAGATTGGCCAGACTATGTGCTGCACCAGATGGTGATGGTAACCCGTGGCGGTGAAGAGGTGAAAATCTCCAAGCGCGCAGGCAGCTATGTCACCCTTAGCGACCTGATTGAAGAAGTAGGCCGCGACGCCACCCGTTTCTTCCTGGCCGCACGGCGAGTGGATTCCCAGCTGACCTTTGACATTGATCTTGCACGCTCGCAAACCAACGAGAACCCGGTGTATTACATCCAGTATGCTCACGCCCGCATTTGCAGCGTGTTGCGCAAGCTGACTGTCGAAGGCGTGCAGCGTGGCCGTCACGAATGCGCAGGCGACCTGACTCTGCTGACGCTGGATGAAGAAAAAGAACTGGCCAACCAGCTGGCAAAATATCCAGAGCTGGTTGCCAGCGCCGCTGCCCAGCGCGAGCCCCACACCCTGAGCCAGTACCTGCGGGAATTGGCCGGCCTATTCCACAGCTATTACAACGCCCACAAGGTGCTGATTGAAGACACCGCCCTGCGCGATGCCCGCATCAGCCTGTACCTGGCCGTACGCCAGGTCATCGAAAATGGCTTAGGCCTGCTGGGCGTTCGCGCTCCGGAAGAGATGTAATCAAAAAAATGCCGCGAGACTACGCCCGCAAATCGTCACCTAACCAGGCTACTACGCCTCGTCAAAAGCCGGGCAAGCCTGGCCGACCTGCCCGCACCCGGGCGCCGAAAGCCGCGGCTCCGGCGCGAGCTCAACACGGTAGCCTGTCGATGAAATCGGTATTGGCACTGGCGGCTGTGGGCGGTTTCATCGGCTTTATTGTTTACCTGAACAGCTTGTCTGGCAGCGAGGCACCCGCCAAAGACGCGGCGCCCACTGTACAGAAGGCACCGGCCAAAACGCCTGCGCCGATACAACCGGAAATCGCCAAACCCCAATTCCGTTTTTACGAAATGCTGCCAGAAACCGAGATAATGCCGTCCACGGTGGACGAATACACGCCTGGCCCAGGCCGCCCGCAAGTCGATTACCTGCTGCAGTCCGGTTCGTTTCGCAAGGCCGAAGACGCCGAACGACAGCGCGCCGAAATCGCTTTCCAGGGTTTGCGCGCAGCGGTGCAAAAAGTCGATATGGAGGAAGGTAATGTCTGGTATCGGGTGAATGTAGGCCCATTTACCTCCCGCAGTCACATGAACGCTGCTATAGACAAGTTGGTGTCTATCAGAATTCAGCCACTGGTGCGGAAAATCCCCAAAAAGGGCTAGTCTCTTTTGCTTCCGGTGCGTAAATCTAACACTGAGCGCTGAACGTTCTGCCTTGAAAATCACGGCGCTGCCTCCATAACTGCGCTAACACATTCGATCAGGCAACTGGAGCCCACATGACCACCATACTTTCCGTACGCCGCGACGACGAAGTCACCATGGGCGGTGACGGCCAGGTGTCCCTTGGCAACACCGTCATGAAGGGCAACGCCCGCAAAGTGCGCCGTTTGTACAACGGCCAGGTCTTAGCGGGCTTTGCCGGGGGTACCGCCGATGCGTTCACCCTGTTCGAGCGCTTCGAAGCGCAGCTGGAAAAACACCAGGGCAACCTAACCCGCGCCGCGGTGGAGTTGGCCAAAGACTGGCGATCAGACCGCGCGTTACGAAAACTGGAGGCCCTGCTGGCGGTGGCCGACAAAACCGCCTCACTCATCATCACCGGTAACGGCGATGTTATAGAGCCTGAAATGGGCCTGATTGCTATTGGTTCCGGCGGCCCTTTCGCCCAGGCATCTGCCCGCGCGCTGTTAGAGAACACCAACATGAGTGCCCGCGAGATTACCGAAAAAGGCCTGATCATAGCGGCTGACATCTGCATTTACACCAACCAGAATCGCACCATTGAAGTGCTTTCTGCCAACGATTAATCCGGAGCGATCATGTCTGCACTGACTCCCAGAGAAATTGTCCTCGAACTGGACAAACACATCGTTGGCCAGCAGGAAGCTAAACGTGCGGTGGCCATAGCCCTGCGCAATCGCTGGCGCCGTATGCAACTTAGCGACGAGCTGCGTGAAGAAATCAGCCCCAAAAACATTCTAATGATTGGCCCCACCGGTGTTGGTAAAACCGAAATTGCCCGGCGCCTGGCCAAACTGGCAGACGCCCCCTTTTTGAAAGTGGAAGCCACCAAGTTCACCGAGGTGGGTTACGTCGGTCGCGATGTTGACTCCATCATTCGCGACCTGGCTGACATGGCCGTGAAAATGCTGCGTGAACAGGAAATGAAGCGCCACGAAAACAGCGCTCTAGACGCCGCGGAAGATCGCATTCTAGACGCCCTGTTGCCACCGGCACGGGATTTCAAAGAAGACAGCAAGCCGCAGGAAGAATCTGCCACCCGCCAGATGTTCCGTAAAAAACTGCGGGAAGGCGAGCTAGACGACAAAGAAATTGAGATTGATCTGCGCAACAGCAGCGCCAACGTTGAAATCATGGCGCCGCCGGGCATGGAAGAAATGACCAATCAGCTGCAAAGCATGTTTGCCAACATGTCCCAGGACAAGCGCAAAACCCGCAAGATGCGGGTGGCCGATGCCCTGCGCCGGGTGAAAGACGAAGAAGCCGCCAAGCTGGTGAACGAAGAAGAAATCAAACAGAAAGCGGTACAGGCTGTTGAGCAAAACGGCATCGTGTTTCTGGATGAAATCGATAAAGTGGCCAAGCGCTCTGAAAACGCCTCCTCGGATGTATCCCGCGAGGGCGTGCAGCGTGACCTTTTGCCGCTGATTGAAGGCAGCACAGTCACCACCAAGTACGGCGCTATTCGCACCGATCACATCCTTTTTATTGCCTCTGGCGCTTTCCACCTAACCAAACCGTCAGATCTGATTCCAGAGCTGCAGGGCCGCCTGCCGATTCGCGTAGAACTGCATGCGCTAACGCCAAACGATTTCAAGCGCATTCTGACAGAGCCGGATGCCTCGCTGGTGCAGCAGTACGAAGCATTGATGGGCGCCGAAGGCCTGAAGCTCAGCTTTACCGACGACGCCATCACCCGCTTGGCAGAAGTGGCGTGGAAAGTGAACGAGAACACCGAAAATATCGGCGCACGGCGTTTACACACCATGTTGGAAAGACTGTTGGAAAGCCTGTCATTCGATGCCGGCGACAAGATCACGGAAGAGTTCGAAGTCACTGCCGAGTACGTCGAAGAGAAACTGGGTAAATTGGCGGAAGACGAAGATTTAAGCCGCTACATTTTGTAGCGGGCGATAGCGAAAGCCGCGACCAGGGCAAGAATGCGTTCTGGTCGCGCACTATCAGGACCGAGCCTTTTCTGCTTGCCCGTTAACGCTTTGCAAGCCGGCCGCCAGCCGGCTTTTTTGTGTCTGCGTTTTTGCCTTTAACGTGGCCTGTGGTGGCTCGCCAAACAGACTGGTGCTGACCGTGCGATCTGCGTCATTCAGATAGTCGTGGCGCAGGGCAATGCCGTATTTCGCCAATTTGGGTTCCAGTTCTGCGGCGCGAAGGCGCAAATCGCGTCGAGTAGCCTGATAGGCGTGTTCGCACAGCAAACGCCGCGATTCAAAACTGAACACATGGGCGCCAAACAGAAGGGCGTCGTCACTGCTGGGTTCAAACAGCACAATGTCTTTATCTGGATAGTCCTGAGCGTAACGGTCTATCCCGGACTGCATGCGCGAATGCACCATGGTGCGGTACGTTTGCGCCAGCACATTGGGCATACCAGAGCGGGTCATCTCGCCGGCTGCCAAGGTACCGGCTTTCATGGCGGCAGTGGCGTCTAGCGGTACCTGGGGATTGATTGCCAGCACCAAGTCAGCCTGATGATCAAACGCTACCGAGGCGTGAAGGCCTTTGCGTAAGGTTCCATCGACGTAGTAATGGCCGTCTATTTCCACCGGTACGTAAATTCCAGCGGAAGCCGTACTGGCCTGAATAGCTTTGGAGATGGGCACTGCATCAAACCCCGGCGCACCAAAACACACCGACTTCGAACTTTCCACATCGGCGGCCACAATGAACAGCTGGCGCTTGAGTTGGCGGAAATCGTTGGTGCGGCCCAGCATGGTGAATGCGCGCCTTAAGTAATGGTGCAAGCCTTCATTATTGAACAGCCCGGCGGGTGCGGCCTGGGCCAAAATGGTCAAGGCTTCCAGCAGGCTCTGATCGTAGGGATTGTGAAAGAAGCGGGTGAACGCGGTGGTAATCAGCCCGGGTATGGCCAGTAAACGGCGGCCCATTTCAGCGAAGGCCGGGCGGTAAAAAACACCGGGATGAAACGGGTGCAATTCGGATTCGTTGCGCACAAAAATTCGACACAGCTGGGCAGTGGTTACCTGGTTCACCAGATGAGCCGCCACAAACGACCCCGAGTTCACCCCTACGTAAACATCCAGATCGTTGAAGTCCAGCCCTTCCAGAGCTTCGTCAAGCGCCCTCAGTGCACCTATTTCATAAATGCCGCCAATCGGGCCGCCACCGCCTAACGCCAGACCGATTCGGGGCTTTTTGCTGCCGTTTGCATTCGCCGGCTTCGGTTTTTTTGTCAGTTTGCCGTTACTCATGGTTTGGCCTTATCGAGTTATTCAGGCGGATGCCGAAGCTACCTCTGCCAAGGTTTTGCCCGTGGATTTTCCGGGCCGCATATAGCGTCCAAATCCGGCATTGCGCAACGCCAGGTCAACACAGCTTTTGATCACATGGGGCGAATCCAGCAGCAGGATGTCTTGCAACAGATTGTTCGCCCACTCAAGGCTGACACTGCGAATCACCGATTTCACTTTTGGCAGGCTGGCTGCGTTCATCGACAGTGAATCGTAGCCCATGGCCATCAGCAATACGGCGCCGCCCGGGTCGCCCGCCAATTCGCCACACACACCCACCGGTTTGCCCACAGCATGGGCGTCCTGGGCAATACGCACCAGCGCCTGCAGCACAGCAGGATGGTAAGAATGGTACAGCTGGGCCACACGGGGATTATTACGATCTACCGCCAGCAAATACTGGGTCAGATCGTTAGTACCCACCGACAGGAAATCCACCCGGTCGGCCAGTTCGCGTATCTGATAGACCGCTGCCGGCACTTCGATCATTACGCCCACTTTTGGCATGTGGATGTTGTAACCGTCTTCGCGCACTTCGTGATATACGCGGTAAATCAGATGAAGAGACTCTTCCACTTCGGAAATATTGCTGATCATTGGCAGCATAATCTGCAAATTGTTCAGGCCTTCGCTGGCCTTCATCATCGCCCGCACCTGTAGCTGGAAAATCTCCGGGTGGTCCAGGGTGACCCGTATGCCACGCCAGCCCAGAAACGGATTTTCCTCTTGGATGGGGAAATACGTCAGGCACTTGTCGCCGCCGATATCCAGAGTGCGCATGGTCACCGGGTTAGGCGCAAAGGCTTCCAACTGCTCGCGGTAGTATTCGCGCTGTTCCTGTTCCGAAGGAAAGCGATCTTTAATCATGAACGGCACTTCCGTGCGGTACAGGCCAATGCCTTCGGCGCCGTGATTCAGCGACCGCACCACGTCAGTCATCAATCCGGTGTTTACCAGCATGGATACCCGGTGATGGTCGGTGGTTTCACAAGGCAAATCGCGCAGGGCTTCGAGGCCGCGAATCAGCTCGTTTTCTTCGTCGCAGATAACCTGAAAATAAGCGCGCAATTCCGCCGATGGCGACGCGAAGATCTGGCCTTCGAAGCCGTCGACCACCAGTTCCTTGCCGTCGAGCTGATTCACCGGTATGTCAACCAGCCCCATCACCGTGGGTATGCCCATGGCGCGAGCCAGAATGGCCACGTGGGAGTGGCTGGAGCCTTTCACCGAAACCAATCCCACCAACTGGCCCTTGGGCACTTCGCCCAGCATAGCGGGGGTGATCTCTTCACTCACCAATACGGTGCGTTCGGGGTATTCCAGGCCGGCTTGCTCGCCTTCCTGCAGGTGTGACAACAAACGCCGACCCAGGTCGCGGACGTCTACCGCCCGCTCCTGCAGATAATGATCATCCATCATCTCGAAATTGCGCACGTACTGTTGCACAACCTGTTTTAGCGATCCCTGGGCCCAGTTACCTTCGCGAATTTTACCGTTCACTTCATCCGGCAGGGCTTCATCGCTGAGCATGCGCAGGTACACATCAAACAACGCCTGTTCCTGCGGCCTCAGCTGCGAAGCCAGTCGTGCTGCTACCCGTTCAATGTCTTCGCGCACGGCGCTTACCGCGCACTGGAACAGGTCCAGTTCGTGCTCAATATCATCCGTGGTTTTTTCCGGCACAAGGTCAAGGTCTGCCGCCGGGTAAACGGCTACGCCGGTGCCAATGGCCACGCCGGGGGCGCCGGGCACGCCGTCAAAACCGATGTCATGAGCCTCCTCGCCGGTGAGCGACAAACCACCAATGGCGCCCGTGGCCTCGCTGTGGGCGATCACCCCGCTGAGCTGAGCCGAAATAGTCACCATAAAGGCTTCTTCACCTTCATTAAAACTGCGGGAACTCTCACGCTGCTGCACGACCAATACACCCATCAGGCGGCGATGGTGAATAATGGGCACACCCAGAAACGAGCGGAAGCGTTCTTCGCCGGTTTCAGGAAAGTAACGGTAACGGGGATGGGAAGGCGCATCTTCCAGATTAATCAGCTCTTCCCGCGAGCCCACAAGACCCACAAGGCCCTCGGAATAACCCAGGCTAACCTTGCCCACGGCTTTGCGGTACAGCCCTTCAGTGGCCATCAGTACGTAGCGGTTGGTAGCAGGGTCTAGCAGATACACCGAACACACTTCGGTGTTCATGGCTTTTTGCACACGCGAAACAATAATGCTCAGCGCCTCCTGCAGGTCGCGGGCGCTGTTTACTTCCTGGACGATCGTTCGCAATGTACTCAGCATGTTGGGATTAGCCCGTCGTCATGATTGTTCCTTCAAGCGCCGGTTGTGCTCGGCACGTCGCGCCTGCTCCATGTTATGGAACAGCCGCGGCGCCAGCTCGCGCAGCGCACGTCGGTAGACTTCTTTTTTGAATGAGATCACCTGCCCCAACGGATACCAGTAGCTTACCCACTGCCAGCCGTCGAATTCCGGTGAATCGGTACCATCTACGCATACCTGCGCGTCTGGCGAAAGCATCCTCAGCAGGAACCATTTCTGTTTTTGCCCTACACACAACGGGTGCGAATTGTGGCGAACCATCCGCCGCGGCAAGCGGTATCGCAACCAACCCCGCGTACAACTGATAATTTCCACATCGCGGGCGCACAGCCCAACTTCCTCCCCAAGCTCCCGGTACAATGCCTGTTCCGGTGTTTCATCCTGATGAATTCCGCCTTGCGGAAACTGCCAGGAGTTTTGGCCTATGCGCCTCGCCCACAACACTTGCCCTTTGTGGTTGGCCAGAATGATTCCGACGTTGGGTCTGAAACCGTCGGAGTCGATCACGGTACAGTACCTCTTTAAGAGTCGGTTAACCGCGGCAAAATGCGACGGCCAGATTTTTCCAAGTTGCTCTCATTCTTGCAGAATCCCAAGAAATCGGCAATCACGGCTGTTTGCGTGCGGCCATGATAAACTGCAGCGCACTTCAAGACGCTGGTAAGTGCCGGCATTCAGCCACCTTAATCACCGAGGCAGCACCATGACTCTGGCCATATTCGATCTGGACAACACCTTGCTGAACGGCGACAGCGACCACGCCTGGGGCGTTTTTCTGGCGGCGCAAGGCATTGTAGACGCCGATGCGCACCGCAAAGCCAATGACCGGTTTTATCAGGATTACCTGAACGGCGAGCTGGACGTGTTCCGCTATCAGCGTTTTGTGCTGGAGCCCCTGGCGCAGTTTTCAATGGACGAATTGCACGCCATGCGCGAGCGTTTTATGGCTAGCCACGTGCAACCGATGCTGCAAACCAAAGCCGCCGAGCTGCTGCAACAGCATCGCAGCCAAGGCCACACACTGATGATTATTACGGCCACCAATCATTTTATTACCAAGCCAATCGCCGACCTTTTGGGCATTGAGCACCTGATTGCCACCAACCCGGAAGTGGTGAATGGCCGCTTTACTGGAGAGGTGTCGGGCACGCCCAGTTTTCAGGGCGGGAAGGTAACGCGTCTGAAGCAGTGGCTGAATGAAAACGATGAATCATTGGACGGCGCCTGGTTCTACAGCGATTCCATTAACGATGCACCGCTGCTGGAACAGGTTGCGAACCCGGTAGTCGTTGATCCGGATTCGCGCCTGGAAGCCATGGCCGGCGAGCGCGGTTGGCCCGTTATGTCGCTACGGGATTGATTCCCCCAGCGACTTTTCAGGCGCGGGATAGCCGAGTTTATAAAAACCCGGTCAACGAACGCACAAAGCAGGATTTGATGTAATCAGTTTCCGCAATGCCCGGAATAACCGGGTGGTCTGGCGCCTGATGACCCTGCTCCAGCAGCTGCACAAAGCGGTCAATTTTACGGCCGCTGCCGCGGATGATGTCTACCAGCTTTTCCTGGGACAAGTGCATAGAGCAAGACGCCGATACCAGTAAGCCATCCCGCTCCAGCAGGCGCAGTCCCAGCTGATTCAAGCGGGCATAGGCTTGCTCACCGGCTTTCTGGTCGCGGCGGCGGGGTATCAGTGCAGGCGGGTCTAGCACCACAATGTCGAACTTCTGTTTTTCATCCGCCAATGCTTTTAACGCGTCAAAGGCGTCGCCTTCAATGGTGTCAACGTTTGTCAGTCCGTTCAGGCGAGCGTTGTGGTGCACCGACTCAATGGCTGACGCCGAGCTGTCTATGCAGGTCACGCTGGTGGCGCCGGCACTGGCGGCCTGTATGCCCCAACCACCCACGTAACTGAATACATCCAGCACCCGCTTGCCCGGCGCGTAGGCCTGCAAACGCGCACGGTTCATGCGGTGGTCGTAAAACCAGCCGGTTTTCTGCCCACCCGCCAGCGGCACTTCAAACTTGACGCCGTTTTCTTCCAGCTCAAGCATGTCAGGAGCGCTGCCGTGGGCCTGCTCCACATAGCTTTCCAGACCTTCCACTTTGCGCATTTTACCGTCGTTCTTCAGCACAATAGAGCTGGCTTGGGTCAGCCTTTGTATTGCCCGTACAATGGCTTCCTTCATCTGTTCCATGCCGGCGCTGGAAATTTGCACCACCACGGTGTCCCCGAAGCGGTCAATCACCAGCCCGGACAGACCATCGCTGTCACCAAACACCCAGCGGTAAAACGGTTTGTTAAACAGCCGCTGGCGCAGTTCCAGCGCCACTTCCATGCGCTGGGTAAGCCGTTGTGGGGTCATGCCATGGGTTGGGTCACGGCTAATCAGCCGGCCACAAATCAGCGCATGGGGATTCACAAACACGGTGCCCAGTGGCTTGTCGTTCGATGCGCGCAGCTCTGCCTGAATACCGGCTTCGAAGCCGGTCAGCGGCGAGCGTTTCATATCCACTTCATTACTGTAGACCCACAAGTGGCCTGCCCGCAGACGGCGCTCGGCGCCTTTGCGGAGGTATAACACCGGGAAATTCATAAAGGATTGTTACTCCGCTGCGACCAGGTCGCTGTAAGTGTCTGCATCCATCAGGCCATCAAGTTCGCCGTCGTCGGTCATCTTCACCCGAAACAGCCAGCCTTCGCCGTAAGGGTCTTCGTTCACTTTTTCCGGCTCATCTTCTAACAGCTCGTTAATTTCGACCACTTCGCCGGTCACCGGGCTGAATACGTCTGAGGCAGATTTGACCGACTCCGCCACGCCGGCTTCTTCGCCGCCGGTCACCGTGGCGCCCAGCTCCGGAACGCCAATATAGACCACATCACCCAACTGCTGTTGGGCAAAATCGGTAATACCCACGGTGGCCAGGCCGTTTTCATCTACCCGCACCCACTGGTGGGTTTCAAGGTATTTCAAATCAGAAGGAACATCGCTCATCGGTCGAATCCTGATAGATTAAAATGGGTTTGTAGTACCAGATTGGCCGCATTTTAGCTGAATAACCGACGTCTCGTCTGGCTAATTCGTCAATCCAGCGTTTAGCGCGATGTCGTCTCGGCGAACCTCTGTGGCCAGCTTCATAAACGCGCTGAGGTAATCCACATTGCGGTCGCGCTCGCGACAGCCCAGAAAGATCTGTTTACCAATGCCCGTTTCGCCCAGCTGCACTGGCACAATGGCCATACGCTGCTGGTATTCCTGCACCAGCCAACGTGGCAGAGCCGCTACACCGCGGCCGGCAGCGACCATCTGCAACATAATGTCGGTGGTTTCGATGGTTTTGTGCCGCGACGGGCGAATATTGGCCGGAAGTAAGAGATGTGTGTATACGTCCAGACGTTCCACCGCCACCGGGTAGGTAATCAGAATTTCTGGCTCCAGATCCTGCGCGCTGATCCAATCGTTGTGTGCCAATCGATGGCCATTGTGCACCACCAGCACTTGCTCGTAATCAAACACCGGTTCAAACACAAGGCCTGGCCGATGCAACGGGTCTGGCGTTACCAGCAAGTCAATATCATGGCCAAACAGCGCGCCTATACCCCCAAACTGGAATTTCTGTTTTACGTCTACGTCTACCGTGGGCCAGTGCCCAAGATACGGCCCCACCACTTTTAACAGCCACTGATAACAGGGGTGGCATTCCATACCAATGCGCAGAGTGCCCGCCTGGCCACGGGCGAACTGGTCGATTTGCAGTTCTGCATGCTCGAATTGCGGCAGCAAACGGTTCGCCAGAGCAAGAAGGTATTTGCCCGCCTGGGTCAGCTGCAGTTGCCGGCCTTCGCGCGACCATAAAGGCGTGCCGAGCTGCTGCTCCAGTTTACGGATGGAATGGCTCAGCGCCGACTGGGTCAGGTGCAGGCGTTCGGCAGCAGCGGTCAAGGAGCCGCCCGCGTTTACGGCCCGCAGAACTTCCAGATGGTTACGTTCAATCACAGATATGCCTACTCATAGCTCAGCCTAACGTGAATAGAATTCATGGATATGTGAAATAATACCATTATTTTTCATAACTACTCGGGGGTAATGTGGTTGCTCATAACCAATAGCAATCAAAACACACGCTTTATTCCGGAGATGAACATGGCCATTACCCACAACCTGGGATTTCCTCGCATTGGCGCTCAGCGCGAACTAAAATTCGCTCAGGAAGCTTTCTGGCAGGGCAGAATTAACGCTGACGAACTGCAGTCTACCGCAGCCACCTTACGCGCCAAACACTGGCAGCAGCAACAGGCGCAGGGGCTGGACTGGGTGCCGGTGGGGGACTTTTCTCTATACGACCAAGTGTTGGACATGAGCTCTACCCTGGGCAACCTGCCAGAGCGCGCCAGCGCCACCGACGGCACCGAGCTGGACCATTATTTCCGCGTGGCCCGCGGCCGCTCCGCCAGCGACGGTGCCTGTAGTCCCGCCCGTGCGGTTGAGATGAACGAGTGCCACGCAGGCGAAATGACCAAGTGGTTCGACACCAACTACCACTATATTGTGCCGGAGTTTCACGCCGGCACCGAGTTCAGCCTGAGCGCCGATCGCCTGATTGCGCAACTGGCGGAAGCTCGCGCGCAAGGCGTTGCCGCAAAACCGGTGATTCTCGGCCCGGTATCTTATCTATTACTTGGCAAGAGCAAAGACGACAGCGACCGCCTGGCCCTGCTGGACAAGCTGCTGCCGGTGTACGGTCAATTGCTGCAAACCCTGGCGGACAATGGCGCCAGCTGGGTGCAGATTGACGAGCCGGCGCTGGTCACCGAACTGAACAGCGACTGGCGCCATGCCACTACTCTCGCCTATCACCAGTTCAAATCCGCACCGGTAAAGCTGCTACTAACCACCTACTTTGGCGAACTGCGTGAGAATCTGCAACTGGCCTGCGAACTGCCAGTGGCGGGCCTGCACCTGGACGCCGTTAGCGCACCGGCGGAAGTTCAACGCCTGGTTGACTGGCTGCCAAGCCACAAAGTGCTGTCGTTAGGAATCATCAGCGGTCGCAACATCTGGAAAACCGACCTGACGGCAACGCTGGACTGGCTGGAGCCAATACAGCAGAAACTGGGTGATCGGCTATGGCTAGCGCCGTCTTGTTCACTGCTGCACGTGCCGGTGGATCTGACCCAGGAAACCGAGCTGGATGCCGAGGTAAGCAACTGGCTGGCCTTCGCCCAACAGAAACTGGAAGAACTGAACCTGCTGGCCCGCGCCTTAACTCACGGCCGCAACACCGTTGCCGCAGAACTTACCGCCAACGCGCAAGCGCTGGCCAGCCGTCGCCAGTCACCAAGGGTGCACAATCCAAAAGTAGCCGCATCGGTGGCGGCGATCACGCCCGAACTGGGCCAGCGTAAGAGCCTGTTTGGCAAACGCATTGCTCTGCAACAGCAGCACTTGAATCTGCCGGCCTTTCCAACCACCACCATCGGATCTTTTCCGCAAACCGCTGAGATTCGCCAAACCCGACTGCAATTTCGCAAGGGTGAGCTGGATGCCGCCGCTTACCAAGAGCGCATTCGCGAGGAAATCGCCCACTGTGTCCGCCAGCAGGAAGAATTGGGACTGGATGTACTGGTGCACGGTGAAGCCGAACGTAACGACATGGTGGAGTATTTCGGCGAACAGCTGGACGGCTATGTGTTCAGTCGCTTTGGCTGGGTGCAGTCTTACGGCTCCCGCTGTGTGAAGCCACCGATTCTATTCGGTGATATCTCGCGGCCAAAAGCGATGACGGTGGACTGGATAAACTACGCTCAGTCGCTCACCAGCAAACCGCTTAAAGGCATGCTGACTGGCCCGGTCACCATTCTGAATTGGTCCTTTGTGCGCGACGATCAACCCCGCCGTGACACCTGTTTACAGTTGGCGCTGGCTATTCGCGAGGAAGTGCAGGATTTGGAGGCAGCTGGCGTAAAAATCATCCAGATTGACGAAGCGGCGCTGCGCGAAGGTCTGCCATTACGCCAGACCGATTGGGACAGCTATCTTCAGTGGGCGGTAGACGCTTTCCGTATAACCGCCAATGGCGTGAGTGATCAAACCCAGATTCACACCCACATGTGCTATTCGGAGTTCAACGACATTATCGCTGCCATCGCCCGCATGGATGCCGACGTGATTACCATTGAAACGTCGCGTTCCGACATGGAACTGCTGAACGCCTTCAAGAACTTTGACTACCCTAACGACATTGGCCCCGGTGTTTACGACATTCACTCCCCGAACATTCCGCAGGTCGATCAGATTACCGGCTTGATGAACAAGGCAGCAGAACGGATTCCGGCGCAGCGGTTGTGGGTAAACCCGGATTGCGGCCTGAAAACCCGCCGTTGGGAGGAAGTGCAGCCAGCGCTGCGGGCCATGGTGAGCGCTGCCAAAGAGCTGCGCCAGAAACTGGCAGAGCAAGCCGCTTGAGCAGCGCTCAGTAACCCCCGCTTTCGCGATCCAGCACTACCTTGAAATCCAGCGCCCGGTGCACCTTCGTAGTGAAACCACCGGCGCTGCCCAACTCGAACCAGCGGTACCCGGGTGCCCGCTCTTCAACCGAGAACTCACGGGCGCCGGCGGTAAACTGAATACAGGTTGAGGGCGTGCCCAACAGGCGCACGCTGTTTTCCTGCCGGTCCACTTCCTGATGAATATGGCCCCAGGTAACAACCCTAACCTGTGGGTGGCGATTAATAATTGCCCAGAAAGCGTCACGATTGTGCAGGCCAATGTCTGCCATCCAGTTGGCGGTTATATCCACCGGGTGATGATGCAGAGCTATGAGCGCGGGCAACCGGGGGTTGGCTTCCAGGGTTGCGTCTAGCCATTCCAACTCTCGCTGGGTTAACTCGCCGTGCACCTTGTGCGGTACCGATGAGTCCAGCATCAGAATCTGCCAGCCGCCCTGCTTCAGGTATTTGCGCTCGGCACGGTAGCGGCGGGCAACCGGCCACAGCCGCTCGGTATTGTCGTGGTTACCCGGAATCCACAGGCTGTCGCAATCGAATCTCGCCAACGCCCGCGCCAGCGCCTCGTAGGCATCAACGCTGCCATCCTGTGCCAAATCACCGGTGGCCAGCACCAAATCCGGCTGACCGCCGTGTTTCAGCACATCATCAATCACCGCCGCCAAGCTGTCGCGAGTGTTAATGCCAAGCAACCTGGCATCGCGGTCGGCACTCAGGTGGGGGTCTGTCAGCTGCAGAACTCTAAGCGGTCGCAGCTCTTGCAACTCTTGCAACAGGGATTGAGTCATCATGGAGCAGATCCGGCAAACATCGCGTTTAAGGGTGACTCCCAGTTTACGCTCCCCGGAGCTTACGGACCCTTTGCTGAATGCTAAAGAAGTCACATTCTGGCCAATTCAGGCCGTGTTTTTGTGCGGTTCAGCAGGTTATCAAAACGGTTGGGCGGAATTAATTCTGGCAGTCACCCGATGTCCAGACCGCATGCTCCATTGGCAGGTGGCCAAAACGCAGGCAGTAATCCAGCCAGTCAGTCAAAAAACTGTTCACCTGCATTTTTTCATCGGGATGGTGCATATAGCGATTAGGGTAATCGTTCACCGGCGCAATTTGGCGATCACGGTAACAGCTGATCACTTCCGCCATACTGGCATCATGATAAACCCGCACGGTCATTTGCGGATTGTTCAGCCAGCGCCCGGCGTTGTGCACCTGCTCAAGTAGCAGGGTTTCGGTAAAGCGCGCGGTTTGCAGAATTTCGATACGCACCCGGCCTAAATACTGGTGTTCTCGGTGAAGCTCGAACTCTGCAACGGGCTGACCGTTGGCTTCCAACTGGCGCAGCTTACGCAGCCTTTGATAATTACCATCACCCAAAGCGCCCAACTGCCGCAGGTCTGGCACATAGCGTTTGGGTTTCATGGTCCACTGATTCATCGATTCATACCTTCCCGCAGGCGCGGGCGATTCAGCTCCAGCCATTGCAAAGCAATAATGGCGGCGGCGTTGTTGATACGACCGTCCTTGATCATCGCTATGGCGTCTTCAGCAGCCAGCACGTGCGCGCGAATGTCCTCGTGTTCGTGTTCAAGGCCAAACAGACCGCCGGCGTTAGCACTGCTGATTTCACCATAATACAGGTAAATCATTTCGGTGGTGCCTCCGGGCGACACCAAGTAACTGCAAATAGGGTCCAGACGCTTAAAACTCAGCCCGGCTTCTTCGTCGGCTTCGCGGTGGGCCACGTCTTCCGGGTTTTCGCCCTCTTCGTTCATGCCCGCCACCAGCTCCAGCAGCCAGGGCGACTGGTTGCGCCCGATCGCCCCCAGGCGAAACTGCTCCAGTAATACGACTTGATCGCGCTGCGGATCATAAGGCAGCACGCAGGTGGCGTCGCCGCGGACAAACAGCTCGCGGGTGAAAGTGGGCATGGTGCGGCCGTCAAAACGCGGGTGGCTTAGCCACAGTTTGTCCATGCGGAAAAAACCCTGAAACACGGTTTCACGCTTTTCGACGCTGACGTTGTTGGCTTGAAACTGGAACGGTTTGGTCATGGGTTGCCCTAAGCTAAAAACAATTATGAAAGATAATCGCTGGCCAGCGCTGATTGCAAGTTATGCGTAGGTTTAGGGCGAGTATTGAGTTTGAGTACAATTTTAAAATACATGTATTCTACAATGGTAGAGCTGCCGGCGATAATTGGCCATAATAGGTGGTACAGATTTGCTTGCCATCAAGCGGGCACTCGCCCAAGCGCACAGGTTCTCAGGAGACAGAATGAAGAAACAATTGCTATCCGGGCTTATCGGCCTTTTTGCGGCTACGCCCGTGCTTGCCATGAACCTGATTGAAACCTACGAAAAAGCACTTTCCTACGACTCCGGAATTGCGTCTGCCCGCGCCAGTTTTGAAGCCCGGCAGGCAGCCAGCGATATCAGCCGCAGCAAATTGCTGCCGCAGCTTGGCGCCTCCGCCGATGCTAATTATACGGATAGCGACGGCCCGTCACAGAATGTGGATTACACAACCCTGGGCCTTGGCCTGCAGTTGACCCAGCCAGTGTTTCGCGCAGATGCCTGGTTCAACTACGATGCCAGCAAATTCCAGACCGACTCGGCTCGCGCCCAGTACCATCTTGCCCAACAGCAGCTGATTCTGGATGTGGCCTCAGCCTATTTTGACGTACTGCGGGCGCAAGACACAGTGACCACCCTGCGAGCCACCGAAACCGCTATACAGCGCCAATACGACCAGGCCCAGGAACGCTTCGATGTGGGTTTGATTGCGATTACCGAAGTGCTTGAAGCCCGCGCCACGTTTGATGACAGCCGCAGCCAGAGAATTGCTGCGGAAAACAGTCTTAACATCGCCCGCGAGCAGCTGGCTCGTTTAACCGGCGAATACACAGAGCAGCTTGAAAATCTGCGCCAGAACTTTCCCCTGAACCCGCCCGAGCCGATGAATCCGGATTTGTGGGAAACCACCGCGCTGGAGCAGAACTGGACCATTCAGGCGGCCATTTTTGACCTGAAAGCCAGCGAAGAAACTCTGAAAGCGGCCAAGGCCGGGCATTATCCAACGGTGGATTTTCAGGCGTCTTACGGCACGTCCAAAATCGGCGGCCTTGATAGCAGCGGCCCGTTAACCCAGCAGCGCAACGGCACCACCACCCAGGGCGTTATTGGCTTCCAGCTAAACGTTCCACTTTACTCCGGCGGTGGCATTCAAGCCGGTGTGCGCCAGCAGCGTTCGTTGCTGACGGTGGCCGAAGAGTCGCTGAACACGGTGCGCCGTGACGTTCGCGTGAACACCCGCAGTCGCTTTTTGACCATCAATAACAACATTCAAACCGCAGCGGCGCTGGATCAGACTATTATATCGCGGCGCAGCGCGCTGGACGCCACCCGTGCCGGTTATGACGTAGGCACACGTAACATTGTAGAAGTGCTGGACGCCGAGCGCGCTTACTATGTAGCGCTGCGAGACTTCGCCAACGCCCGCTACGACTACGTGGTGAACTCGTTGCGGCTTAAACAGTCGGCTGGCACCCTAAGCCCGCAGGACTTGGTAGAGCTGAACAATTGGCTGAGCGCAAACGCGCCGGGCATCGAAGCCCTGGCCAACGACGACACAACGTTAAATAGCCAAACAATGAGCCAGTAAGCCGGTAACCGCATTTTTCAGCCGGCGGGCCTAAACCCGCTGGCTGATGCCTGCCACCACGCGGTCCAACGCGCCTCGGTTACTTTCTACTACTGCCAAAGCGCGCTGACCGCTTTCGTGCAACGCCTGTTGATTATTTAAGAGCCGAGTCAAACACACTAACAACTCCCCAGCAGACTCTACGATGGTTACTCCGTCGTGCTCCTGCAGGCACTTATAAATCGACTCGAAGTTGAATACGTAGGGGCCAGAGATCACCCCTATCCCCCAGGCCGCCGGTTCCAAAGGATTGTGGCCGCCGCGCTCAATCAACGAGCCGCCAATAAAAGCAAGATCACTGGCGCCATACAGCATCATCAATTCGCCCATTGTATCGCCTAAATACACCTGAGCAGCAGCGGGGCTATCGTTCAACGATCGACGAGCGAGGCTGAGACCTGCCTTTGTAACAGCGCTGGCAACCAGTTCGAAACGCTCGGGGTGGCGCGGCACAATAATCATCAGGGCATCGGGTACAGCCGCCAGTAGTTTTCGGTGGGCTTTAAGCAGCTGCCTACTTTCACCATCGTGGGTGCTACCGGCGATCCAGACAGGGCGACCGCCAAACTGCGCCTTCAACTGCTGAGCCTGCTCACGCACCCGCGGTTCAATGTCCACGTCAAACTTCACACTGCCAGTAACGGCAATCTTGTCAGCCGCCACGCCAATTCGACGAAACCGCGCTGCATCTTGCTCAGCTTGCGCCGCCACCCAGCTAATACTCTGCATGACGGGTCTCGCCAAACTTCGAACGCGCTCATAACCCCGCGCCGAACGCTCCGACAGGCGCGCGTTGATCAAAAACACAGGCACGTGCGCTTTACGGCTCTGACTGATTAGATTAGGCCAGATCTCCGTTTCCATGATAACCAGAATACTTGGCTGAACCCGCGCCAGAAAACGCTTTACCGCGCCTGGTGTATCGTAAGGCACGTAAGCGTATTGCACCTTATTGCCAAACATTTTCTGAGCCTGGGCTAGCCCGGTGTCGGTCATCGCCGTCATCAAAATGGTAACATCCGGATTACGCTCCAAAAGTCGCCGTACCATGGGTGCCGCGGCAATCGTCTCCCCTACCGACACCGCGTGTACCCAGATAACAGGTGAGCTGACCTCCGGCGCAAAGCCAAGACGCTGAGCCCAGTTACGGCGCAAGCGCGGAGAATGGCGACCGCCCCACCACAGGCGCAGAAAAATGTAAGGCAGCAGCAGGCGGATCAGTTGGGAATAGATAAATTGCAGCACAGCGGGCTCCGAATAAGGCAGTGCGCTATCATAGACCAAACACCAGCGATTTGCCTTTAACAGCGGCACCCGCTATTGCTAGCGACCGGGCTTGCCGGTGCTCTGGCTTACCCAAAAATTCAAAGACGTGCGAGTTTGACCTTAGTGAAGAAGAAATACCGTAAACAACCGCGAAATACTGATTTGAGCGCGTATCGTCACCCACGCTGGTGGCCTACTTGGGCTGTCATGTCTTTTATGTGGCTGGTCGCACAGCTACCCTTACGCGCGCAGTGGTGGCTCGGCTCCGGCCTGGGTCGTCTGGTTTTACGCCTAAGTAGCAGCCGGCGGCGCATTACCGAAACCAACATTCGCCTGTGTTTTCCGCAACTCACTGAGCAGCAGCAACGCGAATTGGTCAAAAAATCTTTTATCGCCAATGGCATTGGCTTGATGGAAATTGGTGTGTGTTGGTTTTGCGATACCGCCAAACTCAAAGCCATTACCACCTTACATGGGCTGGAGCACTTCGAACGCGCGCTGGAAGGCGGCAAAGGCGTGCTGTTGGTCGGCGGGCACTACAGTACCCTGGAAATGGGGGGCAGCCTTGCCACCCATTTTATAGAATCAAGCGTCATGCAGCGGGACCATAACAACCCGTTGGTGAACGCGACAATGACTCGGGCCCGCGAGCGCCGCTACGGCATGGTGCATGGCGCGCGCGACTTGCGCGGACTGTTTCGCAGTCTGAAACAGAACCACGCCGTTTGGTACGCTACCGACCAGGATTACGGCCGCAAAGACATCGTGTTTGCGCCTTTTTTCGGGATACCAACCGGCACCATTACCGCCACCTCCCGCATTGCCGAACGCAGTGGCTGCAAGGTGGTACCATTTAGCCACTTTCGCCGCAGCGGCAAACCGGGCTACGACATTTACTTTCACCCGGCTCTGGAGAACTTTCCAAGTGGCAACGACCTTGTTGACGCAACCGCGATCAACCAGACCATAGAGCAGGAAATAAAACGTTCACCGGACCAGTACCTATGGATGCACCGTCGTTTCAAAACCCGACCCGATCCAGATGACCCAGGCTTCTATGGCCGCAAACGCTAACACATCCTGTCCGGTTATCTGGCTGCTAACCGACAACAAACCGGGCCACCGCAACCAACTCAAAGGCCTGGGCAACCGCCTGCGGGTGCTGGCTGGCGCCTCGCTGCACTGGGTAGACGTGAGCACCGTCAAGACGCCACTATGGCGAGTACTGCTGGGACGGCCACCTGTTCTGATGCCTGCCCTGCCGCAACCAGACCTGATTATTGCTGCCGGCTCCGGAACCCACAAAATGCTGCTGGCCATGCGCAAGCTCAAAGGCGCGCGCACATTGGTGCTGATGAAGCCGGGCTTCCCCCTGCGCTGGGTAGACGGCGCCATTATCCCCCAACACGACAGCGTGAAACCCGGCCCGAACCTGTTTCTGAGCCAAGGCGCCATCAATGCCATCACCCCAATAAAAGAAATGTGCACGCAGCCCCGTGGATTGATATTAGTAGGCGGTCCATCAGCGCATTTTTTCTGGAGCGATGACGCGATAATGGCCCAGATTCACGAGCTGCTACACAAGTACCCAAAATGGAGCTGGGTTATCAGCAGTTCCCGACGCACGCCCGCCAGCTGTCAGCAAGCCCTGGCTGCGCTGGAAACCAACCGCATTCAGGTGTTAACACCGCAGGACACCGGTGAACACTGGTTGAGCAACGCCTTGGCGCACAGTCGCTGCGCCTGGGTGACCCCAGATAGCAGTTCAATGGTGTGCGAAGCGGCAACGTCTGGCGTACCCACCGGGGTGTTCCAATTGCCGGCCAAGCGCCGCAGCCGCGTTGCGTTGGGCCTGGCCGCAATGCAAGATCAACATTTGGTGGCCACCTGGGATGATCACTACAAGGTTATGACCGCTAGCCCCGGATCACGTATTCTATTCTGGCAAGCAGACGCTGCGGCACGCTGGGTTATGAAACACTTTTTATCAACTGGACTTTAACGATGAAAATTCTTCAGGCGCTGCCAGCGCTGCACAGTGGTGGTGTAGAGCGGGGCACCGTCGAATTCGCCAGACAGCTAGCGCATCTGGGCCATTGTTCCTATGTTGTGTCTAGCGGTGGGCCACTGGCGGAAATGCTGGAGCAAGAGGGCAGCACCCACATCACCATGCCTATACACCGCAAATCACTGGCCTCATTTGGCCAGATACTGCCAATGGCGCGGCTGCTGAAAGAGGTGCAACCAGACATTGTACATGTGCGGTCACGCATGCCCGCCTGGATTATCCACCTAGCCCTCAAAACCCTTAATAAACAACAGAGACCGGCCATTGTCAGTAGCTTCCACGGTATGTATTCGGTAAGCCCCTACAGCGCGGTAATGACCAAAGCGGATCATATTATTGCGGTGTCGAACTGTGTAAAAGACTACGTGATCAACAAGTTTTCTGTACCGGAGCAAAAGATTACCGTGATTCAGCGCGGTGTTGACGTGAACTACTTCCGCAAGCGCCCGCCATCTGAGCAGTGGCGCCAGGATTTATTGCTAAGCTATCCCCAACTGCGTGATAAGCGCATTCTGATGATGCCCGGGCGAATTACCCGCTGGAAGGGACAGCTACAGTTTTTGGAGGTGATGGCTGAGCTGGTTCATAACACCCCTGTTGGAGCAAACGAACGGCCTTACCACGGTATTGTGGTAGGTGGGGCCGAACCCGGCAAAGAACACTTTATGGCAGAGCTGACCCAGCGCCGCGACCAACTAGGCCTGCAGCAGCACGTCAGTTTTCTGGGCCAGCGCAGCGATATGGCAGAGCTGTACCAGCTAGCCGACCTGGTGTGTCACCTGTCCACCAAACCCGAACCCTTTGGTCGCACTGTCACTGAGGCCCTGGCATCCGGTACGCCGGTTGCTGCGTTTAACCGCGGCGGTGCCGCCGAAACCCTGCAAGCTTGCTTTCGCGAAGGACTGGTCACACCAGACGATGTGTCCGGCTTTGCAAAAACAGCTCAGCACTTGCTCAGCCACGACCAACACACCATCGAAATCCCCTACCGCTTCAAACTACAGGCGCAAACAGACACGACCCTGGGCGTCTATGAACGCGTTCTGGCGGCACGGGAGCGATAGCGATGGCCGATTCGAACACTTTGAAAACTCTGTTGGTAATGGTATCGGCAAACCCCGGTGTTGGCGGATTGGAGAAACACACCCGTGAGTTGGCGAACGGCCTGGCAAAAGCCGGCCACCGCGTGACCGTCATCTGCGCCACTGCGCACCAGCATGTACTCGATCAAGGAATTGGGCGCATTGCGCTGAACCCAAAACAGTCACGCTACAACCCTCTGTTATTAGCGAGGCTTTATAAGCACATTCGCGACGGGAAGTACGACGTGGTACATGCTCAGGGCACCAAAGCCGCTGCGCTAATAGCAACACTAGCGCGTTTTTCGCACTCACTTGCGCCAGCCCTGGTGGCCAGCTTTCACGGTTTCAAATCCCGCTACCCTGCCTTGCACCGCTTCACCGCGGTGATTGCCGTCAGCAACGCGCTTGCTGAGCACTTACCGTGCGCCAAGGTTCAGGTTGTGTACAACGGTCTGCCAGCCGAATACGGCGAGGCAACCCCTTCAGAAACGCTGATAACATCCGCGCCAAAACCGGTATGGCTTGCCGTTGGGCGCCTAGTAAGCGTGAAAGGTTTCGACTTCCTGATCGACAGCTTCAAAAGCGTGAAAGGTTGCCTGTATATTGCCGGCGATGGCCCTGACAAAACGCTGTTACAACAGAAAATTCTCGATAACGAACTGCAACACAGGGTTACCCTGCTCGGCCATCGCGATGACATTCCAGCGTTAATGGCCGCCTCCGATGGCGTGGTCATCTCGTCACAGCGGGAGGGATTTTCCTATGTGTTCGCCGAGGCCATGCTGGCATCAAAACCGGTCATTTCGACCAACGTGCCTATTGCCAATGAGTTTCTGCCGGAACACCATATTTACCGCGGCAACAGCTCCGATGGTTTCGCCAAGCTGTTGAATAGTGACCTACCCACCGTTCACCACGACCAGGCCTGTTCTCGGAAACGCGCTTACAAAGAATTGACGATAGAGGCCATGATTAACAGCACTGTAGCGGTTTATCATAAGGCCCTCGTGCGATCTTAAAGTGGCCCTGCCCTTATTCTTTGTTGGCACCGGCTTCTGCGCTTTTTCTGCGCTCAATCTGCGCCAATACCTGAAGTTCTTTCGCTTTTGCCAATCGCATAAAATTTCGATTTGCCGCGATGATAGACAAACTGAGGCCGAACCAGCCGTTCATGAACTGACGGCGTAGCAAATAGTACTTCAGAAATTTCAGCGGGAATTCTCCAAACAGTCTCAACGAAGAAATACGGCGACCTTTCGCTGCCAGAAACCTCGCCTGCTCTGACGATAGCTGACGATACTTTTCTTCCATCTGCCCAAGCGTGATGAGCGTCCGGTGTAGTACATCCCCTCTAATATACTCAACGCGCCCTTCGCGAACTTGTGGACGATCGTTGTTGCTGTCTTTTTCCGGCTTGATCGCGGCTTTTGAACGGCGGTAAAGGCGCAGAATCTTCTTGGGACGATCATAACGAAAAGGATGTTCCGGATAAGGCTGAGACAACACCCAACGCATCCGAAATCCCGCTATATCATCCTCAATCGGCGCGGAAAAACGCTCCTTAATATTGTCGACCAAGGCATCAGACAGTACTTCGTCTGCGTCTAGGTCCAACACCCAGTCATTGCGACACAGACTGGCCGCAAACGCTTTTTGTGAGGCAAAGCCCTGCCAGTGGTTGTGCACAAAACGCGCACCAGCGCTTTCCACAATGGCTTGTGTTTTATCGGTGCTGCCGGAATCGACCACAATAATTTCATCCGCCCAGCCTGTTACCTTTGCCAGCGATTCGGGCAGGCGCGTTTCTTCATTTTGGGTGATGTAATACACAGAAACCGGAAGCTTGCCGGCGAATTCCTGCTGGGGCTTTAATTGTGACTCGGGCAAAAGCAATATAATCACCTCTCTGTGGTAACATTAGGCGGATCAGCACTTTAGTTCATCACGGCGCTTTTGCGCTCAATCAAGCCCGGAGTAGGCTCATGATTTATCCGGTAATTATGGCCGGTGGCACTGGTTCACGACTTTGGCCACTTTCTCGCCAGCTCAATCCCAAACAGTTTCTGAAACTGACAGACCCGAAGTGGTCCATGCTGCAATCCACCGTCGCCAGGCTCAATGGCCTGCCGGTGCAGCCGCCGCTGATCATCTGTAACGAAGAGCACCGCTTCATTGCCGCTGAGCAAATGCGCCAGGCGGGCTTTCAGAGTGCTCATATTATACTCGAGCCCTGCGGCCGTAACACAGCGCCGGCCATCGCGCTCGCCGCACTGCAATTGCAAAAGGCCCGCCAGCAAGGCGAAGAAGACCCGGTAATGCTGGTTCTTGCCGCAGACCATCTTATTCAGAATGTGCCGGCCTTTCAAAGGTGTGTTCAACAGGCCAGCACCCTGGCACAAGCCAACAAACTGGTTACGTTTGGTATTACGCCAACACATCCGGAAACCGGCTACGGTTATATCTGCCACGGCGAGGCCATTAACGAGCACGGCCACACTGTTAAAGCCTTTGTTGAAAAGCCCGATGTAGAAACCGCAAAATTCTACCTGGAATCTGGCAACTACCTGTGGAACAGCGGCATGTTCATGTTTCGCGCCGGCCGTTATCTGGAGGAGTTGGGCAAACATCGCCCGGATATTCTGGCCGCCTGCGAGGCAGCCATGGAAAACGTAAGTCAGGATTTTGATTTTACCCGTATCGACGAGGCCCGTTTCGCGGAGTGCCCGAATGAATCGGTAGACTACGCGGTAATGGAAAAAACCGACGCTGCGGCAGTTGTCGCACTGGACGCTGGCTGGAGTGATATCGGCTCCTGGTCTGCGTTGTGGGAAGTCAGCCCGAAGGATTCCCACGGTAACAGTACCAGTGGCGACGTGATGACTCTGGACACCAATAATACCCTGGTGCGCGCCGACAGCCGCTTACTGGCGACACTTGGCGTTGACGATCTGGTGATCATAGAAACCAAAGACGCGGTGCTGGTGGCACACAAAGACAAAGTGCAGGATGTAAAAAAACTGGTGGCGCAGCTGCAAGCAGACGGACGCCACGAGCACCTGAACCATCGGGAAGTTTATCGGCCCTGGGGCGTGTACGACTCCATCGACAGCGGCGAACGCTATCAGGTTAAACGGATTACCGTGAAGCCTGGGGCCAAGCTGTCGGTGCAGATGCATCACCATCGCGCGGAACACTGGATTGTGGTCAGCGGCACCGCCAAAGTCACCAATGGCGAGAAAACCTATCTGGTGACCGAAAACCAGTCTACCTACATCCCTGTGGGACAGGTGCACTCTCTGGAAAACCCCGGCGTGATAAATCTGGAACTCATTGAAGTGCAATCTGGCTCCTATCTCGGGGAAGACGACATTGTCAGATACGAAGACCGATACGGGCGCAAATGAATAAGCTAAAATATTTTCTTATCGCGGGACTGCTGCGAATTGCGGGTTCACTGTCACTTGCCACTGCCCAGCGCCTGGGGCGCATGGTGGGATGGCTGTTGTGGAAATGGCCGACACAGCCCCGTGACGTCACCGCGACCAATTTGTCGATCTGCCTACCTGAATTAACACCGACAGAGCGCGCAGACCTCTCAAAGGCGTCATTGGCCAACACCGGAATGACCATGTTTGAAGTGCCGTTAATGTGGGAGTGGCCGGTCGACAAATGCCTTGACCTGGTAAAAGACACCCAAGGTCTGGAGCTGCTTGACGAGGCCATGGCCGATGGCAGCGGATTGATTTTGCTAGCACCTCACCTTGGCAACTGGGAATTGACGGGGCTGTTTTTTTCCTCACGCTACAAAATGGCCGCGCTTTACAGCCCGCCAAACGTTCCCGAACTTGAAGACTACATGATCAGGGTACGCGGCCGGTTAGGGTCGGAACTGGTCCGCGGTGACCGCCGCGGGCTTGCAAGGCTTGCTGCACTTCTGCGTGAAGGCGGCGTTGCCGGTATACTTCCCGACCAATCGCCGCGCGGCGCAGGCAACGCCTTTGCGCCCTTTTTTGGCATGGAAGTGAAAACGATGACATTAGTGGCCAAGCTGATGCAACGCACCGGCGCCAAGGTGCTAATGACTTACACCGAACGGCTCAATAATGCTGAGGGCTTCCGCCTTGTTGTGCGCGAAGCCGAACCGAACCTGAATAGCAAAGATCTGGTTCAGGCTAGCACTGCAATGAACCAGTCCATAGAGCATTGCATCCGCAAAATACCGGCGCAGTATCAATGGGAATACAAACGCTTAAGACATCGGCCGCCTGGGGAAATCAATCCTTATAATCCCGATAGGGTGTGCTGAAAACGACCAACGGAAAACGCTGATCGCCGCGCACACAACGCCTTATGCCAATCCCAAATATTGCACGGATAAATTTATGACGACACCTGGCCGCTGGCTCATCGCCCTGCTTTTTTGCTTTGGCATCGGTGGAGCGCTTCTGTCGTCAACAATATTAGCGGCCACAACGCTGCTTATTGCGATTGCGGGAATGGTGATCGGCTATCGCAAAATTCTATACAACAACGGCTGGGACAAACCAAAGGAATTGCGACTGCTGCATTTTGCCTTTTGGTTTTTTGTTCTTGTAAGCACAGCCTCCTGGGCTCTGGAAGGCTTCAGCTACGAAGGTGGCAAAACATTGGGCACTCACGCCCGCTTTATTCTGCTTTGGCCACTGCTTTTGGCGCTCACTTACGCACGTATTGGCGCAACCATCGTTTTTGCAGGCACCGCGCTACTGTCGGTGTCGACCCTGGCTTTGCTTTCAGCTGCCTTGATCTCCGGTCATGGTTCGGTCGAGCAGCTATTAAACGGCCGCTTCGGAGGTGGCATCAATCCCATCGTCTTTGGCAACATTGCGCTCCTGGGCGGCATGACCACCCTGACCGGCGGTATTTACTTCCTATACACACGGCGCCAGTCCGCAGGTTTTTTACTGCTATTCCTGGGAGCTGCTGCCGTTGTTGTCGCCACGCTTTCGCAAACCCGCAGCAATCTGATTGCTCTGCCTGTGCTTTTGCTTCTGTTGATGCCGCTGTTTGGGAAGCGGCTGCGGATTGCCCTAGCCTTTGTTACTCCCGTCATTCTGGCCGGCGCGCTTATCAGTAATGATCGCATGGCGGGCTCCTTACGCAATCTGATGCAGAACAACAATCCTGACCCAGGTATAGCCATCAGGTTTAAAGTCTGGGATCAGGCCTGGCAGATGTTTAGCGAAAACCCGCTGACCGGTAAAGGGCTTGGCGGTTACGGCCGCGGCATAGAGGCTGCCGTAGCATCGGGAGAGTCGCCGGAAGTTCTGCTTCAATGCTGCACCGGCCATGCCCACAGTGACTTTTTCAACGTCGCTGCAACCAGCGGCGTTCCAGGAATTCTGAGCTGGGCGCTGCTGCTGCTGATACCGCTGGCACTGTTCGGCCGGCATCTTTTTAGCACGCACAAGCCGAGCGCTCACCTAGCGGCAACCGGCACCATGATCAGCGCCGGCTATTTCCTGTTCGGACTGACCGAAGCCACGTTCAACCGCACACTTTTCCTGACCTTTTACCTGCTGTCGATTTCGGGTGTTGCTGCGGCACTGTTCCACGAGCTCAGCGCATCGTATACCGGGCGGCGATCGGTAAAAGTATCGGCCACCATCATCACCAAAAACGAAGAGCATCATATTGCCGAATGTCTGCAATCGGCGAGGCTGGTAGCAGATGAAATTATCGTTCTTGATAGCGGAAGTACTGACAGAACCGTCGAAATCGCGAAGCGGTACGCAGATAGTGTTGAGGTGACAGACTGGCCCGGTTTTGGTGTTCAAAAACAGCGAGCTCTGGAAAAAGCAACCGGGGAATGGGTGCTGTCGCTAGACGCCGACGAACGCATCAGCCCTGAGCTGGGCCGTGAAATCAATCACCGGCTCGCGGCGCCTGACGCAGACGCCTACAAACTGCCCTGGGCAGTGACTATTTACGGTGCCCGCCTGGACTTCGGCCGCAGCGGACGCGCACCATTAAGGTTATTCCGCCGTGAGGGCGTAAGCTTTTCCGATGCACTGGTGCACGAACGCATCCTGATACCCAAAGGCCGAAAAACGAAAACACTTCGCGGCCGACTGACCCACTATACCCATCGGGATTTTGGCCACTCACTGGAAAAAAGTGCGAAATATGCGTGGCTGGGGTCGCTGGAGAAACATCGCAGAGGTAAGAAAACCCGAACCATGCTTTACCCTACTCTCAGAGGGCTGATGACATTTGTTCAGGTGTATTTCATCCGCTTTGGCTTTCTCGACGGCGCAGTGGGCTATCTGACCGCGGTGACTTATGCCCAGGTTACTTTTAATAAATACGTGGGGCTTTGGACTCTCGACCGCCGCCCTTCTTGCTCTGATCGAGAATAGCCCCGACTTAACTTACAGCAGAGAATCTGCCCACGGGGCACATTCAAACTGGTCAAACTTTGGTGACATCTTGATTAAGAATATGGAGTCTGCTGTAAAAGGACGGAATTTTTCGCTCGCAATGTTTACCTGCGTATTAGGATTTGTCCTGTTCAAGAGATTTTACCGAGATCTGGGTGACGTTTTCTTTTCTTTCGTTGTGATCGGTACGCTTTTATCCGCCTATTATAATGCCCGCACAGTGAGAAAAGACCCGGTTGTTATTGCTTTCTTCATATCTCTAATCGTTCCGATTTTGAGCTGGGCCAACAGCAGACTTCAAATCCCCGAACTTGCCAAGGCATCACCCTCTCCATTTTTTTTCTATAGCTTTTTCTTCTTCTGGTTTATTGCTTATTGGACGCAAGGGAAGAACAAGAGAATTGCAGCGATCCTTTTTACATATTGCCTCAGCATTCTCGGGATATATATCAGCCATTCAGCAGATTTCTTCGGCGAGCTTTTTCGCGGCCTCGGCGGAGCGCGCATCGACTTCAGTGTAGTAAATGCACAATACACTTCACTTTTTGCAGGTTTTGGAGTGATTGCCGCCGCATTCCTATTTCTTGTAAAGATTAATCTCAGTTTTACACCGGAAATTCTGAAGAAGACAATCGCTACGGTCTTTATTGCTTTCTTTACCCTTATTGTAATTATTACCCAATCAAGGCAAGTCTGGCTTGCCTTGGTCGCATGTCTTTTTCTAACACCTCTGGCCTATACCGCAATTTCACATTCGCGAACATCAAAAAGAACAATGCTCATCAGTTATCTCGTATTTACACTCATAATAAGCGCTGCTTCAAGCCTCGATATAATTAAAAACCGCGTGTCTACCGAGGGATACACTCTGTCAAAGATCGTAAACATGGAGTTTGAAGCTATTCCCGATAACACAAGCATTGGAGTGCGAATTCATCTCTGGCTGGAGGGATGGGAGTGGATCAAAGAACGGCCGATACTGGGTAGCGGCGAAGACTCAAGAGAACTGGTTATTAGTGAATCAGAACGCCTTCCCGAGTCGGTGAAATCCAACTTCACACACCTGCATAACTCGCACATAGAAACCATTTTGAGCTTTGGCTTAGTAGGAGCTTGTCTCGTTTATTTTTTAATATTATGGCCCCCTATTTTCACTTTTGTGGCAACAGAGCCATCAGTGCGAAAAACATGGAAGACGTTTTCGCTCATTGTTACGCTTTTTTGGATAGCCGTTAATTGTTTTGAGTCCTATTTTTATTCTGCCAATGGAATATACATGTTCTCTGTTTTCTTCGGAATTATCTACAGCTTCCGGTTTATCTCACTTGAAACCACCCCCAACCCAGTTCAAGAAAAACCCCGAAAAAAATACTTCTGTCGCACATAGAGCTTACCCAACACGCCCAAGTGTTTTGACTTCAGAAAGATCATTCTTGGTGAACGCTTCCAACTGTGCTGGAACCAGTGCACCAGATAACTCTCTTCGGGGCACTTAAAACCCAACGGCTCCTGCTGGTATGGGTAAAAAAAAGTGGTAGGTAGCAAGTCGCACTTTTCTTTTTCAAAAAGCCCCTGTCCCAAAATAAAATGCGTAGCGATCTGGGGCCCGATATAAAGAGGAGATTCCCATATTCCGCACTCATAAAACGTGATCAGTTCAGCCAATATTATCGAATCTCTATTTGCGTATATCGCGGCCGTACCCAAGTATTCAGTGGTTTCATATCCTATGACGAATTTTTTCTCCAAAAAAAGAGGAAAAGGATCCCTTCGGATAGTCACATCCGTATCAAGATATAGCCCACCTTCCTCTTGAAGAATTTTCAATCTGAGATAATCCGAAACGAACGCGTAAAGACCGCGCTCATAGCAGGCCTTAGCAAAGGAACATGACTCTATCCAATCCATGACCAGGTCATCGGATTCCGTCCACAACCTGTACTCAAATCCCATTTTTGCCCAATCATCCAGACAGGCGTGTGACAGAGGTGGCATTTTATAGCCAAGCCAAATCGCATGAATCTTACAGATCATTCACTCACCCCTATTTCCAAGAAACCTTTTGTTCAATCTCAGATTGTAAAAAAAACGCCGCAACCGTTCGCTTAAGGTAAAAAGCTCCCTGTTCAAACGCGTAAACAAGGAACGCCTCCCATTTTTCTTGTTGTAGCCGATCAACGACTCAAAGCCGTAATCATGAAATACAAAGGCTGGTTGAATTCCTAGGCACACAACACCGTTCACCCAGTATCTGTCCATATAGATGTCAACTGGTAGGAACACTGGGCTGCTAGAAGCCAAAAATTTGCGAGCAGCACGCGGCGTAAGAAAATAGCCCATCGTACTCATAGGCCCTTTGGTGTATCTCAAAACACGGACTTGCTCAAACTCGGCTAGCACATAGCTCTTGTGATTACGGGTTTTGTTGTCAAACAATCGCAGGCATTCGAAGTGTGCGGGCAGCTGATGAATCTCCTCGATAAATGACTTCAACATGACAGCGTCAAACACCACGTCATCTTCAAGAACGATACAGTTTTTGTCTTCCTTGTCACAACGCGTCCAAATATTGAAATGGCTCGCAAAACAACCGAGTTGACCGGGCGTCATCGGTTGGCCCTTCGTCCGCATTCGCCTTGGCTCGTCGTAGAGAGCCAGCAACGGATGCGGGCCTTTACGACCATCTACACCCCAGAAAAACTCGAAATCAATGTCAGCTTTATCAAGAGCCTGTTTAATACGCAACTGACGATCCACTGAACCTTTTAGCGTCAGCACAAACACGTTCACATCGGATTTATTCGAAAAATTATCCATCAGCGTCCATCGTCGAATAATCTGAGCTCTCGGCGCAGGCGACGTCTCACCTTAATTTTTCTCAATAAATTCAATGGCTTGCTACGTAAATCAGCCTTCTCTTTGGCCAAGAAGTTGTCTATAGCATTCAGAACGCGCGCGCTTGATGCCCCATCACGAAAGCTGTGCAAATCATCACACAAACTGCGCGCCGCGCTCATCAGCCCATCCGGGTAATCCATGGCTTTGACCAGCGCAGGTTCCAGCTCTTCAACGGCATCGACGTCGATCAGGTAAGGCCCCGGCATTTTGGTTCTGAAAGTAACAACCGGGCGATCCAGAAACATAAACTCGAACATGATTGACGACGTGTCGCACAGCATCACATCCGCCTGCGGAAGAATGGGCAGAAGATCTTCATCGCTTTCTACAAATCTCAAATTTTCACCGGCCAGACTGCGGTATTGCTGTACCACTGCCGGGTCCATTTTCGGATGCAGCGTCACTATGAACTGCCAGCGACCACTTGCAGCCAGCTCGGCAATTTTATCCACCAACGCCGGCGCCGCGGTTACCGAACGACTGAACGTAGAGGCGAAAAACACCACTGGTAGCTCGCCATCAGCGCGTTTACGCCGGCCTGCGACAGGCTTTGACATCAAAGGGTCTAGTTTTGGCCAGCCAGTATGAGCTACGGCAAAATGCTGGTGCTGCTGCGCCAGTGTCTGAAATTTTGCGGTGTCGCTGACGGCATGAGTGCAGTAGAGATCAAACCAGCCGCGGATGCGGTAATGGTCGCTTTCATTTTCGCTGCTATGACCACGTTTGTTGCGCGCCATGCCGTGGAACACTTCAACCTTGATGCCAGGGAAAAAATAGGGAACCCAGTCACCAGGAACAAACATTGCGGTGGCCTGGTAGGCCATCACATCTGCAACGGTTTTTAAACGCTGTTCATCGGGGCGCAATGGCTCAGCAGAGCAGCCCGCTACAAACCAGGCGGCTTCGTCACCACGGCTTCGTATTTCATCCTGCAAGGGTCGCAAAATAGAGTAGGAATAAGGCTGATTAACAAAAAAAAGATACCGGCGCATTCAGTGGCTGCCTAACAGGGAGCGGTATAGCTCCGAGGTTTCACGAACGGTTTGCGAGGTATGAAAGTGGTTTTCGATACGCGCCTGAGCAGCTTGCCCAAATTGTTTTGTTAACTCCGGGTTGCGGTAGAGCTGCTCTATGGCTGCGCCAAGGGCAGCAGCATCTTTTGGCGGGACCACAAGCCCGCTAACGCCCTTTTCCACAAGTTCAGGCATGCCGCCAACATGGCTAACAATGGGCGCGACACCGTAGGCCATGGCTTCAATTACCGCTCTTGGCAGCCCTTCACGCTCGGTGGATGGCAACACAAACACATCGCTGGCAGCGGCAATGGCCGGGGCATCATTACGATAGCCCGTAAAATGAACACGGTCCGGGTGCGCTGACTGGCTGACTTGGGCCTGCAACTCGGCGTTGTCGATGGCGTCACCCACCAGTACGAGGTGCACCTGTACATCCGCCGGCAGCTTACTGACGGCGTCGATCAGAATATCGTAACCTTTTCGCGGGTTGTTTCGCCCGGTGCTGCACACCACGAAAGCTCCGGCAGGAACGCCAAACTGCGTCAGGTCCGCCGGCTCGGCCTGGTACCAGCTCAGGTCATGCCCTTTGTAAATACGGATCAGCTTGCTGGCAGGCACTCGTAGCCACAGAAATTTCAGGCTGGAGAAAAAGTCTTTGATGGCATCAGCCACACACACAATTTTGCTGACCCGGGGGTGCAGGAATGTAATCCATGATTCAGGATTCAAAAAGCTGACGTTGCCAATAACGCCCCGATAGGCGACCACTTTGATCTCAGTGCCCTTTGATGCTTGTAAACCGCAAGCTAAAGCACGGGGGTTATAGGCGTGAATAATGTCGTATTTCTTTGTGTTTAACTGCTTCCGAATAGCCGCTATACCGTCTTTGTCGAAGCGACTTTTTACAGCCATCGGCTGAACGACCATGTTCTCATCAACCAGGCGCTGATAATTTCGGCCTTGCGGGTTACACATCACATCCACATCGAAACCAGCGCGCTTGAGACCTATAAACAACTCTGTTTCCGGGCGGTCACAGGCATCGGTCAAACACAAAACGGCCGGCAGCGCTTTCGGTTGTTGTTTTTGTTTGTCAGTCACGCGGCAACACTCCCTTTATAACCATGTTCAAATGCTCTCCAGACCTTATTCAATACCTGCTCACCGGCGATTTTTTTAACAGAGCGGGCAAAGCGTTTGAGATTGCTATTTTTCCAGCCGTGCGAGCTGTTGGGCGGCATGATACACCCCTTGTCAAAATCAATCAGGTAGAACTCGTCACCACGCACCAGTACGTTAAAGCAATTCAGGTCTGCGTGGCGCACACCGGCATCATGGAAGCGCCGTACTAGCTGCCCCAACCGGTGCCAGTCGGCATCCAAGCGGGTATCAATCAGGTCCGCCAGTGGTGCTGTGTCGGAGATACGCTCGACGATGATCGCCGCCTGATAACGTAGAACCGGCAATTTCCTATAATAGGCGGCGACCGGTCTTGGCACTGGAAAGCCCAGTGCTGATAACCGCATCAGCATGCGAAACTCCATTATGGAGCGCACCCGATCCTCGCCGGCAAAGGTATAAGTACAGCGGGATAGCCGTGATGCCAGACCACCACGCCGGTATTCTCGCAAAACACAGTCGCCGCTATCGGCGTTAAGAAACCAGGCTCCGCCTCGTCCTCCGCTGTCCACAAGCCGGGCACAATTGCCCCAGTGTGCAGGGTCAAACCAGTCAAATGTCACGCCGTGAGCCAGTTTGGGATGAATCAGTAACACACACTGCATTTCCCGCTTGAACACTTCAACTTCAGCCATGAAACCCCGCAGCTGCCAACAGCTCTTTACCCAGCCTTGAGGCCGTCGCGACCTTGGCTGGCAAGTAAGATAGAATAACGTCTAGTTTATCAACGAACCGCCGCAAAGCTCCAGCCACTGTTTTGTCGGGCATCAACGGATATTCATTCGATGAAATCGATCTGCATTCTCCGGCTTTCCGCCATTGGCGATGTCACTCATGTGATCCCGGTTGTGCTCAGCCTGCAGGAACAGATTCCAGGCGTTAGCATCACCTGGATCATTGGCAAAATTGAAGCCAAATTAATTGGCGATTTGCCCTGCGTAGAATTCATTGTTTTTGACAAAAAAACCGGACGCAGCGCTTATGCAGGCCTATATAAACAACTGAAGGGCCGCAAGTTTGATGCCTTGTTACACATGCAAGTTGCCCTGCGCGCCAATCTTGCCGCAGCGTGCATTTCTGCACCGATCCGGGTGGGGTATGACAAGGCCCGCAGCAAAGACCTGCACGGCTTGATCATCAACCGCCGTATCGCGCCGGCACAGCGCCAACACGTACGCGACTGCCTGGCCAGTTTTTTGGAACCCTTAGGGTTAAAACCAGCCCCGCCGCACTGGAAGATTCCACTGACTGAAAGCGATTACGCCTTTGCCGATGCCCACCTTGCGAATGATCGCGCCAATATGGTTATCAGCCCCTGCGCCAGTCACAAACTGAGAAACTGGCCGGCCGAGCGCTACGCACAGTTCGCAGATTATGCGATCCGCCAGCACGGCATGCAGGTAACACTGGTGGGCAGCCCCGCACCTTTCGAGATGGCTTATTGTGCGGCGATTGTGCAAACCATGCAGGAAGCGCCGGTTAATATTTGTGGCAAAGACACCCTGAAGCAACTTACCGCAATGCTGAGCCGCGCCGATATTGTTATCGCACCGGATACCGGCCCGGCGCATATCGCCAGCGCAATGGGCACTGATGTATTAGGCCTGTATGCCGCCAGTAACCCGCTGCGTTCAGGGCCGTATAATTCGTTGTCCTGGTGCGTTAATCGTTACGACCAGGCGCTGCAAACGTTTGCACATACAACTGCGAGCAAGGCTCGCTGGGGCACAAAGGCAGAGTTTGAAGGCGCAATGGAGTTGGTTGAAGTGGCAGACGCCACTGACATGTTGGATAAGTGGATACGGACAAAGCTGCCGGAGCCAGAACGCGGGGCCTGACTCCGGACTTAATGTTAAAGAGAAGCAGTTACTTACGAGCGGTGTAATCCTGATAAGACTTTTCTTCAACAAAGCGCGAACCCAGCGCCAGGTTGATGTCTTTTTTCAAAGAGGCACGTTTATCGTTGGTGACATAAACCGCCCGTGCCAATTCAATAAAGCGGGCACCAAAATTCTGGCCGGCCTCCTGATCACGAATGTCGTCTTCAATCACCCAAAGCTCTTCATTGACCGCCTTGAGTTGCTGTCGTAGTTGCGCGATGGCGCTTTGGTCACTGACCGCATCGGTCCATGTTGCGTTTAGCTCGTTCAGTTCCAGCTTGACGTTTTTGAGCTTCGTGTCATCTTTGATGCGCTCCGATTTGATTTCAAGAATCGTGATTTTGTCGAGAACTTCACCGAAGGAAACCGGAACTTTTATGACATCTGCCATTTATTACACCTACACGATCAATCATTAAAACAGCAAGCTGCTGCGCGATTGCGCGCAACGAACAGCAGCTTTTGCACCTTGAGTTATCAACTCTTAAGCTATCAGCCGTTAACCACCGACAACCAATCCCGGTGCCGGGGTGACTTGCCCTTCACCGCATCAAAGTACATGGCCTGAAATTTTTCAGTCAACGGACCACGTTTACCCGTACCAATGGCGCGGCCGTCTAGCTCGCGGATGGGCAGAACTTCGGCGGCGGTGCCGGTGAAGAAGGCTTCTTCAGCCACGTAGACTTCGTCACGGGTAATGCGGCGTTCTTTCACTTCAATGTTCAGTTCTTTGGCAAAGTCCAGGATGGTCTGGCGGGTAATGCCTTCCAGGCAGGACGTCAGTTCCGGGGTGTGCAGCACGCCGTTGCGCAGAATAAACACATTCTCGCCAGAGCCTTCAGCCACGTAGCCTTCGTTGTCTAGCAGCAGGGCTTCTTCACATCCGCTGGAGACGGCTTCTTGCAGTGCCAGCATGGAGTTAATGTAGTTGCCGTTAGCCTTGGCCTTACACATGGTGATGTTCACATGGTGGCGGGTGTAGGAAGACGTACGCACCTTAATGCCTTGCTCTTTGGCTTCTGGCGACATATACGATGGCCAATTCCAGGCCGCAACCATGACGTGCGTTTTCAGGTTGTCGGCGCGCAAGCCCATGCCTTCGGAGCCATAAAATACCATCGGGCGCAGGTAGGCTTCGTCCAGATTGTTGTCCCGTACCGCAGACAACTGGGCGGCGTTGATTTCGTCTTTGCTGAACGGCATTTTCATATTCAAAATGTGGGCTGAACGGAATAGCCGGTCGGTGTGATCTTTCATGCGGAAAATAGCGGCGCCTTCAGCGGTGTTGTAAGCTCGCACGCCTTCAAAACAGCCCAGACCATAATGCAGGGTGTGGGTCAGTACATGCACTTTGGCTTCACGCCAGGGCACCATTTCTCCATCCAGCCAAATAACACCGTCACGATCAGCCATCGACATACTAGGTTGCTCCAAAAAAGCAGTTCTTGTGGGATCGGTATTCTATCAGGATCACCGAGAAAAGTTTTAGCCGTTATTCAATCATGACTCGTTGCCAGATGGAACGGATAAAATCCCGCTCTGCAATGAACGCATCGCCCGACAAATGGCTGTTCATATCTTGCAGGGTGCGGCGATGAATGGCGGAGCGCAGCGCAATGTAGGCCGCGCGCAGTGTTTTAACGTCGATTGTGGGCAATACGCCGGCCTGACCCAACTCTTCCATTTGGCGAATGTTGTCTGGCCAGCGGGTTAATGTGGGGTATTCCTCACTCCAGGCCAGCATCAGGTATTGCACCAGAAACTCGATATCCACAATGCCACCCGGATCCTGTTTGGCGTGGAATATCTCGGCTCGGCGGCTGGCAGGAGTAGCCAGGCTGGTGCGCATTTTTTCACGCATGGCCACTACTTCGCTGCGCAGCGCCAGACGGTCGCGGTGCTGGCACAGGGTACTCTTGCGGATCTGTTCAAAGCCCTCCAGAGTGCGCGGGCACCCGGCTATGCCGCGGGCGCGAGCCAGAGCCTGATGTTCCCAGGTCCAGGCGTCAGTGTGCTGATATTTTTCAAAGGCCTGCAAAGTGGTTACCAACAGGCCTGAGCTGCCAGACGGACGCAACCGCATGTCTACATCGTAAAGCTGGCCGGAGGGTGTCTGGGTGCTCAGAATATGCACAATGCGCTGGCCCAGTCGGGTGTAGAACACCGCGTTGTCGATGGACTTTTCGCCATCGGTACTTTGCTGGGGGTCGGCGCTGTGAACAAACACCAAATCTAGATCGGAACTGTAGCCCAGCTCAATACCGCCTAGCTTGCCGTACCCAATCACCGCAAAATCCGAATCGCATACCGAACCATCGGCTCGCCGCGGATAGCCGTGGCGGCTGACCAGATTGGCAAAAGCGACATCCACCACGTGTTCCAGTACCACCTCGGCAATCCAGGTCAAATAATCACTGACGTTCATCAGCGCCAAGGTACCTTTCATTTCAGCGGCAGCCACCCGCAAGGTGTGGGCTTTGCGGAAATGCCGCAAAGACTCCATCTGGTCTTCCAGATCGTCATAGGAAATGCGCAGCATCTGCTGGTGCAAGTCGTCCTGTAATTCGGCTTTGGCAGGTGGGTAATACAGGCTTTCGGCGTTTAAAAGCTCATCCAGCAGCAGCGGCGTGTCGGCCAGTTCGCGCGCTATCCACGGGCTTTCACTGCACAGGGACACCAGTTGGGAACAGGCCCCCGGGTTTTCCAGTAACAGCACCATGTAAGCGGTACGGCGCAATATGGCTTCTATTAAAGGCTGCACCCGGCCGAAGGTATGGGATGGGTTTTCGACTTCGGTCAGGGTGGCCAGCAGCATGGGCATAAACTGATGCAGGCGTTTTCGGCCCTGGGTCTGCAGCGATTTTATGGTGCGGCTGGTGCGCAGGTTGGTTAATGCGGTCAGGGTTTCTTCAGGCGCTTCAAAACCCTTTTCAACCAGCCAGGCCAACGCGGTTGGTTCGTCCATTTCGCAAAACCACAGCTCTTGCCAGCCCTCATCAAGGTTGTTCTGCGGGCTGTCGTCGTCATCACTGGTAATAATATTGCTGAAGTGCGTAGCCACTTGCGCCCGGTGTTCATCCAGCTGCTGCTGGCACAGCGGCCAGCTGTTGTAACCCATAATATGCGCCACTCGGGCGCGGGCCAGATCGGTGTCCGGTAATAGCTGGGTTTGCTGGTCTTCCATGCCCTGTAGTGCGTGTTCCAGATTGCGCAGAAAGACGTAGGCCGCGCGCAGCTCGCTAATCACCTGCGGTGGCAGCAGTTCCAGCTCCAGAAATTCGTTCAGCACCCGCAGTAATTCGCGCTGCTGCAGTTCCCGGTCCCGGCCACCACGAATCAGCTGGAACGCCTGTACCACAAACTCGATTTCGCGGATGCCACCGCTGCCCAGCTTGATGTTGTTTTCCAGGCCTTTGCGGCGCACTTCGCGGCCAATCATAGCTTTCATACTGCGCAAGGATTCAAAAGCACCGAAATCCACATAGCGGCGATACACAAACGGCCGCAAGCTTTCCATCAGCACCACACCGGCTTCTTGGTCACCGGCGACTACCCGAGCCTTAACCATGGCATAGCGTTCCCAGTCGCGACCCTGGTCTTGATAATAGGTTTCCAGCGCGGCAAAGCTCAGGGCCAGGGCGCCACTCTGGCCGTAGGGCCGCAAGCGCATGTCTACACGGAAAACAAAACCATCAGCGGTTATCTGGTCTAACGCCTGAATCAACCGCTGGCCAAGGCGCACAAAAAACTGCTGGTTGTCTAAGGCCCGCCGCCCGCCGCGGGTTTCACCCTTGCTAGGAAAAGCAAATATCAAGTCAATATCAGAAGACACGTTCAGTTCGCGCCCGCCCAGTTTGCCCATACCCAGCACCACCATTTTTTGCGGTGCGTCTTCGCCGTTGACCGGGCTGATACCCCAAGGTGTGCCGAACTGTTCGCAAGCGCTGTTATAAAGCCAGCTAAGTGCGCCATCGATGCAGATATCGGCGAAACCGCTGGTGGCGGCCATGGTTTCGGCCAGGTCGGCCTGGCGCAAAAGATCGCGCCAAATGATGCGAAACTGGATTTCCCGGCGGAAGCATCGCAAAGCCTGATGCAAGCCCGGCTCGTCACTGATGTGCGCCAGATATTCCAGCCAGCGCTGTTGCAGATAGGCGACGGTGGTGGGTTTGCTGAGGCAGCGCGAGGCCAGCAGTTCGCGCACCGCATCGAGTTGCCGCTCCAGGGTTTGGCCTAAAAAAGGACTACTGCCAATGGCCGCTGCGAGTAACTCGGTGGTAATAGCGCCAGATTCTATGAGCCAGGCAGGCACGCCGTCCGCGAAAATACCAGGCCAGCGCCCGGCAACGTCGTCGGCCAAAACCTGCGGCAGTGCGCTCCAAGGCTGAGACATAAAGCAAACCTCTGTTTCTCTGTTATATTTTTGGTTTAGCACCTTATTAAAGGTACTGTATAACGAATCAGACCCACAGGACACCAGCGCCCGGATGCTACGCAATCGTCGCCCACTGAACGCCGAACACTCTCAATCGCATTTGCCTATGGGCGGGTTGATCCGCAAGCGCATGAAAACACTTTTTGCGATGTTGATTGGGCTGCTAATCTTCCAGGTGTTGGTGATTTGGACAGTGGAAGACCTGACCTTGTTCGAATCGATATGGATTACCATGACCACCGTGTCGACCGTAGGCTACGGCGATTACGCGCCGCAAACCCTGATTGGCCGCTTAAGCACTATTATAGTGCTGTTTGTAGGCGCCATTACGGTGCTCACGCTGATTATCAGCGACTTCATCGAATACCGGTTTTATCGCCGGGAACGTATTCTACGCGGACTTTGGGTTTACAAAATGAAAGAGCACATCGTTATCATCAACACACCCCAGCACGGCGGCGAGCAGTATTTCTTGCGCTTTGCGTCGCAAATACGCTCTAACCCCGGGTATGAAACTGTTCCTATTATGCTGCTCACCCGCCAGTTTCCAAACGGTTTACCACCCGAATTGACGGACATGGGGCTGGTGCACTTTCACGGCACCGGGTCTGACCCGTCTGCCTTGCAGGCGGTTCACGCCGGCAGCGCCCGGCACATTGTGATACTGGCAACCGATGAAACCGACGCCAGTTCCGACAGCATAATCTTCGACATTGCCCATCGTTTGAGTGAGCTCAACCTGGGCTACCAGACCACCGCCGAGTGTGTGACCGATGCAAATCGCAGCCGATTGAAAGCGCTGGGCATTCGCGCAGTGATTCGGCCAGTACGCACCTACCCGGAAATTATGGTGCGCGCGGTGGTGGCACCCGGATCAGAAAAAGTACTGGAAGACATGTTCAACTATGAACATGACCACCCCCACCGCTACGATTTGCTATTGGAAGACCTGAATTGGGCCGACATTGTCAGCGCATTGATTCGCCACGGCATAGGCACCGCCCTGGCCTACATAGACGACGATGGCGAGGTGATTTGCCAGCCACCCATCAAAGAACCGATAAAAGGCAAAGGCCTGATTGTGCTGGTACGCTCCAATGACACCCCAGGGCTGGACGTAGTCAAAGAAGCCCTGGAACGCTACCGGAAGTTTCTCGAAAAGTGGCGAAACAGTCAGAACAGTGACAATGGCAACCACAGTGACACAGCCCCAAACAGCAGCACCGGTTCCTGAGCCATGACACCTTTGTCCTTCCAGCTTCTGATTGACGCTTTGGGCACCGGCCAGCACCAGCCGGTGGTTGACGCTGCCCAGCGATTCAACGCAGCCGACCTTGCCGAGTTTGTTGAGCAAAATATCAAAAACAGCGCCGGCAACGGCCTGTTTCAGAAGCTGCCGATGGAGCTGCGGGCCAAGGTGTTGGGTTATATTAACTCCGACGATCAGGTAACTCTGACCCAGGCCACGCCGCTGGCTGAACTGGCTGAGCTGGCTACCAAAATGCCTTCGGATGAGCGCGCCGACTTTTTTAACCTGCTGGATGAATCGCGCCAACAACTGCTGATTAAACTCTTGGGCCACCAAGACCGGGAAGACCTGACCAGCCTTCTGGCGTTCGAAGAGGGCACCGCCGGCGCCTTGATGAACACCGACTACGCCGCGTTCGAATCTGGCATCAGCGCGGGCCGCGCCATCGATATTCTGCGCGCCACCGCCACCGACAAAGAAACCATTTACCAGACCTATGTGGTAGACGAACACCACACCTTAATTGGCGTTGTATCGCTGCGCCGGCTGATTATTGCGCCGCAAGATACCATTATTAATTCGCTAATTGCCAATGGGCTGGTGTTTGCATACACCGACACCTCGCAAGACGAAGTGGCGCGACTGATCACAAAATACGACCTGCTGGCGCTGCCGGTGCTAAACGCCGAAAACCGGTTACTAGGCATTATTACTTACGACGACGCCATGGACGTCATTGAAGAAGAAGCCACCGAAGATATCCACAAAGGCGGCTCGGTGAGCAATCTGGACAGCGGCATTAATGCGGCATCGCCGTTTTCCCTGTACCGCTCGCGCATTCAGTGGTTGGTGATTCTGGTGTTTGCCAATATTTTTACCGGCGCCGGTCTTGCTCATTTTGAAGAACTTATTGGCGCGCACCTGGCGCTGTTATTTTTCATGCCGTTGTTGGTGGCCAGCGCCGGTAACGCCGGTGCGCAGTCGGCCACACTGGTGGTGCGCGGCATTGCCACCGGCGATGTGGTTAACCGCGACTGGCTGAAACTGTTCAAGAAAGAACTGCTTGTAGCCTCGGCCCTGGGGCTGACCATGGCCATAACCGTATGGACGGTGGGTATATTCCGCACTGAACTGGCCATTGCCACCATCGTTGCGATTACCATGGTGGCCGTTGTATTGGCCGGGGGCCTGATTGGCATTCTGCTACCGCTGCTGCTGAACCGCCTGGGAATAGACCCCGCCGCCGCCAGCATTCCGCTGATAACCACCATCGCGGACGTTAGCGGAGTAATGATTTACTTCACCATAGCCACGGCCATACTTAGCCCGTAAGTAATGCTTGATGCCTCAAACGCCCTGCTCGTCCGCCACTTGCCGCAGCATTGCCAACTGGAGCTGACCCAGTAATGGCTGTTGTAACAGATCGCTGACCTTAGTACCGTTTTGCAGTTGTTCCGCAAGCTCTGACCAGGGCTGAGCCATGTCGCTGCGCGCCGCCAACTGCACCAGGGCATCAAGATTCAAACGTTTCATGCTTACGGATTGCTGCTTTAACCAACTCTGACTCAAACACTGAAGCAGCCTGTTCAAATAGGCTGTTGCCTCACCAGAACGCCCGGACTCTTCAGAAGCCACCGCATTCTCTTCAGAATTCTTCCCATCACTCTCAATGGCACTCTCAATAGCACGTGCAGTAGCCATTGATTCATCCGCCAGAAAATAACCCTGTTCGGCTTTGCTCACCAGATTCAAAAACACGGGGCATTGTTGCGCCAGCTTCTGCGCCCAGATCAACAGGCTGTCTGGGTTGCCGGATTTTAGTTCAAATTCGATTTCGCAGAGCGCGCGACTTTGACCGTTGGCAATAATTTCGCCGGTATCCACTGCCACTTCGATAACGGCGATGTCGTCCTCCAGCATAATCACCTGACGCTCGAAGTTGGTTTCGAACACCGGTGCTAGCCTTGCCAGATTCACGTTACCCGCCAGCGGCGTGTCTGCCAGCAAGCCCAGCTGCAGATTAGGGCCGGGGATCTCCCATTCCCATTCATTGCGTTTGTGGGCGCCGTTGACAAATTCGCCCTGGGTTTTCAGGGTTTGTATGATGCGGCCACCTACTTCACGCAGGCGCAGGGCGATGCGTTGACCGTTCAGTTCGTTGCTGGGGGTGTCGTAGTAAGTATTCACCAGGCGTTTGTGCCCGCCATCGCTGGCTTGCGGCTGTTGCAGCAGCCAAGCCACAGCTTGCGGGATCTGTTGCGGACACAAGGTCAGCTTGATTTCCAATTCAACAGCCATAAATGCTCCTGCTGTACAGATTTCAGTCATAAAAAAACCGGTGATCCGAAGATCACCGGTTTTTATTACTACCGAATTAGCTAATTAACTTAGCTGAATTAGAAGTAGTAGGTTGCGCCAACGGCTGCAACTGTGCGCTCGTCGGAGAAGATCTTGCTGCCAGTAGTACCATCTACTCGGCCCGTGTCGTAAACGTCATCGCCACCACCTAAGTAGCCTTCAGCGTACACATATAGGTTGTCAGACAGGTTACGCAGCGCCTGAATTGCAATGGTGTCTGTGGTGTTATTACCAGTCTTAGCCGTGCCATCCTTTTCGCGAACTTCATAAGACAGCGCGAACTGATTTTGGCCCAGGGTGTAAACGCCCATCAAACCATAAGAATCGCGAACGTTCTTGCGGGTCTGGAACTGGCCAGTCAGACGCAGGTTGTCCAGGGTGTAGCTGGCACGCAGACCGTAGGTGTTTTCGTTGTTGACGGATTGGGTGCTAGCAACTGCTGGATCGAATCTCTTCGAATAGGCGCTAGCGCCATCGTTTGAATCCATAGCGATGGCCAGCTCCAAAGCGTCAACAGCGTACACCGCAGACAACTGGTACGGGTAAGATTTACCGCCAGCCTTGTCATTGCCGTTTATCTGAACCGCTGCACCCAAAGTCATTCCACCAAATGAGGGGGTCATGTACTGAACTAGATCGCCTTCACCGGTGTCATAGCTGCCAGACAAGCTCAGAGTAGCAACTTCCCAGAAGTTGGAAATTTCTTCAACAGCGCGCTCAAAGGTGGAGTCGTCCGAACCAATCCAGACTTGGCCAAAACTATCGCCTTTCACGCCGATGTAAGCTTCGTCAAACGAATCAAGGCCTTTGTTGCCGGCTTTGTCGTCAGCATTGAATTCCAGCTCGGCTTTGAAGAAACCGGTGATACCAGGAGCGATCAGGTGATCGTGCTTCACACCAATAGTGGAACCATTATCAGCGAAATCAGTTGAGTTGGCGCCGTCTTTAACATCGTCGTAAGTAGTAACGAGCTGAATGTTGCCGTATACCTGCGGCATGGCATCCATTTTTTCTGCCATTTCAGAAGCGTTCAAAGTAGCTTGAGCAGCAACAGCGCCAGAGAAGGAGATAGCGGCGATAGCCGATGCGATAAGTGTCTTTTTCATTTTACGTCTTCCTTTTGGGGTTTTGTTCAGGTTTTAACGTCGAGATGAATCCCGATTTTCGATACCGCTTGCCAGCTTGAGCGAACTAAATCATCCATAAACTCTGTGTCACTTTCGTGACACACACTGACTGACGCTGTAACTCTCTACTTATTTCTTATTGTCTAGCTTGACTCTCAATGAGTTAGCGAGCGTTTTTCATGCTTCGCATTACATGCCCTTTTTAATACACCGACGGAACTTTTGCAAATTCTTAATGTCTATTTATTGGCTTTTTGGCGATTTCTTTGCATATTTAATAATCAAAAAATCTATCTTCACAATTTTTCGGCTATTCATACAGCCTTCGACTGCAGTAAAAATGTGACAGGGCCATCGTTTATAAGCCCCACCTGCATATCCACGCCAAATTTACCTTGTCCCACTTTGTCTTCGCCCAAGGCGCTGAAAGCTTCCTCCACAAATTGGGTGTAAAGCTTACGGGCGCCGTCTGGTGCAGCTGCTTTGGAGAAGCTGGCGCGCGCGCCATTGCTGGTGTCGGCGGCTAACGTAAATTGGGGAACGACCAGCAGACCGCCGCCGAGACTTTTCAGACTCAGATTCATGCGGCCTTGCTGATCAGGGAAAATACGGTAATTAATAGTTCGTCGGCACAGGTCTTTTGCCTGCTGCGGCGTGTCGGACTGCTCGATTCCCAGCAATAACAGAACACCACGACCAATACTCGCGATGGTATTGCCGTTGACGGTGACCTTAGCGTGTGTCACTCGCTGGAGCAGTGCTTTCATTCGAAATCCCCGTGGGTGGGAGTCGACCGTTTATTACGAACCGGTAAGAGTTTATCCATGCTGGCTCAGTATGGCAACCCCACTACGATCAGCATCTGACTTTGTCCTCTTTTTTGTCGAATTTTTTGTCAGCTCGCCCGTTCGGCTTTTGAAGCCAGGTTTTCCACCGCACGTATCAGGGCGTCCACAATGGCGGGCTCTGACGCGCTATGGCCTGCATCGCGAATAATTTGCAAATCCGCTTGCGGCCAGGCGCGGCTAAGAGCCAGGGCGTTGTCCAGTGGGCACACCATATCGTAGCGGCCATGCACGATTACCGCAGGAATGTTTGCCAGCTTGTGGGCATCGCGCACGATTTGGTCAGGTTCAAGAAACGACTGATTCATAAAGTAGTGGCATTCGATACGTGCCAAGGCGATCGCCACGTGGGGGTGGCCAAAATGTTCGACCACGCCTGGATTGGGGTGCAAAGTGGCGCAGCGCCCCTCCCAAATAGACCAGGCCTTTGCCGCCTGAATCTGCTCCAGTTCATTGCGACTGGTCAGGCGCTTGTAGTAGGCCGGCACCATCTCGCCACGCTCGTGTTCTGGAATCTGCGCCAGGTAATCTTCCCAGTAGTCAGGGAACACCCGGCTGGCGCCGCTCTGGTAGAACCAGTGAATATCCTCGGGCCGGCACAGAAAAATGCCGCGCAACACCATGCCCGTTACCCGCTGCGGATGGGCCTGCGCGTACACCAGGCTTAAGGTGGAGCCCCAGCTGCCACCGAACAGCAGCCACCGATCAATACCCAAAAACTCACGCAGGGTTTCTATATCCGCTATCAAACGGTCGGTACTGTTGTTGGCAAGCTCCGCCAGCGGCGTTGAGCGCCCTGCGCCCCGTTGGTCCATCAAAATAATACGGAACCGTTCGGCATCAAAAAAACGCCGGTGATAATCCTCGCAACCTGCACCGGGGCCGCCGTGTATAAACAGCACCGGTATGCCATCAGGGTTACCACTTTCTTCAACGTAAAGTTGATGGGGCTCTTCAACCGCGAGCCGGTGTGTGGCGTAGGGCTTTATATCGGGGAACAAGGTGCGCATAGCAGCTCCACAGTCATAGGAATGATGACGTTAGTGTAGCGAAGTTACCGCGCAGCGGGGACACGATTGATATACAGCACGCCAAAAAAAACCGGCCGCTGTTTCCAGCGGCCGGTTTTTTTCTACGCTGCCAGCGTTACTTCTTGCCGGCGCGCTTACGATCGTTTTCGGTCAGGTGCTTCTTGCGCAAACGGATCGACTTGGGCGTCACTTCCACCAGCTCGTCGTCGTCAATAAACTCCAGCGCCTGCTCCAAGGTATGCTTGATGGGCGGAACCAAAGGAATCACTTCGTCTTTGCCAGACGCGCGCATGTTATCCAGCTTCTTGCCCTTGGTCGGGTTGATCACCAGATCGTTGTCGCGGCTGTGAATACCACACAACTGGCCTTCGTAAATGGCCTGACCCGGGTCAAGGAAAAGCTTGCCACGGCTTTGCAGGGTTTCCAGCGAGTAAGTCAGCGCTGTACCTGTGGCCATGGAAACCAATACGCCGTTCTGGCGACTGGTGACATCACCGGCCTTGATCGGGCCGTAATGGCTGAAGGTCGAGGTCAGAATACCAGTACCCGATGTCATGGTCAGGAACGAGTTCCGGAAGCCAATCAAGCCACGGGCCGGAATGGTGTACTCCAGGCGCATGCGGCCTTTACCATCGGGAACCATGTTGGTGAGCTCGCCCCTGCGCAATCCAAACTGCTCCATCAACGGGCCCTGGTGCTGCTCTTCAATGTCGACGATGACATTTTCATAGGGCTCTTGCTTTACGCCATCCACTACCTTGATGACCACTTCCGGGCGGCCTACGGCCAGCTCGAAGTTTTCACGACGCATGTTTTCAATCAACACCGACAGGTGCAGCTCGCCACGGCCAGACACCTTGAACTTGTCCATGGTGTCGCCGTCTTCAACCCGCAGGGCTACGTTGTGCAGCAGCTCTTTTTCAAGGCGGTCTTTGATGTTACGGCTGGTCACGAACTTGCCTTCTCTACCGCAGAAGGGCGAATCGTTGACCTGGAACGTCATGGATACGGTGGGCTCGTCAACCGTCAGCGGCGGCAAAGCCTCTACATTATTGATGTCGCACAGAGTGTCGGAGATGTGAATCTGGTCCAAACCGCTGATACAAATAATATCGCCGGCCTGGGCTTCGTCTACTTCAACCCGATGCAGGCCGGAGTGGCCCATGATTTTCAAAATACGGCCCTGGCGCTTTTTACCGTCGGCGCCGATGGCAATCACCTGTGTGTTGGTTTTTATCTTGCCGCGGGCAATACGACCAATACCAATAACGCCCAGAAAGCTGCTGTAGTCCAGCTGCGAGATCTGCATCTGGAAGGGGCCTTCACGGTCAACATTAGGCGCTGGCACGTGGTCAACGATGGCCTGAAATACCGGGTCCATGTTGTCGACCAGATGCTCGTGCTCCAAGCCGGAAATGCCGTTCAGCGCACTGGCATAAACAATCGGGAAGTCCAGCTGCTCGTCGGTAGCGCCAAGGCTGTCAAACAGGTCAAATACCTGCTCTACAACCCAGTCCGGGCGGGCGCCCGGGCGATCAATTTTGTTAACGATAACAATCGGACGCAAACCCGCAGCAAAAGCTTTCTGGGTTACAAAGCGAGTTTGTGGCATAGGGCCGTCGATGGAATCAACCACCAGCAGCACACAATCCACCATGCTCATTACACGTTCCACTTCGCCGCCAAAATCGGCGTGCCCCGGAGTGTCTACGATGTTGATGTCGTAGCCGTTCCATTTCAGCGCGGTGTTTTTGGCCAGAATGGTGATGCCACGCTCTTTTTCCTGATCGTTGGAATCCATAACGCGCTCGCTTTCGAGCTCTTTACGGTCCAGGGTGCCAGAGAGGCGCAGCAGTTTGTCGACCAGCGTGGTTTTACCATGGTCAACGTGGGCAATAATGGCGATATTACGAAGCTTCTCAATCACAACTTTAGTCCTGCGGCGTGCTTACAATGACCTGAGAGGGCGTTAAGAAGGCTGGGCCTCACCTGGACCGTCTCAAATCTATAAAATGAACCCATTCGCTGGCACTGGGCGTGGCCAGACTCCGGCACAAGGTAATCGCCAGAGCAATGAGGGTCGCGCATTATAGCGAAAAGTCGGTTTCGATAATATGCGCGTGAATGTTTATTTCTTAAACAATTTACGCACCAGTATTGGGCGAAAAAGCGAAAGCCGCACAAATGTGGTGCGAGGGTGACTGTTCACAGACCTTAGGCAGCGCTTACACCCTGCGCGCTAGCCCGCCATTCTGTAGAGTTCAGGCCCATAGGCTTGGCCACATTAAAACTGGCAAGCTGTTTGCTTGGCATTGTGCAAAGGCCGAATCAGAGCCCGTGACAAGGCGACTTGCGGCGGCTCAAAAGGCAGGTAACTCACACAGACATTTGCTAAGCTTTGCAAATCCTGAAACAAACATCCTGAAACAGATTGGCTTTCACCCCCCCAACGGAGCATGCAGATGTCCAAAACCATTGATTTGATCACTCAGCACGATGCGAAGTGGATCGACCTACGCTTTACCGATACTCATGGCAAAGAACACCACGTCACCATGCCGGCCACCGAAGCGTCTGAAGACTTTTTCATCGACGGCAAAATGTTCGATGGCTCTTCAATTGCTGGCTGGAAAGGCATTAACGAATCCGACATGATTCTGATGCCGGATGACAGCAGCGCAGTGGTTGATCCCTTCACCGAAGAATCCACCGTTAACATCAGCTGCGACATTGTGGAACCCACCACCATGCAAGGCTACGAGCGCGACCCTCGTTCAGTAGCACGCCGGACCGAGGAATACTTGAAGTCTACCGGCATTGCCGACAGCGCTTTGTTTGGCCCTGAGCCCGAATTCTTTGTGTTTGATTCGGTCAAATGGAAGACCGATATGCAGGGCTCCATGTACGAAATTCACTCCGAAGAGGCCGCATGGTCTTCAGGCGAGGATTTTGGTCGCAACAATACCGGCCACCGCCCGCGGGTAAAAGGCGGCTACTTCCCGGTGCCTCCGGTAGACAGCCTGCACGATCTGCGCGGCGCAATGTGCGGTGCTATGGCGTCTATGGGCCTGGTCATTGAAGTGCATCACCACGAAGTGGGCACCGCTGGTCAGTGCGAAATTGGCGTGGGCGCAGCTACCTTGACCCGAAAAGCCGATGAAGTGCAGATTCTGAAATACTGCGTGCACAACGTGGCTCATGCCTACGGCAAAACCGCGACCTTTATGCCCAAGCCCGTTGTGGGTGATAACGGTTCAGGCATGCACGTACACATGTCGTTGAGCAAAGATGGCAAGAACCTGTTTGCCGGCGACAGCTATGCGGGCCTGAGTGAGATGGCATTGTATTATGTTGGCGGCATCATCAAGCACGCCAAAGCGATTAATGCGTTCACCAATCCTGCCACCAACAGCTATAAGCGTTTGGTGCCGCATTATGAAGCTCCGGTGATGCTGGCCTATTCTGCTCGCAACCGCTCGGCTTCTATCCGGATTCCCTACGTGAACAGCCCGAAGGCCCGCCGTGTTGAAGTGCGTTTCCCAGACCCGGCTGCTAACCCTTACTTGGCATTTTCAGCGCTGATGATGGCTGGCCTGGACGGCATCCAGAATAAGATTCATCCTGGCGACGCCATGGACAAAGATCTTTACGATCTGCCAAAAGAAGAAGCGTTGAACATCCCAAAAGTGGCCGAGACCCTGCAAGAAGCACTGCAGTGCCTGGAAGCTGATCACGAGTTTTTGACCCGTGGCGGTGTGTTCACCGAAGACATGATTCGCGCTTATATTGATCTAAAGCGTGCTGACGTAGAGCGTATGAACATGACCACTCACCCGGTTGAATTCGAACTCTACTATTCTTGCTAAACAAGTGACGCATCGCCATTGCCCGGGCTAACCCAGAGCCTAGGCAATGGCTCATTGAAACCGGAGCGGCTGCCCATCAGCCTCTCCGGTTTTTTTATGTCTCCCATTTTTTATGTCTGTATGGCAATCGAGCGGCGTTGAAATAAAGCGCCCGGGCGCTGATAATCAAGCTCATATACAGTCCCGAGGAAAGCGTATGAAACCGGCTATTGTGATTGCTGCTGCGACCCTGTTGCTGATCAACGGAGTGGCGCAGGCCGAGGTGTATCGCCAGGTAGACGCCCAAGGCAATGTGACCTTTTCTGACCAGCCCTCTTCGGGTGCCGAAGCCATACAGGTAAGGCCGGCAACCACCATTACGCTGCCGAAAATGCAGGATTTGGAACAGCTTGAGCAACCGCAGCAGGAACAGCCGCCAAGCCCTCTTTATGAGCTGGTGAGGATTGTTTATCCGCGAAATAACGAGGCGTTCCACAGCGGCAATGGCGACGTAGAATTCAGCGTAATCAGCAGCCCGCAACTGCGCGACGGGCACAAGTACGAAGTAACCCTGGACGGCCAGCCCGTGGGCCAAAGCACGTCAGGCGCCATTTTGGTGCAGCAAATTGCCCGTGGTACCCATCAAGCCGGAGTCAACATCGTCAACCGCAGTGGTGTTCAGGTTGGTTCGGGCACTGGCATTACCTTCACCATTCACCGCCCTTCCCGCCTAAACTGAGCGTTCCCTCGGGTGTAATTAACGCTGATGGCTCTTAGCCTGGCCCGGTTCTTGCTTTTTTTAGACCCAGGCCGTCTGCCAAAGCCAGACCCACTCAAATACAGCGAACCCGCTTGTTATGGCTAACGCTTCAAATCCGGTGACCGGTTACCCGCACATTGTTGACAGCCTGAGCACCGCGCTGTTGGTGATGGACCGCAATCTACTTATTCACTATATGAACCCAGCCGCCGAAAATCTGCTGGCAGTGAGCGCAACCCGCAGCCATGGAATGGCCTTCAGCTCCATTGTGCTGGTTGCCGGCGATACCGAACGTCGGCTGAAAGCAGCAGCCGACCACGGGCGGTCTTTCAGCCAGCATGAAGCCGAGTACATGTTGTTGAACGGTGCGCGCATGATCGTGGATTACACAGTAACGCCGATTAACTCAGAGGGTGATTTGCTGCTGGAAATCTGGCGCCGCGACCAGCTGCTGCGCATTAATCGTGAAGAAGACATTCTGTCGCAGCAGGAAACCAATCGGGTGCTGGTACGCGGCATGGCGCACGAAATCAAAAATCCCCTGGGCGGTATACGCGGCGCGGCGCAACTGCTGGATCGCGAGTTGCAGAGCGCCGAACTGCGCGAATACACCCAGGTGATCATCGACGAAGCCGATAGGCTGCGTAGCCTGGTTGACCGTATGCTGGGGCCCAACAAAGCACCCAGGCTTATCCGTACCAATATCCACGAGGTTCTGGAACGGGTGCGTGCGCTGTTAGAAGCCGAAAGCCACGGCAAACTGACGTTCAAGCGGGATTACGACCCCAGCCTGCCGGAGTTCTGCGCTGACCGCGAACAGCTGATTCAGGCATTTTTGAACATTGCCCGCAACGCGATGGAAGCTTGCCTAGAGAGCCCTGACGGCCCTGGCAACTCTGATAGCCTTAACAGCCCTCAAAGCAATGGCAACTCTTCGAGCAACACCAGCGAACCGGCCACTATAACCTTCCGCACCCGTGCCCTGCGCCAGTTCACCATAGGCCCGGTTCGTCACCGTTTGGTATGCAGGGTAGACGTTATCGACAACGGCCCGGGCATCAGCCCACAACTGCAACAGAATATTTTTTACCCGATGATCAGCGGGCGCGCCAGCGGTAATGGCTTGGGGCTGGCCATTACCCAGAGCATTATTGGCCGCCACCATGGACTGGTGGAATGCAACAGCGAACCCGGACACACCAACTTTGTTATTTATCTGCCCCTCGAGGAGTGCACATGAGTACGTCTACAGTGGCCTGGATTATTGATGACGATCGCAGCATCCGCTGGGTACTGGACCGAGCGCTGACCCAGGCCGGACTGCGCACCCGCAGCTTCGACAACGGTGACAACATCATGCGCCAGCTCGAGCACGAGCAGCCGGACGTCATCATCAGCGACATTCGCATGCCGGGCATAGACGGCCTGAGCCTGTTGGCGCGCATTACCGAGAGCCACCCCGGCCTGCCGGTGATTATCATGACCGCCCATTCTGACCTGGAAAGCGCAGTGAGCAGCTACCAGACAGGCGCGTTTGATTACCTGCCAAAACCGTTTGATCTGGACGACGCCGTGGCTCTGGTTCGGCGCGCCGCCGGCCACAGCCGCGAACGTCGCGCAAAAACCGACAGCGTTCATGAAAAGGCCGCTGACGGCGCCGAAATTATTGGCGAAGCACCGGCCATGCAAGAGGTGTTTCGCGCCATAGGCCGACTGTCGCACTCTAACATTACCGTGCTGATTAACGGCGAAAGCGGCACAGGCAAAGAGCTGGTGGCACAGGCCCTGCACAACCACAGCCCCCGCACCGGACAGCCGTTTATCGCGCTGAATATGGCCGCGATTCCAAAAGACCTGGTGGAGTCAGAACTGTTCGGCCACGAGAAAGGCGCGTTCACCGGCGCTGCATCTACGCGCCAGGGGCGCTTCGAACAAGCCGACGGCGGCACCCTGTTTCTGGACGAAATTGGTGACATGCCCGCAGACAGCCAGACCCGCCTGCTGCGAGTATTGGCAGACGGTGAATTCTACCGAGTGGGTGGCACCACATCGGTCAAGGTGGATGTGCGCATTATTGCCGCCACTCATCAAAACCTGGAAACCCTGGTACAGGCCGGCAGCTTTCGGGAAGACCTGTTCCACCGCCTGAACGTGATACGCATACACTTGCCGCGGCTGACCGAGCGCCGCGAAGACATACCGCAACTGCTGAGCTATTTTCTCAAACGTGCGGCAAAAGAGCTGAATGTGGACGCCAAGCTGCTGCGCCCAGACGCCGAGGCTTACTTGTCTACCCTGCCCTGGCCCGGCAATGTGCGCCAGCTGGAAAACACCTGCCGTTGGTTAACGGTAATGGCCAGCGGCCGCGAAGTTCACGTGGACGACCTGCCGCCAGAGCTGCGCCAACAAGCTGCCAGCAGCGCCACCGGTAAAACCTGGCAGGAAGCCCTTGGCCTTTGGGCGGAACAGGAGTTCAAGCGCGGCCGCAGTGATCTGTTGACCGGCGCGCTGCCGGAGTTTGAAAAAATCATGATCAACGCAGCCCTGCACCACACCGCAGGCCGCCGCCGTGACGCCTCCTTATTACTGGGCTGGGGCCGCAACACTCTAACCCGCAAAATCAATGAACTAGAGCTGAGTTCGGCGGACTCACCGGACACTGGCGGGAACAGATTTTAAATCTGTCCCCGCCAGCTTATTGTCCCTATCCGTGGGGACGGATTTGAAATCCGTCCCCTATTTTGCTCCCTGTCCTTAGGGACAGATTTTAATTATGTACCTAATATTGCTTCATGTATTGACAAGCACCAGACAAAAAGTCCTTATATTACGAGGGCTGATCTTGCTAACTGTCAACGCCCCACTCTGCCGACGCTTTAATGCCCGGCCGCCGACGCCATCCCTGGCAACTCTCGATGAAAAAAGACCGTTTAGAGTTACCTGCCCCCTCGGATCTCGAGCGGCTGAAGGCAGAGAACGCGCTGCTGCGCGATGCCTTCGGGCGTCTGCCGCAGGGTTTGTGCGCCTTCGACGGACAAGACCGCTTGCTACTGGCCAACGCGCGCTATCGCGAGATTTGGTCACTCCCTGAGTACGCCGTCCGGCCGGGTACGACGCTCGCCGAGATCATGGAACACACCCTCGGCTGCGAAACCGAGCACAGCCGCTCACAGCCGAGGTTGGAGCCCGGCAGTGAAGGTACGCGCAAGCGTGAATGGACGCTAGACGACGGTCGCGTGGTGGAAGTCGTGGTCTCGCGCCGCGCTGATGGCAGCTGCATAGCCCTCTGTGAGGATGTGACCGAATTGCGCGATGCGCATCTGCGAATCGCCTTTCTGGCACGCCATGACCTACTCACCCAACTTCCCAATCGAGCCGTACTGCACGAAGAGCTCGACCGGGCGTTCATGCACGTCGCACGCGGCGGTGAGCTGGCGTTGCTGTGCCTGAACCTGGATCGTTTCAAGCCGGTCAACGACAGCTTTGGGCACGCGGTAGGCGACGAGCTGCTTCGACAGGTCGCTGCCCGGCTGCGGGCGTGTGCGCGCAGCAGCGATTTGGTTGTGTGCTTGGCCGGTGACGAGTTCGCCATCGTCCAGGCGGGCGCGCAGCAGCCCACCAGTGCGACCGTGCTGGCGGGGAGGATCATCGATTCACTGTCGTCAGTGTTCGATCTCGACGGCCAGCCGGTGCACATCAGCACGAGCGTGGGCGTGGCCGTCGCGCCCTTCGATGGGGCCGACGCCATGAGCCTGCTGCGAAGCGCGGATCTGGCGATGTACCGCGCCAAAAGCGACGGTCGCGGTACCCTGCGCTTCTTCGAGCCAAAGATGGACGCCGACATGCGCCCGCGCCGCAATCTTGAGGCAGATCTGCGCCTGGCGCTGGAACGTGGAGAGTTCGAGTTGGCCTATCAGCCGCAGGTCAACGCCGCGAGCCATATTGTCTGTGGCGTCGAGGCACTGCTGCGTTGGCGCCACCCGCAGCTAGGCGTTGTGAGTCCGCTCGATTTTATCGGTCTGGCCGAAGACACGCGACTGATCATACCTATCGGCCGCTGGGTGCTTGAGCAAGCGTGCCGCGACGCGATGATGTGGCCGGCATCGGTCCGCGTTGCCATCAACGTATCAGCGGTGCAATTCCGACACGGCAGCCTACTGCGCGACGTGCTCGGGGCACTTCAGCTTAGCGGTCTACCAGCCAGCCGGCTGGAGCTCGAAATCACTGAAAGTGTTATTCTAGCCGACGCGCAACAGGCGCTGTCGACGCTGCGCGAGGTACACAGTCTTGGCGTTCAGGTGGCCCTAGACGATTTCGGCACCGGCTACTCGTCGGTGAGCTACCTGCGCGACTTTCCTTTCGACCGCATCAAAATCGATCGTTCGTTCGTGCGCGATGTTGATACGAGTTCAGTCACACAGGCCATCATTCGCGCCGTGGTCGAGCTAAGCCACAGCTTGGGCATGAGCACGACGGTGGAAGGCATCGAAACGCCGCAACAACTGCAAATAGTGCAACAGCTAGGTTGCACCGAAGTGCAGGGATACCTAGTTGGCCGCCCGTGCACGGCTGCCGAGATCGTGGAGGTCATTCGAAAGCTATCACTGACTGCTGCAGAGGAGCCCTGAACCATGTTTGATCGCCTGCTCTACATCAGCCGTGCGCAGCCAACGGTTGACGCGCGCGGCGTCTACGACATCATTCGTGTTGCCCACAACCGCAATAGCGAATATAACCTGACCGGTGCGCTACTGTTCCTGGACGGCTATTTCGTGCAGGTACTCGAAGGCGAGCCGTTTCGTGTGCAGGAGCGCTTTGCGATCATTGCCGCCGACCCACGGCACGAGGACGTGCAGTTGCGTCAAACCTCTCGGGTAAACACTCGGATGTTTACCGACCAGTGGATGGCATTGCGCCTGAAAAGCAGTATCGACAGCCGGCGATTCGAAGAGATCGACTACCTCCCAGGCCTACCCGCTACGCATTTTGACGCTGCGACTGTGCTCGGGTTCGTGCAGGCTTGCTGCGTCGACTTGGGGTTACCGTCAACATAGGCGGCAGCTAGGCTGTAGTGGCATAGTGAATGTGGTGTTGGGGACAGATTTCAAATTTGTCCCCGTCCTGTTCTCTATCCCCTGTTTTATTCAATCCGCAAACAGCCCCTCAACCACCGCAAGCCGCCTGTTCTCCTCGGCACTCAGCTTGCCGGTGGCGGATACAACCCGGCATATCACGCTCAGCGCCTTGCTTGCGAACTGGGGTTCAACGGACAGCATCGCCGGAATAGCATCGAGCGCCGCCTGTTGATCGAGCTTCAAAGCAAAAAACTCCTCGCGCACGGTTTGTTTTAAATGGATTGGCCGGTAAGGTTTGCTGTATTCAGCACGCATCTCATGCAGGGCGTTAAAGGATCGCCCATCGATTCCATCCCCACCCATTGCAATATATAAAAGGCTGCGAAATGTGGCTTCGTGCACTCCGCCTTTGCCAATGCGCGCGGAGTTTTCGGCCAGGCGCTGTTCAATACGGACGATGCCTTCCGGGCTCTGCCCCGGTTGTGGGCGAGGCGCGCCGTCTGCGGTTCTCAGGCCTGCCATCGCCTGGGTGACAGGGGAACCGTAGAACGCCATAAAACAGCTTTCAATGGCGCCATCACGAAAGTCGCGAAAGCCGTCCAGCGCCGCAACCACGGAACGGGAATAGTTTTCCTGCTGCTTGAGCAGCCAGTTATCGTCAGAGACCGGCTTGCGCGCCTTTTTCACCCGCCCGGCCAGGCTGGCAAGCGGTGCCATTAGCGGATTACGTTCAGAAAACAGATAGTAAGGGAGCTCGGCCGGCGTTAATCTATGCAACCACTCCGTCACATCTGCATTGGCTTGAGCGGTCACCGCAGCGACTGCTTTGACCTGGGCGCGCACCAAGGGTTGCAGCAGTGTGCGGTAGAGCCCAAGATTTATATCCGAAATCCGCTTGACCGTTGCGAAACGTCGCTCATCATAAAGGTTTGGCTGAACAACCGCCGCCACGTCTGCCAGAGAGCGCGGTTCGAAGCGTACTAGCCAATCGCCCTCAACCCATTGCGGGTTGACCGTGTCGTCAGTTTTTGGCGTCATAACCGCTTCATAGAGCCCGGGAGGCAGAATGTCGATCAAGTCGATATTCGAGGAAAACTCCTGATGCTGTTTACGGGCAACGCTGCCGGAAACAAAGATGCCAAGGTGACCAACGCTTTCGTGAATCGCGTAAACGATAGTCTGGTCCGCAGCAAAAATCTCTTCATCCGAGCTGTATAAGTCGCAAATCCAACCCAGCGCCTGGGGTGGCGGGGTGATGTTGTCGCCTTCAGAGCAGAAGCACAGAATCGGCGAACGGATATTGCGCAGGTCAATCCGGGTGCCATCGCCACTGACCAGCTTTGCGGTTGCCATCCGGTTACCGATAAACAGCTCATCAACAATCCACTGCATTTCCTCAGCGGATAAATCAGCATGGCCGCCCCACCATTTTTCGAATTCGAGGAACCTTGGCGCCTCGGTGTCGATATTGTTCCAGAGGTAATAATACTTGTTCCAAAGACTGTTGGCAGGATCAAGATTATCAAAACCACTGACCAGATGGCCGCCATCGAATTTCCCCCCGCCAATGTCACTGATGAGTGCGGTCAGCCAACTGCCGCCCACCATTCCGCCGGAGTAGCGGGACGGGTTTTGCCCTTTCAAGCCAGCCCAGAACGACAGCGGCGTTCCGGCGATAATAATCGGCCCAAACAACTCTGGCTGCACAGCCGCCAGCATCATCACCGCCCAGCCCGCCTGGCAGTTACCAATAATGCAGGGTTTACCCTCTGCTTCGGCGTGACGGGCAATAACCGTCTCCAGAAAATGCCCATGGGCGCGCATAACGTCGTCGATGGTCTGGTGCGGTAGCGGGTCTGGCGTGAAGCCTACGAAATAACAGGTATGGCCGGCCTGCATGGCTACACCCAGCTCGCTATCAGCTTTGAATCCGCCGATACCGGGCCCCTGGCCTGCGCGGGGATCAAACACCACGAACGGCCGCTTGAACGGATCAATCACCACTCCAGCAGGAGGCTCAATGCGGGCAAGCCAGAAATTGACGGGGCGTTCGAAGTTTCGCGCATCCAGAATTATTTCAAGATCAAACCCCAGCACGTGCGGTATCGTCATCGCTTTGTGTCGGTAATAGTCTTGACTGCGTTGGCGCAACACATCGCAAAACAAAACACTGCGCTGTAACGCATCAAGTGTGTATTCAGTGATGGCACGCCCGCCGGGAATGACTGCAGACCGAGGATTTGCACTCACTTATTCGCTCCTAAATCCGCTTAACAGGGCACTAAAAGCCTCAGCACGTAACGCTGATTCTTTTTGTAGCGCGAGCAGCCCGTCATGGACTGCAAAAAACCCCGCATTTAGCGGGGCTGACACATTAAAATATTAACCTTTATGATCTCAGGTCAACTCTAAAAAGGAATATCATCATCAAAATCATCCACCGGATCCGGCATAGTGTTTTTCTGCGGCGATGACGGCGCGTTGGCCGGTTGCTGATTGTAATTGTCGTTCTGGTAGCCCTGATTATAGCCGCCATCGTCTTGCGCAGACTGATTGGCATTCTGCGGACGCGCAGGCGCCTGCTGCTGGCGATTTTGCGGCTGGCCCTGGCCTTGTTGACCCTGCCCTTGCCCCTGACTCATACCACCGCCGTCGCTATTGCGGCTGTCCAGCATCTGCATCTGGCCGCTGATATCCACCACCACTTCGGTGGTGTAAACGTCTTGGCCGTCCTTGTTCTGCCATTTTCGGGTTTGCAGCTTGCCCTCAACATAAATCTTCGAGCCTTTGCGCAGGTACTGGCCCGCTACTTCCGCCACTTTTCCGAACATGACAATTTTATGCCATTCGGTTTTTGGCACCATTTGACCGGTTTGGCGATCTTTATAGCTTTCGTCGGTGGCTATACTTAGATTTACCACGGCGTTGCCGTTGGGGGTATAACGGGTATCCGGGTCTTGTCCCAGGTTGCCGATAAGAATGACTTTGTTTATACCTCGTGCCATGTTCTGCTCCTAGATAAAGTGTCGCGGCGGCCCGCATTCCTTGCGCGCCGCCAAAATTTTAAGGATTGTTAGTCTGCTGCACAAATCCGGTGTCGGCAAGCAAAGCCTCATCAAAAAACTGGCGATCTATTTTTAAATAGGCAGTCGCTGCTTCTTCCATTATAACCACGTCTTGCACGCCTGGCAGGGCCCGCAAAAAACTGTCTACATCGCTAAAGCTTCGCGCTACATCTGGCTCTAACTTTACCACAAAGCCACTGGTGTACCCTGGAGCTGGCATGGTCAGTGCCACTAACAGCCACACGACCAGTACAGCCACCATCAAACCCAGCACGCCGGTTACGCCGATTTGTTGCAGCAGGTAGCCGCCCAACGCACCGCCCAGAAAGGCGCCCATAAACTGGGAGGTAGAATACACCCCCATCGCCGTGCCTTTGCTAGCTGCCGGCGCCTCTTTACTAAGCAGAGACGGCAAGCTGGCTTCCAGCAAATTGAACGCCATGAAAAAGAAAAACAGCATAAACCAGCCAGCCAGCAGGCTTTCACCCACACCCGACAGGGCCGCGCAAGACAACGCCAGCAAGGCCACTGCACCGCACAACACTGGCTTCATTTTTCGCTTTTTTTCGCCAATAATGATAAACGGCACCATGGCAACAAACGATGTGAGCATCACACTCAGGTAAAACCACCAGTGTGAGCTGCTGGGCAGACCCAGGCGATCTTGCAGCAATGAGGGAAAAACCAGAAACAGCGCGGTAAGCACCAGGTGCAGGGCAAAAATACCAAAGTCCAGCCGCAGCAGGCGTTGGTCTTTCAACACCCGACCCACCATGGCTCGGGCCGGCTGCTGCTCTGCACTGATTTTTCGTTGGTGGGGCGTAGGCACCAGGCGCCACACAACCAAGAGCGCAATCAATGCCAGCGCGGCAGTCAGGTAAAAAATGCCAGACAGGCCCCATCGCGCACCCAGGAGCGGCCCAAGCACCAAAGACACGGAAAACGAAATACCGATAGAGATACCCACCGTGGCCATGGCCTTGGTGCGCTCTTCTTCGCGGGTCAGGTCACTGAGCAAAGCCATCAATACGCTGGCAATGGCGCCGGCACCTTGAAGAATCCGTCCCAGAATCACAACGTATATGGAGTCGGCTGAGCCAGCGAGCAGGCTGCCCGCCGCAAATAGAATCAAGCCAAGGTAGATCATGCGTTTGCGCCCGATCCGGTCAGACAACAAACCGAACGGAATTTGCAGCAGCGCCTGGCTTAGCCCATAAGCACCAATGGCCAGGCCCAGCAGCGCGGGCGTTGCGCCTTCAAGCTCGCCGCCCAACAGCACAAACACCGGCATAACCATGAACAGCCCAAGCATACGAATGGCGTACACCGACGCCAAAGCGGAAACCGAGCGTTTTTCAAGGGCGTTCATGGAACAGTTCCTCAGACGTTAGCAGAGACTAAAATCAAGCGCCGTAGTGTACCAGAACCGCCACGGCCGGCGCGAAGCCGTATTACACAGCTGCAGCGTTCACAAGGCGGCGGCAGAACGCGGTATACTCATCACTTTTTCCTCGCGAGGTTATATGGACCAGATCCAGATCAAGGGTGCCCGCACCCACAATTTGAAGAACATCGACCTGGATATACCCCGGGACAAACTGATTGTGATTACCGGTTTGTCAGGTTCTGGCAAGTCGTCACTGGCGTTCGACACTCTTTATGCCGAAGGCCAGCGGCGTTATGTGGAATCGCTGTCGACCTATGCCCGCCAGTTTCTGTCGATGATGGAAAAGCCCGACGTGGACCATATTGAAGGCCTGTCGCCGGCCATTTCCATCGAGCAAAAGTCCACGTCCCATAATCCGCGCTCTACCGTCGGTACAATTACCGAGATATACGATTACCTGCGCCTGTTGTTTGCCCGCGCCGGGGAACCTCGCTGCCCCGACCACGGCCAGCCACTGGAAGCCCAAACCGTGAGCCAAATGGTGGATCAGGTTTTAGCGATGGAAGAAGATTCGCGGCTGATGATTCTGGCCCCGGTGATTCGTGACCGCAAAGGCGAGCATCTGCAAGTGGTTGAAACCATGCGCAGCCAAGGTTTTATCCGCCTAAGGGTAGATGGCACTGTTTTCGACATTGATGACGTTCCGGCTCTGGACAAAAAACGTAAACACCACATTGATGTGGTGGTTGACCGCTTCAAGGTCAAACCCGGCCTGGAACAACGCCTGGCCGAGAGTTTTGAAACCGCTCTGGCCTTGGCAGACGGCATAGCGCTAGTAGCCGCCATGGACGGCAGCGGCGAAGACACCACGCTGTCTGCGCGCTACGCCTGTAACCAGTGTGGTTATGCCATCAGCGAGCTAGAGCCGCGGCTGTTCTCGTTCAACAACCCGGCAGGTGCCTGCCCTACCTGCGACGGGCTTGGCGTAAAGCAATTTTTCGACTCCGACAAAATTATCCAGCATCCAGAAGCCAATCTTGCCTCCGGCGCCATCAAGGGCTGGGACCGCCGCGCGGTGTATTACTTCCAGCTTCTTAGCAGCGTGGCCGAACACTACAACATTGATCTGGACACTCCCTGGTGCGACCTGCCCGATCCGGTGCAACAGGTGATGCTGCATGGTTCCGGTGGCGAGGACATAAGCTTCCGCTACGTAAACAGCCGCGGCCACATCATGGAACGGCTGCATTCGTTCGAGGGCATATTACCCAACCTGGAACGGCGTTACCGCGAAACCGATTCCCAAAGTGTACGGGAAGAACTGGCCCGCAACCTTAGCACCCAGCCGTGTAGAGACTGCGGCGGCACACGCTTACGCCGCTCAGCGCGCAGCGTGTTTATTGACAATCGAAACCTGCCAGCCATTGCCCACCTGCCGGTTGGCGAAGCGCACCGCTACGTTAGCCAACTGACACTGCCAGGTGCCAGAGGCGAAATTGCCGAAAAAATTCTGAAAGAAGTCCGCCAACGCCTGCAATTTCTGGTCAACGTGGGGCTGGAATACCTGTCCCTTGAGCGCAGCGCTGATACACTCTCCGGCGGCGAAGCCCAGCGTATACGCCTGGCAAGCCAAATTGGTGCCGGCCTGGTGGGCGTCATGTACATCCTTGACGAACCGTCTATTGGTCTGCACCAGCGCGATAACGACCGCTTGCTGGAAACTCTTTACCACCTGCGCGATTTGGGCAATACAGTGATTGTGGTAGAGCATGACGAAGATGCCATACTGGCGGCAGACCACGTTATCGATATAGGCCCGGGCGCCGGCGTACACGGCGGCCAAATAATCGCCCAAGGCAAACCGGCAGATATACTCGCAAACCCCAATTCGCTGACGGGCCAATATCTTAACGGCACGAAGTGCATCGCCATACCCGAAAAACGCAATCCCGGGTCCGGCGAGTACCTAAGACTGACCGGCGCCAGCGGCAACAACCTAACCAACGTTGACCTGGCGATACCCCTGGGCGTAATGACCTGTATTACCGGCGTGTCCGGTTCCGGCAAATCCACTTTGATTAACGGCACCCTGTACCCGATAGCGGCCACGGCGTTGAACAAGGCCACAACCCTAAGCCACGGCCCTTACACCAGCATTGAAGGGTTAGACCTGCTCGACAAAGTCATCGACATCGACCAGAGCCCGATCGGCCGTACACCAAGATCCAACCCGGCCACTTACACAGGGCTGTTCACCCCCATCCGCGAACTGTTTTCCGGCACCCAGGAAGCACGCTCAAGAGGTTACAAGCCCGGCCGCTTTTCCTTCAACGTCAAAGGTGGACGCTGCGAAGCCTGCCAGGGCGACGGCGTCATCAAAGTAGAAATGCACTTCCTGCCAGACATCTACGTGCCCTGCGACGTCTGCAAAAGCAAACGCTATAACCGCGAAACTCTGGAAGTGCGCTATAAGGGCAAAAACATCCATGAAGTGCTGTCTATGACAGTAGAAGAAGGCCGCGAATTCTTCGACGCCGTACCTTTCCTGGCTAGAAAGCTTCAGACCTTAGTGGACGTGGGCTTATCGTACATCCGCCTTGGCCAAAGTGCTGTTACGCTATCCGGCGGTGAAGCCCAACGGGTGAAGCTTGCCAAAGAGTTGTCCAAGCGCGACACCGGCCAAACTCTGTATATCCTGGACGAACCCACCACCGGCCTACACTTCTATGACATTCAGCAGTTGTTAACCGTATTGCAGCGCCTACGCGATCACGGCAACACCATTGTGGTCATAGAGCACAATCTGGACGTAATAAAAACCGCAGACTGGATTGTAGACCTGGGCCCCGAAGGCGGGTCCGGCGGCGGTTTGATTATTGCCGAGGGAACGCCAGAACAAGTAGCAGAAAACAAAGCCAGTCACACTGGCCGCTACCTGAAGCCCCTGCTGGAAAAGCAAAAAGCAGCCCAAAAATCTTAGATAGCAGATAGGGACAGATTTGAAATCTGTCCCTTGAGGTGAAACCAGATCGGGGACGGATTTGAAATCCGTCCCCATTACTTCAAGCTTTCCCGCAGACGAAAAAAAACCGGCTACCCAAAGGTATCCGGCTTTCTTCAGACAAATAAAGAGCTATAAAACCCTACTACCCGTCAACTTCTTCAGCTTCGATGTCCAACGGACGACCGATCAGCTCGACATATGCCATAGGGGCATTGTCGCCTGCGCGGAAACCGCACTTCAGAATACGAAGATATCCACCCGGACGCTCGTTGTAACGGGGGCCCAGCTGAGTAAACAACTTGGCAACCGCTGCATCGTCACGCAGGCGCGCAAACGCCAGACGACGATTCGCGACCGAATCGATTTTAGCCAGAGTAATCAAAGGTTCCGCTACCCGACGAAGCTCTTTAGCCTTCGGCAACGTTGTTTTGATCAACTCGTGCTCAACCAGTGACGCAGACATGTTACGAAACATGGCCTTGCGATGCGCACTGGTCCTGTTGAACTTACGACCACTCTTACGATGACGCATTGCTCTGATCCCTTAGCTTAACTAATCGGCGATTAACCGCCCAGAACCCGGTCATCACCACGAAGGCTTGCCGGCGGCCAGTTATCAAGACGCATTCCCAGAGACAAACCACGGGACGCTAATACGTCCTTGATCTCTGTCAGCGACTTTTTACCCAGGTTAGGCGTCTTCAACAGCTCAACTTCTGTGCGCTGAATCAAATCGCCGATGTAGTAAATGTTCTCAGCCTTCAAGCAGTTGGCGGAACGTACTGTCAGCTCCAGATCATCAACCGGGCGCAGCAGAATCGGATCAATTTCTTCCTCTTCCTCAACACGCTCCGGTTCTTTTTCATGATCAAAATCAACAAACACGGCCAATTGCTGCTGGAGAATAGTAGCGGCCCGGCGAATAGCTTCTTCCGGATCGATAGTACCGTTTGTCTCCAGATCAATAACCAGCTTGTCGAGGTCGGTACGCTGCTCTACCCGTGCACTTTCCACGGAGTAGGCAACGCGGCGAACCGGACTGAAAGTAGCATCCAGCTGCAAGCGTCCGATGGCACGAGTTTCGTCCTCATCCAGACCGCGCTGATCAGCGGGCTCATAGCCACGACCGCGAGCAATGCTCAGACGCATATTAACTTCACCATTTTCACTCAGGTGACAGATAACGTGTTCTGGATTGGCGATCTCGACATCATGATCCAGCTTAATATCTCCGGCTGTAACAACACCCGGACCCTTCTTGCTGAGCATAAGCTCTGCATCGTCACGGCCGTGCATTTTTACAGCAACGCCCTTAAGATTCAAAAGAATCTCTATAACGTCTTCCTGGACACCTTCAATGGCGCTGTACTCGTGCAACACACCGTCAATCTGCGCTTCAGTTACAGCGCAGCCCGGCATTGAGGACAAGAGAATACGGCGTAACGCACTGCCCAGAGTGTGCCCGAACCCTCTTTCAAGAGGCTCCAGAGTGACCTTGGCACGCGTGGAACCGGATTCCTTCACGTCAATGGTACGAGGTGTCAATAACTCATGTACTGAACGCTGCATAGACGCCCCTATCTGCTATCGTTGCTAACTGGGCTTTACTTAGAGTAAAGCTCGACGATGAGGTTCTCGTTGATGTCGGCCGGCAATTCAGTCCGTGTTGGCACTGAACTGTAAACGCCGGACATCTTAGTGGCGTCAACATCTACCCAGCTCACCGCTGCGCGACCGGAGGCCAAGTCCAGAGCGCCTTTAACGCGCAACTGGTTTTTGGCTTTTTCACGCACGCTCACAACATCACCTGGCTTAACCTGGTAGGAAGGAATATTCACAACCTTGTCATTGACCAGAATTGCCTTGTGAGAAACGAGCTGGCGGCACTCCGCGCGGGTTGAACCAAAACCCATGCGGTAAGCAACGTTATCAAGACGCGCTTCCAAAAGTTGCAGCAGGTTTTCACCCGTTGCGCCTCTCAGACGAGCTGCCTCTTTATAATAGTTGCGGAACTGCTTTTCCAGTACGCCGTAGATACGACGAACTTTCTGTTTTTCCCGCAGCTGGACGCCGTATTCCGACAAACGACTGCGACGCGCACCGTGCATACCCGGGGGGGTTTCAAGGTTACACTTAGTGTCGAGAGCGCGAACACCGCTTTTCAGAAAAAGATCTGTCCCTTCACGACGAGACAGTTTGCACTTCGGGCCTATGTAACGAGCCATAATTACTGTCTCCTGTGTTAGACGCGGCGCTTTTTAGGCGGGCGACATCCGTTATGGGGAATCGGCGTCACATCTGTGATGTTGTTGATCTTGTAGCCGCACGAGTTAAGCGCACGAACTGCAGATTCACGACCAGGGCCGGGGCCCTTGACTTCAACATCCAGGTTTTTAAGGCCGTATTCAGCAGCCGCATTACCGGCTCTTTCAGCTGCTACCTGCGCAGCAAAAGGTGTACTCTTACGTGAACCGCGGAAACCAGAACCACCAGCAGTGGCCCAGGACAATACGTTGCCCTGGCGGTCCGAAATGGTCACGATAGTGTTATTGAAGGAAGCGTGAATGTGCGCGACGCCATCAACAACCGTTTTTTTCACCTTTTTACGGGTACGTGTACCTGGCTTTGCCATGTTTGCCTACCTGTTACTTACGAATAGGTTTGCGCGGACCTTTACGGGTGCGAGCGTTGGTCTTTGTGCGCTGGCCGCGGACTGGAAGCCCGTGACGGTGACGCAGACCACGATGACATCCGAGATCCTTCAAACGCTTGATGTTCATCTGTACTTCACGACGCAGATCGCCTTCGACGGTGCCTTTAGTCACATCGGTACGAAGTGACTCCAGCTGTTCGTCAGTCAAGTCTTTGACTTTGACGTCCGGCTTAACGCCGGTTGCATCGCAAAGCTTTTGAGCTGTTGTTTTGCCCACACCAAAAATATAGGTGAGCGATACAACAACATGTTTGTGATCGGGTATATTGACACCGGCTATACGTGCCATCCAAATTACTCCGCGTTCAAAGCTATGCTGTGTGAATTGTCCGCCACTAAAAGGGCGCGAAATAATAACGCCTGACCCGGTATCGAGTCAAGCGCCATCATTGTACGCCTTTTACAAGCAAGGGGTTTCCCGAAGGAATCAGCCCTGACGTTGCTTGTGGCGAGGCTCCGAGCAAATGACCCTTACGGCGCCATTGCGACGAATTACTTTGCAGTTACGGCAAATTTTCTTTACCGAAGCGCGTACTTTCATTGTCGACTCCAGTTTTCAAGGGGAACAGGTTTACCCGTTCCGACCATAGCCCTTGAGATTGGACTTCTTCATCAGCGATTCATACTGGTGAGACATCAGGTGCGATTGAACCTGAGCCATGAAATCCATCACGACGACTACAACAATCAGCAGAGACGTACCGCCCAAATAGAAGGGTACGTTCCCGGCTACCATCAGAAACTGAGGGAACAGGGAAACTGCTGCAATGTACATTGCTCCAAACAATGTCAAACGGGTAAGGACGCCATCAATATACTTGGCTGTTTGCTCACCCGGACGAATGCCCGGAATAAAAGCGCCTGAGCGCTTGAGGTTATCCGCGACTTCCCGTGGATTGTACATCAGAGCCGTATAGAAGAAGCAGAAAAATACCACTGCTGCAGCGAACAGAATAATATACAAAGGCTGACTGGGCGCAAGTGCTTGTGAAATATCGCTCAGCCACTCCATGCCTTCACCCTGGCCAAACCACTGCCCCAGCGATGCCGGGAACAACAGAATGGAAGATGCAAAGATGGGCGGAATAACACCGGCCATATTCACTTTCAAGGGCAAATGACTGGATTGCTGGGCAAATACCCGGCCACCCTGCTGTCGCTTGGCGTAGTTAATGGTCAATCGGCGCTGACCGCGCTCCATGAACACCACAAAACCGATGACGGCAATTGCCAGCACACCGATACCAAGTACCAACAACAAGCTCATTTCACCGTTACGGGCCTGCTCCAGAGTCTGACCGATCGCGCCGGGTAACCCGGCGACAATACCGGCGAAAATCAACAGTGAAATGCCGTTACCGACACCCCGCTCGGTGATCTGCTCGCCCAGCCACATCATGAAGACTGCACCACTAACAAACGATACAACCGCCACAAAGTGGAAGCTGAGAGTGTCATTGAAGGTAACGCCCTGCGACGCCAAACCGACAGAAATACCAGCACCCTGAAGCAGGGCCAGGATTACGGTACCGTACCGCGTATATTGGCTGATCTTACGACGACCTGCCTCGCCTTCTTTTTTCAACTGCTCCAGCGTCGGACTGACCGCTGTCATGAGCTGCATGATAATAGAAGCCGAAATATACGGCATGATACCCAGCGCGAAGATACTCATGCGCTCAAGTGCACCACCGGAAAACATGTTGAACATGCTCAGGATTGTGCCCTGATTCTGCTCAAACAGTGCCGCCAAGCGGTCGGGGTTTATACCAGGCACCGGAATGTGGGCACCGACTCGGTACACCAGCAATGCCAGGAAAACGAACCAGAGCCGCGAACGCAGCTCTGCTAGTCCTTTACCCGCGCCCGCAGGCAATGATGCTGTCTTGGCCATTTAGTCCTCGACTCGCGTTAGTCTTCTACTTTGCCGCCCGCGGCGATAATCGCCTCGCGTGCGCCTTTGGTCACCCGCAAACCCTGCACGGTCATTGCGCGGTCAATTTCACCGGACAACATGACCTTTGCTTCGCGAATTTCGTCGCGAATAATGTCTGCTTTTTTTAGAGCGTCGAGGTCGACAACATCGCCTTCTACCTTCGCCAGTTCATTCAGGCGAATTTCAGCAACGTAACGCTGCTGACGGGACGTGAAGCCGAACTTTGGCAAACGCCGTGCCAACGGCTGCTGACCGCCCTCAAAACCGGGGGCAACGCTGCCGCCGGAGCGGGCTTTCAGACCCTTGTGGCCGCGGCCGCAAGTTTTGCCGAAACCACAACCGATTCCACGACCAACGCGCCTTGCGTTGGGGCGTGAACCGGGTTCTGGAGCTAGTTCGTTAAGACGCATCTTAGTTCTCCTCAACCCGAACCAGGTAGTCTACCCGGTTAGCCATACCGCGAATGGAAGGAGTATCTTCCAAAACAACGGACTGGCCAATTTTACGAAGACCCAAGCCCTTCACACAAAGCTTGTGCTTAGGCTGGCAGCCGATTGGGCTGCGGATCAGTGTAACTGTGATCGTTTTTGCGTTCGCCATGACTTCAACCCAGAATGTCTTCGACGGATTTACCGCGCTTGGCTGCAATATCTTCTGGCGCTTGCATTGCCTGAAGACCCTTGATGGTGGAACGTACCACGTTCACCGGGTTGGTAGAGCCATAGCACTTGGACAGTACGTTATGGACACCAGCCACTTCCAACACAGCGCGCATGGCGCCACCGGCAATAATGCCGGTACCATCGGACGCAGGCATCATAAACACCCGTGAACCACCGTGCTGTGCCCGAACCGGATACTGCAGGGTAGTACCGTCCAGCGGCACGTCGACCATATTTCTGCGCGCAGCTTCCATGGCTTTCTGTATAGCAACCGGCACTTCACGCGCCTTGCCACGACCAAAACCAACACGACCTTTACCATCACCCACTACAGTCAATGCGGTAAAAGCAAACACACGCCCGCCTTTTACTACCTTGGCAACGCGGTTTACCTGAACCAGCTTTTCCTGGAGCTCAGGCGCCTTCTGTTCGTTAACGCTCATCTTCTCCACCTCTTAGAATTGCAAGCCAGCTTCGCGGGCTGCGTCGGCCAGAGCCTGCACACGGCCGTGATAACGGTAACCGGAGCGGTCAAAAGCAACCTGCTCAACACCCGCCGCCTTAGCGCGTTCAGCAATCAGCTGACCGACTTTTTTGGCGGCATCCACGTTACCGGTCGCACCCTGGCGCAGCTCCTTATCCAACGTGGAGGCAGTGGCTAGCACTTGGCTGCCATCTGCTGTCGTAACCTGAGCATACATATGACGCGGTGTGCGGTGAACGCACAGACGGTTTGTACCCAGCTCACGAATTTTCATGCGCACTTTACGTGCGCGACGCAATCTTTCGTTATTCGCGCTCATAGTCCCGCCCTATTTCTTCTTGGCTTCTTTGCGTCTTACCTGCTCATCCGCATAACGTACACCTTTACCTTTATAAGGCTCGGGTGGACGGAAAGCGCGGATTTCAGCGGCGACGTGGCCAACCTGTTGCTTGTCGATACCGCGAATAATCACTTCCGTGTTTGACGGAGTTTCAACGGTAATCCCCTCGGGCAGCTCGTACGCAACGGGGTGAGAAAACCCCAGTGTTAGATTGAGCTTCGTACCTTGCGCCTGAGCCCGGTAACCTACACCGATCAGCTGGAGCTTACGCTCGAAGCCTGTGGTCACGCCGGTCACCATATTACTGACCAAAGCGCGGGTTGTACCAGCAAGAGCGCGGGACTGTTTAGCACCATCACGGGCAGCAAAGCGTAGAAGATTTTCTTCCTGCTTTACTTCAACCGCTTGGTGAATTAAAAACTGAAGCGCTCCTTTGGAGCCCTTTACGTTGATTTCCTGACCGTTCAGCTTCACTTCAACACCGGAAGGCAGCACGACAGGATTATTGGCAACCCTGGACATGTGATTCTCCTAGAATACGGTGCAGATGACTTCGCCACCCACGCCGGCAGCACGTGCGGCGCGGTCTGTCATTACGCCCTGGGACGTAGAGACAATCGCGACTCCCAAACCACCGGATACTTTCGGTAGCTTCGCAGCGCCTTTATACTGGCGCAGACTCGGACGGCTTACACGGTCGATAGATTCAATAACCGGCTTGCCACCAAAGTACTTCAGAGTAATCGTCAGCTCAGGCTTGGTGTCAGCCGAAACAACAAAATCTGCAACGTAACCTTCGTCCATCAGGACTTGTGCCACGGAGATTTTCATCTTCGAAGACGGCATCTTAACGTCTGCTTTCGATGCCATCTGGGCATTACGGATACGTGTAAACATATCCGCAAGCGTGTCTTGCATGCTCATTGGTATGAGGCTCCTGATCTTTTTAGTTGTGCAGCGGCGCGCCGCACCGCTTACCAACAGGCTCCTGACCAAAGCCAGGAAGCCTATCTTACCAGCTTGCTTTGGTCAGACCCGGAACGTCACCGCGCATGCCGTACTCGCGGAGTTTAATCCGTGAAAGTTCGAACTTACGCAAGACGCCGTGTGGGCGACCCGTTATCTGGCAACGATTACGAAGACGCGAAGGAGATGCATCGCGAGGAAGCTGTTGCAGCTTCATCTGTGCATTCCAGCGGTCATCATCGCTGGTATTGGGGTTCTTGATAGTTGCCTTGATCTCAGCACGCTTCGCTGCATATTTCGCAACGGTCAGCTCGCGCTTGAGCTCACGGTTTTTCATGGAAACCTTTGCCATTACTCTCGTTCCTTATTTCTTGAACGGAAAGCCAAACGCTTTCAACAGTTCACGACCTTCATCGTCAGTACCGGCAGAGGTGGTAATGGTAATATCCAGACCACGAATCTTATCAACCCTGTCGTATTCAATCTCAGGGAAGATGATCTGCTCACGCACACCCATGCTGTAGTTACCACGGCCGTCGAACGACTTTGGGTTCAGACCGCGGAAGTCACGAATGCGGGGAACCGCAATGTGCACCAGACGATCAAAGAATTCCCACATACGCTCGCCACGCAGAGTAACCTTGCAACCAATTGGCCAACCTTCACGGACTTTAAAACCCGCAACCGATTTGCGTGCCTTGGTCACAACCACTTTCTGACCCGCCAGGCGTTCAAGATCAGCGACTGCGTTATCAATCAGCTTTTTGTCACCGATCGCTTCACCAACACCCATGTTCAGGGTGATTTTCTGAATACGCGGCACCTGCATGATGTTCTTGTAACCGAACACCTGCTGCAGGGCGGGTATCACTTCCTTACTGTACTGCTCTTTCATGTTCAGCATCGTAACCACCACCGCTTACTGGTTATCGACAGCTTCTTGCGTCGCTTTGAAGATCCGCTGTTTTGCGCCGTCTTCCTTAATCTGGAAGCCGACACGATCGGCTTTGCCGGTCTGCGGATTAAAAATAGCCACGTTAGAAGCCTGGATAGGCGCTTCTTTTTCGACGATGCCACCAGGGGTGCTCAGCGCCGGGTTTGGTTTGGTGTGCTTCTTCATCATGTTGATGCCAGAAACAATTACCTTACCATCGTCCTGAACTTTCAGGACTTTACCACGTTTGCCTTTGTCTTTCCCCGTAGTGACGATTACTTCGTCATCTCGTTTGATCTTTTTCATGTCCGGCCTCTGGTCCTTTAAAGTACTTCGGGTGCCAGTGAGATAATCTTCATGAACTTCTCATTTCGCAATTCACGGGTAACCGGTCCGAAGATACGGGTACCAATGGGTGCGTCCTGGGCGTTCAGAAGTACGGCCGCGTTGCCATCAAAACGGATCAGAGATCCATCTGGACGACGCACACCTTTACGGGTGCGCACTACGACAGCCTTCAGTACCTGGCCTTTTTTCACTTTACCGCGGGGAATGGCTTCCTTAACGGTTACCTTGATAATGTCCCCGATTGCAGCATAACGCCTGTGTGAACCGCCCAGGACCTTGATGCACATCACCTGACGCGCACCGCTGTTATCCGCGACTTCAAGCATTGTTTGAGTCTGAATCATGGTTGTTCTCCGGGCGATTTACACCTTGGATGCATGTTCAGTGACTTCCACTAAGGCCCAGCTTTTGGTCTTGGAGACCGGGCGGGTTTCCTTAATGATCACACTGTCACCAATATTGCACTGGTTGCTCTCATCATGAGCATGGATCTTGGTTGAACGCTTCATGTACTTACCGTACAGAGGGTGCTTTACCTGACGCTCGACCAACACCACGATGGACTTCTCCATCTTGTTGCTCACGACCTTGCCGCTCAGAGTTCTGGCAGTTTGGGTAGTTTCGGTCATGTCACTGTCCTGCCTTTTCGTTCAATACTGTTTTCACGCGAGCAATATCACGCTTCACCCCAGGGAGAAGATGAGACTGATTCAGCTGACCTGTTGCCTTACGCATGCGCAGATTAAACTGCTCTTTCAGGAGACCGATCAGATCTTTGTTCAGCTCCTCGGCTGACTTTGCACGCAGCTCTGTTGCTTTCATCACATCACCGTCCTCGTTACGAAGGTGGTCTGTACCGGCAGCTTCGCAGCCGCCAGAGTGAAAGCTTCGCGTGCGATTTCTTCAGTCACACCTTCCATCTCATAGAGCATACGGCCCGGCTGAACTTCAGCCACCCAGTACTCGACAGAACCTTTACCTTTACCCATACGAACTTCCAGCGGCTTGCCAGTAATCGGCTTGTCCGGGAAGACGCGAATCCAAATCTTACCGCCCCGCTTGATTTTACGGGTCATGGTACGACGTGCGGCTTCAATCTGGCGAGCAGTTATACGCCCGCGAGTAACCGCCTTCAATCCGTATTCACCGAAGCTCACCTTGTTAGCGCGGTGAGCAAGGCCGGTGTTACGGCCTTTCATTACCTTGCGAAATTTGGTGCGTTTTGGTTGCAGCATAAGAGTGCCCCTTTACTTAGAACCTTTCTTCCCAGAGGCTTTCTTGTCAGCACGGACTTGTTCCATACCACCAAGAATCTCACCTTTGAAGATCCATACCTTGACGCCGATTACGCCGTAAGTGGTATGCGCTTCGTAGGTCCCGTAATCAATATCTGCACGTAATGTGTGCAGCGGAACACGACCTTCGCGATACCACTCGGAACGGGCAATTTCAGCTCCCCCGAGACGACCGCCAACCTGAATCTTGATGCCCTTGGCGCCTTGGCGCATGGCGTTCTGTACCGCGCGCTTCATAGCACGACGGAACATCACACGACGCTCCAACTGACCGGCAACGTTTTGCGCTACCAAACGGGCATCCAGGTCCGGCTTGCGGACTTCTTCGATGTTGATGTGCACAGGCACACCCATCATGTCGCTAACTTCACGACGAAGACGGTCAACATCTTCACCCTTCTTCCCGATAACAATACCCGGGCGGGCGGTATGGATCGTGATGCGGGCGTTCTGAGCAGGGCGCTCGATCACAATCTTGCTGACAGACGCCTTTACCAGACGCTTGTCGAGGAATTCACGAACCTGAATGTCGTTCAACAGGTTTTTCGCGTAGTCCTTTTTATCGGCATACCATACTGAGTTGTGCTCTTTGATCACACCCAGGCGAAAGCCGATCGGATTTACTTTATGACCCATCTGAGCATCTCCTACTTGTCGGCGACCTTGACGGTGATATGACAGGTGCGCTTCATGATTCTGTCAGCGCGCCCCTTGGCTCGAGCTTTAATTCGCTTGAGCGTTGGGCCCTCATCCACCATAACAGTGGAGACCCGCAAATCATCTACGTCCAGACCTTCGTTATGCTCAGCGTTAGCAATTGCGGACTCAAGAGCTTTCTTGATAATCCCAGCTGCTTTCTTAGGGCTGAAAGTCAAAATATTCAGAGCGTCCTCAACAGCCTTGCCGCGAACCTGATCGGCAACAAGACGAGCTTTCTGAGCTGAGAGGCGAGCGCCCTTATACTTGGCTGCTACTTCCATTTCATTTCCCCTCACAATCAGCGTTTAGCTTTCTTGTCGGCCGAATGGCCACGATAAGTGCGCGTTGCTGCGAACTCACCTAGTTTATGACCGACCATATCTTCGGTAACATAAACCGGCACGTGTTGCTTGCCGTTGTGGACTGCGATGGTCAAGCCTACGAACTCTGGGAAAATCGTGGAACGGCGCGACCAGGTCTTAATTGGTCGCTTGTCGTTCACTTCCAGAGCTGCCTCGACCTTCTTCAACAGATGCAGGTCTATGAAGGGACCTTTCTTTAAAGAACGTGGCACAGCATTTACCTCTATTTAGTCGTTTACTTGGCTGAACGACGACGTACTATCATCTTATCAGTACGCTTGTTCTTACGAGTCTTATGCCCTTTGGTCGGAACACCCCATGGAGTAACTGGGTGACGCCCGCCAGAGGTACGCCCTTCACCACCACCGTGTGGGTGGTCAACTGGGTTCATAGCCACACCACGTACCGTTGGACGCTTTCCGCGCCAACGTGATGCACCCGCTTTACCAAGCCGCTTGAGACTGTGTTCACTGTTGGACACTTCACCCAACGTAGCACGGCAATCAACAAGCACCTTTCGCATTTCACCTGAGCGCAGGCGGATAGTCGCGTAAGCGCCTTCCCGAGCAACCAGCTGTATTGATGCGCCCGCAGAGCGAGCCAACTGTGCACCTTTACCAGGCTTGAGCTCAACGCAATGGATCACAGAACCAACCGGGATATTCCGCAGCGGCAATGTACTTCCCACCTTGATAGGCGCGTCGATTCCTGAGCGCACAGGTTCACCGATCTGCATACCCTTGGGAGCGATAATATAACGGCGCTCGCCATCGGCGTACTTGATCAGCGCGATGTGCGCCGAGCGGTTAGGATCGTATTCAATGCGCTCGATTGTCGCAGGAATACCATCTTTAATCCGCTTGAAGTCTATTATGCGGTAGTGCTGTTTATGGCCACCACCAATGTGACGGGTAGTGATACGGCCATTATTATTACGGCCACCCGATTTGCTTTGCGATTCGACCAACGGTTCGTAAGGGCGCCCTTTGTGTAAATCCGGGTTGTACAGCTTTACAACGTGACGGCGTCCGGGAGATGTTGGCTTGGTTTTGACGATCGGCATATTACGACCCCTTTACCTTATTCCACATCCAGAAAATCGATGTCCTGACCTTCAGCCAGCTTTACATAAGCCTTACGAATGTCATTACGCTTGCCGAACCCGCGAGCTGTGCGTTTAAGCTTGCCCTTACGATTCAGAACCTGAACACCTTCGACGGTGACGTTGAACAATTGTTCAACGGCTTTTTTAATCTCGGGCTTGGTGGCGTCCGGGGCGACCCGAAACACTACCTGACCATGTTCGGCCACGCGAGATGCTTTCTCCGATACGTGAGGCCCTAAAAGAACCTTATAGATACGTTCCTGATTCATCCCAGCATCTCCTCGATTTTCTTCAGAGCGGGAACAGTCACTACGATTTTCTCGTGAGCAACCAGGCTAACCGGATCCAGACCAGCAACATCACGCACATCGACGTGAGGCACGTTGCGCGAGGCCAGGTGCAGGTTCTGATCAAGATTTTCCGACAAGATCAACACGTTGCTTAAACCCATGTCAGCCAACTTGGCAGTAAAGGCCTTGGTCTTGGGGGTGTCGATTGAAAAATCGTCAACCACAATCAGACGTTCCTGACGGACCAGCTCGGACAAAATGGAGCGCATTGCAGCGCGGTACATTTTACGGTTTACCTTTTGCTCGTAGCTACGAGGCTTCGCTGCAAAGGTAACACCACCGGAACGCCAAATCGGGCTCCGAATAGTACCAGCACGGGCACGACCAGTACCCTTCTGACGCCAAGGCTTCTTACCACCACCCCTGACTTCTGAACGGGTCTTCTGAGCTTTGGTACCCTGACGGCCAGCAGCCATATAGGCTACAACCACCTGGTGAACCAGTGCTTCGTTAAAATCTTTTGCGAAAGTAGCCTCGGAAACCGTAATTCCCTGACCGCTACCTGTAATTGTCAATTCCATCGAACCGCTCCTCAGGCTTTAACAGCAGGCTTGATGACAACATCGCCACCAGTAGCGCCGGGGACGGCACCACTAACCAGCAGAAGATTGCGCTCAGCGTCGACACGGACAATTTTCAGGTTCTGCACAGTAACCTGCGCATTACCCATCTGGCCCGCCATCTTTTTGCCTTTGAATACCTTGCCCGGAGTCTGGTTTTGACCAATGGAACCCGGAGCACGGTGAGACAGGGAGTTACCGTGGGTAGCATCCTGCATGGCAAAGTTCCAGCGCTTCACGCCGCCCTGGAAACCTTTACCTTTAGATGTACCTGTGGCATCAACGGCCTGACCGTCTTCAAAGACTGACGCAGTAATTTCGCCGCCGGCAACCAGGTCTTCACCTTCGCCGTCTGCCAAACGAAATTCCCATACGCTACGGCCCGCTTCAACACCGGCTTTTGCGAAATGGCCTGCTGCACTCTTGTTAACACGAGAGGAACGACGCGATCCCACCGTTATCTGAACTGCACGGTAGCCGTCGTTTTCAAGAGTCTTAAGTTGAGTGATGCGGTTAGAATCAACCTCGATCACCGTTACGGGCAACGCTTGCCCGTCTTCCGTAAATATACGGGTCATACCGGCCTTACGACCGACAATACCAATTGCCATGTTTCACCTCTAAGTGTACGGGGCTTGCACCCTCTATGGCCTTATGACAGTTACACAGGTTAATACCGGGCGGTATTAACCGAGGCTGATCTGAACGTCTACACCTGCTGCCAGGTCTAGTTTCATCAAAGCATCTACTGTCTTTTCCGTTGGCTCAACAATGTCGAGCAAACGCTTGTGGGTGCGAATTTCATACTGGTCGCGCGCGTCTTTGTTGACGTGCGGTGAAACCAGAATCGTGAACTTTTCTTTGCGCGTAGGCAAAGGAATAGGTCCGCGCACCTGAGCGCCGGTCCGCTTAGCGGTGTCGACAATCTCTTGCGTAGACTGGTCGATCAGGCGGTAATCGAACGCCTTCAACCGAATCCGAATCTTTTGGCTTTGCATTTTGCACCAAACTCCACTCGTAGCAGCGAACCCGTCGCTGACCTTCAAAAAAGGAGCCGCATTGTATGCATAATAGACAGCCTTGTCAACAGCTACTCTGACTGGCTCGACCGACGCATACATTGCAACTGAAATAGAAAAAGGGGCTGATCAAGTCAGCCCCTTTTCCAGATCCTACGAGTAGATTACTCGAGAATCTTGGCGACAACACCGGCGCCTACAGTACGGCCGCCTTCGCGAATTGCGAAGCGCAGGCCATCTTCCATGGCGATCGGAGCAATCAAAGTCACTTCCATCTTCACGTTATCACCTGGCATAACCATTTC
>Ga0314774_1000042_pt1 | contig 117961 bp, 102 predicted proteins | sample MetaGCBIA2018_FD_204515 | JGI IMG/M metagenome (GOLD analysis project Ga0314774, IMG submission 204515) | Cryopeg brine microbial communities from Beaufort Sea near Barrow, Alaska, United States - CBIA 2018 | ecosystem: Environmental > Aquatic > Marine > Coastal | place: USA: Alaska... | reverse complement strand
TCCGGTGCTGGCGACACCTGAGTTTCTGGCAATGATGGCTTTGGCATGACTACGACTCCTGAATCCATGGCCCTGGATCTATGTTAACTCACTAAGTGAGTGTATGGAGTCAGGTTGACAGACAGGGTTTTACGGTGCCGCGACTGACCGTTTCACCACAGAATCAAGCCAGAGTAAAAGATCCGCTCCTAAACAAAAGCGAACATTCGCCTCGCACTCAATCCAAGCTTGTTTTCCTGGCTCAAACCTAAGAAATCGATCCTATCCGGAGATAAGAAATTGCTCTAAACCTGAGTTCCTGTGAGAGCTTTTGGTCGGCAAAATGCCTGTAGAATTTATAGGCATATAATGAAAAACACCTGAAATCCGCAGAATGCTTGCGGTTTAATTTGCTCAGTGCTGCGCGCTTTTCACAAGTCATCCTTTTAGGTCATTGTTTTATATAAGAAAGTTTTCAGCCCCCTGTATTTAACTTGCAGAAATGGGCACAGAAAAGCCGCCTGCAAACTTTTGACAGAGCCCGGGTTCGCAGAATTGTCGAAAGCCAGCTAGTATCCCTTTGAAATGGAATGGAAATTCGCACTGTGATTCAGGCCTAGATTGAAAGAGCGGACTGGGTTTAGTGCGAATTCAAACTAATAAGCTGTTATCTGTAAGGAATAAACACATCACACGGAGGTATATATGCATATCGGACTGATTGGCGGTATTGGACCGGCCGCCACAGAATTCTATTACCGTAACCTTGTGAGAGCCCGTCAGGCATCTGGTAGTCATAGCCAGTTGGAGCTGACTATCTGTCATGCACAAGCGAGCGATTTGATACGCAACATTCAGACTGGTGACGTAGATAAACAGGTGGGAATCTTCCAAGCATTGGCTAACCGTTTGAGCGCCGCAGGTGCTGATGTGTTGGCAGTGACTTCAATAGCAGGGCATTTTTGCATTTCCGAACTGCGGGACGTATCACCTATCCCTGTCATTGACGCGTTATCTGGACTCGAAAACGTTCTGCTTGAGAAGGGGTATACCAAGGTAGGCGTGTTAGGAAATAAAGTGGTTATGGAATCGCGACTTTTCGATAGCTTTCAAGAGGTCGAAATCGTTGTGCCGCCTGGAGAAAGCTTAGAGGAAGTTCACGAAGCCTACATGAATATCGCAGTGTCTGGGGCTGTTAGCGAAGATCAGAGAACGACCATATTCCAAGCCGGAAAGGCAATGTGTGAAGAACAGGGTGCCGAAGCTGTAGTTCTTGCTGGCACAGATCTTTTCGTGGCCTTCGATGGGTATGAGTGTGGGTTCGAGTACGTCGATAGCGCCTTGATCCACATTGACGCCATTCATCGCGCGTCCCTACAAAAATCAGATAACAAGGCAATGCACGCGACAAGCGCGTGATTGCGGCGTTAGGTTTGTAGGGGAGCATAGTTGTTCGTGAGAAAATGTCGACCGTGAAGTATTTTCTGATCTTACTCGCTATTTTTGCGACCTTTGGCCTCTTCTCTGGAGCTTCTGAGCCGGTCATTTCTCCACTTCAGGGAACTTGGGTAGAGCCAATACTGCATTCAATGCACATCGGAAATTCAATTCTATTCAGCTTGTCTGTCGCTTACTTGGGAAGCTTCTTTTTCTGGGTTCTGGTAGTTCAATATCCCGAGGCAAAGCGCCGAAAATTGCTACTGGATAACTTGAGTCAGCACTATCAACAGTTTAAGGAATCAGTGATTCAGGTGTTACTTTGGAGTTCTATTGGCACCCACGATTCAAAGTTGCCCAGAAAACTGTGTGACCATGTTGAGTTCAGAGCGTATTTTGACGCGAATGGCAAGCAGCGCTGGTACGAGGCGCTTAATGGCCTTGATGATCGGAATGATTTCCTTCAGGACCTGCTTTTCGAAATGGAATTGTTGGCTTCTGAAGTCAATTATGTACTGAACAATGTTGCCATCCAGGACGAGAGGGTCCACAGGTCCTTCAAGCTATTAAACCAAAATATCAACAGGTTAAAGAATTCTAGTGCATACACAGATGACCCTGTGAAGTACGTGGGCAGTTTCTTGTGGGGCATTCTTGCTCGGTGGAGCTATATCGATGGTCAGCAACACGATGACTTTCTCGAATTAATGATCAAAAGGGTGTGACCCGGTGCCACGGCTGATGGGCCAGAAATCTAAACAGGCCATCCACCGGACGCCAAAAACTCCGTTTCGCTCCGGTTTTTCCGCCGGTGATGGCAAGCGTTATGTGCTTTATCGAATAGTCTGCTACCGATCTCAAAGTGCTGAATACTGCACGAATTACGAATGGCGGCTTTACAGACAGTTCCTGGCTCTACACTGGGCTTGTTGCATATATATTGAAGGATGTCGTTAATTTTGGAGAAGAATTATGAGGTTAGAAGAGTTTTGCGTCTCGAATTATCGCAACATCATTGATTCTGGATGGATCAAGACAACCGACGTGACGGCGTTTGTCGGACAGAACGAAGCGGGTAAAAGTAACCTTTTTGAGGCGCTGTATTGTCTGCATTCCTTCGTTGAGACTCGGTACAACCCAGACGAGGATTGGCCGGTTGACGACTGGAAGGGTAAAAAGAATGCCAATGGAAAGCGAGTATCCCAAGCTTACTTTGAGTTTGATGAAGGTGAAGCCGAAGCCCTGTTTGAGTTTTCGACGGAAGTACTAATCGAAGAAGACAGCAGTGAACTTGAGGCCAAGATCGCCACGCCACCAGATGGGCTTCGTCTATTTGCTCATCGCGGCTATGGATACGATACCTGTTTCGACTTGCACGACAGAGAGGGCAGCGCGATTGAGGTCGCAGATTTGGGCCTTTCCAAAGAGAAAGTATCGGAATGGGCTAGAAAGTACGTTCCGCGCTTTGTGCTCATTCAGGACTACGAATTCTCTGGTACGCAGGTTGAGCTTAACGAGCTAAAGAAACGTTTAGATGAGGCGGGCGGCAAACGGAATAAACTCTCCACTGACGATCAAACGATACTGATTGTCCTTGATCTCGCAGAGATCGATCTCGATGACTTCGTTGAGAAAGGTAGCAGTTCCGAGGGTCGGACACTGCGCCAGTTCGATAAACGTGCGGCGTCTGCCTACCTCACTCAACAATTTCAGAAGTTGTGGAAGCAGAAGAAGGTAAAATTCGACATCGACGTAGACGGCCCAACACTCAACATCTTCGCTGAGGATGAGGCGATCGGATTCCCGGTTCGCCTAAATCGGCGCTCTACAGGATTCCGTTGGTACGTCTCGTTCGCGTGGAAGTTCACTCATGCCTCCGATGGTGATTTTGAGAATTGCACGCTTTTACTGGAAGAGCCAGGCATACACCTTCACTACAGCGGCCAACGCGACCTTTTGGGTGTGTTTGAAGACCTGTCCGTCACCAACACGGTAATGTATACCACCCACCTCTCTTCGATGGTCGACCAAGCGAATCCAGAACGAGTGCGTATAGTTGAAACCGACGGTGGCCACCATCTGCGGGTTACGCATGGCGTAGTAAGCAGCCAGTCGGCTCCAATGGCGGTTATCGAAAGTGCTCTCGGTCTCACCTCCGATCTTTCAGGCATGCTTGGTAACCGTAAGGTGTTGATTGTCGAGGGAGGAACCGATGCGCTGATTTTGAGCAAACTTTCGGGTTTGCTGGCCAAAAACGGCAGGGTTGGCATGTCCGATCATATATATATGTGGCCCGCGCAAACCTCAACTAAAGCGCCGATGTATGCGGCGTTCGCGATCGGCCAATTGTGGGATGCCGGAGTGTTGCTCGACACTGATGAAGCTGGCCACCAGGCGCGCGAGAAAATCAAAGATATGAATCTGAAAGACTACGCCGCTCAGACTGGCCACGAGTTTCGGGTGTTGATGCTTGATAAGGCAGCCGGTGTGAAGAAAACCGACGTTGCGATCGAAGACCTGTTTCCGGACGAATGGTTCCTAGAATGCGTGAACCGTGCATACGGCTTGGCGCTCAGGCTGGAAGACCTTCCCGAAGATGGCTCGACGCTGATTGCCAAGCGCGTCGAGATCGCCATGAAACAGCGTCAGGGACGAGACCTCAAAAAGAAGAATGTGCTCGTGGAGATGCTGAGGGAATTCGACAGCTGGACGACGGTAGATGACCTACCAGCAGGCACCGCCGACAATGCCGAACGTTTATTCAAGAAGGTCAATGCTGCCTTTGGGGTAGAAAGCTAGACTGCCTTTCGAGTTGCGATGCAGACAACAAAGCAGCCCTCGATCTAAGTCTCCTGGACGATGGACCCTAGCCAAAAACATACCTATACAATAAAGAATAGGTCATAACCAACCGCGCCAGTCGGACAGTCTTACGGCTGTCGCGGCGCTCCGCGTTATTCCCAAACCTGAACGTTCGCTTTGCGACCAGGGCATACTCCGGGCCCAGCTAAACAAAAGCGGACATTGCGCCGGAGGGTTCTCAGATGGCTTCGGGTGAGTTTGCCTGTTCTGCGTAGATCAACGACAAATGTCGCGAAACTTCGTCTATTTTCACTACCTAGGCTTACAAGCCTATGAAAGTTATGAAATAGTGGGTTTCATAAGATGCGGAATAAGCAATCAGATGGTCCGCCCAAATTGGACATTTTGCGTTTATGCGCCATTAGCTGATGGTAGCTCCTACTCTAAGATTTTGAAATAGAACGATAAAAAATATGAGTGACACTCTGTTTGGTGCGGATAAGCGCTTGGGGGATAGATGTCATTTGTCGTTGAATTAGCTGTTATTTGGCACTCATGGTGAGTAATCATGGAAGTTGATATCCATTTCCACTGTCCTTGCGGCGCAGTCGTCGAAGAAACGCTACCCGTACCGCCTCCAGATCTAATGGCGGAGAAACACAGCGATAGCCGAACAGAGTATTTTGATTCGGTGATCTGCGATGGGTGTGGCAAGGATTTTGATGTAGAAGTCTCGAATACCTATTTCGAAGTTGATGTGACTGTCGCCGGAGCCGTTGATCTGTCATTTGATGTGCGGGACCTACCTGAAGAAGATGATGTCTCCTGGATTATTCAATCTACCCAGCAATTTGAGGAGTTCACTGAGGTCATTCAGGGCGTGGTGGCGTTGGTAGAAATGTCTGTACCAACGCATGCGGATCGAACATTGAGAAATATGCTCTATGTTCAAACAGTAACTGCTGTTGAAGCATACTTATCCTCCGCTTTCATCCACGCCGTTCTTAACTCCGAATCGTTAATTCAACGGCTCGTTGAGCTTGACCCGGAGCTGGCTAAGCAGAAATTCTCACTGAAAGAGATCTTCACACAATGGGAAGGCCTCCGAATAACTGTAGGCAAATATCTGAAGGCTTTGATTTTTCATGATCTGCGTAAAATCAAGCCAATGTTTAAAGATGTGTTGGGCATCGAATTCCCGGATATTCCGTGGTTATTCCAAGCGGTCCTAATCAGGCATGACTGTGTTCACCGCAATGGTTTGGACAAAGATGGTAATCGACACGAAATTACGAAATCACAGATCATGACGTTGGCCCGCAGCTCAGCAGACTTTGTAAGTCAGATTGACCAAGAGCTCAGGTGTTTGGTTTATGAAATCACGTCCAAATAAAAAATCGCCGCTGTGCTCCGGCTTTATAGCGCCATGCATTGGCCCTGGATATATTGATTTTCTACTTTTTTGCAACTGTAGGTTTTTATATGACCGTAACTGAGATGTTTTCTGATTTTTTGAACAATATAAAAATAGACAATGCTGATACGATCAGCCTACGTTACGGTGAAATAACATCCAGCCTTAATAAAGCATTTAGAGATTCAGAGTCGAAGACCGCCAATAGCTTACAAGTTGGCTCTTACGGTCGTTGGACAGCGATTAAAGGCATTTCTGATTTAGATATGCTTTACATTATGCCTGATAGCCAATGGGAAAAATATAAGAACGGTGGCCAATCAAGGTTGTTGACGGAAACAAAGGATGCTATTAAATCTCGGTATCCAAGAACAGATGTTCGCGTCGACAGGCTAGTCGTAACCGTAATTTATAAAGATTTCCATATAGAAGTGCAACCGGTTTTTAAGCAGGATGACGGAAGTTTTAAGTATCCAGATACGTATAATGGTGGTCTGTGGAAGATAACTAAGCCCAGCGAAGAAATTAAAGCAATGAAAGAGTTTGTTGCGCAAAAGAATAAGAACCTACGTCGATTATGCAAGATGGCCAGGGCTTGGAAGAACAAGCATGGCGTAGGAATGGGAGGCTTGTTAGTTGACACACTAGCTCATAACTTTCTTCGCTCTACGTCTGATTACGATGAAAAAAGTTTTTTGTACTATGATTTCGTGAGTAGAGACTTTTTTAAGTACTTGTCCGAGCTTCCTGACCAAGACCACTACAAGGCTCTCGGTAGTGGTCAGAATGTCAAGGTTAAAAAGAAATTTCAGAGAAAGGCTAACAAAGCGTACGAATTGTGTTTGACTGCCATAAAAGCAGGTGATTCTGATAGTGCTAATGAAAAATGGAAGAAAGTTTTTGGTCGACCATTTCCAAGCAAGGCTAAGAAAGTTGAAGAGGCTGCAGCCACAACACACCAGGAGTGGCGGAATACTGAACAGTTCATTGAAGACCAGTTTCCTATAGATATTCGCTATTCCATGACTTTGGACTGCGAAGTGTCGCAACAAGGTTTCAGGGAGCATTTTCTGAAATATATGTTAGAGAGGGCGATGCCGCTGCTAGCGAATAAGAAGCTATTGTTCACTGTAGTGGACTGTGATGTTCCAGTGCCATATTCAGTTAAGTGGAAGATTTTGAATAGGGGTGCCGAGGCTGAAAGAATGGATTGCATTCGTGGTCAAATTGTTGCAGATGAAGGATTCAGTAAAAGAAAGGAATCCACGAATTTTAAAGGTGAGCATGTTGTCGAGTGTTACGCCATCAAAGATGGTATTGTTGTTGCCAAAGATAGGGTTGATGTTCCAATTCAGTGAGAAAATATGAATAAAGATGAGTTTTTAAAAGCTGTTGCCGAGACTGGTTACAATGTTGGTTTTGGCGCAAAAAAGCATTTTTCAACCTATGATATTGTTGAGAAAACACCAGGCTTTATAAGCTTTTTTTCAATGGCGTTCGGGATCTATACTCTTGCATTCGATGGATTGTCGACAAAGTTTCTTTCCGCGTCCTTTATAGTTTTGGGCATAATCGGTTTATATATCTCACTTTATGATAGTAAGAAGACTGAATATGAAAAATCGGGAATAGCGCTGACAAAAATATACAATGAAATCGGTAATCTTTATCGAAAAGCAAAAAGCGCTGATGAAGCAGAGATTGCAGATCTAGAGATTCGCCTGTCCGAACTTCAGTCTGAGTATTATTCAGTTTGTCAAAGCAAACAGATTTTGTTCAGTGATTGGTACGCTCATTATAAGTTCTTTTGGCAGCACCAGATAGATTGGGTAAATGAACAAAAGAGATTTAGATTTTTCAGGGATAAGATTCCATTAACGTTCTCAATTTTCGTAGTTGGATTATGTTTCATAATTGGCATATGGTTTTTTGAGTTTGGAATTTTTCTTTGTAGATCGTTTTCACCTTGAACAGCTATAACAAGTGGCTGTTGTCGAACGCACCTACGCTGGTGCTCCGGTGCGCCGCAAAGCCAAGGCGTTATGCACAAAACACAAAAGGAGTACAGGATGTTTGAAGCTGTAACAGAAGAAGAATTTACTCGTGTCGAGGGAAAGCGCCCAGAATATTTTGCTATCGGCGGGTATCTTCAGGAAATCGCGGGTGGCGGATGGGAAGGCCTGTCGTTCAAGACTCGTGTTCTGCAGAATTTTGGGTGGCCTCATGATCATGAGCGGTATTATGAGAATCCGACCCTAGCTGCCGATGTGTTTAACCGAGTAGCGGACGCTATTAAAGGTTTCGAGGAGAGCCATTCAAAACCTTTGAATGCCCTAAAATCAAAGGTATTGCTTGAGTCCAAGCACGATGCATTTGTTAAGTACCTTAATGCATAGCCAAGCGGTCAACCGGACGCCAAAAGCGTACCGCTTTTGGTACCCTCCGCTGGCGCTCCGGCGCCGGTTACTGCGGGCGTTAATCGTCCTACCTGAATGTCCGCTTTGCGACCTCAGCGTGCCTTGTTTCCGAATAGCGGACCGGGAAAACCCTATCTGAAAAAAGGTCTGCTTTTATCAGAAAGCGGCCAAGATGTGGTTTCAATATCACCAATTCTGCCGAACTGATCACCGATCTGCCTCCAAATGGCGGTAGGACGAATAATCAGGTAATCGGGGCGGCCACAATTGATTCACTATGTGACCATAAAGCGGCCAACTTATGGTTCCAAGAACACAGTGAAGCGTAATTCGGCTTAAAGTTATCCCCAAAATTTGGGGAAAAGCCTGTGGTTAAAGCTGTTTTTCTTAGGTCTTTCCCATCCGCTCCGGCAGACACGCCGAATCGGTCAAAAAACAAACAAAGTGTCTTTGCCCGCCCCGCGCTACAGACGATCCGCGTCTACTGCCGACAACAGGTCTTATGGTAAAAATTTAATTCTTAAAATACAATATAATAAAAATATTGGTGGGAAAATGTTCGTTTATGGCATTGCCCAGTGTTTTAACAGAGGATTAAGTCGGATCCGTATTCGGGCCCCAGCAATAGGGAATGTATTCATGAATATTATAAAAAACTTTTTTCAATTATTATATGATGTTTGTTTATTTTTGCTTGGCTTATTCATAATATTTTTAGGTGTTTCTATCATTTTTGGTTGGTTTAATGCTAATCAATCAACAATGTTTGGATTTTATTTTATTTTTTTAGGGATGTTATTTCTTAAGCCGCCAAAGAGGTTTAAGTTTCTAGTAAGTGTTTCAAGCATAAGAGCTAGGTATAAATTTTTAGTTGGAGTTGCACCGTTAATTGTTTTTTTTAGCTTTTCAATTTATAACTTTGATTTCAAAAAAGAATCCTCAAAATTTAATCAGAGTCAAGAATTTAACTCTTCAAGTGATTATTATCAAAGACCTACAAACCCTACACCAAAAAATAAAGAAGTACTGAAAAAAGAGCAGGAAAGAGAAAAAGAGAGGGCAGTAAAAAACATATATAAAGTAATTCAGAACTCAAGTGGAAATTTTGATGTTGGTAATTTTTGCTTAGAACAAGAGCGAAACACAACAATAACTTTTGAAGAATGCATAGGGCTATCAATGGCAGCTATAGCAAATAAAATGTAACTTCTCTGAAACGCCCAACTTGCATCAATTGGCTTTCCCTTTTGGCGAAATCAGTTCCATCATAAAACGGTCGTTTTCTGGACGTTCGCAACAATGAGTCAAAACACCGGTTTTTGGCTTGTTTAGCGACCAATAATTGCGTACAACAATCTATGGACAGTAAAGGTACCTTTTATGCTCATAGGTTATGCCCGTGTCAGCACTCAAGATCAAAACGCGGAACTCCAGGTAGATGTTTTAGAGAAAGCCGGAGTTGAGCAGGTTTTCCAGGAAAAGTTTACTGGCAAGCTCCGGGAACGACCTGAGCTGTCGCAGTGTCTCCGTACGCTTCGGCAAGGCGATGTTCTGGTCGTCTGGAAGCTGGACCGCCTTGCCCGATCCCTAAAGGACCTGGTTGAGATTGTTCAGGATCTCCAGGATCGGGAAATCGGGTTCAAATCATTGACGGAAGCAATCGACACTACCAGCTCCGGTGGCCGTTTAGTGTTCCACATTTTTGGGGCATTGGCGGAGTTTGAGCACGACCTGATCCGAGAACGGACGATAGCGGGACTCCAGGCAGCCAGAGCAAGAGGGCGAAAGGGTGGCCGGAAACCGTCTATGTCTGATTCGGACATCAGGAAGGCGGGAGCTATGTTATCTGACTCTCAAATAACAAAGACTGAAGTTGCCGCACACTTTGGTGTGACCCGAACAACACTGAATGCATCTCTCAAAAGAATGAAATTAGGAGCCTGATTCAAAATCCGCTGCTTTATATTGACTAACAAACATATTGGCCCAGGGAGGGTTTCGTGGCTCTTAATCATGGAAAATTGATGCAAGATCTGGAGTGCCTATCAGCGCAACCGGACGCCGATCAGTTCATCTTCGACTTTTTGCGTGCCTACCAGACGCCAAACTCCACAATAACTCGCCTGATGCAGGGCGGGGATCGCAATGTTGGCGAGTGGCCCGGGGATGTTGGGGTACGCCAGAAATTGTATTTCCGCCCGGTGACTGAAGATCCGTTCGCGGCGGCCGAGGCGTTGCTGGACGAAGAAGTGATTTCCCGGCACAAAATCCGCTTTGTGATCGTCACCGATTTTAAAGACCTGGTGGCTTACGATTTAGGGGTTGGTGACCGGATGGAGTGCGCCTTCCGCGATCTTTCTCTGCACTACAGCTTCTTCTTGCCCCTGGCAGGCTACGAAAAAGCCGTTGAATACTCTGACTCGCCCGCCGATGTCAAGGCCGCCGAGAAGATGGGGCGCCTGTGCGACCTACTGCGGCAAACTAACGACATGGACGCTCCGGGCCGAGTCCATGAGCTTAATGTCTTTCTCACCCGACTGCTGTTCTGCCTATTTGCCGAAGACACCGGTATTTTTAAGGATAACCAGTTTACGGCGGCCGTGCAGGGCAACACTCACAAGGACGGCAGTGACGCCCATCAGGTATTGCGCCAGATTTTCCTTGCGATGAACACCGAGCGCAGACCTCGGGATCTCCCGGCACACCTGGCTGCCTTCCCCTATGTGAATGGTGGTCTGTTCCGCGATGATCTACCTGTGCCTGTCATGGGTGCCCGGGCCCGTCGCATGCTGCTGGATGCTGGGCAACTGGACTGGTCTACGATCAACCCTGACATTTTCGGTTCTATGTTTCAGTCCGTGATTGACCCGGAACAGAGGGGGAGCCTTGGTCAGCACTACACATCCATGTCGAACATAATGAAGGTGCTTCGTCCGTTGTTTCTCGACAAACTGGAGGATGCGCTGGAGAAGGCCAAGGGAAAACCGAAACAGTTGGAGAAGCTGTTACAGCGGGTTCGGGATGTCAAGGTATTTGATCCGGCCTGCGGTAGTGGCAATTTCCTGATTATCGCTTTCAAAGAGTTGCGAAAGCTGGAAATGCAAGTGCTGGAAGCCCTTAACGAGAGCACTAATCAGAACATCCTGATCATGCCCGGAGTGCAGATTCAGAACTTTTACGGAATAGAAATTGATGATTTCGCCCATGAAATAGCGCTGCTTGCCCTGTGGTTGGCGGAGCACCAGATGAACATGGCGTTCCTAGATAAATTCGGACACTACGAACCGACCCTCCCATTGAAGGCCAGTGGCAATATCGCCCTGGGTGATGCCCTGAGTCTGGATTGGATGACGGTGTGTCATTGCGCACAAGCGGATGAAGTATATGTCTGTGGTAATCCACCTTTCTTAGGGAGTAAAGGGACAAGCGGAAGAACGGATCTCCAAAATAAAAGCATGTCTGAGGTTTTCTCTAACTTTGGAAGTTGGCGCTCTTTAGACCTCGTTGCAGCATGGTTTTGGAAAGGTGCCAAGTACATTTATAGATCTAAGAACGCTGCCGAGATTGCTTTTGTTGCAACTAATTCGATATGTCAAGGTGAGCAAGTATCACTGCTTTGGCCATCAATTCTAGATATTAACGTCAGCATTAGCTTTGCTTACCCTGCGTTCAAATGGAAAAACAATGCCAAAGATGGTGCTGGAGTACATGTTTCCATAGTAGGTCTTTCTGGAAAATCTTCTGATAAGTATCTTTTCAGGGAAATAGATGGTGACTGGCGTGTTAATGCAGTCAAAAATATCAGCCCGTATCTTAAAGCTGGCCCTAACACTGTGGTAAAGGCCAGATCAAGACCGTTAAAAAATGTATCACGCATGATAGATGGAAATAATTATAATAAATGTGGCCCTTTAATACTTTCTAGCGAAGAGAAGTCATTACTAATAGCTAACGAACCGAAATCGGACAAGTGGATTAAACGACTATTGGGTGCAGATGAGTTTCTCAATGGCAAAGAGAGATGGTGTCTTTGGCTGGTCGATATTGATCAAGAAGGTATAGATGATATGCCCTTCGTTAAAGAAAGGATTGACGAAGTAAAGCAACAACGCTTATTAAGTAAAGACCCTGGAACAAAAAAAATTGCTGACCGGCCACACCAGTTTCGGGATCTTAATAATCCAGAGAAATGCATTTTAGTTCCGCGTGTAACTTCTGAACGTAGAAAATATGCGCCTGTCGGGTACATAGGCAAAGACACTATCACCACTAATCAAAATTTGATGATACCTGACGGTAGTCTTTTTGAGCTTGGATTCTTAATGACATCTATCCACATGGATTGGCTACACTTAGTCGGTGGTCGCCTGGAGAGTCGTTTTCGTTACAGTGCGAAACTCGTTTACAACACCTTCCCGTGGCCGGACTGCACGGCTAAACAACGGGCTGAAATCGAAGCCCTGGCCGATGAAGTTTTGCTCGCCCGGGAGGACACCTTCGACTGGACCATGGCCGAAATGTACGATCCTGACAAGATGCCCCCGGCACTTAGGGAGGCACACAGGAATCTAGATGAAGCAGTAGAGCAGCTGTACCGCCGCACCCCTTTCCGAGATCAAGCCGAACGCCAGGAGTTCCTGCTGGCACGGTATGAAAAACTCATCCAGCAGGAAGCAGGAGTCTCAGCATGACCACGGATCTGATCCGCGTAGAGTACGCGCGAAACGGCAAAAGCAAAAAGACCAACGAACTGGGAATGCGCGAGATGCAGGCCAGAGCTTATGAGGCACGAGGCAAGCAATACCTGTTACTCAAAGCGCCGCCGGCATCGGGTAAGTCCCGGGCTTTGATGTTCCTGTCGCTGGACAAGCTGATCAACCAGGGGGTCCGTAAAGCGATTGTGGCGGTACCAGAGACATCCATCGGTGCCTCATTCGATAACACGGCGCTATCCGAGCATGGATTTTATGCCGATTGGGTAGTACGTCCCGAGCACAACCTGTGCACCCCCGGTAGCGAAGGCAGTGATGGCAAGATCGACGCTTTCCGTCGGTTCATGCACCGTGAGTCCACGGACGTCAGGGATCGAGTGCTTATATGCACACACGCCACCCTGCGATTTGCCTTCGAGAAGCTCGCGACGTCCGAGTTCGACGACACGCTGCTGGCTATTGATGAATTCCACCACGCTTCGGCTGACCGCGAGAACCGTCTGGGCAATCTTCTGGACCGGCTGATGAAGCATTCCAGTGCCCATGTTGTCGCCATGACCGGCTCTTACTTTCGGGGCGATACCGTACCGATCCTGCTGCCGGAGGACGAGGAGAAGTTCAGCCGTATCACGTACACCTACTACGAACAGCTTAATGGCTACGAACATCTGCGCTCACTCGGTATTGGCTATCACTTCTACACCGGCCGCTACATGAGCGCGATCAAGCAAGTTCTGGACCCGGGTAAAAAGACCATCATTCACATCCCCAACGTTAATTCCCGGGAATCGACCAAGGATAAGTTCACGGAAGTGGATCAGATTGTGGATGCTCTGGGCACGGTCGAGAAGACTGAGCCAGATACTGGCATTCTCGTCGTCCGTGTAGATGGCGGTAAGCGACTACGTGTGGCCAATCTGGTCGATGATACGGTTGAGCGTCCCAAGGTAATGGCCTATTTAAGGCAGGCCAAGGGATACGACGATATCGACATCATTATTGCTCTGGGTATGGCCAAGGAGGGTTTTGACTGGCCATGGTGCGAGCACGTATTGACGATTGGTTACCGAAACTCCATGACAGAAGTCGTGCAGATTATTGGCCGGGCCACTCGCGACGCTCCCGGAAAGAACCACGCGCAGTTCACCAATCTTATTGCCCAGCCCGATGCCGAGGATGAAGACGTTAAATTTGCGGTCAACAACATGCTCAAGGCGATCACTGTATCTTTGCTGATGGAGCAGGTGATGGCGCCGAACTTCAACTTCCGCCCTCGGGATCTTGGCGGGGAGCCGGCAGTGGAAGGTCCCGGTTCGATTGAGATAAATGGTATAGGCGGAAATAAACCTTCCCCGCAGGTCCAGCAGGCGCTGGATAATAGCAGCGACATTTTGGCTGCGTTTATCCAGCAGCCTGAAGCGGCCGCTGCGATCACCGGTACCAATGATCCAGAAGTGATGACTCAGGCCGTCCTGACCCGGGTAATTCAAGAGCGCTGCCCCCAGTTAACGTCTGAGGAAGTCGAGAATGTCCGTATGGGGATCGCGACACAAATGGCGCTGAGCGCCAGTGGAGGGCTGTTTACTGAAGAAACCCTGCCTGAGGATGCCGAGTTCATTACGCCAGAACCCGTGCGAGAGGGCGAAGATGAGCCGCCGGCCGCCCCCCGGATCATTCCTGGGAAGGAGAGCCCCGGTGGACAGGGTACTGGTGAGGACAAACGTTTTCTACGGTTGGCAGGCAAGTTCGTGAACATCGAAGACCTGAACATGGATTTGATCGATCAGATCAATCCCTTTCAGGGAGCCTACGAAATCCTGAGCAAATCCGTCACCGCCGGGGTGCTAAAGACCATCCAGGATGAGATTCAGGGGAACCGGGTCGAGATGACCGAAGGGGAGGCGACAATCTTATGGCCCAAGATCAAACGCTTCGTTAAAGAGCAAGGTCGAAACCCCTCTGAGTCCTCTCCCCATCCCATAGAGAAGCGTTACGCAGAATGTCTGCTCTGGTTGAAAAAACAAAAGCGCCAACGCTCACAACAGGCGGTTTGATTATGGCGCCGCGAGAATTTTTCAGTCTGGATGAAATATTCGGGGATGACGATCAAGGGTTGCTCGATAGCCAGGGCACCAGCCAGGCCCCGAGTCAGGTTCATCGTCTGCGTGAGGGCTTCGCTGAGATTAATGCCTTTTTGGATGAAAACGGGCGGGTTCCATTTGACGAGGGTGGTCAGTTGGAACGACGCCTAGCCAGGCGTCTCGCGGCCATTTGCCGGGATCGCAGTAAGGCACGGGTACTTACGCAGGATGACCGGCACGGCTTGCTCCGCAGAGAGTTAGAAGACGATACAGTGCCGGTGGATGAGGATTTCGATGCGGTGTCTGAGAATGTCACCTCGCTTGACGACATCTTCACTGATGCCGGCGGCTTGCTGGATAGTGAGGCTCATGAGATTTTTGAGGAACGCCACATTCACTTCGGCACCAAAAAGAACACGCCCGATGAGATAGCCCAGCGCACGCCCTGCCATGACTTTGATCGCTTCGAGGGGCTGTTCAGCGGCGCTAAATCTGAGATCCGTGAGGGTCAAAGTGAAACAATACGATTTGCACAAGGCGCACAGATCCAGGAAGGGGATGTTTTCATCCTTGATGGCGTTATGTGTCTGGTCGATAAGATTGGTGAGAGGAATGAAGGTTCTGTCCGCGCCCGCCACAATCCCCGGATCAGAGTCGTCTTTGATAATGAAACCGAATCCAATTTACTCCTGCACTCTTTCGCCCGGGCGCTTTACAAAGACCCGAATGGGCGGCGTATTTTAATGGACCCGAATCGGGTATTTGAAAAGATGCAGGGATTATCGCATCACGATCGGCGCAAAGGCGTGCTCTATATCCTTTCATCGCAGAGCACCAATCCGGAACTGGCTGCCATGAAAGATCTCTACAAAATCGGTTACACCGAGGAGTCGATTGATAAGCGTATTGCCGGCGCTCAGCGCTCATCCACCTATCTTGAAGCTCCGGTGAAAAAGGAGGCCACCTACGATTGCTATGGAGCTAGCCCACGGGCGGTGGAGCGGCTGGTCCACGCAATGTTGTCTTCGCAGAGGCTGAACGTCACTCTCACAGATAGCCAAGGGCGCCGGTACCGGCCAAGGGAATGGTTCTGTGTAGATCTGGAGACAGCGAAGGGGGTCGTGGAGCGGATTGCCGATGGAACTATCAGCAACTACCGGATAGATGGCGTAAGTGGAAGACTGGTGGCCAAAAACCGGCGGTACTGGCCTCAGGGTGAATCTGGAACGGATTAGTCGACCGTGTGAAAGGCACAATCTGCTTTATAATTAAGCATCACCGCCCTCAAGGATCTGAATCCGGGAGTTACTGAGCTATGAACAGGGAACAAATGATCGAAGCAGCAAACGACCTGATCCTTCACCGGGCTGCCGATCGAATGTTGAAACAAGGCATAAGCCGTGAGCAAGTGAACGAGTACCTCAGAAAGACGCCGCTTGAACAAATTAAGGCCGACAATCTCAAGGCGGAGAATGCGCAGTCTCACGCAGGATACAGCCTGATGGGCAGCATCATTGAGCAACTGAGGCGTCAAGATGACGATATGGCGGCGGTGCATGCCGGGAGGCAAATGCAGTTAGGTTTGGAGTCCAGAGACACAGTTGAACTGTCAGGGACGCAGAACGAGCGTGAAGCGGGTAAACAAAAATCAGAGGTTACGGTGGAGTTCTTGAAAACACTGCCTGCAGGGTCACGAATTCGTAGCGTGACGCTGCCGAGCGACAAACTTAAATGATTAAAACAGCTAGAAACCACACTCAATAGGCGCCAGAGGTTGATCCGCAGACCCTAGAGACTTGCCAGCGTACAACCGAAGTTCAGTCGTCATATAATGTTTTCGGGTATACCAAGCTGACGGAGTTCTTCCTGGATAATTTTCATAAATTTAACTCTATCCTCCTGAGTATTTTCGCGATAACCCGACTCTATCGTTAAGATGTTCGTCACCAAGTGAGCTAGCCCTCGTGATTCACCAGAGTCAATATGGGAAAGCAGCGCGTCTTTTATGTTTTGTGAAGATTCCGCTGAGTACCGAATTTTTACAACGTCTTTCATAACAACTGTGGGCCCAGCTCTCGGATTTTCTTGCGAGATCGATAAATATAACTTTCCTGTCCACCTTGCCGTTCCGCCCACATTGCCTTTTCTTGCCAACCAATTCGAGATCCCCATTTCACCTCTCTGGAAAGTTGTTTCGTTCGATAATAATTGGGCCATTTTCATCGACATGCCCGAAAGGTTTCTTACCCTCGTTCGATCAGGTCTAAGACGACTATCTCAACGTCTTGAACGCTTTTCTCATCCCCTCCTAATAATTCTTGAAGCCATGATTCGCAAGCGGCGGCGGAAGCCCAGCTTGGATCACTGTACCCTTTAGCCCCTCGACGCAGCGCTTCTTGCCGCATTTCTGTAAAGCTGTTTAACAATTTGAGCAGTTCCTGGTGATGGTCTTGCTGTTGCGTAGATTTGATGTGTTCAAGATATGCAGCAAGTTTCTGTAAGGATTGGGCAATTTGCCTCCTTGCTCCGCCTTTAAAAAATCCCGAAGTGGCGTGCTTTATAGCAATCAATTCCTGCTCATTAAAACTCATAATTCACCCATGATTTGAAGTTTTCAATATTTACAGAGTAGGCTGGACGGGGTAATTTTTCGAATACTGTTTTGATCGCGGATAAGGTTTCTGTGGGATCGAAACGATTTACTCCCATTAGTAGAACGAGCTCACTCCTGAATGGCTGAAAAAATCCGCATAGAACTACCGGAAAGCACGTTTCCTTTTATACCACCTGCCCGTAACTTCATAGCGTATTTAGGCATGCTTGGTGGTATGGCAGGTTTGGTCAACAAATTGAGCCGTCGTTCAGGGCAGCCACCGCTAATTGATCCGAAAACTGTGCGAAAAGCCGTTAGGGATGGCGTATCATCGAGAAGTTTTGCTCAAATCGAAGGCATCTTAGATTCTGTCTCCACGCCAGAGATGTATGAGTACATTAACAGCTCCTATCTCTCACCCTGGATGGAAACCACGCTGCAACAGAACGGTCTCTCATGGCTTTCTATCATCAGAGGTGCGCATCTTCGCGTTTTTCAGGCTCCGCGGCCTGACACTTTTACTGAACGATTTATTAAGCGGCGTGCCGAACAAGAGATGGAGCTTCTTCAAATGGGCCAGGAAATCAAAAAAAACAGTCCATCACCAGAAGCTTTAGATGAGCGTTGGTGTGAATACCTGGTCGATTTTCTTAAACAGCACACTGAAGTGGAGCCTGCCCTTATTGATCACGGTTTTCAGATTTGGGCGTCGTTAAAATCGGGAGCAATTCAGCCGCACGAAGAGCAGTCTGGTTTGTTGTACGGCCTCTACACTCGCCTACGGATCGATTTCTACTATCAGCTTCTGTGCAATCTCTCACTGGATCTTATTCAATGGTTCAAAGAGATTGATGGCATTGCCGGACATGAGCAGAGGATTATCGAGAACAGCTTTTTTGGTGATATGTTGCCAGCGCTTGATGGTCACAAAATGACGTTACCGTTTAATCGGCTGCTCGATACATGGCGGCGAAATGCTGCACCAGGTGGTGGCGATTGGTCGTGGGCACACATTGCCCGAAGTTTGCCAGATCCTCAAGGCATAGAACTGAACGCTCAATCTCTCGCTGAAGACCAGACACGAGAAGATCGTGAAGCAGCCATTCGGAAAAACAAAAAATCGCGGCTGCGTGAGTGGCGGCAGGGCACACGCCCTAAACCCGAGCAGCTTCAACAATTTATGCACAACCTGATTTCAGACGAAAGCGATGCGTCATCTGCGATAATGAGGACTGATATCGCCTGTACTTGGGGTGCTTTTATACTGGACGAGTCAGCACTATTTGAAAAACACGGTCTGACGAGTGCGCTGAACGAAACACTTCCTGCGTTTGAACTCTACCCAAGCTACTGGGCTAAATATAAAGCTCAGGCCGCACAGATTGTCACGGCCTGAGGGAATCAGCTTTAGCGACCTTTGGGGGAGTTATTTCCACGTCCGCCGCCAGAAGGGTTGCCGGTTGTGCTGGGTGCGTTAGTCGGTTTAGCCATGATAATCACCTATAGGTTGGTTATGGGAATCGACCATGCCGCTGCCTATTGAGCTTTGATAAGCAGTGCCGATTTAAAAAGTATCGATGATTTAGGCGGTGCGCGGGAGGTGAGTCGTCACGGGAAATTTGGCAGCTAAGTTAAAAGGCACTGCGCATAATACCCATTATTAAAAACCAAGCCTCTCCTTGGCGGTCACACCACTGGGCAGGTGTCGCTTCAGCCAGACATCCAAGTCGGCCGAGGGCTTGAACGGATGCCCATTCAGAAACCCATCAAAATAATAGCAGTTCACAGCAATTAGCACACCCTAATCGGCTTTTCAGCCAGCCAATTTTGACAGGCATTCATCAGACCAGATGATGCAGAAGGCGGAGCCTAGAAACAGTTTGAGGAAGACCTTGATTGAGTAAAAGATCAAGGAATTGGTCTGGATCAAAGGGTGGGTTTTTAAGTCCTACGCGGTGATTTCGGGCCGCTTCAATCACCGCTGAGGCATGCAAACCGTATTGGTCAGCGATAAATTCATCCGGATGAATGGCCCTCAGGTTGTGCTGTGAAAGATAATTGGGTGGAAAGTCCTTCAGATTAAACGTAATGATCGCTTCGGCCCGGGTCTGAATTGCCGCTGCAACAACGTGGCAGTCGTCTGGGTCAGGTAACGATAAGCCACCAATCAATGGCTCGTACCCCATCCGGTTTTTGATAAAGGCTGTTTTAGGAGGAATGGCCAGATTGAGCCCTAGCCGCTAGCGTACCTGCGTCCAGCGGATAGGTGATAGTTATCCATCTCCTTTAATGCGAGCGGGAATCCGTCAAGCGGTCCGCGGCAGCTCCAGTCAAACGCGCCTCGGGTGAACAAAGGTGCCTGACAAAGGCTGGCACGGGACGATGTCGGGCCGAGGTTTCTGGCCAAATCACAAACAACGCCTTGGCCAGGCCGGGATCGGCGACTGGGATTGCGCGGAGACTGGCATTACGGACTTCCTCAATGACCGAGGAGGCCAGGACCAAAGATATGCCAAGGCCCGCCTTGACGGCTTGTTTAACCGCCTCGGTGCTACCCAGTTGCATAGAGACCCGGGGCAGCTTGGCGTCTGCGCCGAAATAGCGTCTGAGCAGACGGCCGGTGCCAGTACCGGATTCCCCGCCGAGAAGTTCCAATTCCAACAGTTGTTCTTGTCCGATTACGCCAAGAGCAGCATAGGGATGTTCCGGAGGCACAATCAGAACCAGTGGTTCCTGCTTCCATTGTTGCCACTGAAAACCCGGCTGCGGCTGCCACCACTCCATCAGAGCGATATCGAGTTCGCCGTTGACCAGCTTCTCGGCAATAGTCGGATTGCGATCGATGACTAGGTCGACACCGACCGCGCCGGTGTCGTCAAGAAACGTCTTCAGTTGCGGATTGAGCATGTAGATTCCGATATTGGAGCTGGCGCCAACCCGCAGGGGCGCGGATTTAACCGCCTCCTGGGCGCGCTGATTCAGCGTTAGCATGCTCTGCGCGATCGGTAACAGTGCCAATGCTTCGCGGGTCGGCTGACAACCCAGGCGATTACGCTGGAACAGGCAGACACCGAGCTGCATTTCCAGTTTCTGAATGTGCTGGGACACCGTCGGCTGGGCAATGCCCAGCGCTTCACCGGCGGTCTGAAATCCCTTGCAGTGCACCAGTGTGACAAAACTCCTGAGCCAGACCAGATTCAGCATGCAAAAGCCTTGGGGTCAGTCGGTCGGTTGGCAGCATCCTGTGGTGGTTGGCCCTGCAGAACCTGGAGGATGTTCAAGGCCGCACGGCGCTCGATGGCCAGTCTAACCTTCGCCACGGCCGAACCAATGTGGGCACTGAACAGGGTTCGGGGGTGCGCCAGCAATGCCGGTGCGATGGTCTGGGGACGGTCTTTCCGGGCCCAGTCCTCCATCTCAAACACATCGGCGGCGTAGCCACCCAGGCTACCGGCTTCCAGCGCTTTGAGCACGGCCGCCTCGTCGACCACAGAACCGCGGCAGGGATTGACCAGGAAAGCACCGGGCTTCATCCGTGCCAGGCGGTCGCCATTGATCATGTGCAGGGTGTGAGGCGTCAGTGCGAGCGCCATTATGACCAGATCCGACTGCTCCAGTAGAGTTTCCAGTGGACAATGCTGAACCTCCAGTTGCTGAGCCTCCGCATCCGGTAGTGGTACTGGCTGACTGTACAGCAGGGTTGCTCCCCAGCCTTTAAGGCGGGTGGCCAGGGCTTGGCCGATGGCGCCCATTCCCACGATACCGACCGTGGATCCAGCGATGCCCAGGCCGTAGAACTGTGGCTGCCAGCCCTGAAACTGTCCCGAGCGCACCAGGGTGTCCGCCGACCGCAGCTGCCGGGTCAGGCCGATGCAAAGACCAATCGTCAGCTCGGCGGTAGGAATCGTTAGAAGATCCGGCACAAACGTCAGCCAGACGCCTCGTTCCGTGCAAGCTTTTACATCAAAATTGTCGAAGCCTTTCAGAGCCGCGCCGACGACTTTCAGCCGTGGGCAGACATTGAGAAAGTCGGCATCTACCCGGTCGGGCATGAACGCCATCATGGCATCGGCGTCAGCCGTTCTGGACAACACGTCGGCCCGGGTCAGGGTGGCTGGGCCCTGATTGGTGATCAGGTCACAGTGAGGCGCCAGATACTCGATGACTTCGTCGTGGACCCGATGGGTCAGTACCACACGTGGTTTCATTCGGGTTCCTTATTTAAAGTGCTTTCTCAGGCGACCACTCAGGCCGTCTACCAGGGTGACCATGACCAGAATCACGATCAGAATAGCGCTGACTTCCTGGTACTGCATAATCCGCAGCGATCCCATCAACTCGAAGCCGATACCACCGGCGCCCACCATGCCCATAACGGTTGAGGCCCGGAAGTTGTATTCCCAGCGGTAGATCGAGACGTCCGCGAACTGCGGCATCACCTGGGGCAGGACCGCATGATAGAGAACCTGGAATGACGTGGCGCCGGAGGCGCGGGCAGCTTCTACTGGGGCCTCATCGACGTGTTCAATGGCTTCGGCAAAAAACTTTCCGACCATGCCGATGGAATGCAGCCCCAGCGCCAATACGCCTGGGAGGGCGCCGAATCCGACGGCGGCGACAAAGATGATACCCATGATCAGTTCCGGGACTGACCGCAGGGCATTGAGTAGCGTCCGGGTGACATGGAACACCAGCAGGTGCGGCGTGGTATTGCGCGCTGCCAGAAACCCCAACAGTACCGAGAACGATACGGCAATGGCGGTTCCGGCGATGCTCATGGCCAGGGTGTCAATCAGCGGCTCGACCCAGTCAGCAATGTTGCTGAAGTCCGGTGGTAGCGACTCGCCGCCCAGGGTCATGATGGCTGGTATGCCGTCAGCGAGAGTGCTGAAGTCCAGCAAATTGACATACCAGCTGGCCAGCATGACCACCGCAAACACGGCTGCAAACTGGGCCAGCTTGCGTTTCCAAGCCTGACTATAATCCTCGATCAATTGCTGGTTGGTCGACCGCGGACTTACAACTTCTGAAACGGATTGCGCGCTCATGGGATTCCCTTACATCGTTGCAAAGTCGAGTCCGAGAACGCTGCCCATTTCCCTGATAACGTCATAGTCGTTGTCAGTAATCGGCGCAAAGCCTTCTGCTTTGAAGTTCTCCAGCACGACTGTGTCGTCGAGACTGATGAACGCCTCTTTGATCTGTGCCTTCAATGCCGGCTTCAGATTGGAACGCATCGCCCACGGGTATTGGGGGAATTCCTCGCTATAACCCAGGACCTTTACCCGGCTTGGATCAATCAGGCCGCGCTCGCTGACATAAGCGAAAATTACCTCAGAGAGTCCACCGGCATCGGCATTGCCATTGGCGACGTTAATGGCCACTGCATCATGGCTGCCGACAAAATGCTCTTCGTAGTCGTCGCCGGCCTTGAGGCCGGCAGCTAGCAAGACGGTTTTGGGAATCATGTGGCTGGACGTAGAAGCCCGATCACCATAGACCATTTTCTTGCCTTTCAGATCAGCGTAGGAACTGACCTTTGAGTCGACATTGGCGATGATGACCGAGCGATAAGTGGGTTTGCCACCGGTAATCATGGCAGCGAAGGGTTCAATATCGCTTTTGGTCTTGGCCAAGACGTAGGACAGTGGACCGAAATAGGCCAGGTCGATACGGCCGAAACGCATGGCTTCGATCATGGAAGAGTAGTCGGTGGTAACGATCAGTTCGATTTTCTTGCCCAGCTTGGCTTGCAGGTAATCCTTAAGTGGCTGATTGCGTTTGATTAGCTGAGACGCATTTTCATCCGGCAGCAGGGCAACCTTCAGGGTGTCCGGGTCCGGCTCTGCGGCGGTAACGCTCTGGGCTATGCCCATCAAACAGAAAGTGACTAGCAAAAGTTGGATCAGGGTTTTCATCGGGCAATCTCCAGGGGCTGGTAAGCGTAGCGTTTTGAGGCTGTCACAGGTTTTTCTCGGGGGCTATCGGGCTGATTGGCGCTGGCTGAGCCGCCGTAGATCTGGGCAAACTGGGTGTCATCCAACTCATCAGGAGCACCGTCGAACACGATCTTGGACTGCGCCAGGCCAATAATCCGATCGGCAAAACGTTGGGCATAGTCGATTTGGTGGAGCGAGACCACGGCAGTTATGCCATCTTCGCGGCAGATGTCCCGGAGCAGCAGAAGCACTTTTTCCGACGTTGCAGGGTCGAGACTGGCAACCGGCTCATCGGCCAGGATCATGGTCGGTTGCTGCGCCAGTGCGCGGGCAATACCAACTCGTTGCTGCTGGCCACCGGAAAGCTGGTCCACTCGCACTAGGGCCTTATCGCCCAGACCGACCCGTTCGAGGCAGTGCAGGGCAAGCTCCAAATCTGCCTTTGGCATAGGGAAGAGGCTGCGCCAACTGCTGTGGTAAGCGAGACGACCGGTCAGGACATTTTCCAGAGCGTTGTGGCGCTCGATCAACTGGTGATGCTGAAATACCATGGCGGTCCGGCGCCGGTGTTTGCGGAGGTTACGCTTGGTGTTTAATGGGCCGAGCGCGTCGGAAACCACTTGGCCGGCCGTGGGTACAACCAGGTGGTTGAGGGCCCGAAGCAGGGTCGATTTACCAGCACCGGACAAACCCAGGAGCACAGTAAACTCACCGCGACGAAAGCCTACTGAAGTCGAACGCAATGCAACAACGCCGCCAGGATAGGTGATGCCCAGGTTCTCAACCTTGAGCATCATCTGATCTGCGTGGTCCGGTACCATAGATCACCTATTGCAATATGTGAGCGCGCTTAATTGCGGTTCACGATGCAAAATTAGGCTATTGGGATGACAGTGGCATGACGTTTCAGTGACAGGGATGTGAAATTTTGGGGTGGGCGTTGCCACAGGGTACCCCCCCCCCGATACAGAGCCGAGCTCAAAATTAGACTTCAGGTCGCCATGGCCAATTTCAGTTGACCACTACAAGATACCGGTTAAGCGGGTTGGTCGCCCATGGCGATTGAAAGCGTGGCTTTGCCCGCAGAAAAGATCAGTGGCTCGATTTCGAACGTCCAGCTGATCCAACATTATCGTACGGTCGGCAATTGGTTCCAATCGGTCGTGTAAGCAGGAGACAGATGTTCTCTGCGCATTGCATACGCCGCTGGCCCTGCCTGTCTGGCACTGCGCACTTTTATTGGCGACTTTCGGTTGATCTCATCCAACGCGGACATCAGCCGGGCGGCTCGGTCATCCTGGCTAAGTGAAGGGCTGGCAAACAAATCCTCCTGAATAGCCGCCTCGTTAACCACGTCACTCAGCATCACACCGGCTTTTGCATAGTCGTAACCCGGCCGATACATGGGCCTGAGCAAACTTAACACCTGCTGGACGATGACCCGCGAATCCTGTGTGGGTGTGATCAGCTTTACAGATGCGCTATTGGAATACTGGGGAAGATCCGTACGGAACGAGTTGGTTCGGAAAAACACCATCAGTGCGCCAGCGTACTGCTCCCCTTTCCGTAGTTTTTCTGTGGCTCTCGTTGCAAATTGGGCAACGGCTTCTTCCAAATCGGATAAGGCTTTTACCGGTGTGCCAAACGAACGGGAGCACATGATCTGCTTTTTTGGCTGAGGGACATCTTCCCAAGGTATACAGCCAATTCCGTTAAGCTCACGAATCGTCCGCTCTAACACCACGGAAAACTGTTTACGTAATGTTGCAGGGTCAGCGTCAGCGAGTTCGAGCGCGTTGGTAATACCCATTCCTTGGAGCTTGGTTGATAGTTTTCGACCGACACCCCAAACCTCATCCACGGGTACCAAAGCCATCAGGCGCCGTTGTCGACCTGTATCGGTTAAATCTACAACACCCTCGGTTGCCCGATATTTTTTGGCTGCATAGTTGGCAAGCTTGGCTAGCGTTCGAGTGGGCGCGATGCCGACACAAACCGGTAGGCCGGTATCCTGAACAACAGTGTCTTTGACCTGGCGTCCAAAGCTTTCTAGGGAGACCACGCGCTCTACGCCAGTCAGGTCCAGAAACGCCTCGTCAATGGAGTACACATCAACTCGCGGTGCCAGGACTTCCAAGGTCGTCATCACTCGCCGGCTCAAATCGCCGTACAGAGTGTAATTAGACGAAAACAGGTGGATGCCATGCAGTCGAATTTCCGAGCGAATTTGGTGTACCGGAACGCCCATTTTGATGCCAAGGGCTTTCGCTTCTCGGGATCGGGCAACCACGCAGCCGTCATTGTTAGACAGAACAATTACTGGGGTATTCCGTAGATCCGGTCGAAACAACTTTTCGCAGCTGGAGTAGAAATTATTGCAATCAACGAGTGCGAATACGGTTTTCATCCAGCCCCCGCGGGGGGTGCCATTGTGACCTCCCTCCTCGCTTGAGCGACCGAACGACATTGGTGACCACACCAAAGACCTCCAGCACCATGCCCTCTTCAATCAGAATGGGCTGATATGCAGGATTGTTTGGCAGCAGATAAACCGGCGGAGGGCTGAGGTGTAGTTCTTTAACAGTCATCTCAGACTCCAGGCTGGCGATAATGATGTCACCGTGCTGTGCGCGCAAAGACCGGTCGACCACCAATACATCACCGGGAAAGATGCCCGCGCCGGTCATCGACTCCCCATCCACTCGCACAAAAAAGGTAGCAGCCGGATGCTGGATGCACAGTTCGTTCAGATCGAGAGTTTTCTCAATGTAGTCCTCTGCGGGCGAAGGGAAGCCAGCTGACACTCGCTGTAGAAAAAGCGGTATGTTCAAGCGCTGGGATGGTTGGTAGTTACCTAGAAAACGACAGAACATAGCTCGCACCGAATACTGTTTATTTATACAGTATATTGAGGCGTGAGGCGCGCTAGGTCAACTTATCAAAAAACGTCAATTGATACCTACCGGACCCACTTAGCTTTCTTTCAACCCGTCTTTTACCAGCATTCAACTAAGCAGCGATCTGCATCCGCGCCAGCGCCGTGTTTTTTCCCATTTACGCTTAACCCGTTCGTGTCCAACATTGGAAAATATCATATTTCGTACTGTATTATGTATTGTATTTCATAGTGTATAATGTATTATCATTTAACAAAATATATGGAAGGAAGAGTAAAATGGCGCGGATTGGAATTACAAGAGAGCAGGTTTTTCAAGCCGCTGAGTACATTCGCGATGCGGGCGAAACTCCGACAATTGATCGCGTTCGTGTGCAGCTGGGTAATACCGGTTCGCCGAACACCATTCACAAGCACATAAAGTTGTGGAAATCGAGTCAGCCCCAAGTCCACAGAAAAACACCAGAGCTACCGGCAGACTTGGCCTTAGCACTTATTTCAGAAATCGAAAAACAGGCTGCAGCAGCGCGAGCTGAAGCGGAGGGCGAAGCAACCGAATCTGATGCGACGGCCGATAGACTGGCGGAAGTGGGTGAGCTGTTAGAAGCAGAGGCAGACCAGCTGCGAGAACTGAACGCAGAGCTGGAAACCGCAAGAGGCAACGCAACAGCAGAAGCTTCAGCGCGGGCAGAGCAGATCAAAACATTAAAACAGCAGTGCGAAAAAGATCAGGCTGCGGCGGAAACAGCGCGGCAGAACACAGTTAAGGCACTGTGCACAGTTGATGCTCAAGAAAAGCAGCTAATGAAGCTCGAAACTGACTTGGCTGCAGCGTTAGAAAAGCTTGAAAAAGAGCGTGAAAAAACAGCGACCGCAGTTCGTGAAGCCGCCGTTGCTGTGGGCAAATGTGAAGCTGAAACCCGCCGCGCTGATGATGCCATCGAGCTTGGCATCCAATCTGGAATGCGTGATCTGGACACGATCAACGAGCTAAAGAAAGATCTTTTAAAGTCACGAAAGGAGGCCCGAGAAGCTGAAAAAATGAAGGATCGAGCGCGTAATGACGCGCTCAAATATCAGACTCAGCTCAACTCAGAGATTAAAGCGAGAACCGGCGACGCCGAAAAAACGGAAAATGAAGCTGCAAAATGAGCCATATAAACGACCTGAAATGCTCCGGGTGAGTGATGCGCTTCTGAAGGTATCGTTAAACGTTAAATCCTCACAAACGTCAGATGCACAGGGAAGCCCGCAATTCACAGATTTACCATCGACCCGACTGCCTGAGCAACAGTCGTGTGAGTGCAAAGAATCGTATTACCTCTGAAAGCGTTCCAACGGCTGAATCGGCGGGTTACCGGCTTGCCGGCAATTACTCTATAAATATGATGCGCCATCATGCAAGAGGAAACCTTACACACACAGAATCGTCGATATTCATGTAAATGTGTCGAACAACGACACTACCTCTTGCCAGTACTGATCACTGAGACTGAGCTCAGAGCTGAGTGGCGGTGGGTGAGCAACTGCTTTGCTGTTCTCCTTGGCAGTGAACGACTGATCCGCATTCCAGTCTAGGCCAAGCGTGGCAGGTCGCTCGCTTTTACCATCATCACTTCGCTTATTTCCGTGGGAATGCTTTTTGGGAGAATAAGAAACGACGTTTTCTCCGGGGAGCTCTTCCCCGATCCGCCGCGCAAATAACTCAAGACTCGGTTCTGCTAGAACATATAGCCACCCATTGGCTTGTCGAGGTTCATTTTCCCTAGTTCTGAGTATTCGGCCAAGGACCTGGCGGAAGTGAAGCTCAGTACGGATTTGGCTAAGGTGACAGCAAACATGAAGGCGCGGGATGTCTGTCCCCTCAGAGATCATTCCAACAGATATGATCCATTGTGTGGAGGAACGCGCAAAATTGGTAATAACGCTTTGAGCTTCTGGCGTTTGATGAGTGACAATCGTGTAGGTTTCGCCAATCAGAGCGAATCGAGCTGCGATCTGAAAGGCGTGTTTGACGGATGCCGCTACCACCAATCCCCCTGCGTCCGGCGTGATCGTTCGAATCTCTTTCAGTTTGGCACTTGCTTCAACAATAATGTGGTCAACAATGTCATTCTTAAAGAGAAAATCTTGATAGTTAATCGAACCGCTACTCAGCGAATCTTGCAGACTCGTAAATTTCTTGGACCCGATATCAGGTGACCAAAACCTGATTTCTCGATTATCGGTCAGCACAACTTTCGGTCTACGGCAAACGCCATCAGTAATCGCAGCGCCCAGTCCATATTGGTAGTCATACTGAATTTTGGTACCACCTTCAATATAGCGAGACAGAACGATCGGGGTATCGTCTGTTCGCCAAGGTGTTCCTGATAGGGCCATGGTGTAGCGCGCTTTATCCTGAATTTTATTCAGAATGTCTCTGCCCCAGCTGTTGCCGATTGTTACAAAACCGTCCGTAAACCCCGAGCAGTGGTGGATTTCATCGAGAACGGCTAACACGCGGTATTCATCCAATAGGCGCCAGAGCTGCGGCGGAAGGGTGTTCATGGACTGGTAGGTGAACGACGCCCCTGCCGCGCCAATTCGACCATCAAAGCGCTTTCCGAGCACTTCGCTGAATGTTGCCGCCATTCCTTGTGCAACGGCTCGTGATGGTGAAAAGCAGAACACTAAATCGATTTTTTCCTGCTGTAAAAGGGTCTCGGCAAGCTTTGCGACCATGAAGGTTTTGCCGGCACCTGGCGTCGCATGGCAAAGGAAATGATTCTTGTGCTGGAACGCAGATACGGCGGAATCAATGCAGTCGACCTGCCATGGTCGAAGTGGTTTCACGCAGACCGTCCAATTTCAGTAAGAATGTTCTCTACAGCTCTCAGTTGACCGAGTAGCTTGGAGCTTCGATCACGTGATTCCAGATACTGAGACCTGATTGCTATGGGAAGTGCTGGAAATTTATTGAAGAGTCGCTGATATTCTTCTGCCTCTCCAATGCTGGAGATGAGTTCAACTTTTCTCTGAACGAGTTCATTTTTCAGCGATTTGATGGTGCCTTGATCCAGCAGAGAGGCATCCGTATTGGCACTCGAAATTGTAGGTGTATACGGCGGTGACTTGTCTTCAAACGCCTTATCAGAGGGCTCACCAAGGTAAAGAAACTTGCAGCCCCTTCCAGTTGTCCCTTTATACCGCTCAACGACGTTAGCGCCTTCCAAGCGACGCAACTCTCGATAGATGTATTTCCGAAGCGCGCTGCTGTCAACTTTCTCTGGCATAGATAGCTGACGACCGTAGATGTCACGGATTTCTGTGGTTGAAAGTGCAGACCCTGCACTTTCAACCAGTATCTCGATTAAGCGTCGATCGACGAGAAGCGATTTTTTGTCTTGCATAGAAGATTTGATCCTATTTGGATTCGGGTCGATCAGGTTGATTTTGGAATGGGTAGTATATGCCGTGGTCGTTTTAGGCTCAAGAAACCATAGTCTTGCTTTTTATGAGGGCAAGAAATGGGTTCTCCAGTTTGCGAGGCATTTGGTCAAAATCTTCGAGCGATCCGTAAATTAAAAGGATTCTCGCAAGAACGCTTGGCGTATGAATCTGGAATAGATAGAAGCTATGTGGGGAAGATTGAGAGAGGGCAAGTCAACGTCACTATTGAAAAGATTTATCTACTCGCTGATTGCTTAGAATGTGAGCCTGCTGAGCTCGTACTCAGTAGGCCTCATTTCATGACATAGAGCTGATTGACAGCATAAAGTTGCTGATGGCTTTATCCGCGAGAGAGAGAGTGTAAGACAGGCAGGTTGAACTGTGGAGGTAGCAACCAGCAACGAGAAGCTATCGTTACTATAAAAACCAGTGTCAAATTGTTGACCAGCATATCTACACCGATCTTGCTTAAATATACGTGTAGCGACCACCTGCTGAACTGAAGACTGACCATGATCTCCACTGAAAGGGAGAATGCGATGAACGAGAAACCGTTTGCGGAGCAGGACCTGTTGGAGGACCTCGATGCGGAGTCGGCTCATGCCGATGAGTTGGCCACGCCACTCCCGCAGGAGCTTTCGCCGCTGGAACGGCTGAAAGGATCGGTCAAGCGAACCGAGCGGCCAACCGTTCCGGTATGGTACGAATACTTTGACTCAAGCGAGGGTGCTTCCGATGATTTCATGCAAGATCGGGAACAGCCTCCGATGGGTTGGTAGGAATGATGTCCGCAGTTATCAGATCTTGCGTCATAGCACTGACTGCTCAGCATGGTGTTTATTATCAACTCACTCCTGACGATGTGCTCGCAGAGATCGTCACATGCCTTTCCTCAGCTAAAGTCGCCAGCTTCGATCTTAGCGAGCAGTTGATAAACTCGCCTACACCCCTCAGAGTTTCCGAGCAGCTTGCTTGGGACCTCCCCTCCAAGCGCCTTGATCGGACGTTCTAACCATTTCAGAGCGATCTCCCGAGATTCAAACACAGCCTCAGCCCTGCGTTCGACCATTACCGGGGAAATATGGGGCGTGCTGGCCTTTCTTTCGGACATGAATCTGTACCTATCTCAAATAACCGCCTTTTCCGAGGTAAAGCGTGACAGTCGTTGTTCGTGTAGTCCATTAGTAATTGACTCCTGGTTTGGCCGATCTTGTTCACTTTATGCACAGTTACAGGCGGCTTGCCAGATATATTGTGAGAAATGGTCGTCATGCGAAATGAGGCATTATTGAAAAGAAAACATTTACTGCACAGTAGCTGTTGGAAGGCCTTGATCCTGAGTCAAGCGCTCGCTGCCGAATTAGCCACGCTGCTTCCTCAGCGAACCTCGGCTTCATCAGAGGGTTGTAGCAACCTGCGCAATCCAACGTGTCTTTTGTTCCCACTGGATGGTTTCTGGATCGCTGTCTTGGTCGCTGCCATATCCCCCACGAAGACTACTTGATCTACCCCCCGTGTTGCCGCTGTATAAACTAGGGATTGGTCCAGCAGACGACTCTGGCGTATCGGAATGATAACCCTATTAAATTGGCTGCCTTGGGCTTTATGAATGGTGAGCCCATAAGCGTGTGTTAACGCATATACATGACTGGAGATCAGTGGTAATTGGCGCCCATCGTCCCATTCGACGATGCAGCATTCAGATAGTGCGTTTCTGACTTCTAAAGCGGCTATAATTTTGCCAAGACTGCCATTACGGAGGCCCAGTTCGTGGTTGTTTTCGGTAAACATCACCAGATCGCCAACCTGAAGTGTTACCGACTGCATTGTGGCTGCCGGCACAACACCGTGGTTTCCGTATAGATCGAAGCATCTCACTTTTTTCGCTTCATTTCGGTAACCATCGTGCCAGATTTGGTTTATCTGGTGCGTACCTCCAGGGCCACCTTTCGTTGGGCATAGAATTTGAACCGAGTAGTCGTCAGCGGTTCCACCAATTGCTTTGTAAACCTGCCATAAAGTTTGGTTTAGTTCAGAAATCTCACACTGGACAAATGAGACCCCTGAGCCCACCCCTGTGTAATCGGTAAAGTCTGGTATCTGATGATGTCGAATCTTGTGAGTGACTGACGGGATTCCTGAGCTCTCGCTCTGGCGTTTTGTGACGGTTAATGTCGTTTGTGAAATTTGAGGGTGTCCTTGCAGTACGTGTAATACAAGACCTGGACCTATGGGGGGTAGTTGAGCCGGGTCTCCGACTAGGATAAGCCTGCTTCCTGAGGGAAGCCATCTGAGTAGTCGATAAAAAAGGAGGATATCGACCATGGACATTTCATCGCAAACGACGATCGAGTTTGCGGGCACTGCTTCCGGTGGGGTATTGGCCAGAAGACTTGCGATCGTAGATGCGCTGCGACCTGTTGCTTCCGCCATTCTTTGAGCGGCCCGGCCAGCAAGAGCAACTTGAAAAATTGATACTTCGCTGTTTAGCTTTTCTAACGAGAAATAGAGTGCTTTTAGGACAGTAGTCTTCCCGCATCCTGCACCCCCCAAAATTAAACTCAGGCAGGAACTGGTGCTGGTCAAAATCGCGCTTTTTTGCTCTGTAGTTAATTCAAAGCCATGTTCAGACTGGAACTGTTCAAGTGAGTGTTCAACCCTGGTTCTATTGTATTCTGGAGGGGAAAAAAGAGATTCTTGCGCTAGGTTTGTCTCTCCGGCGGCCATGGTGATAAGTCGGTTGGCGATGAATCTCTCAATTGCGAAAGGCCCAGATGCTTGATACGTATCCTCAATCTTCACCCATCGATGGTTGGGGCTTTTCAGGCTAGGACTAAGGTCTTCATTTAGCATGCGGCGGGTGCCTTGTAGTAAAATCGTCTTGGGTAGACAGGTATGTCCTTGGGTCAAGCCCCGGTATAGTTGTTCTTCGATTGCAGCTTCCAAGCGGCGTGGATCGCTTGGAGCTATGCCTAGTCTTTCCAAGGCGAAAGAATCGATGACTCTCCATTTTCCCTCAAAGGCCAGCAAGCAATAAGGGTTGCGGGCTATTTCTGACTCAAGGTGATCTCCGTAGAATTGGGCGGCCTTTATTCCAACTCTCTGGGGTATCCCAATTTGATCTAGCCAAACTAGGCTTCTCAATGTCTTCTGTTTTTCAAAAGCGTTGCAGAGTGTTTGAGCTGACTCTGGCGTGAGTACTGTGGAAAGGGCATCAACATCCCAGTTCTCGATTAGCGCCGGAAGGGCAGCCCCGAAGGAATTCCACAAAGCCCTGGCCTTAACCAAACCGAGCCCTGCACAATCGGGAGATCGAGAAATCCAGTGTATGATGTTCTGACCGGCGGGATTCACGAGCCGTGCCTTCGTTGCTTGAATTTGCAGCCGTTCGACCAAGCGTCCTCGAACTCGGCCGCGCCAGGTTTCTTCCTTGCCCTGTACCTCCCATTCTTGACCTTGATCTATCAATGCGCTGTCGGATAAGAGTTGGTACCCAAGAACGACTCCGTATCTTCTACCATTTTCGGTGATACCAGAGACTATGGCTCCGCCGTTCCTGCCTCGACTTGAGATGTCAGTGATGATTAAACTTATTCGAACGTTGGTCATAGCGGGAGCAGCCTACCGGTCTGCGCGAGATGATCGTCAATGTGTTTGTATTGATTCAGCTTTTGATTGAGTCTGAGGATTTCAGCTTGTTGAACCGCACATCGTTCCTCAAGGGTTTTAACCCGTCGCTCAAGCCGTAATGCATTCAAAGCTGATCTTTCGGAAACTGATGTAAGAGCTGCCGTAGTTTCAGTCGGATCCCTTCCTATCGGTGGCAAGATGCCTTCTCGTCGAAGACGTATCTCCAGGGCCTGGAGAGCGCGGGAAACCCCCGGGTTTTGTCCGAACACGGCTGTGCCAAACTGACAATCTTCGGCAATTTTGGTTCGGTTCAGCTTCTCTTGTCGAATGAAACGTTCCCAGTCATTCTGCACGGTACGTTTATCGCTCCATTCTTGGAATGCTGCTAGGTTAGCTGCTCCGAATGTTTTTCCATTCCCCATGGTCAGTTAATCTTTATATTTGTGGTTGAACGGAACGACATTGCTTTTTCTGACGAATGAGTCAGATTCACTCCCACAGAAAAAACAATACCCCGCCTCATTGGTCTCTTGCTCCAAGATCGGGCTGATAAGAAGTTCTGCTTGAAGTGAGTGGTCATGGAATCGTTCATAGATATCGATATGGTGGGAACGCAGAGCATTGATCTGTAGATCACGTTCAGAGATTTGCTCCTTCAAGCGGACAAGTTGATCTCTTAGCTGTTCGATAGTTGCGCTGCCGGTAACCATGCGTCGTCTGGAGTCTAATTCGTCCAGTATCTCGTCAACTAACGAGCTTCTGCGATCAATTGTCCTGCGAGTTGTCGGAACTGACCTGGCGACTTGGCTCGCATTAAATACGTATTTCCGACCTTCTGCTTCAGACTTTTCAGCAAGCTCTTTGATCACTATTTCAATTCGCTCGTCCAGCTTTTTGCCTCGAAGCTGTTTGGATGGCCGATTACGCTTATTTTTGTCATTCATCAGCGCGGCCATCCAACTGAATTACGTCAATCTGTTTTAACATTGCATTGGTGTTTGATTGAATTCGTCTGAAATGGTCAATCTGAGGGGATTCGTTAAAACCCTGTAATTCAATCGCGCTAATAATGAGATTCGCTTCTTTGCTCATTTGCCTAATTTCATTTAGGTGATCTTCATTCCGAGAATCGATGACAAGATGCTCGCACGGACCTGGTTTGTCGCTCTCACAGCTAAAACAACTCAGATGGTGAGGACAGGGGTTAGTGCTCCAGTCGAGCATGCATACCCCATGGGGCATCGGATTGACCATTCTCGTCACTGCTGAGAGATAGTTTTCAGCATCTTCCCGGGAAAATTCACACAGGATGTTATATGTCTCACTTACTCGGCCAACAGCCAACCCGTCACGGATGGCTTGCTTCATGCGCTCGGTTCGGACCTTGTTGCTGGTCTGGTCATAGGTGGCATTCTGGTTTCGGTATTTGCGATTAAAAATCAGTGCGATCTGGTCTTGAGTAAGACCACCATTCTGATAGACCGTATTCAGCCAATGGCGAATGTCATGGGAGGTAAATTTTGCGACTTCCCCAGTTCTTGAATCTGTGATTTTTAAGCGGCTAAAAACACTATCTTGTGCATTACCAGTGCCTGCGGACCGGCTTTGTCCGCATAACCAACGCATGATTTGTCCGGAGGTAATTGTTGAAAATTGTCCTGTCCTGGTCGTGAAGGCATCGGAGAGCGCGTACTTTTCGATGACTAACAGAGCTTCATGCGGATACAAAAATCCCCGACCGTTTTTGTCACGCAATAGAGGGCGTGAATAATCCTCCGTTGATTTGGAGTTAATTGAGGCAGAGCGGATGTCTCTATGCACATCGGCTGCTCTCACTGTTTCCAGAATACCTTTTTCTTCTAAAGCATCTTCACTAGGCGGGGCGGGGTAGATCGTTCCTTGTAACTGAGCCGCTTGCGCTGCTTCAATGATGTCTTTTACTACGGATCTAGCATTTGTCTTGAGCTCAATCCCCCATTGCTTTTCCAGCTGCCTAAAAGAGATAACCCGGTTGTCTGTATCCCAACTGGTGCGTATTGCGCCTTTTGCCTTACTGTTTTTAACACGGGGCAATTCACCTCGTTGAGCAGCCTTCTGATCTTCTTCCAAATCATTCAAAGTGTTCCGGCTCATTCTTAGATTGCGAGCGGCCTGTGACTTGCTTCCGGCTTTTTCCACTTCTCCTAAAACGTCGAAAAAACATTGCCCCTTATTCCACCAAGCACCGTCAGGATTGATCATTAGGTGCTCGGGCTGCGCTGTCCATTGATTTGCCCAACGACCAACGAAATAACGGAATGCTTCGTTGTTTTTGGTTATGCTCGAAAAGTCTATAGCCTTTCCTGAGACGGCGTCCGTAGCTGCCTGTCGAGCGGTCTTAGTCATCTCAAGTAAATTGCTTATTGCGTCTTCAACTACTTCTGTCATATACGGATGAACAGGTCGGGGAACCGGACAGCCATCTTTTCGAGGGTAATGCAGAATGTGCAAACCGTTATTCACTCGTAGCATGCAGTCTGCCGGCAAGGTGGCAACCTCCGTTACTCGGAAGCCGGTTGCCAACATGATGCTAAACACAGATAGATAAAAGCGATCTTTTTCTGAAAGACCCGGGTTTGTTATTGACCGCAACAGATCGCCGAGCACCTCATTTGCAATTAGTTTTTCGTTTCGACCCTCCTCCGTTCCATAGCGGCCATGAACGATAGGGTTCTTAAGCTTGCTGCTGTAGTTGAGACGAAGACCAAAATTTCGACAAAGAAACTCTGAAAACTGTTGTAGTGCTCCTGAATAGCGAAAAGCCGTCTGGATATCATAAATTGCTGCTAGCTCGCGTTCAGCTCGCTTAAAATCAGAAGTTTTCAAAGTCGATATAGATCGAGCGCAAAGGACATAATCAAGCGGTCTTATCGAACGATGATACATTTGGCAGGCACTTGAACCCCATGCTCTTTTGTTTCTGCCATCGAGTATCCATAATTTCACGGTTAACTTAAGTTCGTTATTTACTATGGCGCCAAAATAGAGATTGTTAACGGTTGTATTGCCAGGGCTGAGCATCCACTCCACGATATTCCAAGTATCATCTTCCAACTTCACTGATGATGGAATGGCGGCCAATAATTCGTCGCAAATATCGATAAACGCTCTGCTTACACCCAATGCAGACAGCCAGTGCGTGAGCTCACTTGAAGAATTGCTAGACATGGCCACTATTTTGACTCCGCTATGCAACGTATAACATCGTTGATCGCTGCACCGACTCGATCAAAGTCTTTTTCGAGCTTACTTCTCTCTTTGCCCCCTTCGGCTTGACGCCACTCTTTTAACTTTCCTTCTATGTATTGAAGAGCCCTTTGATGATCGGCCTCACGCCAGGCCAAAAAGTGTGGGCATCCGTTGTAACAGGCCCAAAGTGGATGCTTGTTGCATGTGCTATTTTTTCCGCAACTTCCAACTACGGCAGGAGCGAGAGATTCCGAAACGGTAGGAATGATAATAGGACGCTTGCCGACGTCTTCAGTTATCGAGCCTTTAAAAAAATAGGCTTTGTTCAGGGCCAAGAAGACTTCCCCTATCCCTCGACCTGTTGAGCGTTCAAGGACTGGCATCAAATCCGCCCCAACTGCTTTGATATAAGCATCAGCGGAGTAGTGCGAGTCATGCTCCATAATTTCTTGTATGAGCTCTCTTGGGACGCCCTGGAGTGCTAATGTGATGCCACCTGTATGACGAAACCTGTACGGCGTGACATGCAGTTGTTCCTGTGTTCGCGGGCTGATAATTCTGCGCCGATTTGCCCAATCCTTTACATGTTGCTTGGCCGTTTGTGCATCCACTTGACCATGTTCCATCCATAACAGCCTTTTAGCTCGGGTGCTTGGCATGACAATCAGCCGATCTACCTCATCTTGAATTTCCCGAATTTGACGGCGCTCAGAATACGCTAAGATGTCCTTACCAAGCTTTTCTGAGATTTGCCAAGTGCCGGGAGCTTGTCCGGACTGGCCTTTAGCTTTTGGTATGCGCAGAAGATACTCTGTAGGCAAACCTTCCTCGCTAGAGGGAATGACCCAGAGTGCATCCTTTTTCATTGCAAGAATCTGGCTAGGACGTTTTAACGTTTCGCTTAGAATTCTGCAGAAAATACGCGTAGCGCAGTCTTCATCTGGTTCGTTGGGGTATTCGAAATTTAACTCTTGCGATAGTACTTCCCACTCAGCTGAAACAAAAGCACCTGCCTTGGTATTCCAGTACATTACATGTTGAAGTACTTGGATTTCATTACGTGACTTCCATGTTTTCATTTCACTGGCTATAAAAAAATCGGCTCCTCCGATCTCACTATGTGCGAGTTCAATATACAAAGAACGAATAAGGCTTCTTTGATACGATTTCATTTTGCCCCATACATGACGCCACTTAAGGGAATCAATTTCTCCTAAACCTGAGGAAAGATTAATATTGGCCGAAAATGCTGCCTTGATAAATCCGTTTAAGGCATTTTCGATTTGCGTCAGATATCCGGGTGAGTTGGTTTTAAGTCGTCCAATAAGCATATATTTAATTGGACTTGCAATGATTTCTGGAAGGCCGAGCTTGCTCCAGTTGAGGGTTTTGAGACGCCCACTGTATGACGCACTCCATATCTGTGAACCCACTTCAATCCAAATGACCTCCGGAGGATTGAAGTCGCAAGCAATAAATTTCCGCCCGTCCACGGTTTCAAAAAGACCGGTTTCGAAGTTTTCAGTCAGTTCAGAGCTATCCATTTCCTGGCTCCATTTTGCAAAATTCTAAGAGGGGTTCGCGCGCGATCCGCACGGGCCCTGCGAATGTATTGATTAAGACTGTCAGGGTTAGACCAGCCACCCCACCATATGAGATCGTCAAATTTTGCTCGGTACTCTTCTCTGTTTGTAATTGTCGCGATCTCAGAATAGGCGCGATTAAAAAAAGCATGGCGAGCGATATGCCAGTAAAAGTTGATGCCCGTGCCTTCCCGGATATCCTTTGCAATGCGATGAGCAGAGCGGATGGACAATGGTGCTCCATTTTGAGCAGTGATAAGGAAGTTGTGTGGCAGTATTAATTTTCGAACCCTTTTCCCATGGCGCCAAATCCAAGGAAGTCTATGCTCCGTTATATAGTTGGACACCAAGTGCGGGAAACGAGTGTTATCGAAGAGAAAACCTAAGTCTCTTGAAAGCGTTTTCGGTCTGGGAGGCTTTTCTCGTGGATCATGATAGTGCTCCCCTCTTTCTTCAATTCTGACGATCCGAAAATACGGTGCGTTCCGAGAAGGGCAATCAGAAATCCGCATAGCCAAAATTTCTCCCAGGCGCATACCAAACTCAATGGCCATTCGCCAGAAAAGATAGTCCCGAAAGGCTAAGTCCTTGTTTGTTTCGCGATGATGGTTTTCGGGGTTGAGGAAGGCTTCGATCTCTGAGATTTCTTGTTCGGTTAGGTCAGGTGCCAGATTGTTCCTGGGTGATTTCAGTTTGGCTTCGGTCCATGCTTTCTTTTGCGAATTAGCCAGTATCTGAGTTTCAATCTCTCTGTGAGAAATACCTGGGGATGTTGCGAACTGATTGATGAACCAGACGCAGGCAGCAGAGCATGACTGCAATTTTGCATTGATCGAAGTTCTCTTGCTTAAAGCAATCTGGCCGGAATCTGTTTTATTGCGGTTTCTTAGCCACGCGGCAAAAGATCTAATGTGCGGTCGGGATAAACCACGGCCAAGAAGTAATAATTCATCCAAATCAATGCCTTTCCCGAACGCCCAAGAGTACAAATATGCCAAATTATAAAGTGCAGTTCGGCATGTATTGTAGGATCCGGACCTTTGCGCAAGGTTTACCTCATACAAGGAGGCAGCAGGCATCGGAAATCCGGTTTTTCTGTTAAGCAATAAATGGCGAATACCATTTCCGGGGATATTCGCAGAAGCTAATTGGAAAGGCAGTACATCTTCTTGAGCTACTGAATGCATACTTTCACCATTGAGAATGAAATCTCATCTACTTGTAACTAACTGACTTTTAAGGAAAAAAAGAATTTTTGACCGATGTATGCAAGCCTAGATGCTACTATCTCGGAAGTCCAGAACTTTCGCTCGGCTGATGCCTCCTGCCAAAAAAACAAAAAAAAACCCCTTCAACCAGGTAGTTGAAGGGGTTTCAAGAGCTTTAGCTTTTCAGCTAAAAGTATGCAGTTCCTGTGGCTACGAACACTTACTATCACCACAATTCAAGCAAGTCGCACAGCCATCCATCACAATTACCGCTTTGGTGCTGCACTTGCCACACGTTGTGGCGTTGGGTGGAAAGTCACCGGACGTATCGTCGTTGGTGGCTTTGCTCTGATTGGCTTCAAAATCAGCCCGCTTTTCAGCCAGGATGCGTTTGGTGGTTTCGCTCATTTCTTCGCTTTCCATCAGGCCAACGGCTTTCAGGTGCTTTTCAATCACGGCGCCAATTTCGGCCACCAGTGAGGGCATGAACACGCCGCCTTTTTTGAAGTAGCCGCCGTTGGGGTCGTATACCGAGCGCAGTTCTTCCACCAGGAAGGTCAGGTCGCCGCCTTTGCGGAATACCGCAGAGATGACGCGGGTGAGGGCGATAACCCACTGGAAGTGTTCCATCGACTTGGAGTTGATGAACACTTCGTAGGGCTGGCGGCTTTCGTGGTCGGTGTCTTCATTCAGCAGAATGTCATTAATAGTAATGTACATTGCGTGCTCCGCCACCGGCGGTTTGATTTTGTAGGTGGTGCCCAACAAAAACTCTGGCCGCTCGATGTATTCGTTCATCTTAACGAGTGTGCTTTCTACAGCCGGCGCAGGCTGGTTGTTTTCGTCGGCTTTGGTTACCCGATAACCGACGATTTTATTGCTAATTTTTACTGGCATGTCTGTATTCCTGTGTCGGTTTTCGGATCAATATTTTCCGTAAGTGCCTTCTTTCAAAGCATCAAACAGGTTGGCGGCGCTGTGAATTTCGCCGTCGTAATCGACCTGTTCGTTACCCTTCAGTTTTACTTTGGTGCCATCGTCCAGGGTGAATTCGTAGACGGTGTTTTCCAAATCGGACTCTTTGACCAGTACGCCTTGGAAAGCTTCTGCGTTGAAGCGGAAGGTGGTGCAGCCTTTCAGGCCTTTGTCGAAGGCGTACATGTAAATGTCTTTGAAGTCTTTGTAAGGGAAGTCTGTGGGCACGTTGGCGGTTTTGGAGATAGACGAATCTACCCACAACTGGGCCGCGGCCTGGATGTCTACGTGCTGGGCCGGGGTTACGTCATCTGATGTGGTGAAGTAATCCGGCAGTTTTTTGTCAGCGTCGTCCGAGAACGGCATGGCGCCCGGGTTGCTCAGGTGGCGGTAAGCCAGCAGCTCGAAGGAGAACACGTCGACTTTCTCTTTGGTTTTACGGCCTTCGCGAATGATGTTGCGGGCGTAATGGTGCGAGAAGCTTGGCTCTATGCCGTTACTGGCGTTGTTGGCCAATGACAAGCTGATAGTGCCGGTGGGCGCGATGGAGGTGTGGTGAGTAAAGCGGCCACCTTTCTCGGTCAGCTGGGCTATCAGTTCTGGCTCTACTTCAGCGATGCGCTGCATGTAGCGGCTGTACTTGGCGTGAAGCACACGGCCCTTGAGCTTGTCGCCCAGGTTGTAACCGTCGGCTTTCAGCTGCGGGCATTTGCCGAGCATTTTCGGGGTAATTTCGAACTCGTCGTCCATGATCGGCGCCGCGCCTTTTTCCTCGCCCAGGGCCAGGGACTGGCGCCAGCCTTCTACGGCCATTTCACGTACGACGTCTTCGGTGAACACCACAGATTCTTCAGAACCGTAAGGCATACGCAGCATGGCGAGGGTAGAGCCCAGGCCCAAAATGCCCATGCCGTGGCGGCGCTTGTAGGTAATTTCGTGGCGTTGCTGTGCCAGTGGCAGGCCGTTGATTTCCACCACGTTGTCTAGCATGCGGGTGAAGATGCCGACGACTTTTTTGTACTTTTCATAGTTGAAGCTGGCTTTGTCGGTGAACGGGTAGTCCACGAACATGGTCAGGTTCACCGAGCCTAGCAGGCAGCTGCCGTAAGGGGGCAGGGGCTGTTCGCCACAAGGGTTAGTGGCACGGATGTCCTCGCAGAACCAGTTGTTGTTCATCTGGTTTACTTTGTCGATCAGGATGAAACCCGGCTCGGCGTAGTCGTAGGTGGAGGTCATGATGGTGTCCCAGATGAACTGGGCTTTTAGAGTGCGGTAAATGCGGCAGGCTACTTTGCCTTCGGCGTTCATCACGTAGTCTTTTACGACCGGGAAGTCACGGTATACAAACTTGGCCGGGTCGGTCAGGTCCAGGCCTTCTTCTTCCACTTCTTTATCGGTCACCGGGAAGGACAGGTTCCAGTCGGCGTCGTCACGTACGGCGTTGATGAAGTCTTCGGTGATCAGCAGCGACAGGTTGAACTGGCGCAGGCGGCCATCTTCACGCTTGGCCTGAATGAAGTCGATGATGTCTGGGTGGTGAATGTCAAACGTAGCCATTTGAGCGCCGCGGCGGCCACCGGCTGAAGACACGGTGAAGCACATACGGTCGAAGATATCCATGAACGACAGCGGGCCGGATGTGGTGGCACCGGCGCCGGCGACGTAGGCGCCGCGGGGGCGCAGGGTAGAGAATTCATAACCAATTCCACAGCCGGCTTTGAGCGTCAGGCCTGCTTCGTGGTTTTTCCCCAGAATGTCGTTCATAGAGTCGTTAATGTTGCCACTAACGGTGCAGTTAATCGTAGAGGTGGCAGGCTTGTGCGACTGTGCGCCGGCGTTGGAAATAATGCGGCCGGCAGGAATGGCGCCGTGTTTCAGGGCCCAGGCGAAGTCTTTGTAATGTTTGGCGCGCAGGTCTTTGTTTTCGACTTCTGACAGGGCACGGGCTACGCGCTCATAGGTGGCCAGAATGTCTTTGTCGACGGCGTCGCCGGTTTTGGTTTTCAGCTGGTACTTGCTGTTCCAGATGTCGAGTGATGCGTCTTGCATCGGAATGGTTGTGACTAATGCCTGTGCTTTAGCGTTCATTGCCGCCCTCGAACTGTGTGTGTCGGGAAAAAAAGCGTCGCCGCGTACAGCGCGCCATGTCATTACTTTATCAGTGCTTTCGCCAGACGCTTCTAGTGAACGCCGGACTGGAAATTTGCGTGTGTTTACGTATTTATTTCTACAACAGATTAGTGTGTAGCCCTATATATAGGCCGGAATGAGTATGAGTATAACAGGATGTAGTGTTTTTAAAAGAAAAGCCCGGCTATGGATCGGGCTGATTCGAGGGTTAAAATCAATGGTAAAGCGCTTGCAAAATCGCAACAAACTGAAAGCCAAAGGGCTTCAATGTGTTGGGGAGCGGGTGTGTCTTTTCAGACAATCGCCTTGTGGCAGGGTTTAACTTAGCAGCAGGTTGTCGTCTACGGCCAGGCCACCCGCAGTCTATTTGTCCGCAAAACGAGCACTCACCCAGGACCCGACACTTGTTCAAAAAATCGTCAGGTATTTTTACATGTGAAGCTAGCCGCCAAAGACTAAAAATACTAACCACTTGCTTTTGATCAATTAAATATGATGGCTTATTTTTTGCTTCAATAACTTTTGGGAAAAGTTGTATCGGGCGTCCGAAGGCAGTATGTGGTGCCCGCTTGACGGATTCACAGAAAACAATTGCCTTTACACGACAACCGAAACAAGGATTTTTCTCATGGCAAGTTTGAGCAAATTTAAGCAAGTGATGAACAGCTTCCAAGGAGCAGGTGTGGGTATTTGCCTGTTGACGATGGTGGGAACGGCCAATGCCGCGTTTATTGATCTGACGGGAACGGTAACCGGTGGCGGCGCATTCGATCCAGTGCCTGCCGCACCCTTCACGATCGGTGACTTGCTCACCGGGTTCATCGAGATCCGTGATGATGCGGCGACCGCCGGCTCGTCTTTTGATGTCAGCGATCTTCTCGGCTTCAACGTCACCGTAGGCCTGGCCAATTTCAGCCTTCCCACTGCTTCGCCGTTCGGTTTCTTCAATGGCACCATCTCGGAGGATGGCCGCACCCTGACGCAGCTCAATGCAACCACCGAATTTGCGACTTATCCCGGATGCGGATTTTGCAACCTGACCCTGAACGCGGACGCGGATTCATTTCTAGTCATCCTTCTCGATCAATTCGGATTCGCTGAAGGATTTGATTTCAAAGCCACGGTGCGCCAGCAGGCTGTTCCAGAACCAGCCAGCGTGCTGCTCTTTGGTGCCGGCCTACTCGGCCTGGGACTGGCACGCATCCGCAGGACCTGATTCCGGTTCAGATGGGTTCTCATAAATGCGAATAATCAGGGGCAATTTACGCTACCCCCGATTACTGCTTTTAATCGCATCGCAAGAACCCGCCTGACGGCCTGATGGGATGTAGAGTGTTTAAAAGAAAAGCCCGGCTATGGACCGGGCTGATTCGAGGGTTAAAATCAACGGTATAGCGCTTGCAAAATCGCAATAAACTGAAAACCGAAGGGCTTCAATGTGTTGGGGGCGGGTGTGTCTTTTCAGACAACCGCCGTGTGACAGGGTTTAGCCCAGCAGCAGGCTGTCGTCGTCTACGGTCAGGCCGCGTTGTTGTTCAAACAGGTTGAGCAGATCTTTTACTTCCAGCCCTTCGCGGTCTTTGCCGGCAATGTCGAACACCACTTCGCCCTGGTGCAGCATCACGGTGCGAGTGCCTACTTCCAGCGCCTGCTTCATGCTGTGGGTAACCATCAGTGCCGTCAGTTTCTGGTCAGCGATAATATTCTGGGTGAGCTCCAGCACGAAAGACGCGGTTTTTGGGTCCAGCGCGGCGGTGTGCTCGTCTAGCAGCAGAATGCTGGACGGTGTCAGGCTTGCCATCAACAGGCTAACGGCCTGGCGCTGGCCGCCAGAGAGCAGGCCCATTTTGTCGCTCAGTCGGTTTTCCAGGCCCAAACCCAACGTGGCCAGGCTGGAGCGAAAGCGTTCCAGGTACTGTTTTTTCACTGCTGTGCCCAGGCCGCGGTGTTTGCCACGTTTGATGGCCAGGGCCAGGTTTTCTTCAATGGACAAGCCTTCACAGGTTCCCGCTAACGGGTCTTGAAATACCCGCGCTACGCGACCGGTGCGCTTGTGGGTTGGCAGCTTGGTTACGTCGATGTTATCCACAAGAATTTTGCCACTGTCGACCAGCACTTCGCCGGCCAGGGCGTTCAAAAAGGTGGACTTGCCAGCGCCGTTACTGCCAATAACGGTAACAAATTCGCCCTGGTTAACGGTCAGGCTCATGCCACGCAGAGCCGGGTTTTCCAATGGGGTGCCTTCGCCGAAGGTCAGCCGGAGGTCAGTTGCGGTAATCATGGTGCCTCCTCAGGCCTTTCTGCGTTTGAATTTGTTCATCAGTGACACGCGGGCACCGGGCAGAACAATGGCCAGGGTGACCAGAACGGCGGTAATCAGGTTCAGGTCTTGCGCTTTCAGGCCCAGTGCATCGGCGTTCAGTGCGAAGGCGATGGCCAGGCGGTAAATGATGGCGCCGACCACGCAGGCCAGCAACGCGCGAAATACGCTGGTGGGTGTAATAACCGCTTCACCGCCAATCAGCGATGCCAGGCCGATCACAATAACGCCCACACCCATGGTGACGTCGGCTGCGCCCTGGCTTTGGGCGAACAGTGCGCCGGCCAGGCCCACCAAGCCGTTAGATACCGCGACACCCAGAACAATCATGCCACCAGTGGCGATGCCCTGGGCCCGAGCCATACGGGCGTTTGCACCGGTGGCGCGCATGGCCAGCCCGGTTTCAGATTTCATGAAACGCCAAAGCAGAAACAGCGACACACCGATAACGAGGGTGAACAACAACACCGGTACCTGATGATATTCAAGCCCCAGTTTGTACCAGGGCGTTAACACCGTGTCTTCCATTAACAGCGCCACGTTGGGGCGGCCCATAATGCGCAGGTTGATGGAATAGAGCGCAATCATGGTGAGAATAGACGCCAGCAGGTTCAAAATTTTCAGCTTTACGTTGAGCAGGGCGGTTACAGCACCGGCGGCCATGCCGGCCAGTATCGCGGCACCGGTTGCCAGCCAGGGGTTCCAGCCGGAAATAATCAGCATGGCGGCTACGGCGGCACCAAGGGGGAAGCTGCCGTCTACGGTTAAGTCGGGGAAGTCCAGAACACGGAATGACAGGTAGATTCCGAAGGCAACCAGGCCGTATATCAGGCCGGTTTCTAATGCGCCATAAAAGGCAATGTTACTGAGCATGAATAAGGTTCGCTGTAAAAGAAAACGGACAGGTCGGGTTGGTTACCGCCTGCCCGTGTAAGTCAGGCTTTACTTGGCGTTGGAAACCACTTCTTTGGCTTCCGCAATAATGTCATCGGCAATGGTCATGCCCATGCGTTCGGCGGCTTCCGGGTTCACAAACAGGTCTAGGGTGTCCATGGTTTCTACCGGCATATCGGCGGTGTTAGCACCTTCCAGAATGCGTACCACCATGGCACCGGTTTGGCGGCCGTGATCGTAATAATTGAAGCCCAGCGCGGCAGCTGCTCCGCGGGAAACCGTGGCTGTGTCAGCGGCGAATACTGGAATTTTCGAGCGTTCACCCACAGAAATCACGGCTTCTGCTGCGCTGATGACGGTGTTATCCGTGGTCAGGTAGATGGCATCTGCTTTGCCTACCAGCGAACGCGCAGCGCCCAGTACTTCGGAGGTTTTGGTGGCGGCGGCTTTCACCAGCACCATGTCGCGGGCTTTCATGCTTTCTTCAATCATGTCTACCAAGGCCACGGCGTTGGCTTCACCCGGGTTGTAAACTGTGCCGATACGCTTGGCGTTGGGTACCAGGCGCTGCAGCAAATCCAGGTGCTTTTCGATGGGCAGCATGTCTGATACGCCGGTGATGTTGGCGCCGGGTGCATCCAGTGATATCACCAGCTTGGCGCCCAGCGGATCGGTTACCGCGGAAAATACAACCGGAATATCGCGGGCTGCGGCCGCAACGGTTTGCGCAGACGGCGTGGCGATGGCGACGATAACAGCCGGGCTTTCACCCACAAATTTACGCGCAATCTGGGCGGCAATGCCGGTGTTGCCCTGAGCGCTTTCGTGGATAATGCGAATGTTGTCGCCGTCTACATAGCCGCGCTCTGCCAGTTCATCTTTTATGCCTTCATAGACCGAGTCCAGAGCGGGATGTTCTACAATCTGGGTAATAGCAACAACAGGGCGCTCTGCGGCCTGAACAAAACTGGCAGCGGCAAGCACGGATGCACCAATCAGGGTGCGCAACATTCTCTTGGCCATACAACCATCTCCGGGTCGGTTAACTGATTTTATGTCGGTTATTTTTGCTTTGCCTGTGCAAGGAGCGGAAGTTTACCACAGGATTTGCGCTTGCGGGCTTAGGGAGCCCGGCGCGATTTTGCCTTGGTCTGGCGGGCGTTACAAGGCCGGCAGGCGATTGCGGATATTGGTAGCATTTTATGTTTAGCTCACATATTTTAAGACATCATACGTTGGTGTAATGTGTCATCGTGATATACAGACCAATAAGCGCTTACTGCCAAGGTTTACAAGGCTGCTTTCTAATCGGACTGAATGAGCAGGGTATCAAATGAAAACAACGAATAAGCTACCTCTCGACATGATTTACCACTGGGAGGCCACCACAGGGGACTCTTTATACCTGACTCAGCCGATAGGAAACGGCCAGGTTGACGAGTTTACCTGGCGCCGTGCAGCTAATGAAGCCCGGCGCATGGCTGCGTATCTGAAATCGCTGGATCTGCCCGCTGGCAGCAGTATTGGGCTGATTTCGAAAAATTGTGCCCACTGGGTGATGGCGGACTGGGCAATCTGGATGTCGGGCTATGTGTCTGTACCCATTTATCCGACGCTGAACGCGACCACGGTTGGCTATATTCTTGAGCACTCCGAGTGCAAGGCGCTGTTCGTTGGCAAGCTGGACGACTGGGACATGATGAAACCCGGTGTGCCAGAGACCCTGCACTGCATTTCGTTTCCAACCAGCCCACCCACCGATTTTGTAACCTGGAACGACATTATTCGGGATACGGCGCCGCTGGAAGGCGAGGTGAAGCGCGAAGCCGGTGAACTGGCCACGCTGGTTTATACGTCGGGCAGCACCGGTCAGCCCAAAGGCGTTATGTTGAGTTTCGAAAACATGGCGTTTGCCGCCGAGGGAGGCACCCAAACACTGGGGCTATCGCAGAGTGAGCGCATGCTGTCTTATTTGCCGCTGGCCCATGTAATGGAGCGCACGTTTGTTGAGCTGGGCTCACTGTATAACGGTTTCCAGCTGTATTTTGCTGAATCTATGGACACGTTCGTGAGTGATATACAGCGTGCTCAGCCCACGCTCTTCCTGTCTGTGCCCCGGCTGTGGGTGAAATTCCAGCACGGTGTGCTGAAGAAAATGCCGCAGAAAAAGCTCAATCTGTTGTTGAAAATTCCACTGGTCAGCGGTGTCATCAAGAAAAAAATTCTCAATGGCCTGGGGCTTGGCAAGGTGAAATTGGCGGGCAGCGGGTCTGCGCCGCTGTCTAATGATGTGCTGAGCTGGTATCGCAGTCTTGGGCTGGAATTGCTGGAAGGTTATGGCATGTCCGAGAACCTGGCCTATTCCCACATGAACAAACCGGGGCGCTCGCGAATCGGTTATGTTGGCGAGGCCTTGCCCGGCGTGGAAACGCGCATCAGTGACAACGGTGAAGTGCTGATAAAAAGCCCGGCCACTATGATGGGGTACTACAAAGATGAAGAGCGCACCCGCGAAGCCATGAGCGAAGACGGTTTCCTGAAAACCGGTGATAAAGGCGAGATGGACGAGATGGGGCGCCTGAAACTGACCGGTCGCACCAAAGAGATGTTCAAAACCAGTAAAGGTAAGTACATTGCCCCGGCAGCGTTGGAAAACCGGCTGATGGCAAATCAAAGCCTTGAGATGGTGTGTGTTTCCGGCGCCAATCAGACTAATCCGTTTGCACTGGTACTGCTCAATGAAAATTTGCGGCCGCAGATGGCAGACCCGGCGGTACGCAAAACCGTTGAAGCGGAGCTGAACATCCTGCGGGAGCAGGTAAACAATGCGGTGGACCCACATGAGAAACTGGCGTTCATTGCGGTGGTTACGGATGAGTGGTCGGTCGAAAACAGTTTTTTAACACCTACGCTCAAGCTTAAACGTAACGTGGTTGAAGCGGCGTACGAAAGCCAGGTAGAAGGCTGGTACGCCGAACGTAAACCGGTGATCTGGCATTAAGCACCGGTGATTTTGTGAAAAGCCCGGCAATGGCCGGGCTTTTCTGTAAAAAAACAAAGGTTATTTGTAGGTATGCCGTTATAGGGGTGTCCCTGTTTTTTTCGGAGTGTGTTTTCAGGAGTATGGCATGTCGCGCCTCGCGCAGTTTCAAAAGCGTATCAATCAGCAGATTCCATTAACCAAGGCGATGGGCCTGACATTGCTGGAGTGGGACGGCACGGCCTTGCTGTTGAGCGCTCCGCTTGCACCCAACAGTAATCACCAGGGCACGGGCTTTGGTGGCAGCCTTTACGGTGTTGGCGTAACCGCTGCCTGGAGTCTTGCTGAACTTGCGCTGGCTGACCTTCAGCTAGCAGGCACCGTGGTGGTGCAAACGGGCACGATTGAATACAAGTCGCCGGTGGATGGGGACTTCTTTAGCGTGTGCCGTTTGCCAGACGGCGAGATGCCTGACCACTTTCGGAAAAGCCTGGCTCGCCACGGCCGTGCGCGGTTGGAGCTGACGGCCGAGATTTTTTGCGGTGCACCCTCGCTGACACCGCAGCAAGAGCCTGCGGCTGTTTTTAGGGGGCGCTTTGTGGTCACTGACGTGCGTTCGCGAGCCGGTTAACGCGCTGAAAGTCTTTTAGAATAAAAAGCGGCGTTAGTTCATGGCTCGTGAGTTGGAAATGGAGCGGCTCATCAGAATAATGGGGATAATGCCGGCCACCACGATAATCAGGGCCGGCAATGCGCTGTGAAACAGCTTTTCGTCAGAGGCAAACTGGTACACGTAGGTTGCCAGGGTTTCAAAGTTGAACGGCCGCAGAATCAGCGTGGCCGGCAACTCTTTCATGCAGTCTACAAACACCACCAGCGCAGCGGTTACCAGGGTGCCCCGCAGCATGGGCAGGTGAACTTTTACCAGAGTTTTGCCCGGCGTATGCCCCATAGAGCGTGACGCCATGTCCATACTCGGGGTGATTTTCTGCAGGGCGCTTTCCACGCTGCCGGCGGACACCGCCAAAAAACGCACGGTGTAGGCGAATATCAGTGCAAACGCGGACCCGCTAAGCAGCAGGCCGCTGCTGAAACCAAAGTAATCCCGCATCAGGCTATCTAGCCAGTTATCAAATCCTGCTAATGGCACAATCACACCGACCGCAAGTACGGCGCCGGGCATGGCGTAGCCCAGGCTCGACAGCCGCATTAGCACCTGCATGCCACGGGTGTTATGCAGACGGCGGCTGTAGGCCAGGGTTACGCCAATAACCAGCGTGGTGAGCGCGGCAGCGCTAGACAGGAAAAGGCTGTTCAGGGTGTTTTGAATAAAATCCGGGTTCCAGCTTTCGCTGAAATATTCGATGGCGTAGGTGGCCAGAGTGGCGCCTGGAATGGCAAAGCCCAACAAAACCGGAATGCCGCACACTGCCACACAGATCATCTGGCGTGGAAACGACATGGTAAAGCGGCGAATGGGCTCGCGGTTGTCGCGGGCGGCAAACTGCTGCTGGCGGCGGCGGGAATAACGTTCCAAGGTGACCAGCACCAGCACAAATATCAGCATGACGCTGGCTATCTGTGCGGCGCCGCCAAGGTTGCCCAGGTTCATCCAGGTATCAAACAGGCCGGCCGTGAGGGTTTGCACGGCGAAGAAGTCGACGGTGCCAAAATCGTTGAGGGTTTCCATCATCACCAGTGACAAGCCAACGGCAATCGCCGGGCGGGCGATGGGCAGCACTATACGAAAAAACGTACTGATGGCGGAGTGGCCCAGGCTGCGGCTAACTGCGAACAGCGACGGTGACTGTTCCAAAAACGCCGCGCGGGCCAGCAGGTACACGTAAGGGTAAAGCACCAAACCGATCATCAGGGTGGCGCCTTCCAGGCTGCGGATTTCGGGAAACCAGTAATCCGCTGCGCTGGTCCAGCCAAACACGGAGCGCAGGGTGGTTTGCACCGGCCCGGCGTAGTCCAGCAGGCTGGTGTACACATACGCAATAACGTAAGCCGGCACGGCGAAGGGCAGTAGCATGGCCCACTCAAAATACTTGCGGCCAGGGAACTCGCACATGGTGACGGCCCACGCACTGGACAGGCCAATGCCCAAGGCAAGTATGCCTACGCCCAGCATCAGTTTAAGGGTGGTTACCAGGTAACGCGGCAGGGTGGTGCTCATCAGGTGCGGCCAGATGTTTTCGTCTGGGAAAAACGCCATGTAAATAACGGCAAGCACAGGCAAAGCAACAATGGCGGTAATCAGTGCCGCGGCAATCAGCCAGCGTTTAGATGTGCGTTTGATGTGCAGCGGTTGGGCCAGCGCAATGTGGGCGCCGGTGGCAGCTTCAGACATGTGGATCCTTCTGATTCAGCCCGACACAGAGGCTGAAAGGCAATGAACCATTGACGAAGACTGGTTCAAAATGATGATGAAAAGGATTCCGATTCTAGACAGCTGAGGGCTGGCCTGCAAGCAAGCCTGCGGCAGAAAGTCGCTGCCGCAGGCTGTTTCACGATTAAACGGGCTTATTCGCCGTCAAAATCCACGCGGTCCACCAGTTTCACGGCGGCGTTGCGATTGTCAGCAATTTTCTGCAATGAGATGGAGTCCGGATGAATTTCGCCCCATTCGGCAACCAGGCCAACGGGCTTAACATTCGGGTTAGCCGGATACTCTGAGTTCGCTTCGGCGTAGATGCTTTGCGCTTCCGCAGAAGACAGGAATTCCATCAGTTTGATGGCGTTGTCTTTGTTCGGTGCGCTTTTGGTCAGTGCAATGCTGCTGATATTTATATGGGTACCGCGGCCATCGGCGTTGGGAAATACCAGGCGCACAGCTTCGGCGGCTTCGCGTTCGTTATCATCCTGCAGCATGTTGCCGTAGTAGTAGCTGTTGCCGATCGCTACGTCACACACGCCAGCTGCTATGGCCTTAATCTGATCGCGATCGCCGCCTTGGGGTTTGCGTGCCAGGTTATCTTTCACGCCTTCCAGCCACTTTTCGGTGTCTGCTTCACCGTGGTGAGCAATCATCGAAGAAATCAGAGCGATGTTATAAGGGTGCTTGCCGCTGCGGATACAAATGCGGTTGTTCCATTTTTCGTCTGCCAGATCTTCGTAGGTGGTGATTGCACCTTCTTCAACGCGGTCTTTGGAGGTGAAGATCAAACGGCCACGGGTTGTCAGTGCGAACCACTGGCCATCTGGGTGGCGCAGGTTTTCGGGGATGTTCTTGTTCAGAATTTCATTGTCAGTAATGCCCTGCAGCAGGTTACGCTCTACCAGCTCGTCGATGCGGGAAATGTCGACGGTCATCACCACGTCGGCGGGGCTGTTACGACCTTCGCGGTCCAGGCGCTCGGCCAGGCCTTGCTTGGCGAATACCACGTTGGATTCGATACCGGTCTCTTTTTCGAATGCGTTCAGCAGAGGCTCCAGCAGGTAAGCCTGGCGGTAGGAATAGATGTTCACTTCGCCATCAGCAAACGCGGCCATGGGCATGGCGGTCAGGGCAATGGCAGCTGTGGCAGCAAGTTTCAATCGCATAATGGAAACCTTGGTTGGGGGAGTGTGTTTTGTCAGACTTTGCTGAATGAATATTAACAACGCCAACCATTCTCATTTGTATTACCTAAATAGTCAATACTGCCTGCCTATACTTTGAGAAATTTGGTGGTACTCTTCATGGAAACAGCAACCTTAAGCATTGGTGCAAACTCTATGAGCCCAGATGACCGCCGCGAACACTTGCGTACATCCATGAGTGCGACTGTGAAAGTTGAGCATGAAACCCTGGGCAACTTTGTTTTTGGGACCCGCGACATATCTGACGGTGGCGTGTTTATTGCGATTGAAGATCAACAATTTGCCCCGCAACTTGGGGACAAAGTGACCGTTCAAGTGCAGGGCTTGCCGATGGAGGCTCCGATTTTGCACATGGTGGTGCGGCGTAAAACCCCTGAGGGTTACGGTTTACAGTTTGCCGACAGCAACCCATAACGGTTAATATTCCTGCTCGAACAGGTCGTCGTGCGCTTTTAGGAGTGACGCGGCACGCCGTCTATAAAAAGTGACGCAGTATCCAGTCACGCCGTTCCCGCATTCAGCCCCATGTTTTTCTCTCAGGAATGTCTATGGCTTACGCTCTGGAAATCCAGGGCCTGACCAAAACCTATGGCAATGGTTTTCAGGCCCTTAAAGGTATTGACCTCAAAGTGGCCAAAGGCGACTTTTTTGCGTTACTCGGCCCCAATGGCGCCGGCAAATCCACCACCCTGGGGGTGGTGTCATCGCTGGTGAATAAATCCGCCGGGCAGGTGCGAGTATTTGGCCATGATTTGGACACCGAGCTGTCGGCGGCCAAGCTTAACTTGGGCGTGGTGCCCCAGGAGTTCAACTTTAACCAGTTTGAAAAAGTGCTGGATATTGTGACTACTCAGGCCGGCTATTACGGTATTCCGCTAAAGCAGGCGTTAGTCTCTGCGGAGAAATACCTGAAACAGCTTGGGCTATGGGACAAGCGCAATACACCGTCGCGCATGCTGTCTGGCGGCATGAAGCGGCGCCTGATGATTGCCCGCGCGCTGGTGCACGAACCGCGCCTGTTGATTCTGGACGAACCCACAGCGGGCGTAGATATTGAGCTGCGCCGCTCGATGTGGACGTTTTTGCAAGAAATGAACCGCAATGGCACCACCATTATTCTGACTACCCATTACCTGGAAGAAGCCGAAGCCCTGTGCCGTAACATCGCCATTATTGATCACGGCCAAATTCTGCGAAATACCAGCAAGCGTGAGTTGTTACAGCAGCTGAGCGTGGAAACCTTTGTGCTGGACCTTGCCGGTGGTCGTCAACAGCTGCCCGAGCTCAACGGTTATGTTTGCCGCTTTGATAATGACGGTGCTTTGGAGGTGGATGTGCAAAAAGGTACAGGTTTGAACCAGGTTTTTTTGCAGCTACATCAGCAGGGCATTGAGGTAGACAGCATGCGCACCAAAGCGAATCGTCTGGAAGAGCTGTTTGTTCGCATGGTTGAAGCCAACGCCGATAATAGTGACAACGATCCAAAGGCGCAGTTATGAACTCGTACGCGTTATGGACCGCATTTTATACCATTCTGAGCCGTGAAATTCGTCGCTTTACCCGCATTTGGCCGCAGACCCTGTTGCCTCCTGCGGTCACCATGACCCTGTATTTTATTATTTTCGGCAATTTGATTGGTTCCCGCATCGGTAAGATGGACGGTTTCGACTACATGCAGTTTATTACGCCTGGCCTGATCATGATGGCGGTGATTACCAGTTCTTACGCCAATGTGGTGTCGTCGTTTTTCTCGATGAAGTTTCAGCACAGTATTGAGGAACTGCTGGTATCGCCGGTGCCAAACTGGATTATTCTGGCCGGCTACGTGTTTGGTGGTATGGCACGAGGCCTGGGCATCGGGGTGATTGTTACGCTGGTATCGCTGGCGTTTACCCACTTGCAAATCCACAACCTGCTGATGGTTGTGGTGACGGTGTTTCTGACCTCGGCGCTGTTCTCCCTGGGCGGTTTTATCAACGCCATGTTGGCGACAAAATTCGATGACATCTCCATTGTGCCCACGTTCATACTGACACCATTGACCTACCTGGGCGGCGTTTTTTACAGCGTTAGTCTGCTACCGGACATATGGCGCGCGGTGTCTATGGTCAACCCGATTCTGTACATGGTAAATGGCTTTCGCTATGGCATTTTGGGTGTTTCAGACGTGAATCCGTTTGTGTCTCTCGGTATGATTTTACTGTTTATTGGAGTGTTGACGGCGGTCGCGCTGAACTTGTTGCACCGTGGTAAAGGCATTCGTAACTGATTCGGGAGAATTTATGGCACTTGATAACGCGCCGCTGGGGAAATTCAGCGCATACCCGGATACTTACGATCCCGGCCAGCTGTTTCCGATTCCGCGGCTGCACAACCGACAGCGCATAGGCTTGGAGGACGGCCGCTGGCCATGGTTTGGCGGAGACGTTTGGCAGGCTTGGGAAGTGTCTTGGCTGCGCCCTGGCGGCGTGCCGGTGGTGGCCTGGGCGGAAATCGAGTTTCCGGCAGAATCGCCGCAGCTGGTTGAGTCAAAATCGCTGAAGCTGTATCTGAATTCACTGAACCAGACCGTGTACGCTAGTGCTGAGCGGGTTTGCGAAGTGATTGTTGCAGACCTGTCGTCAGCGTGTGGCGCCGCGGTTCGGGTGACCCTGCACAGCGTAGATGAAGGCGGCCTGGCCCAGGGGCGGCCGCAGGAATATCAGCTGATTGATGACGAACCTCTGGTTGATGTGGTTTACGACTATGCGCCGGAGTCCCTTGTAACCGGTACAGAAATCGTCAGCGAAAAGTTGTGTTCACACCTGTTGAAAAGTAATTGCCCGGTAACCGGGCAGCCAGACTGGGGTTCGGTATTGATTGACTATACCGGGCCGAAACTGGATCGGGTTGGCCTGCTGCGTTACATCGTGAGTTTTCGCCAGAAGCAGGACTTTCACGAGCATTGCGTAGAGACTCTGTTCACCGACCTGATGCGTCATTGTAAGCCGCAGGCGCTGACGGTAGCCGCCCGCTATACCCGCCGCGGCGGCCTGGACATTAACCCTTGGCGCAGCACCCGTGCTGATGCCAATTCCGGCCCGCGCCTGATACGGCAGTAGCCTTTTTTGAGTCGCGTTTGCGCTGTCTAGTCCCGCTGATGGCGCAAGCGGCTAGAGGCTTCGTCTAGCGCTCGCAGTATGGCGGTTCGGTCGTTTTCGTTCACTTTTGCGGAATCCAGATACAGGGTAAAACCACTGTGTTCGTGTTCCAGAAAGCTGCGGTTGCGGCCCAGGTCGCAACGATAATCGATTACCTGATACACTGCAATGGGCCTGCTGAAGCCCTTAACCGTTACCTCGCCTTTATCGCGGCACATGATGCTGTCTTTAATCAGCGAAAAGGCTTCGTGTGTTACCAGAATTTCACCGGCCTGTGCCAGATGCTCCAGGCGGCTGGCAAGGTTCACTTCCTTGCCAATGATGGTGTAATCCATGCGATTCTCGGCGCCAAAGTTGCCAACGGTGGCATAGCCGGTGCTGATGCCCATACGAATCTGCAGCGGGGTTTTGATGCCTTTACTGCGCCAGTTCTGGCGCAGTATTTTCATGTGTTTGCGCATGTCGATGGCCATAGACACGCAGGCCAACGTATCTGCCCGTTGACCACGGCTGGTGGGGTCGCCGAAAAAGATCATGATGGAGTCGCCCACAAACTTATCAATGGTGCCGCCGTGTTTGAGGGCAATTTGCGACATTTCATTGAGGTAGTGGTTTAACACATCGGTCAAGGCTTCCGGCTCCATTTCTTCCGACAGCTCGGTAAAGCCCTGAATGTCTGAAAAAAACACCGCCAGTTTTTTGCGCTGGGTTTCCAGGCGTACATCCCGCTGGCCGGTAAAGATGGTTTGCCATACCTGCGGTGACATGTACTTCGACAATTTTTGCGACAGTGCGATGGACTGTTCGCGCTGGGTTTGAATCAATAAGGTTGCGTGGCGCAGGGCTTTGGCTTGTTGGTGGGAAAACAGAGCGGTTGCGCAAATGTAAACACCGGCTACGATCACCGCCAGTAGATCTGCAAGGGGGGGTAGGGTGATGACATGGTCAGGGTTGAATAGAAAGAACATGGCCAGCGCCGACGCAGAAAGTATCAGGCTACCCTTTGCCCATTGCTTTAAGCCTCCGACCATAAAGCAGGTGAACATCACCATTAACGCAATGGTGGCAGAGGATATGCTTGCCAGCCCCAGGCTACCGATAAACGCCCCGGAAATGGCGCAATCTATTAGCAACAAATTTTGACCAACAGTGGTTGGGTTCCGCTTGCGGGCATCCAGGGAAAACAGCTGGGCCAGGTGTGGCCAAACCAAGGCAAACCCCGCCATGCCAAAAAGCCATTCTGAGTGAAGCCTACCAACAGCAGCTGCGACCACAATCACGGCGACGGCGGCGTAACCCAGTGTGCGGCCAAGATAAGGGGGCATGATGGGCACTGGTGTTTGTTCAGCGGTGTCGATAGCGTTAGCGGGGGTTGTTCCGGTACCGCGAATGTTGGCAGATGCTGTGCTCATTTCAGAATTGAATCCTTCCTGTCAGCATGTCTTTGAACATAACCCAGTCGCCCATCAAACTATAAAGGGGGTGGCGGAATGTAGCAGGGCGATTTTTCTCATAGCCAAAATGGCCAACCCAGGCGAAGCCATATCCGATCACCGGCAGCGCCAGCAGCCAAAGCAGATTGCCAGACACAGCCACCCAGGCTATGACCGCCAGCACCAGTGAACTGCCAATAAAGTGCAATCGCCTACAGGTTCGGTTACGGTGCTCATTTAAGTAAAAGGGGTAGAATTCAGCAAAGCTATGAAAGATGTTGGGCGCGCTCACAGTAGCCTCCATGTCGCTTTTAATTGTTGGTTTTACACGAGGGCACTCAGCCTAACAGCAATATTCGATTGTCACCATTGAGTGCTATACCAAGGATTTATTTTAACACCTGACAGGATTATATGACGGCTATCAGCGATTTTATTCTTGCCCGAAGCTCTGAGCCCCGGCTGCAGGCCCCGGCGCCGGGGCCAGACGTTCTGGCGCAGGCTTTTGCCTGTGCGGCACGAGCGCCAGATCATGGCCTGTTGCGGCCCTGGCGTTACCTGGTAGTGGAAGGCGAAGGTCTTGAACGCTTGGGCGATTTGTTTGCAGACACCTACGATCCGGAAGCCGATGAGAAAACCCTGGCGAAACTTCGCAAAGCGCCGCTTCGGGCGCCCCTGGTGATTATCGCGATTGCGTCACCGGTCGAACATCCGAAAATTCCGGCCAGCGAGCAAGTTCTGTCCGCCGCAGCGGGCACCACGTTGCTGGAGCTGGCGCTTCAGGATGCGGGCTTCGGTGTTATGTGGCGAACCGGGTCGCCGGCTTATAATCCGGCGGTTACACGGGCGTTGGGTTTGAGCGAACAGGAATCGGTGATTGGCTTTATTTATACGGGCAGCGTTGTTTGTGCCAAGCCTGCGGTGCCGCGTCTTGAGCCGGCGGCGTTTGTGTCGCGCTGGCCGCAGTAGCCAGCGGCTATTTACGCTTGAAGAACACCCTTGATAGCGCACTCTTAATAGACACTCCCCAGAGCACCCTTTACAGAGCACTCTTTGGGGCACCCATTAGAGGTCGTTCAGCAGTTCCAGCGTTTGGGCCAGACGCTGGGGAGCTGAATCCATTTCCAGAATCTCCTGCATGAGCTCAGGCTCAAAGTGCACCACGCCAAACAGCGCCAGGCTGAACTGGCCGTCGGTTTTTGCCTGCCATTCTTCCGATTCCGCCAGTTGCGTCACAGATTTTCGAATCGCCGGGTCGCCGTGGCCCAGACCGACCAGCCGGTGCAGAATTTTATCCCGCAATTCGGCGCATTCGCGGATTTCACTGTCGCTGAGCCGTTGGTCATTAAACTCTGTGCACTCATAGATCTGATACGGCAACTGCTGAAGTTGCTGATCCAGCCGGTAGCGCTGCTGTATGTGCACGTTCAGCAGCAGGCGACCGTCTTCCATGGTTTCCAGAAGCTCGCAGCGGCCTGCGCTGAACACGTTGTAGGGCCGATAGGTGGCCTGATTAGAGCTTAGCGCCTGCTCCAGAGACTCTGCTTGTTTGCCCGGGCTTAACTGTTTCTCGGTGTGGCAGATGGCCAATAGGGTGTCGGTTTCCAGGCAGTGTTGAATCATCGCGCGGTAGCGCGGTTCAAACACGTGTAGCGGGAACACAGTGCCGGGGAAGGTGACGCACCCGGGAATGGGGAAGATGCAGATCTTTGCCACGGGCTTGCTCCACAATAATTGGCTTGAAGATTCAGTAGCCAATCTACGTGAAAGAGCGGCTTTTCGCTCAATAGTGTGACAAGAATAAACGTTTTTCTGACAAGGCAAAACAGCCGGAGCGAACCCCGGCTGTCATTGTTACAGGTGGAAGGGTAAGTAAAGCGCAACAATAGGGAAGAAATAAACGATTAACAGGCAGCCAAACATCAGCAAGATAAATGGCCATACGCCGCGCACAACGTCCATGATTTTGCCCCCGGCAACGGCTTGTATCACGAACAGGTTAAGCCCCACTGGTGGTGTGATCAGGGCGCATTCGATCATGATCACGAAAATGATGCCGAACCATATGGGGTCAATGCCCAACGGGGCCAGCGACGGATAAAGCACTGGCATCATAATCAGCAGCATCGATATAGACTCCAGGAAAAAACCCATCACCAGCAACACCAAACACACCGCCAGTATGAACAGGCCGGCGCTGCCAATGTGCATGCTGACGAACATCGAGATGTCTTGGGGAATCTGATACAGGGTGATGGCTTTGCCGAATACTTTGGCGCCGGCCATGATTATGAAAATGGTTATTGTTGTTTTCATGGTGGCAATACAGGCCACTTTGAAGCTATCCCAGCTGAACGTTTTCAGGGCCAGCACAATAACCAGCGACAAGGTCACGCCGATGGCTGCAGATTCCGTAGGCGTGAATACACCGGCGTAAATACCGCCAATAATAATCACCGCCAACATAATGATGGGCAGTGCGCGCAACGTTGCTGCAAGGCGTTCGCTTTTGGATGCCTTAGGCACCGGAGTGCAAGCTTTGCCAAGTGTTGCGTACACAAAGCTGAATACTATAAAGCTACCCGCCATGATCAAGCCCGGCCCAACGCCCGCCAGGAACAGGTCCACTATGGATTCTTCGGTAATAACGCCGTACACAATCATCGGAATGGACGGCGGAATCAGAATGCCGAGCGTGCCCCCGGCCGCAATCAAGCCCAATACAAAAGGCCGATGGTAGCCGCGGTCGGTCATCTCTTTAATGGCAACACTGCCTATGGTTGCGGCTGTGGCTACAGAGGACCCTGAAATGGCCGAGAAAATTGTGCACGAGGCAATGGTTGCGATGCCCAGACCGCCGGGCCAGTGGCCAACCCAGGTTTGAACCGCATTGAACAGATCTTTACCGACGCCACCTTGCAGCAGGATGTTAGACATCAACAGAAACAGCGGAACAGACAGCAAAATAAAGCTGTCGAACGAAGAATACAAAGCCATGGGGACCATTAGCGGCGACATGTCAGCCAGCAACAGCATGGCAAGGCCAAGCCCGCCCAGTACAAAACCCACAGGTATACCTGAAAGCAAAAGCATTAGCAGGGCAAATATAATCAGCGCAACAGACATCAGACGTGCACCTCTTCAGCGGGCTGCAGATGGCCCGTCAGCACAAGTGCGGCCTCGGTCAGGCACTGAACAAACAGTAAGCCAAAGCCCAGCGGAATAGCGCTTTGGGTGATCCACATCGGCAATCCCAGCATGGAGGCGGATGCAGCATTTATGGTGACGGCGTTAATCACTATTTGCGCTCCGTACCAGGTAACCCAGCCTGAAAACACCGCAATAACGAGCAGCGACCACAGCTCTGCGACGACACGTAAGCGTGGGTCAAAGCGGCTGATAAGCATGTCTATGCGAATCAGAGCCTGATGCTGTAGTAGCCAGCTTGCACCGAGGCAAGATGCCCAGATCTGACACATCAATGACAGATCTCCCGCCCAAATGGTGGGGGACAGAAATAAGTAACGGGCAATCACTTCGTAGGTAATCATGGCTGCAATAACCACAAACAAGGCCGCAGCGAGTCGCCCGCAAAGGGTAACAATGGCGTAGTTCATGCGCACCCAGAGCGAAGGATGACTGGCGCGCCATGCCTGCGGATCTTTTATTGAGGCGTTGACATCTGACATGAATAATTCCGACAACATAATATCGAACAGTAACGGACGCCTGTTTAACAGGCGTCCGTTACTGGAGGGTATGGCTAGACTTAAAGCGCGCGAGCAGCGTCAATTACTTGCTGTCCGAGTGGGCCTGCGTTTTCAATAAAGCCATCAAGCACAGGGAGGGTTGCCTCCTGCCACTTGGCGATATCCGCTGGGCTGAGTTCAATTACATTCATTTCGTTCTTGGCGTTTGCGATGGCATCGGCCTCAAGGGTTTGAATTTTGTCGCGCAGCTGCTTTTCTACCTTCACGGCTGCATTTTGCAGAATAGTCCGTTCGCCATCGGTAAGGTCCTGCCATACTTTTTCGTTGATGATGGTCATGAACTCAATGTTGGCGTGGTTTGTCAGGGTCAGGTGGTCCATTACCTGATAAAGCTTGCGAGGGCCAACGGCCGTCACGCCTGTCATGCCGGCATCCACGGTTCCGCGCTGGTAAGCCAAAAACTGTTCAGACCCTGCCATGACGGTAGGGGCGGCGCCCACAGCTTTGGCGAATTCACCGAGGGTTTTACCGAACACGCGCACCTTCATGCCTTTCATGTCGTCAGGCAGCTGAATAGGTTTGCTTTTGGAGAGCAGCGCTACGCCGCCGTACGCCTGCCACCACAATGGGCGAGCGCCGGTTTTGATGATTTCATCGTCTAGCAGGGTACGCACGGGGCTTCCAGGCGCGGTGGCTTTTACAACTTTGTCGTTGTCTGGAAATAAGAAGGGTACGTAAAAAACGTCAACCGCCGGAATGGTGCCAGCCAGCTGGGTGACGCTTATGACGCCCATTTCGATGGCGCCAGAGCTCACGGCGCCGTGGACTTCTTTGTCTTTATACAGCTGCGCCGACGGGAAGATCTGAATTTTGATCTCGCCGTTGCTGTTTGTTTCCACTTCGTTTTTAAAATCGACCAGGTTCTGGCCCAAGTGGTGCGTCAGCGGCAGTTGCAGCGTCACCTTTAAGGTGGTTTCAGCAAGTGCTGGCATGGCGATAAGGCCAGACACGATTACGCCGGAATAGAGAAGGTGTTTTAATTTCATGATCATTCCTTGTTTTTTTTAGTTCTCTTCGGGGTGGCCTGATCAGCTGCGGCCGTTTTGCATCAATTGTTTTACCGATTGCGGGAGTGGCCGAGTCTGGTTTCGTGGCCCTGCTTTGCGAACCTGCCCGGGCAGGTCGTGATTGACGATCCGGGCCAGGCGTTGTGATTGCAACAGCAAGCCGTTCAGGTCTACGCCTGTATTCAGGCCCATTTCATTCAGCATGTGAACCAAGTCTTCGGTACAAATATTGCCGGTAGCACCTGGTGCAAAGGGGCAGCCGCCCAAGCCACCCAACGAGGCGTCAAACTGGTTAACCCCGGCGGCGAGTGCCGCAAGCACGTTTGCCAGGCCAAGCCCGCGGGTGTTGTGGAAGTGCAGTGTCAGTTCCAGCTCGGGCCAGCGTTCGCGCACGGCCATGCACAATGACTGTACCTGGTTGGGTACTGCCATGCCGGTGGTGTCGGCCAAGGTTAGGCTGTGCAGGCCGCGTTCAAGATAAGCGTCAACAAAGCGCAGCACCCGCTCTTGTGTTTGCTGGCCTTCAAATGGACAACCAAAGCTGGTGGCCAAAGAGCCATTCAGGCGCATAGGCGTTCCGGAGGTCATCTCGGCAATTCGCTGAAATTGCTGCAGCGACTGGTTGCAGGTCATGCGCATATTCGCCAGATTATGGCTTTCGCTGACCGACATTACCAAGTTGATTTCTTCTACACCGAGTTCCAGTGCGCGGGTACAGCCCTTCTCGTTGGGTACCAGCGCCACATAGCGCGTCGACGTATCGCGGGTAATGGCGCGAAACACCTCGGCGGCATCACTCAGGTTAGGTACAGCGCGGGGCGAAACAAAAGAGCTTACCTCGATTTTGTTCAGACCAAGACCCGCAAGGGCGTTGATCAGGTCAACTTTGGTCGCTGTCGGAATAAAATCCGGTTCGCTTTGAAAGCCGTCACGGGTGACGACCTCGTTGATCAGTATTCGTTTTGGCAGTTCGGTAAACATTAGATCACATCCTTAGATCACATCCTTGTCTTTTAATGCCTGAATGTCTGCTACAGAGTAGCCCAGGCCCTCCAGAATCTCGATGTTATGTTCGCCAAGGCCAGGGCCCAACCAGCGGGTGGTGCCGGGAGTGGCGCTCAGTTTAGGCACAATTCCTGGCAACGATATTTCACCGCCACCGGGAAGTGGTTGTTCGGTAATCATTCCGCGAGCGCGGAAGTGAGGGTCTTCAAAAATATCGGCCGCGGTATTGATCCGGCTGGCAGGCACCGCCGCGTCTTCAAGTACGGCCAGGGCGTCAGCAAGATTATGGCTGGACGTCCAGGCTTCAATGGCTTCGTCCAGTTCGTCGCTGCGCTTTGCGCGGCCATCGTTGTGGGCAAGCTCGGGGTCGTCCGCCAGGTCTTGGCGGCCAATCGCATTCATCAGTCGTTTGAATATGCTGTCGCTGTTTGCAGCGATAACAATGTAACGGTCGTCACCGCTGCGGTAGGTGCTGGAAGGTGCAATGCCCGGCATGCTGGCGCCGGTGCGCTCACGCACAAAGCCGAACATTCCATATTCGGGAATCATGCTCTCCATAACGCCGAACACAGCTTCGTAAAGCGCAACGTCCACGTATTGGCCTTTGCCGCCGTTTACCTTGAGGTGGTGCATGGCCATCATCGCGCCAATCACGCCGTACAGCGAAGCCAGGGTATCGCCAATGCTGACGCCTGCCCTTACCGGGGGCCGGTCCGGATAACCTGCAAGATAGCGCAAACCACCAATCGATTCGGCAATGGCTGCAAAACCCGGCCGTGAGGAGTAGGGCCCATCCTGGCCATAGCCGGATACCCGAATCATGATTAGCGAGGGGTTTATAGCCGACAACTGCTCCCAGCCCAGATTCCATTTTTCCAGAGTTCCGGGGCGAAAGTTTTCGATAACAATGTCGCTCTCTTCCACCAGCTTATGAACGATGGCTTGAGCATCGGGGTCTTTCAGGTTCAGCGTCAGGGACTTTTTGTTGCGGCTCTGGGAATACCACCAGAGCGACGTATTTTTGTGCATTTTTCGCCAGCGCCGCAGTGGATCACCGGTGCCTGGTGGCTCAATTTTGATGACGTTAGCGCCAAACTGGGCAAGGAGGCTGGCGGCATAGGGGCCGGCAATTAGCGACCCTAATTCGAGGACGCGTACGCCTTCAAGGGGCAGCGGTTTGGTTTCCTGATCCCCGGCGCCGGAAGATTCCTTGGTCATGTTCATCTCACCTTAAAATGGTATCGCTTTCTTAATGTTTTCCAAAATAATGAGCTGGAACCTGAAAATGCCAAAATGGTTAAATGTGAGGCTGCCATCTCTGTTTGCGATGGCTGGATTCAGGAGCTTGGTTTCAGATGTTCAAGCAGGCGTAGCGTTGCATGTGACAACGGGTGCAGATTGCTTGTGCAAAGCTTCAGTTTGCGGCTTGCCCAGCGGTCGGTGAGGGGTATGGTTTTGATGCGATGGGTGTTTACGTAAGGCCGCGCAATGTCTTGCGGCATAATGCCGATGCCCAGGTCTTGCTCGACCATTCGCATCAGTGCTTCGTAGCTGGTTACCTGAATACGCATGCGGAATGTTTTCTCTGCGGCGGCGGCTGCCTGCAACAGTTTGTTGTTAATGGCGCTGCCGGTGTGCAAGCCAACGTAATCGTACTGCAGGGTATCCACAAAATTCAGACTCTTGGCTTGGCTTAGCGGGTGTTGGTTGGCGGTAATCAGCGCCAGCCGATCGCTTTGGTAGGGGTGAATCGTCAGGTTTTCCGTGTTGCCAAGTAATTCGGTAAAAATACCGATGTCCGCCTGGTTCTGCGCTACGGTTTCAATAATTTCCGAGCTAATCCGTTCTTCCAATTGAATCTGGATAAAGGGGTGCTGGTCCAGAAATGTTTTCAGCTGCACCGGAAGAAACTGGGTGATGGCGGAAATATTGGCGACGATGCGCACTTCGCCCCTTACTCCCTGGGAGTATTCGTGCATGCGGGCATGCACTTCTTCCAGTTGATGCAGCACGCCTCTTGATAGCTGGGCTAGCGCCTTGCCGGCCTGGGTTCCTTCAACGCCACGGTTGGTGCGTACCAGCAACTGGGAATTCAAACAAATTTCGAGCTCACTGATGCGCTTGCTGATGGCGGAGGCGGCGATAAACTCCTGCTCGGCAACCGCTGCGATGGTGCCTGTTTCCAAAACCCGCACAAACAACCGTAATGATGTGGGATCCAAATGCATACAAACGCTCCAGATACATATAATGCATTGGAGTCTATGGGTTTGTGCCTAAAAGGAAAGTGTGACGCGACATATTTCCTTGTTAACCCTCAGCTCTGACATTGCCAGTTGGCAGGCAGGGCATTGCCGCTTTTCCGATTCTGTTTCTTGCACGTGTTTTTACAGGTGTCTTTATCTCAGCTGTTTTCCGCCTTTTACCTTTTTCAGGTTTGTAAATCGGGCTATTTCAATTAAAAACAGTCGATTTTAAGTGTGAGCCCTAATTCTGGCATCGAGCTTGCTTTATGTTCTGCATACACCTGAAACCGGCAATCTTTCGTTAACCGCCGGCACAGAATTGCGGAGGCAGCATGGCAATCTCATTCGATAGTGCACTGGGTATTCACCAATACGCCCTTCAGGCACGGGTTCAACGCGCAGAAGTTTTGGCCAATAATCTCGCCAACGCCGACACTCCGGGCTTCAAGGCCCGTGATATCGACTTCCAGGCGATAATGAAGCGAGCGCAGAGTAACGCCGGCGGCTTCGGCATGAACACCACTAACAGCCGCCATATAACCGAAGGTGGCGGTGCGCCCGGCTCTGTCAGCGACAACGATTTGCTGTATCGCACACCGCACCAGCCGTCGGTAGACGGCAATACGGTAGACGCCCAGCAAGAACAGAGCCGCTTTATGCGCAACGCTATGGACTACCAGGCCAGCTTTCAGTTTCTTAACAGCAAATTCAGTGGAATTAGCAAAGCGCTGACAGGTCAGTAAGCCGCAGTCAACACGGTGAACACAGGAGGTTTTTATGTCACTGGGTAACATTTTCGACATCGCCGGTTCCGGTATGACTGCGCAATCGCTGCGGCTAAACACCACAGCTTCTAACATTGCCAACGCCGAAACCGCCAGTTCCAGCACTGGCGAGACCTACCGCGCCCGTAAGCCGGTGTTTGCGGCGGTTCAGCAGTCGCTTTTAAACGGCAACCAACCGGCGTTCGGTTCCGGGGCAGAAGGCGGTGCCGGTGTGCGGGTGGAAGGTATCGTCGAAAGCGATGCCGAGCTGCAGATGCGCTACGAGCCCAACCACCCGGCTGCCAGCGAAGACGGCTATGTGTACTACCCCAATGTGAATGTGGCAGAAGAGATGGCCGATATGATGTCGTCTTCACGCAGCTTCCAGATGAACGTAGACATCATGAACACTGCCAAGTCGATGATGCAGCGCATTTTAACTCTGGGCCAGAACTAACAGGCGGTAATCAATCATGAGTGCAGTAAACGCAAGCCAGGCAACGGATGTACTAAGCCAATACCAGCTGAAACAGCAGTCGGCAAGCGGCAAAGGTGAGCTTGGAAAAAATGAATTCATGGAACTGATGTTGGCCCAGCTGAAGAATCAGAACCCGCTGGAACCGCAAGACAACGGCGAGTTTATTTCCCAGCTGGCACAATTCAGTTCGCTGGAAGAAATGCAGAAGTTGTCTGGCAACGTGGACAACGTGGTCGGCGAATTCCGTTCTACCCAGGCTCTGCAAGCTTCCGCCATGGTTGGTAAAACCGTATTGGTGTCGTCGGATTTGGCGATGCTGGGTGCCAGCGGCGAGGTTAACGGAACCGTCGATGTGCCTGCCTCAACCGGCGGCGTGCAAGTGTCGATATTGAACGGTTCGGGTGAGTTGGTGCGGCAGATGGAATTGGGTGGCAAGCCCTCCGGTTCTGCCAAATTCACGTGGGACGGTAAAGACGGCAACGGCAGTGCTTTGCCGCAAGGCTCTTATTACGTAGTGGCTTCCGGTGCCTATCCTGGTGGTTCGCAGCAGTTGGGCACAATGATGAGCGCAAACGTCGACAGCGTGTCTTTGGGCAAAGGCGGCTCTATTTCTCTGAACCTTGCGGGCATGGGGTCTATTGATCTGTCGCAAGTTCGGCAAATCAATTAATACCGGCGTCAGCAGGGGTAAATCATGGCATTTAACACAGGATTAAGCGGCCTGAGGGCCGCGGCGGTAGACCTGGACGTAACCGGCAATAACATCGCAAACGCTAGCACCGTCGGCTTTAAAAGCAGCCGCGTGCAGTTTGGGGATTTGTACGCCAACGGCTTTTTAAGTTCGGGCAACGCGCCAGTTGGCGACGGGGTTCGGGTGCAGGGCGTTAAACAATCGTTCGGCCAGGGTAACGTCAGTTTCACCGATAACGGATTGGACCTTGCTATCGACGGTGACGGGTTCTTTGAGCTGAATAATGGCGGCGAAAAGCGATACTCCCGTGCCGGTCAGTTTGGTACCGACAAAGACGGCTTTGTGGTGAACAACCAGAATATGCGGTTACAAGGCTATATTGCAGACGCCGCCGGCAACTTGTCAGGCAGAACGGGTGATCTGCAAATTGGCAGCGATAATCTGGCGCCACAGCGCACCACCGATCTGCGGACAGACCTTAATCTGGATGCGCGGGAGCAGGTGCTCACTGCAACTCCGTTCGATCCGTTAAATCCGGGTACCTACAACCACGTTACCGCAACCACGATTTTCGACAGTTTGGGTAACCCTCATGAACTCACCCAATTCTATGCCAAAAAAGACCCATCGAGTCCGTCACCTGGGGTAGACCAGAGCAATTGGTCATTATTCTTGCAAATAGATGGTGAAGATGTAGGCGACACGACTACAACTGGAGCTACGTCCAACCCTGCTGCTAGCTTAGTGTTCGATCAAAGCGGGAGCCTGACATCACCCGCCAATGGCGTAATTCCAATCAATAATTGGGTGCCGAAAGATGGAAGCGGAGCCAGCAATGGCGCCGCAACAATGGCTAACGCGAAGTTTGATTTGGATTTGGGTAACACCACTCAATATGGCGCCAACTTCGGTGTCAATGATCAGCGCCAGAATGGCTACACCACCGGCCGGCTGTCGGGGCTGGATGTGTCGCAGCAAGGCGTCATTTTTGCCCGCTACACCAACGGCCAGTCAAAATCGTTAGGGCAGGTGGCTTTGGCCAGCTTTAATAATACCGACGGCCTGTCACCGTCGGGTGACACCAGCTGGGTGGAGACCTTCGAATCTGGCCAGCCGATTATTGGCAGGCCAGACACCGGAACCCTGGGGGCGATTCAGGCCAGCTCAGTTGAGGAATCCAACGTAGACCTGTCTGCGGAATTGGTGAATCTGATTATTGCCCAGCGTAACTACCAGGCGAATGCCAAAACCATTGAAACCTCGGATGCGGTCACCCAGACCATCATCAACCTGAGGTAAGTAATCGAGCGCCCGCCAGGGTGCTTTTAGCAAAACCGGGCCAGATAAGGCCCGGTTTTGCTTACTCCCGAACTTTTCTTATTTCGTCGCCAATAAAACTGGCACGACTCCTGCTTTAAGACTGGTAACAGTCAAATATCCGGCAGGAACCTTCCCCATGGACAAAGCCCTTTATATCGGAATGTCCGGTGCCAAGCAGAACATGCTGGCCCAGCGCGCCCATGCTAACAACCTGGCGAACGTGACCACCACTGGTTTCAAGAGAGACTTCGCCCAGGCACGCAGTATGCCGGTGTTTGGCGAGTATCATCCTACTCGCGCCTACGCCATGACCGAAAACCCCGGCACAGACTTGTCTTCAGGTGCTCTGATGGAAACCGGGCGGAAACTGGATGTGGCGATTGAAGGCGACAGCTGGCTGGCGGTGCAAAACAACCTGGGTGAAGAAGTGTTTACCCGCAGTGGCTCCCTGCAGATAGATGTCAATGGTCTGCTGCGATTGGCTAACGGTGAAATGGTTCTGGGCAACGGTGGCCCGGTGGCTTTGCCGCCTTTTGATAACGTTGAGATTGGTGCCGACGGCACCGTGTCTATTGTTCCGGTGGGTGGCCCTCCCGATCAGTTGGTGGAGGTGGACAGGCTCAAGCTGGTAACGCCGCCGACAAAGGCACTGGAAAAAGGCCCGGATGGCTTTATACGTCGCAAGCCCGATCAAGCGCTTGGTGGTGGTGAACCGGCTGATGCCAACGCCCGGGTTTCCAGTGGCTTTCTGGAAAGCTCTAACGTAAACGCGGTGGCCGAAATGATTTCCAATTTGCAGCTGTCGCGGCAATACGAAATGCAGGTGAAGGTAATGAGCACCGCGAAAGAAAATTCTGAAGCAGCGGCACGGCTATTGCAGAACCTCTGATAACACTTGCATCAAAACGTGTATCAACACTTGAAACAACACGCCGGCGGGCGTGAAAGCGGCAAGATTTCGCCGCCATCCACAACAGCCTGACGGTAGGGAGCGATTAAAATGCATCCAGCATTATGGGTTAGCAAAACCGGGTTAAGCGCGCAGGACACTAACATGTCCACCATCTCTAACAACCTGGCGAACGTGAACACTACCGGTTTCAAGCGCGACCGCGCGGTGTTTCAGGATCTTCTGTATCAGGTGAAACGCCAACCCGGTGGCCTGAACACACAGAACACCGAATTACCCTCCGGGTTGCAGTTGGGTACCGGTGTGAGGGTTGTGGGTACCGCCAAACAGTTTACCCAGGGCAACTTGCAGATAACCGAGCAGCCACTGGATATGGCGGTTAACGGTCGCGGCTTCTTGCAAGTGCAATTGCCAGACGGCCAAACCGCCTATACCCGCGACGGTCAGTTTCAGTTGAATTCCGATGGTGATGTTGTAAACCCCGCGGGCAACGCCTTGCAGCCCAACATCAACATTCCGGCAAATGCCACTAATGTGACCATCGGTCGCGATGGCACTGTAACCGCTGTCACCGACGATCAGGCCGCTCCCATCAACCTTGGCCAGATAACCCTGGTGGACTTTATTAACCCGCAGGGTCTGCAGGCGATTGGCAATAACCTGTTCAAGCAGACCAATGCCAGTGGCGACCCGACCGAAGGTGAACCGGGCTTGGCCGGCCTGGGCACGCTGGAGCAGGGCTCTATTGAATCGTCCAACGTGGAAGTGGTGGAAGAGCTGGTGAATATGATTACCACCCAGCGCGCCTACGAAATGAACTCGAAAGTAGTATCGACTGTTGACCAGATGCTGCAGTTCATCACCAACAATATTGGTTAACGCCGGTTGTTGCCGGCCAGAGGTTTCGCTATGACAGCTAACACCGTTTTTTTACAGTTCCGTCGCAGCGCCAGCGTTGCGTTGGTTCTGGTGCTGGCGGTGCTTCAGGGTTGCACTGCCATGAGCCGGCCCCGTGCCATGCCGGATGACCCGGAATACGCTCCGGTGCGGGCCCAGGCGATGATGCAGCGCGATCTCGAAACCGGTTCTATTTACCAGATTAGCCGCAATTACAATTTTTACGGCGACACAGTGGCGCTCAACGTGGGCGATGTGCTCACGGTGACCTTGAAGGAGTCTACCCGCGCCAGCAAAAACGCGGAAACCAGTATCTCGAAAGACAGTGACATCAGCCTGGCCGAGCCCAACATATTGGGTAGAAACCAACTAGGGCTAGCAACGGCTATCAAACAACAGCGAGATTTTCAGGGTGCCGCCGACGCCGATCAAAGCAACAGCCTGGCCGGCAGCATTACCGTGACCGTGACCGAAGTGCTGCCTAACGGCGTGTTACGTATTCGTGGCGAAAAGTGGCTGTCGCTGACCAATGGCGAAGAATACATTCGCCTGACAGGATTGGTGCGGCCCCAGGATATCAAGCCGGACAACACTTTGGCGTCTAACCGCATTGCCGATGCCCGCATTGCTTACGGTGGCACTGGTGATTTTGACCAAGCCAACCAGATGGGCTGGATGGGGCGTTTCTTTAACAGCGAATGGTGGCCTCTGTGAACTTATTTAAAGCGAGCTCTTTTAAGGTGAATCTGCGCAAGTGTGTGGCTACAGCGTTAATGGCTCTGCTGGTGGCGTCGCCGGTGATGGCAGACAGGCTGAAAGATCTGGCCCGCATTAAAGGTGTGCGCAACAACCAGTTGGTGGGTTATGGCCTGGTGGTTGGCCTCGACGGCAGCGGCGACAAAGCGCCATTCACTAATCAGACCTTCCGCAACATGATGAACCAGTTTGGCGTTACTTTGCCGGAAGGTGTTGATCCAAAGCTGCGGAACGTCGCTGCGGTTACGGTAAACGCAACCATTCCGCCGTTTGCCAAGCCCGGTCAGGAAATCGACATTACCGTGTCGTCCATCGGCAACGCTAAAAGCCTGCGCGGCGGTACCCTGCTTATGACCACACTAAAAGGCGCTGACGGCAACGTTTACGCACTGGCTCAGGGTAGCCTTATTGTTGGTGGTTTTGGCGCCGAAGGGCTGGACGGCTCCCGCATTACCGTTAATATTCCCAGCGCCGGCCGAATCCCCAACGGAGCTACCGTCGAGCGCGAAGTGGCTTCGCCATTTAACAATGGCGATACCGTTACATTTAATCTGTTGCGCTCAGACTTCACCACAGCCCGCCGGGTTGTTGAAGCCATCAACGGCAACCTGGGCCCGGATATGGCTTACGCCCATGACGCCACTTCTGTGTCTGTGCGCGCCCCGCGGGACGCCTCCCAGCGAGTCAGCTTTCTGTCGATTCTGGAAAATATTGAAGTAAATCCGGCTGAAGCCGCCGCCAAGGTAGTCATCAACAGTCGCACCGGCACCATTGTGGTGGGCCAGAATGTGAAGGTCAGTGCGGCTGCGGTCACCCACGGCAACCTGACGGTGATTATTCAGGAAAACCCCAATGCGGTGCAGCCTAATCCGTTAGCGGCTGGCAACACCGAAGTGGTGCAAGACACTCAGATTGCGGTGACCGAAGACCCGGCTCGCATGTTCAAGTTTGGCCCTGCGGTCACCTTGAACGAGATAGTTCAGGCGGTAAACCAGGTGGGTGCGGCTCCGGGTGACGTAATGGCGGTACTGGAAGCGTTAAAACAGGCCGGTGCACTGCGCGCCGAGCTGATTGTTATTTAGGACAGCAGGGGCAGAGCGATGCAGGACTACCGGATTCAACAGGCCAATGTCTACACCGACTTCGAAGGCCTGAACGCGCTTAAAACTCAGGCCCGTACCGACAAGGAGTCGGCGCTGCGGGAAGTGGCGCGGCAATTTGAAAGCCTGTTTCTGGCGGAAATGCTCAAGTCTATGCGCAAAGCCGGCGATGTGATGGCGGAAGGCAACTACCTGAACACCAACGAAAGCAAGGCGTATCGGGATATGTTCGACAACCAGATAAGCCTGTCGATGTCTGGCAACCAGGGCACCGGCCTGGCGGACGCTTTGGTTCGCCAGCTCAGCCCGCAGGTACCCGGTCTGAGATCTGACGGTAGCCCGTTGGCCGGCCAAAAAACGACGTTGGCCGATTACGATCGCAGCGTGCCGCCTTTGTCACCACGGTTGCCAGCGGAAGTTAAAAGTGTGCAACAGCTAGCGGAAGCCTTGCCGGTTATGGCTGACAGCTCCCAGGACGACGCGCCACTACCCGCGCGCTTTGAATCTCCGGAACAGTTCGTGCAAACCCTGCTGCCCATGGCGCAACGCATCGCCAAAGACAGCGGCATTAACCCACGGTTTATGGTGGCCCAGGCCGCGCTTGAAACCGGTTGGGGCAAACACATGATTGAAGGTAAGGGCGACAGCTCCAGCCCCGTCCCGAGCTACAATCTGTTTGGTATAAAGGCCGACCAGCGCTGGCAGGGTGATTCGGTTGCCGTTACCACCACCGAATTCCGCGAAGGCGTACCGATGAAAGAGCAGGCGGAATTCCGCGCCTATGCTGACTACGAGGCCAGTTTGCGGGACTACGTTGATTTTCTGGAATCTAACCCGCGCTATCGGGACGTGTTGGCCGTGGCAGACAGGCCAGCCCAGTTTGCTGAAAAACTGCAACAGGCCGGTTACGCCACCGATCCGAATTACGCTGAGAAAATTCGCAGCATCATGAACCGGGATTCTCTGATGACGGTTTCCATGGGCCAAGCTGAGGCCAGGGAGTAAACGCAATGGCAGGATTACTGGGCATTGGTTTAAGCGGCATACTTGGGCACCAGGCTGCGCTGAACACCACCGCTAATAACATCACCAACGCCAACACACCGGGTTATAGCCGCCAAGAGGTGCAGTTTGGCGCTCAGACACCCCAGCGCACCGGCGCCGGCAGTATTGGTACTGGCGTTAATGTGGAAAACATTCGCCGCCTGGCAAACGAATATCTGACGCAGCAAATTCGTGAGGATTCCAGTCTGGAGGGCGAGCAAAGAGCGTTAAACACCGAGCTGAGTCGGCTGGACAACTTGCTGGGCGGCGAGTCTACAGGCCTCAGTAAGGCCTTGAACAACTTTTTTGCCAGTCTGCAGAACGCCGCCGAAGACCCCACGTCATTGCCTCAGCGCCAGCTGGTGTTGAGCGAAGGCCAGCAGGTGGTAAACCGCTTTTCCGCGCTTAATGAAAAGTTCATTCAGCAGCGTGAATCGGTCAAAACCCAGATGCAACAGGGCGCTAGAGACGCCAACGCGCTGATTGCCAGCATTGCCGATCTGAACTCGGCGATATCCCAGTCGCCCGGCATCGCCCAGGGCCGTATGCCAAACGATCTGCTGGACCAGCGCGATGAAAAACTGCGCCAGCTGTCTGAACTGGTCAGCATTAAGGTCAGCCGAACCGAAGGCGCTCAGGTGAATGTCACCCTGAACAACGGCCAAGGTCTGGTGATCGGTAATATCGCGGCAAAACTGGGTACCGCGCCAAGCTCCACCGACTCATCGATGTTGAAGTTCACGCTTGCCACCAGTGGCCGAGTTGTGAACATCGACAATGAAATTAACGGTGGAACCTTGGGTGGACTGCGCCACTTTCAGCAACAGGCATTAGCGCCGGCGTTTGACGAGCTTGGCCGTATTGCCATCGCACTGGCTGACACCATGAACAGCCAGCATCAGATTGGTATGGACCTGAAAGGCGATTTTGGGGGGCTGTTTTTTAAAGACTTCAACAGTGCGGCGTTGCAGGCTAGCCGGGTGATTCCCAATGCCGATAACCTTGGCGACGCCCAGTTTTCGGTGAGGATCAGCGACAGTTCAAAACTGGCGGCTGACACTTATAGCCTGAAAATTGGTGCAACTAACTATCAGCTGATTAATGACCGGACCGGCGCGATCGAAAGAGATCAAGCTTTGCCTGCTGCCGGCGACGAAATAGATATGCCCGGATTCAGTATCAGTTTCGACGCCGGCACATTCAATGCGGGTGACCGCTTTCAGATTCAGCCTACACGCAGCGGCGCGGCTGATATTGCCATGGTAGTTAGGCGTGAAGAAGACTTGGCCTTTGCCAGCCCGATACGCGGGGCAAGCGGAGACAATAACAAGGGCACGGGCACCATTAGCCAGGGCACCATGCTGGCGGTGATTGACCCGGCCACCGATTTGCCGATGAGAGTTGAATTTTTCAACGACGTTAGTGGTGGGCTGGCATATACCGTTTTTGATGCAGCTAACAACCGCGTGATCACGGAAGAACCATATATAGAGGGCCAGGGACTGTTTAGCGAAGACCCATTAAATGCCCTCTACGAAGGCTTCCAATTTGACGTGACCGGGCAGCCCAAAACAGGTGACGTCTTTACAATCGAATTCAACACAAACGGTGTATCCGACAACCGCAACGTCGAGTTTCTGGCATCGTTTGGCACAAAAAACACACTGAACAACGGCAGCCAGAGCTTCGCCGAGGGCTACGCCGGGCTGGTGGAAAACGTCGGCGTGCAAACGCGCCAGAGCCAGCTGGATTTGGAGGCGGGGAAGACCCTGCTGGAGCAGTCGTTCAATCAGCGCGAGTCTGTTTCGGGGGTGAATCTGGATCAGGAAGCCGGCAAATTGATTCAGTACCAGGCTGCCTACAACGCGTCGGCCAAGGTAATTACTGTTGCACAGGATCTGTTCAACACATTGCTGCAAACCTTCCGCTAAAACGGGCAAGGTTCAAAAAGGTAATGCGAGATGATTAGAATATCTTCACAGCAAATTTTTTCCGGCGGCATCAACCGGCTGCAGGATCTGAGCGCGCAGCTGAACAAAACCGATGAGCAGATTGCCACCGGCAAGCGCGTTAACCGACCGTCAGACGACCCGGTCGCCGCGGCGCGTATTCTGAAGCTGAACCAGGAAGTGAAGCGCATCGAAACCTACGAGCGCAACGCGCAACTGGCTAACAACCGGCTGGGCCAGGAAGAAAGTGCCGTCTCAAGCTCCCTGGATATTCTGCAGCGCGTGCGTGAGTTGACGGTACAGGCAGGTAACGGCTCGCTGTCGGCCAACGATCGTCTGTCTATCAGTTCGGAAATGAAAGAGCGCCTGCAGCAGCTTGCGCAAACGGCTAATACCCAAGACGCTTCTGGCGAATATATTTTTAGCGGTTTTCAAGGCGGCACACCGGCCTTCGCTAACGAAGGTGGCGGTTGGACGTATCAGGGCGACGAAGGGCAACGGATGCTGGAAATTGATGACGGCGTTACCGTGGCCATCAGCGATAATGGTAAAGGCATTTTTGACCGTATTCCTGCGACGGCGAGTGGGGGGCTAACCGGCCCTCTCCCTCTTCCAGTGCCGCCTCCCGATGGGCGCATTAACAGTATCAGTGTGATTAATCGTTCGGATTTACAGGCTGGCGGTTTCTCTACGCTCGAGGTGCGGGCGTCGGCTTCGATTTTAGGCGGCGAGTTGGATGAGCTAGACGTGCTGAATACAGATGGCACGATTAATAAAACAGTGCCTTTCGTCGTTGGCGAGCCGGTCACCGTCAACGGTGTCCAGTTCACACTGACGGATCCGGTTGACGGCGATATATTCACTATCGAAACGAGCGAAAAGCAGTCAGTGTTTAAAACCATAGAAAATCTGATCAGCGGCCTGGACAATCTGAGCAAAAGTGATGGCGCAGGGTTAGACGCCTACAACGATCTGATTGCCGGCTCTCTGGCCAACCTCGATAATGCTCAGGAAAGTTTTATTTTAAAGCAGACCGAACTGGGTGGGCGGATGAATTCGGTGGAATCCACCCAGGCGTTTCTGGAGGATTCCGCACTCTACAGCAAAGAGATTCGATCTCAGCTGCAAGACATTGATTACGCGGAAGCTATCAGCACCTTGAGCTTTCAAAGCTTTGTGTTGCAGGCGGCACAACAGTCGTTTGCGCGGGTTTCCCAGCTGTCATTGTTCGATCGGTTGTAAATTATTGCCAATTCAGGGCAATTGCTCTGATTTTATTGTTGATTTAAGGCTCAGCGTCAGTATAATTGCCCCTCTTCTGATGGCGGCGTGGTGGAATTGGTAGACACGACGGATTCAAAATCCGTTGCTAGTAATAGTGTGGCGGTTCGAGTCCGCCCGCCGCTACCATATATTTATAAGCCGCACCCTGCGGTTTCGTGCATAGTCATTTTTCATGAATGTCTCCGACTTTCGTTTTGACTTACCGGATGAGCTGATTGCCCGCTATCCGTTGAGTGAACGCTCTGGTTCCCGTCTATTTTGCCTTGATGGTCTTTCTGGCGATATCAATCATCGCCGTTTCACAGACCTACCCGATCTTCTGCAGTCTGGTGATTTGCTGGTGTTCAACAACACCAAGGTAATTCCTGCGCGCCTGTTCGGAAAAAAAGAAACCGGCGGCGCGGTAGAAATCTTGGTGGAGCGCATTACCGGCGATAAGCAGATGCTGGCCCACGTGCGCGCGTCAAAATCCCCCAAGCCCGGGCAACAAGTATTGTTGGAAGACGGAACTGCGTTGAACGTTATCGCCCGCGCCGACGCATTGTTCGAATTGCAGGTTGACGGCAGCGAATCACTGCTGGATATTCTGGATCGTCTGGGTCATATGCCCCTGCCACCTTATATTGATCGCGCGGATGAGGCGTCTGACCGGGAGCGTTACCAAACCGTTTATGCCCGCGAGGCAGGTGCGGTTGCCGCGCCAACCGCTGGCCTTCATTTTGATGAAGCGCTGTTGCAAAAACTCGCAGCGATGGGCGTAGACTCCACGTTTGTGACCCTGCATGTTGGCGCCGGCACCTTTCAGCCGGTGCGGGTAGACAAACTGGAAGATCACGTAATGCATCATGAACTGGTGCATGTGCGCCAGGACACGGTAGATGCGGTGGCCCGTACCCGCGCCCGTGGCGGCCGCGTGATTGCCGTGGGAACCACCTCGGTGCGCTCGCTGGAATCAGCCAGTCGCCACGGCGTCCTGCGCCCGTTTACGGGCGACACTGACATATTTATTTACCCCGGCTACAGCTTTCAGACCGTAGATGCACTGATTACCAATTTCCATTTACCCGAATCTACGCTGATCATGCTGGTCAGTGCCTTTGCCGGTTACGAATACGTGATGGGCGCCTATAAAGAAGCCGTGCGCGAAGGTTATCGTTTTTTCAGCTATGGCGACGCCATGTTCATTACCGGACAAGTGCCCAGTCGTGGCATGCTGCAGCACTCTGCAACGGAGCCGCAGGGCGGCCCCGAAACACAAGAATTTCACGGAGAAACCCGGTGACTGACGTCTGTTTCATGAGCTTTGAAAAACTGGGTGAAGACGGCCGTGCGCGCCGTGGTCGCCTGAGCTTTCCCCGCGGTGTGGTGGAAACGCCGGCGTTTATGCCCGTTGGCACTTACGGTACAGTGAAAGGCATGCTGCCCCGTGACATCAAGGACATTGGCGCCCACATCATTTTGGGTAATACCTTTCACCTGATGCTGCGCCCTGGCACCGAAGTGATCAAAGCCCATGGCGACCTGCATGATTTTACCCAGTGGCAGGGGCCGATTCTGACTGACTCTGGCGGCTTTCAGGTGTTTAGCTTGGGCGAAACGAGCAAAATTACCGAGCAGGGCGTGATTTTCCGCTCGCCGGTGGATGGCTCGCCGGTGGAGCTGAACCCGGAAATTGCGATGCAGGTGCAGCGCGACCTGGGTTCTGACATCGTGATGATTTTTGACGAATGCACGCCTTACCCGGCTACCGAGAAAGAAGCTAAAGACTCCATGGAGTTGTCGTTGCGCTGGGCGGCCCGCAGCAAGAATGCTCACGAGGGTAATCCTGCGGCGCTATTCGGCATTGTGCAGGGCGGAATGTACGAAGGCCTGCGCCAGCAGTCGCTGGACGGCCTGACCGACATCGGTTTTGACGGTTACGCCATTGGCGGGCTGTCGGTGGGCGAGCCCAAAGAGGACATGATTCGCATTCTAGACGACTTGCCGCCAAAAATGCCGGCGGACAAACCCCGTTACCTGATGGGCGTAGGCCGCCCTGAGGATATAGTAGAAGCAGTGCGTCGCGGTGTGGATATGTTTGATTGCGTAATGCCTACCCGCAACGCCCGTAACGGGTATCTGTTTACCGCTACCGGCACTGTTAAGATTCGCAACGCCAAAAACCGCCACGACACTGCGCCGCTGGATGACAGTTGTGACTGCTACACCTGCCAGAACTTTTCCAGAAGTTATCTGCATCATCTGGATAAGTGTGGAGAAATGCTCGCTTCGCAGCTGAACACCATTCACAATTTACGTTATTATCAGAACCTGATGAGTGGATTGCGTGGGGCCATTGAAGCAGGTACATTGTGCAACTTTGTAACCGAATTCTACGCCTTGCGCGGCGCAACTGCGCCCGAGCTTAGCGGCGCCTGAACCTGTTATTCACACTTTATTATTCAATTAACGGAGAAAATGCATGAAATCGATCAAATTACTCGTTGCCGCTATGCTGGCACTGGTTCCCACGTTGGCAATGGCGCAAGACGCGACCGGCGGTAGCATGGGCGTTATAGGGCAGGTTATCTTTTTTGCCGGCTTTATTTTGATTTTTTACTTCCTTATCTGGCGTCCGCAGTCCAAGCGCGCCAAAGAGCACAAGTCATTGATGTCTGGCCTGAACAAAGGCGACGAAGTGGTTACCTCTGGCGGAATGGTTGGCAAGATCACCAAAGTGTCTGATGACTTTATTGTTCTGGAAGTGGCCGACAACGTTTCAGTTCGTATTCAAAAAGTAGCGATTTCCGGTGCTTTGCCAAAAGGCTCGTTGAAAGATATCTGAGCCGCGCCAACGGACGTTCAGCCGGGCTTTTTAGCCCGGCTGGTTCTATCTGGCTGAAACACCACGGTCGGCGCCAGCCCGGCTTATAGGAACCCCATGCTTAACAAGTATCCGCTCTGGAAAAACCTCATTATTCTGGTTGCCCTGGCAATCGGTTTTATATATGCACTCCCCAATCTGTTCCCGGATGATTTTGCCGTTCAGGTTACCGGTGCCCGCAGCAGTACCGAGGTCGACGCACGCGTTCTGGAACGTGCGGTGCAGGCTCTCGAGGCCCAAGGTATCGAGGTAAAAAGCAGCAGTTTGCAGGATCGTGACGCGCTTATTCGGGTAACCAGCGGCGAAGATCAGCTTCAGGCCCGCCCTGCAGTGCAAGCGGTACTGGGTAAAGACTATCTGGTTGCGCTGAATATGGCTGCTTCTACCCCTGGCTGGCTACGCAGCTTGGGCGCAGGCCCAATGAAGCTAGGCCTGGATTTGCGCGGCGGCGTTCACTTCCTGCTGGAAGTGGATATGGAAACCGCTGTGAACCAGCGCCTGGAGGCGTTGGCCGGACAAATCAAACGTGAACTGCGCGAGGAACGCATTCGCTACCGCGGTGGTGAGCTAGAGAGAGATCTGGAAGGCAAACGGGAAATTATTCTCAGCTTTCGTGATGACGAATCCCGCGCCGAAGCCTTCACCCTGATTCGCCGCCAGTACCTGCAGTTTTTGATGGACGAGCGCACCCGTGGCGATGAGCGCTTGATTGCGCTAACCCTGTCGGAAGCCGAAGTGCGCTCCATTCAGGAATACGCCCTTGAGCAGAACCTGACCACCATCCGTAACCGGGTGAACGAATTGGGTGTGGCCGAGCCGCTGGTGCAGCGCCAGGGCTCCAGTCGCATCATTGTTGAATTGCCGGGTGTTCAGGATACCGCGCAAGCCAAACGCGTATTGGGCGCCACCGCGAATCTGGAATTTCGAATGGAAGCTCGGCCAGACACGCCTGCCGGCGGTGTCGAAACCTTTGGTTTTCGCGATACGCCCCAGCGTACCGCTCGCTTAGAGCGTGAGCTCATTGCCACAGGCAATAACGTGGCCAATGCCCAGCAGCAGTTTGATGAGAACGGCCAGCCACAAGTCAGCATTACAATGGATTCTGTGGGCGGCGATTTGATGAACCGTGCCACTCGCAACGCCGTTGGCCGGCGTATGGCGGTGCTTTTTATTGAGTTTCGCACCGAAACCGAAGACCGTATGGTTGACGGCGAAGTGGTCACCGAAGAAAAGCGGGTAGTGGACAAAGGCATCATCAGCCTGGCAACGGTGCAGTCTGCATTGGGTGCGAGCTTCCGTATTACCGGTCTGAACTCGATTCCGGAAGCGTCAGAGCTATCACTGCTGCTGCGCGCCGGTGCACTGGCCGCGCCCATGTATTTTGTGCAGGAACGAACCATTGGCCCCAGCCTGGGTCAGAAAAATATCGACGCCGGTATGATGTCGGTATTGCTGGGCTTTGTGCTGGTGCTGATTTACATGGCGCTTTACTACCGCGGTTTCGGGCTTATTGCTAACGCATCCTTAACACTGAACCTGATGTTGCTGATTGCCTGTATGTCGATTTTGTCGGCCACGCTGACGTTGCCAGGCATTGCCGGTATCGTGCTGACGGTGGGTATGGCTGTAGACGCCAATGTGTTGATATTCGAGCGCATACGGGAAGAGCTGAAAGCCGGCGCTGCGCCGCAACTGGCCATAAATGCCGGTTACTCACGGGCTTTTGTGTCCATTTTTGACGCCAACATCACAACGTTGCTGGTGGCGCTTATTTTGTTCGCCATGGGCTCCGGCCCGGTGAAAGGTTTTGCGATTACCTTAAGCCTGGGCATTATGACATCGATGTTCTCTGGCTTGTTGGTCAGTCGCAGTATCGTCAATGTGGTTTATGGTGGCCGCAAGGTCGAAAAACTTTCGATCGGAGGGAAGCAGGCTAATGCTTGACGCTCAGAAAAAACCGTTTGATTTTATGGGCTTTCGGAAGATTGCTTCAATACTCTCGATTGCTCTGGTAGTGCTTTCCATTGGTTTGCTGGGGGTGCGCGGGCTGAATTTCGGTATGGATTTCACCGGCGGCACGTCGGTTGAATTTGAATACCAGCAGGCGCCAGCTCTGCCCAAGATACGTACAGCGTTGAGTGACGCCGGCTATGAGCAGTTTGTGGTGCAGAATTTCGGTTCTGACAAAACGGTTCTGGTGCGGCTGTCAGAGTCGGGTAACGATATGCTGGCCCAAGAGATTACCAGCACCTTAACCGCGGGCGGAGCTGAGCTGAAGCTAATCAGTTCGGAGTTTATCGGCTCCCAAGTGGGCGAAGAACTGAAAGAGGACAGCGGTTTGGGTATGCTGATTGCCTTGTTGGTGGTGCTGATTTACGTTGGCATGCGCTTTCAGTTCAAATTCGGTATTGCTGCCGTGTTGCCCTTGGCTCACGACGTCATTATTGTGCTGGGTATTTTCTCGCTGTTTCAGTGGACCTTTGACCTTACGGTTCTGGCCGCCCTGTTGGCCATCATCGGCTATTCGCTGAACGACACGATTGTGGTGGCGGACCGTATCCGGGAAAACTTCCGCACCATGCGGGTAGGGGACTCATGGGAGGTAATCAATACCTCCATTCACCAGACCATCAGCCGTACCATCAATACCTCTGGTACCACGCTGGTGGTGCTGGTTGCGCTTTACGTATTTGGTGGTGAGGCGATTAACGGATTTGCTCTGGCGCTGATTATCGGCGTGGTGGTGGGTACCTACTCATCTATCTACGTATCGGCGAACCTGCTGATTGCGCTCGGCGTGTCTCGTGAAGATCTGATCCTGCCGGTGAAGGAAGGTGTGGTCGGCCAAGATGAAGACGAGAAGCCCCCAGAATGGCTGAACCGTATGTAGATCTTTTGATAAGGGCTGTTTAGCGACCCTGCCGATAAACCTTGTTGGTTTATCGGCAGCGGTTTCGCAACCATTAAAAAACCGCCAGTCCCTCGGGATTGGCGGTTTTTTTGTGCATGCCTTGCTAGCAGGGTAAGTGCCCTTTAGCGGGGCAAGCGGCCGCGGAACGGATGCAGTTCCTTCAGCAATTCACGAAACAGTTTCGGGTTAGCCACAATCAACTGTTTTGCGTTACTAGCCGATGGGTTGCCAGAGAAGTCCCCGGTCAAGGCGCCCGATTCCATCGCCAGAGCCACGCCTAGGTCCAGTTCGGCGCCTTCCGGACGAAAAGCAATCACTGCGTCCAGATGGCCGGCTGATACCCGTGCGATATCCAGCACCACGCATCCGGATGTACGGAAAATGCGTGAGTTGGTCGCCAGAACAGTGGCTATTTCGCCCCACAGTTGTGGATTTTCGTCTTTACGGGCCTGGTCCAGAACGTTGGTAGCCAGCGCTGCGCTGGTTAGTTGGCGCACCTCTGATACCCGCACCCGGCGGCTATTCAGTGCGGCGCCGTGGCCACGGCTGGCCGAGTATTCTTCGCTGGTGATTGGGTTAACAATCAACAGACTCTCAATCCGGTTGTTCTTTTTCTGGGCCAAAGCCAAAACAAATTCCGGAATACCCCGCAGAAAATTATCGCGACCCAGAACCGGAAAGATGTGCCAGCTTTTGTCATAGGTGCCGGCATCTGCTTGGTTCAGGGGGGCAATGTGGTGGTCTTTGTAGGCTTTTTCGAGCTGTTCTACGAAATTATCGTAAATGGCCTGTTCGACGCGATCCAGCTGACGCTCACGCTCGCTGTTGTCTTTGTCGCTGGGTTCCTGGCGCTCGAAATGTGCTTTCAGGTAGTCCGACCCCTGGCGCGCAACGCGCAGGGCCATTTTAATCGCTGGTTGCATCTGAGTAATCATTATCCGAGTGTATGGAGGCGCAGTATTGTAGCAGTCGGTGTGCGCTTTGTCTGTTTTTAGACTCCGCACAAGCACGGATAATGGCCATTTGACTCACGGGTTGCCCGCCGGCTTTCATGATTTATCTGTTATTATTGCCACCTAATTTTGCTGACAGGCCGTTACCATGCACAAACCGTCCCGCCCGCTGGGCTCACCCGACACCTACAACGACCGAATTCGTATTGTTCTGGTGGAAACCTCCCACTCCGGCAATATTGGTGCGGTAGCGCGAGCCATGAAAAATATGGGGTTGGGAAATCTGTGGATGGTGAACCCGCGATCGTTCCCGGATGAAACCTCGTACGCTCGAGCCGCCGGAGCATCGGATGTTCTGGACACTGCAACCGTGGTGGGCAGCCTTGATGAAGCGCTGGCAGATTGCGTGTTGGTGATGGGCACCAGCGCTCGCGGGCGCAAGGTGCCCTGGCCCGTGATGCCGCCGGATCAGGCCGCAACTGCCGCAGCCAGTCATTGCGGCCAAGGCACAGTGGCGCTGGTGTTTGGTCGAGAGAATCATGGGTTGAGCAATGACGAACTGCAACGTTGCCACTATCATATTCATATTCCGTCCAATCCGGATTACAGCTCATTGAATCTGGCGATGGCGGTTCAGGTAATGTGTTATGAATTGCGCATGAGTTATCTGAAGGGCCTTGACGCAAATGCCCAGCGGCCCTATTTAGAAACAATTGCGCAGCCTGGTGACGCCGGGTGGGACGTCGCTCCTGCCAGCGTTGGCGATGTCGAAGGCTTTTTTGGCCATTTGCAGCAGGTGCTGGAAGAAATTGATTTTCATCGCCGGGACAAACCGCGCCAACTGATGGCGCGTCTGCGCAGGTTGTTTCAGCGGGCGAAAATGGACCAGATGGAAGTTAATATTCTAAGAGGCGTTTTGTCGGCCGTTCAAAAAACGGCAGGCGCCTCGGAAACCGAGCAATCAACCTCCGGTACCGGGCCACAAGCGCCGGAGCAGGACCAGGGCAAAAGTCATGTTTAGACATTTAAGAGAAGATATCAGTAGTGTGTTCCGCCGCGACCCCGCTGCGCGTAATACCTTTGAGGTTCTGACCAACTATCCTGGCCTGCACGCACTTTTACTGCATCGGGTGGCACACTGGTTATGGGGGGTGGGCCTGAAGTGGCTAGCTCGCACCCTCTCTACGCTTACGCGCTGGTTTACCGGTATTGAGATTCATCCCGGTGCCACCATTGGTCGACGCTTTTTTATTGACCACGGTATGGGCGTGGTCATTGGTGAAACTACGGTCATCGGTGACGATGTCACTTTGTATCAGGGCGTTACCTTGGGCGGCACCAGTTGGAGCAAGGGCAAGCGCCACCCCACTATTGGTGACGGGGTAGTTGTAGGCGCCGGAGCCAAAATATTGGGGCCCTTTGAAGTAGGCGCGGGTGCCAAAGTGGGTTCCAACTCGGTGATCACAAAAGCGGTTCCAGCAGGCGCAACCGTTGTTGGCATACCGGGCCGCGTGATTGAAAAAGACAAAGACGAGCGGAGCTCGCGGCGACGGGAAATGGAAGAGCGCATGGGCTTTGACGCCTATGGCGTTACCGAAGAAATGCCAGACCCCCTGGCGCGGGCAATGCGTTCGCTGCTCGATCACATGCACGCGGTAGACGACCGCATGGAAATAATGTGTAAAGCCTTGCGCAAGGTAAGCGCCGACTATCCGAACGGAGACTTGCCGGTGTTGTCAGAGGACGATTTTGATTGCCTACGCGATACAGACAGCGAGGCTTTGCGCAAAAAGAACCGCGAAGACGCAAAAGTAGTTGCAGCGGCGGCGGTCGAGCCGAGCGCCAAAGTGGGTAGTCTAGACAATGCAAAGGAGAACGTTAAAGAGAGCGCTGAAGAGAGTGTGGAAGCAGGCGCCAGGAAGAATGCAAGCGAGTCCACCAAGGATAGCCGCTGAATACTTGACTGAATTAGTAGGTCAATTCATACTCATGACTGCGAATAGAGGTCAATTTCCATCGCGGGGCGGAGTTTATGAAGTTGACAACAAAAGGCCGGTATGCGGTAACCGCTATGCTGGACCTTGCACTGCACGGTGATCATGGGCCGGTTACGCTTGCTGATATATCAGCCCGCCAGGAAATCTCCCTGTCGTACCTGGAACAGCTATTCTCACGGCTGCGACGCAGGCATTTGGTGGCCAGCATTCGCGGCCCGGGTGGTGGCTATCGCCTGAACCGCGGCGCTGATGCCATTTTTATATCAGAGGTGGTAGACGCTGTGAGCGAATCACTTGATACCACACGCTGTGGTAATAAAGGCGATTGTCAGAGCGGTGAGAAGTGCCTGACTCATCACCTGTGGTCTGATCTCAGCGAGCAGATTTATCAGTTTCTGGATAACATTAGCCTGAGCGACCTGATGAAAAAACGTGAAATCCGTCAAGTGGCGGACCGCCAGAATCTGCGCCAGAGCGATGCAGGTTTTGAAACGATCAACACCCGGCTGCTAAGCGAACAGGCTCCGGTTTAAGTCTGGTTTCTAACGCCATGAAAAAACCCGTTTACCTCGATTATGCGGCCACTACGCCCGCAGATGTCGCTGTTGCCGAAGAAATGATGCGCCACCTGACATTGGATGGTGCCTTTGGTAACCCGGCTTCGCGTACCCATGGTTATGGTTGGCAGGCTGAAGCGGCAGTAGAAACTGCACGCCGCCAGGTGGCCACATTGATCAATGCCGATCCCCGCGAGATCGTATGGACATCTGGTGCGACCGAGTCTGACAATTTGGCGATTAAAGGCGCGGTGGCCGGGCACGATGCTCCTCACATCATTACCTCTATGATTGAACACAAAGCCGTTCTGGATACCTGTGGCTGGCTGCAGGAGCAGGGCGTGAAGGTTACCTGGCTGAAGCCTGATGCCTGTGGGCGTATTCATGTCGAACAAGTGGTTGAGGCGCTAACGCCCGAGACCGTGCTGGTGACCCTGATGCTGGTAAACAACGAATTGGGCAGCATTAGTGACATTGCGGCCATTGGTGCCCAACTGCGTGGCCGCAATGTGCTTTTTCATGTTGATGCGGCCCAGGCCCCTGGAAAAATACCGGTGGATGTAAAGGCCTTGAACGCCGACCTGCTGTCACTGTCGGCGCATAAGGTCTATGGCCCCAAAGGGATAGGTGCGCTCTACGTGCGACGCTCTCCGGATGTGCGTATTCAAGCGCAGATTCACGGCGGCGGTCATGAGCGCGGTATGCGGTCCGGCACCCTGCCGACGCACCAAATTGTGGGCATGGGTAAAGCGTTTGAGTTGGCAGCAGACAGCCTCTCTGCCGATAGTGCCAGGCTGGAACAACTGCGTGGGCGTTTTCTGGGGGCGCTGGCTGAGCTTGAAGGAGTTTCCCTTAACGGGAGTCTCAATAACTATCTCAACGGCGATGACCCCAGCTTGCGAGTGCCCGGCATTATTAATTTGTCATTCGCGGGCGTTGATGCAGAAACCCTGATGCTGGGCCTGCGTGAATTGGCAGTGTCTTCCGGTTCCGCCTGTACATCGGCGACACTGGAACCGTCTTATGTCTTGCGGGGCATCGGGCTAGACGATAAGCAGGCTCACCGTTCGCTGCGGTTTTCATTTGGTCGGTATACCAGCGGCGAGGAAGTAGACTTTGCGGCGGCACACATTATTGATGTTGTTAGCCGGCTGCGGTCTGCGCGGTAGGCACCGGCCCCGCGACTGCGTATAATTAAATGCTCGTTTTTTTACCCAACCTCTTAATGGAGAATCCCCATGGCAAATGAACGCACGCTGTCGATCATCAAGCCTGATGCCGTTGCAAAAAATGTAATCGGCAAAATCATCAGTCGTTTTGAAGATGCAGAGCTGCACGTTGTTGCAGCAAAGATGATGCACCTGAGCCAGGAACAGGCTGAAGGCTTTTACGCCGAGCACAAAGAGCGTCCGTTCTTTAACGACCTGGTTGCGTTTATGACGTCTGGCCCGGTGGTTGTTCAGGCTTTGGAAGGCGAAGGTGCCATTTTGAAAAACCGTGATCTGATGGGTGCTACCAACCCGAAGGACGCAGAAGCGGGCACTATCCGCGCCGACTTTGCATCGTCTATTGATGCCAACGCGGTTCACGGCTCCGACTCGGCTGCTTCTGCCGAGCGCGAAATTGCTTATTTTTTCAATGATAACGAAATCTGCCCGCGCGGCTGATTTTGTACACCGGGGGCGGCGTTGCTGCCCCCGGATTGGTTATTTGATCGAGGTTATACAATGACAGCACCCGCTGAAAAAACGAATCTTCTGGGAATGCCCAAAGCCAAGCTTGAGGCCTATTTTGAGTCCCTGGGGGAAAAACGTTTTCGCGCTACTCAGGTGCTGCAATGGATTCACCAGCGTGGTGTGGGTGACTTCGATGAAATGACCAATATGAGCAAGCCCCTGCGGGACAAGCTCAAGTTGATCGCTGAAGTACGTGGCCCGGAAGTAGTCTACGACGAAGTGGCCAAAGACGGCACCCGTAAATGGGTGATGCGGATGGACAACGGCAACAACGTAGAAACCGTGCTGATACCTGACGGTGAGCGTGGCACTTTGTGTGTGTCATCACAGATTGGTTGCAGTCTGGATTGCAGTTTTTGTTCAACGGGTAAGAGAGGCTTTAACCGTAACCTGACTTCTGCCGAGATTATTGGGCAGGTGTGGGCTGCGCGCAAAACGTTCATGCCCTATGCTCCGGGCCCAGATCGTCCGATTACCAACGTGGTGATGATGGGCATGGGCGAGCCCTTGTTGAACTTCGATAACGTCGTAGACGCGATGAACCTGATGATGGAAGACTTGGCCTACGGCATTTCCAAGCGCCGGGTAACCCTGAGCACGTCGGGCGTGGTTCCAGCGATCGACAAATTGGGTGAGGTTACCGATGTTTCATTGGCTATTTCTTTGCACGCCGCAAATGATGAATTGCGTAATCAATTAGTACCTATTAATAAAAAGTACCCAATAGCTGAGTTGCTGGCAGCTACCCGCCGTTATTTAAGCCGTCTGCCAGACAAACGCAAAGCAACGATTGAATACACTTTGATGGCTGGTATAAATGATCATGTCGATCAAGCGCGAGAACTGGCCGAGGTTCTGCGTGGTTTGCCGTGTAAGATCAACCTGATACCATTCAATCCGTTCCCGGAAAGTGGCTATGAACGCCCGAGCATGAATGCCACCCGACGATTCCAGACGGTGTTGAACGAGGAAGGGTATATTGCGACTGTACGCATGCCCCGTGGCGATGACATAGACGCTGCTTGTGGCCAGCTGGTGGGCAAGGTGGAAGACCGAACCCGCCGCAGCGCTCGCTATATTGCTGTGCAGCAGGTTTCAGCGTAAATGCCCGGCTGTGGATGCGGCAGGTCTTCTCCAATAGCAGCTTCAGGATGAGTTCACGGCTATGGTAAATCAGTTTGTCAGTGCCCGTTTTATGATGTCGCTGATGCTGGTGGCAGCGATGTTATCGGGCTGCGTGACGACCACCGACAGCCGCTTTGCCCGCGAAGCCGATCGCCAAAAAGCGTTGGCAGATTACGTTCAGTTGGCATCCGCGTACATTGGCCAAGGAAATTTTGAGCGAGCCCGTCATCACTTGGACCGGGCTCTGGAAATTGATTCGAATAACTCGCCGGCGTTAGCCGCAAAGGGCATTATTTTCGCCAACGAGGGTGAGCCCGAGCTGGCTGAAAGCAATTTCAGACGCGCAATCTCCACCGATTCAAAAAATACCCGCGCCTACGTTTATTATGGCGCATTTTTGTATGGTCAAGGCCGAATGGAGCAGGCACGCGATCAGTTTGCCAAGGCCTCTGGCGATACCGGTTATCGGGATCGAGGTTCCGTTTTTTTCAACCTGGGAATGACCCAGGAGCAGCTGGGTGATTTTCCAGCTGCGGTTAGCAGCTATCGCCGTGCCACCGAGTTGGCGCGCAGTGATCCCAAAACATTGCTGGCGTTGTCGCGAGTACTGTTAGAGACCGGTGATGTGAGAGCAGCCGATTTCTATTACAGTCGGCTGCTAACTACAATGCAGCGCAGTGACCGCTTACAGCACTCGTCTGAAAGCCTATTGGTGGGAGTTCGCATTGCCCACCTGCTCGACAAACGTGACCAAGAGGCCAGTTTGGCATTAATGTTGCGGAATAATTTCCCCGAATCAGCAGAACTCCGGCAATACAAGGTACTGATGTCTAATGGCCAATGAAGAGAATCGAGCTATCCCTGGCAACCGGCCGGTGGGCCCACAGTTAAAAAAGGCCCGCGAAGCGAAAGGGCTCAGTGTCGTCGAAGTGGCGGAAGCCCAACATCTTCGCCCGGCCATTATCCAGGCCATCGAAAATGGCAAATACGAGCTGATTGATACAGAGCTCTTCCTGAAAGGCTACATACGCGCTTACGCACGCCAAGTAGGCTTGGATGGTAACGCCCTGATTGCCGACCTTAACCTCGAGCTGGAGCCCATGCGCCAGGAACAGGCGCAGGCGAAAGCTGCGAATCCGCTGGTTGATATAGAACGCCGGCGGCGCAAAAAACGCCGTGTAGCAAAAGCCGCATTGTGGCTGGTCGCACTGGCGGTATTGGGCCTTTTGGTGTTTTCGTTTATTTACAATCCTTCGCAGCTGGCTAATTTGACGGGCGCCGGCGATGACTCAACAACACAATCTACGCCAGATAACTTGTTGCCAAACGAAACGAGTGATGGCGATGTGACGGCTTCGCCCGCGAACGCAGAGGGTGAGTTAAAACCGCTTATAGCGTCAGGCACAGGAACTTTTTCTGACGGTGAGGCTCCAGCTGACGGCTTGGGGTCTTCACCGGCGCAGCCAGTAGGAAATTCGGCCGTTATCGCCGACAATGAGCGTTCGACGATAGACACGGAGCCGTCACCCCAAGTTGCAGACAACCGGGGTCGGTTGGAAATTGACTTTATTGATGACTGCTGGGTCCAGATTCGAGATGCTAACGGCAGAAGCCTGGCCAGCGGTCTGAAGCGCCAGAGCGACCGCATTGATTTGCGTACTGAAACCGACATTCGCCTGGTGATTGGTGCCGCTAATGCGATAGGGAGCATGCGCTTTGAAGGCGCCCCGGTCGATCTTGGCAGTAAAGGTGTCGTTGGTAATCGTGCCGAGTTTGTTTTAGCTTTGAATTAATAGCTCAACGTAAACGCCGATACTTTTGGTTTTCACAGATTGGTTCTCGCAAATGAAACACGAATCTCCGATTAAAAGACGTAAATCCCGCCAGATTATGGTGGGCAATGTGCCAGTGGGTGGCGACGCGCCGATTGCCGTCCAGAGTATGACCAACACCGAAACCTGCGACGTGGAAGCAACGCTGGGGCAGATACAGGCTCTTCAAGACGCCGGTGCCGATATTGTCCGCGTGTCTGTGCCGTCAATGGAAGCCGCAGAAGCGTTTGGCCGTATTCGCGCCCGCGCGGGTGTTCCGCTGGTTGCCGATATTCATTTTGATTACAAGATCGCGTTACGGGTGGCCGAACTGGGCGTTGACTGCCTGCGCATCAACCCGGGTAACATTGGTCGGGAAGACCGCGTCAGTGCGGTCATCAGTGCCTGCCGCGACCGCAATATTCCAATTCGGATCGGCGTTAACGCAGGCTCGTTAAGTAAGGACCTGCAGCGTAAATACGGCGAGCCTACTGCAGACGCGCTGGTAGAATCTGCCATGCGCAACGTCGATATTCTTGACCGCCACGACTTCCAGAATTTTAAGGTCAGCCTTAAAGCGTCCGAAGTGTTTATGACGGTAGAAGCCTATCGCAAGATCGCCACGCAGATTGACCAGCCTTTGCACCTGGGCATCACCGAAGCCGGCGGTTTCCGTTCCGGCACCGTGAAGTCGTCCATCGGGCTTGGTTTATTGCTGATGGATGGCATTGGCGACACCATCCGCGTATCGCTAGCTGCAGACCCGGTGCAGGAAGTCAAGGTTGGCTACGACATACTCAAAAGTTTACGTTTGCGCTCCCGCGGCATTAACTTTATTGCCTGCCCCAGTTGTTCGCGGCAGAATTTCGATGTTATCCAGACCATGAACGATCTGGAAGTGCGTTTGGAAGACGTGCAGCAGGCTCTGGATGTGGCCATTATTGGTTGTATCGTGAACGGCCCGGGCGAAGCGAAAGAGGCCGACATTGGTTTGACCGGTGGCAGCCCAAAAAACCTGTTTTATATGGGTGGTAAGCCTCAGCAGAAATTGGACAACGCAAACTTGACTGACGATCTTGAGCGCCTGATTCGCGAAGAAATTGCGCGCCGTCAGGAAGCCGAAAACGCCATTATTGTTCGCTCCGCTGACTGACAGGCAACGAATACGGTGACAGCTATCGATAACACCGACCGATGACAACAGGCATAACAGGCAGGCAGTGCATTGGCGCAGTGCCACTGCTCAAACCACAGAGACGCTTAAGGGTTTAACTTGGCTAAGATTCAGGCAATTCGCGGGATGAACGATATCCTGCCCGAACAGACTCCGGTCTGGCAATATGTTGAAGCAACGGTGCGCAAGGTGTTGGGGCAATACGGGTACCAGGAAATCCGTATGCCGATTGTGGAACAGACCGACCTGTTCAAGCGCTCTATCGGTGAAGTTACCGACATTGTTGAAAAAGAAATGTACACCTTTGAAGACCGTAACGGCGATAGCCTGACTCTGCGCCCGGAAGGCACTGCGGGCTGCGTGCGCGCGGCCGAAGAGCACGGCCTGCTGTTCAATCAAACCCGGCGGATGTGGTACACCGGCCAGATGTTTCGCTACGAGCGCCCACAAAAAGGGCGTTACCGCCAGTTCCACCAAGTGGGTGTCGAGTGTTTTGGCATGGCTGGGCCAGACATAGACGCAGAGCTTCTTATTCTGACGGCGCGTTTGTGGAAAACGTTTGGTCTGGCTGGTCATGCGCGTCTCGAAATCAACTCGATTGGCACCGCTGAAGCCCGCCGAAACTATCGCGAGGCGTTAGTTGCTTACCTGCAGCAATTCAAAGCCGAGCTCGATGAAGATAGTCAGCGCCGCCTTGAAAGCAACCCTTTGCGGATTCTGGACAGCAAAAGCGCGGCTACCCGCAAGATTCTGGAGCAGGCACCAAAACTGGACGCCTGGCTTGACGACGAATCTCGTGATCATTTTGAACGTTTGAAGCAATTGTTGGACGCCGCCGGAATCACGTACACGGTGAATCCGGCGCTGGTCCGCGGCCTGGACTACTACGGTAAGACGGTATTTGAGTGGATTACAGACAGCCTGGGCGCCCAAGGCACGATTTGCGCTGGTGGCCGCTATGATGGATTGGTAGAGCAACTGGGCGGGAAACCCACGGTCGCCGTTGGTTTTGCCATGGGCGTCGAGCGTCTCATCCTGCTGTTGGAAACCCTTAATTTGATACCCGAGTCGGTCAATAACCAAGCCGATGTTTACGTTACCGCCATGGGCGATCAGGCAGTTGCGCCGGCGTTGCTTCTTGCTGAAGAACTGCGGGACCAACTTCCTGGCTACACCATTATTAGCCATTGCGGTGCGGGCAGTTTTAAAAGCCAAATGAAAAAAGCCGATCGAAGCGGTGCCCGTTATGCACTTATTCTGGGTGATAACGAGCTTCAGAATCAAAGTGTTGGCCTTAAACCTTTACGTACAGACGAGCCCCAGCAAGAGCTTCCGCGGCAGCAGGTTGCCGAGGCTCTAACGCAGGCGCTGTCGCAGTAATCCTTTTAAAGCGCCGTTTCTAATTTACAACAGGAGTTATCATGGCCGAGTTGCGTACAGATGAAGAGCAGGTTGAAGCGATCAAGCAGTGGTGGAAGAACAACGGTAGTTCGCTGCTGATTGGTATTGGTGCGGCCCTGGCGATTGTGTTCGGATGGCAAGCGTGGCAAAACCAACAGGCCCAGCAGCGTACCGAGGCTGCCAGCCAGTTTGTTACTCTGATGAACGCCTTTGGCACCGAAGATGAAACCAGCGCCGACACCGTCGCTTTTGTGGCTAAAACCCTGCGCGATGAACATGCCGACAGCGCTTACGCGGTTTACGCTAATTTGATGCTGGCTCGGGTTCAGCTCATGCAGAACAGCGACGCCGAAGGCGCTGTTGAATCCTTGCAGTGGGCACTGAATAAAGCGGCGGAGACTCAGCCTCTGGCTCTGGTCGTGCGCAGCCGTCTGGCTCAAGCCCAAATGGCTCTGGACGATTATGATGCGGCGTTGGCCACCATTGACGGTGCCAAAGACAGCGACGCTTTTGGTGCTATGTTTGCCGAATTGCGCGGTGATATTTTGCTCGCGAAAGGCGATCAAGAAGGGGCCCGTGAAGCCTACCTGGCGGCCCGCGAACAGGGCGAAGAAAATCGCAGTGGCGTTCTGCAACTCAAACTGGCGGATCTGGGTGTCGGGGGTGATGCGTGACGTTAAGCGCAGGTTTTCGGCAGCTGCGTGCCAGTGCTGTGGTGCTTATAGCAGCCGCCCTTGTAATTGGTTGCAGCGCCAACGATACGTTTGAGCAGCCCGCACAATTGCCTGATGTGAATCAGCAGGTGTCATTTGAACGGGTGTGGGACGTTACGGTGGGTGACGGCCATGACGGCGAGTTTTTGTACCTTGCACCGCTGAACGCCGGCGACGTTGTGTACGCCGCATCGGCTGACGGAGAGTTGCTTGCCCTAAACGCAGAAACCGGCAAACAGATCTGGGAGAATTCGGTGAAAGACCGGATTTTTGCCGGTGTTGGTGGCGATGACAAGCAACTGTATCTGGTGAGCCGTGATGCCGATTTGCTGGCGCTGTCGCGGGAAGATGGCAGCGAGCTTTGGCGCGCGTCATTGCCGACCGAAGTTCTGTCGGCGCCGCAGTCCAATGGCAGTCTGGTGGTTGTGCAAACCACCGACGGCCGTGTGCTGGCATTCAATGCCGCTGACGGTGAAAAACGTTGGCAATATGACAGTGTTGTGCCGGCCTTGTCGGTTCGCGCCTCAGCAGCACCACTGGTAGGGGCTGACGTTATAATAAGCGGCTTTGCCAACGGCAAACTGCTGGCTCTGTCCGCAGAATCTGGCCAGCCGCTGTGGCAGTACGAAGTAGGTGCGCCCCAGGGCCGCACAGAGCTTGAACGCTTGGTCGACATTACCAGCCAGCCTTTGGTGCTGGAAAACGCGATTCTGGCGGTGGGCTATCAGGGCAAGCTGGCGCTGATTGATTTGCGCACCGGCAATGACATCTGGAGCAAGACAGCCTCCAGCCTGTATTCACCAATGGTCAGTAACGGCAACATTTTTCTGGCATCTGCTAACGGCGACCTGGTTGCTATGCGCGGTTCTGATCGCCGTGACCTGTGGACCCAGGACAAACTGGCCTGGCGCCAGCTGACCCAGCCGGTGCCCCTCGACGATTATCTGGTGGTAGGTGACTTTGACGGTTACCTGCACGTGGTGTCCCAGGAAAGTGGTGAACTGGTAGGGCAGATGAAATTTGATGGTGACGGTATCCGCGTACCGGCCCAGCGCCTGAGTAATGGTAATCTGCTGATCTTTGGCAACGGCGGTAAACTCGCCGCTTATAAGTTGCAATCGAAAAACTGACGCGACACGCGGCCCGGCCTCCAAACCGGGCCGACTTCTTTTGTGAGTAGCGAATGACATTTTTTTTGAGTAGTGAAACACTATGAATCCAGTCATTGCCCTGGTGGGCCGCCCGAACGTGGGCAAGTCCACACTGTTTAACCAGATGACCCGTTCGCGGGATGCACTGGTCGCCGATTTTCCGGGACTGACCCGCGACCGTAAATACGGTGAAGGCAATTACGAAAATCAGCGCTTTATTGTCATCGATACTGGTGGCTTGATGGGCGACGAGCTTGGGCTTGACGCCGCGATGGCCAAGCAGTCTTTGCAGGCGGTTGAAGAAGCCGACATCGTTCTGTTCATTGTGGACGGCCGCGCCGGTGTGATGCCTGGTGATCAGGTACTTGCTGATCAGCTGCGCCGATCGGGCAAGCACGCGCACCTGGTGATTAACAAAACGGATGGCCAGGATCCAAACCTGGTAGCATCCGACTTTTATGCACTGGGTTTTCAATCCCAATTTCGCATTGCCGCATCCCACAATCGCGGCGTTCGATCTATGTTGGAGATTTTGCTGCCGACGCCGGAGGAAGATGCAGATATAGACGCAGCGCATAATCACCCCGGCATTCGCATTGGCATTGTTGGCCGCCCCAATGTGGGCAAATCGACCCTTGTAAACCGCATGCTGGGTGAAGAGCGCGTCGTTGTTTACGATCTGCCGGGTACCACCCGCGACAGCATTTATATTCCCTACGAGCGTTTGGGCCAGGAATACACCCTGATTGATACGGCCGGGGTGCGGCGGCGCAAAAATGTGCGAGAGACGGTTGAGAAGTTCTCGATCATCAAAACTTTGCAGGCCATAGACGACGCCCACGTAGTGATTTTGGTGATCGACGCCCGCGAGGGGTTGGTTGACCAAGACATGCATCTTATGGGCTTCGTGCTGAGTGCTGGCCGTTCGTTGGTGATTGCTATCAATAAATGGGATGGCATGAACGGCGAAGACCGTGACAAAGTAAAGGAACAGATTCGCCGGCGTCTGGATTTTCTGGACTACGCCGACAAGCATTATATTTCGGCTTTGCACGGTTCTGGCGTGGGTGTGATGTACGAGTCGGTTAACGCCTGCTACGAATCGGCTATGGCAAAATGGCCAACCAATCGGCTGACCACGATTTTGGAAGATGCGATTGCCCAGCACCAGCCGCCCATGGTTCATGGCCGTCGTATCAAGCTGCGTTACGCTCACCAGGGTGGCTCTAATCCGCCGACCGTTGTGGTACACGGCAATCAAACAGATTCTTTGCCCAGTTCTTACAAACGGTACTTGGAGAATAGTTTTCGCAAGGTGTTAGCGGTAACCGGCACGCCGATCCGCTTCGAGTTCCGTTCCAGTGAAAACCCGTTTGCCCATAAAGTGGACCGGATGACGCCGCGACAAAAAGTCAAAAAAGACAATGATGAAAAGAAGGGCGGGGGCAAGCCTAAAAAAGCGCGCCAGAAGAGCCTGAAGCGCTGATAGTCAGAATAGCCTGAAGCGCTGATAGGTAGGAAAGCCTTAATCGCTAACAAAAAACCGGCCCGTAATAAACAATAACGGGCCGTTTTTTTATGGGCGGTGGCTATGCAAGACCGTAAAACCAGACACGATCAGGCTTTGCTGGCGTCTTCCACTTGCTTGGCTTGAACAGCGGTTATGGCGATGGTGAATACGATGTCCTCCACCAGCGCTCCCCGTGATAGGTCATTCACCGGTTTACGCAGACCCTGCAGCATAGGCCCAATGCTGACCACGTTAGCGCTTCGCTGCACCGCTTTGTATGTGGTGTTGCCGGTATTCAGGTCGGGAAACACAAACACAGTTGCGCGGCCGGCTACCTGGCTATTAGGTGCCTTGCTAAGGCCCACGCTTTCAATGGCGGCGGCGTCGTATTGCAGGGGGCCATCAATCAGCAGGTCTGGGCGCCTTTCGCGCGCTATCCGGGTAGCTTCGCGTACCTTATCCACATCTCGGCCGCTTCCAGACTCTCCAGTGCTGTAGCTGATCATCGCCACGCGTGGCTCGATGCCGAATGCTTCGGCTGATTGGGCGCTCTGGATGGCAATATCTGCTAACTGCTCCGGGTTAGGGTCCGGATTTATGGCGCAGTCTCCGTAAACCACAACCTGTTGCGGTAACAGCATAAAAAATACTGACGACACCACTTTGGCGTTGTCGTGGGTCTTGATCAGCTGCAGGGCAGGGCGCACGGTGTTAGCGGTGGTGTGGATGGCGCCGGACACCAAGCCGTCGGCTTCGTCCAGCGCGACCATCATGGTGCCCAAAACGACATTGTCTTCAAGCATGCTTTCCGCCACTTCGGCTGAAATGCCTTTGTGTTTCCGCAATTCTACCATGGGCGCCACGTAGCGCTTGCGCACCACAGCCGGCTCGATAATTTCCAGATCGGGTGGTAATTCCAGGCCTAGGGAGGCCGCTACGGTACGTATCTCGGTGGCGTGGCCGATCAGCGCGCAGCGCGCAAGCTGGCGCTGATGGCAGATGATGGCTGCCTGTACTGTGCGTGGCTCGTGGCCTTCTGGTAAAACAATGCGCTTGTTGGCAGCACGGGCACGCTCAGAAAGCTGGTGGCGAAACGCCGGTGGTGACATACGGGTTTGGCGCGGCACCTTAAGGTGTTCCTGCAGCCAGTCGGTGTCAATACGCGGCGCGATCAGGTTCATGGCGGTGTCGATCCGCTCCGGATCGTCGATAGGGATAGACCTCGACAGGCCGGCCAGCATGTGTGCGGTTTCGTAGGTGTTGGTGGTGGTGCTAAGAACCGGCATGCCGGTTTCCATGGCCCGTCGACACAATTCGATCACCCTCTGGTCTGGTATTAGACCGCCGGTGAGCAGAATGCCGGCCATGGGCACGCCATTCAGGGCCGCCACTGCGGCGGCCACAAGGATATCCTCCCGGTCTCCGGGAGTCACCAGAAGAGTGCCGGACTTGAGGATTTCGGTCATATTGCTGATGGTCCGGGCGCAAACAGAAACACGGTGCACCCGGCGGGCCTGCATATGGCCCTCGTGCAGTATTTTTACCTTCAGTTCGCGCGCTATGTCTGAAACCCGCGGTGCCAGCAGGCTCGGTTCCCAAGGTATTTCGGCTAACAATCGATACTGCCCGCTACTAAACACTTTGCATTTGTTGCGGTAATCTTCAGACGGTGTCGCGGTAAGGGTCGTCATGCCGGGCATGTTGCGCTCTTTTGGCGCACCGATTTTGTTAAGAATGACGCCCAAAACGTCAGCTTCATTCTGCCCCGAAAACAGTCGCGCAGAAAAGCCCAGTTGTTCGTCCAGCTCGACGGGGTCACAGCCTCTAGGTGACGTTAGCAGAATGATCTCAGAGCCCAGGTTCCGCGCGACTTCGGCGTTCAGACGGATAATGTAGGTGCCATCCTGGCCGGGTTCCAGGCCCTCTATAATCACCACGTCGACCGTGCACGCCACTTTCTGGTACTCACCCACCACACGCTCAAGCAACAGGTCAGATTTGTTGTGATTGAGCGCGTACTGTGCTTCTTTCAGGGTAATCGGTGTCGGCGGCTGAAGATGGCTGTGTGTGCGCACAAACTCAACGGAAGAGTCTTTGCCATTATTGTGGGTTGCATCGGCTTGGTGCACCACCTGGCAAAACGGCTTATAAAAACCAACGCTGACACCCACCCGCTCAAGTGCTCGCAACAGGCCCAGGCAGACGGACGTCAGGCCGGAATCTGTGGAGGTTGGTGCAATAAAAAGACTTTTTGCCATAGTTAAAAATTCCGCCGCTAGCGTGGTACAAATCGGTTAGTTGAGTTTCGCCAGGCGTGCTGCTTCGCCAGCGATGACCCGTTCTTCGTCGGTAGCAATCACCAGTATTGGGAAGCGCGATTCTTTACAGTCAATTCGGCCATCACGATTCAGGCCGTTATCATCGTTATTGTGCTCATCAATGGCGAAACCAAGCAACGCCAGGTGTTTGACGGTCTGCTGGCGTACGCGGGCGCTGTTTTGACCAATGCCACCGGTGAACACCAGGGCGTCGAGCCGGCTCAGCGATGCCATCATGGCCGCGACATATTTGGCCAGGCGGAAGCAGAATACATCGATGGCCAGTTGCGCTGGTTGGTCGCCTTGATCCGCCAGGTCGCTCAGGGTGCGCATGTCGTTGGTTTGCCCCGAGATCCCCAGAAGACCGCTACTGTGGTTGAGTTCGTTGTGCAGTTGCTCGGCGCTCACGCCTTTGCTCTGCAAGTAATCAAACAGTCCGGGATCGACATCCCCACTTCGGGTACCCATTACCAGCCCCTCAAGAGGTGTCAGGCCCATGCTGGTGTCAACGCTTTTGCCATCGCGTATGGCGGTAATGCTGCAGCCGTTGCCCAGATGCGCAGAAATGATGGAGGTTTCAGCCGTGGATTGTTCCAGGCGGAGAGCTGCCTGTTGCAGCATATAAGCGTGGCTCGTGCCGTGGAAACCATAGCGGCGTACACCCCAGTCACGGTAGTAGTGCTGTGGCAGTGCGTAGTGGAATGCCTGTTCCGGCAGGGTCTGGTGGAAGGCTGTGTCAAACACCGCAATCTGAGGCACCAACGGAAACAGCTCGCGGGTTGCCATAATGCCTTCAAGGTTAACCGGGTTGTGCAGTGGGGCCAACGAATTACAGGCCTTTATAGTGGCCATTACTTCGTCGTCGATCAGTACCGCTTCGCGAAATGTTTCACCACCATGAACAACCCTGTGGCCAATAGCCGCCGGTTGTTTCGGCATCAGGCCCTTTTTCTGCGCTATATCCACCAGCACGGCCAGGGCTTCCCGGTGCGTGGTGTTGGGAGGCAGCATGGTGACGTCGCGTTGTTTTCCAATACGAAAGCGGGCATTGGGAGTGTTCAGTCGTCCTGCCAGCATCGAGGCAATCTTTTGTCGATCTTTGTCAAAAAGCGCAATTTTTAGCGATGAGCTACCGCAGTTCACCACTAACAATGTGTCTTTCATAGTTCTAGATTTCCGGTTTGTCAGATTCTTTAACGGCCTGTGTACGAATCGAGCCACTGACTGAATTCAATTGCGGGTAATGGTCGGCTGTAAAGGTAGCCTTGGGCGCAATCGCAACCTGCCTTTTGAAGAAATTGGACCTGTTCTTCCTCTTCAACGCCTTCTGCGATCAGTCTGAGCCCCATGCTGTGCGCCATATTGATGATCGCGCTGACAAGAGCTGCGTCATCCGGATTTTTGAGAACGTCTTGTACAAACGATTTATCAATCTTGAGTGTATCAAACGGGTAGCTTTTTAAGTAACTAAGGGCCGAATAGCCAGTGCCAAAATCGTCTACCGACAGGCGCACGCCGTGCTGGTCAAGCTCCCGTAAAATCTGGGCGGTTTCAATCGAGTTATCCAGAATGAGGCGCTCGGTAATTTCGAGTTCCAGAAGCTCGGCTGCGAGGCCGGTGGTAGACAGTGCGTCCATCACGGAGGTAACAAAGCCCGGGTCGCGGAACTGGCGAGGTGAAACGTTCACCGAAATTCCAACATCGCGACCCAGTTGGTTTTTCCACGTCATGGCAGTTTTGCAGGCCTGTTGAATTACCCATTCACCAATGGCCGTTATAAGCCCGGTCTCCTCCGCCAGAGGAATGAATCGGTCGGGCATGACCTGGCCAATTTCCGGATTGTTCCAGCGCAGTAAAGCCTCTGCCGCCAGAAGGTTGCCGTTAGCGGTGTTTACAATGGGTTGGTAAAATAACTCGAATTCTTCTTGCTGCAGAGCGCGCCGGAGGCGGGATTCAAGCTGAAGGCGTTCGTGGGATACTTCGCTCATCTCTGGCGAAAAGTGCACGTAATCGCTTTTGCCGTTACGTTTGGCCTGGTACATAGCCGCATCGGCGTGCTGCATCAGCTCGCCGCTGTTGTTAGAATCTGCTGGGAACGCCGCAATACCGATGCTGGTGGTGACGTACACCTCGTGACTATTTAGCTGGTAGGGCATTGAAAAAGTTTCGAGTATGCGTTCGGCTACTTGAGACGACGCCTCGGCGTTTTGCAGCCCAGGCAGAATCACCAGAAATTCATCGCCGCCCAGGCGTGCGACTGTGCTGGTGCCTCGCAGGCAGCTGGAAATGCGCCTGGCGGCTTCGATCAGCAGGGTGTCACCGGCATCGTGGCCCAAGGTATCGTTAATGTGCTTGAAGTTGTCGAGGTCAAGAAACATCACTCCAACTTCGGTGTTTTCGCGCCGAGCTTGCGCCAGCGCCAACTTCAGGCGGTCCAGTGCCAGCATACGATTTGGCAGTCCGGTCAGGATATCGTAATTGGCCTGGCGAAGTAGCTGGCGCTCATAGCGTTTCCGAATACTGATGTCTTCACCCAGAATAAGAAATCCGGTGGTATCTGCTTTTGCATCCTTAATGGGCGTTACGATGAGCTGCTCCCAGAAGCGCTCTCCGTTGCGCCGGGCACTGGTCACTTCGCCCTGCCAGACACCCACTCGCTGCACCTGCAGGCGAATGGACTTCCACAGTTTTTCGGCATCCCGATTATCCGAGTCACCGCTGCCCAGTGACCCCGGGTGTTTGCCGATGATGGCGCGGGCACTGTAACCGGTCAGTTGGCTGAATTTTTGATTAACAAACTCAATGTGCCATTGACGGTCGCAAATGATGACGGATGAAGGGCTTTGTTCAATGGCCTGAGAAAATTTCTGGATTTTAAGGGCATCTTGCTCTTGGCGGGCGATGTCCTGATTCAGGCGCTCGCGCATTTGGTTAATCGCGTCGGTTACCTGGCCCAATTCGTCTTGACGCCGGCCGGGCGTGTCCGGTCGATTCAGCGCCAGCGGACGGTTCAGATTATGAATTGAAAATTCTCTGGCGTAATTCGCCATGGTGGTCAGATGTCGGGTAACAAAAAACCGGAAAATCCAGATAATAAGAATGGAAATAAACAGCGTCTGTAAAAACTGGGTGGCGAGAATAATGCCCACCCGTCTGTTCATTTCTTGATTTACCCGCGCAAGGTCAGCGGTAATGGTAAGTCGCCCCAGCTTGAACTCGCCACCCTCACCATGAGCTAGCGTAAAGCTGTGAACGATGGTGGGAACGTCGCGGGGAATTTCACCAATCACCAATTCAGAGCCGGGCTCAATCGCAAGCCGTAAGTGCACAATATCCGGGAGGCTGAGAATTCCTTCCAGCTGGATTTGCAAAAGCTTCTGATCCAGTGCCCACAGGCTTCGCGCCAGCCCGGAGCCATCGCTGGCTTCAACGGCCTGCATGCGTGCTGTGATTTGCGTAAGCTCTTTGCGGTAGTCTGAGTAAAGTTGAATGGCAGAAGAGATGAATGTAAATACCAGGCTGAATATCAAGACCCAGGCCAGTAAACGCAAAGACAGCAGCGAGCGCTGACGAAGCAGGTTCAGGTGCTTAAAAAATGTTGTCATATCAGGGATCGGTTGCCCGCAAGTGGTCAGAATCCAGCGAAAGATTTTAATGGACTATAGCAGCCAAGGTTTCGCGTTGTCTTGTCTTGGTCGGGGTTAGAAGGAAGAAAAATGCACGTTGGATTAACATGCAATGGCTTATTTTTTTAAGCCGTTGTAGAGCTTGATGTAGATCAACATGGGGGTATGCGGCAAGTCGTAACCTGAACTCAGATCGAAACACGAGAATTTAGGAGATTTGCCATGTATCTGGACACTGTTGTTATCGCTGGAATCGTAACTGTGCTGCTGATGGTGGCATTCTTTGTAGGGTTTGGCGTCTTTATTATGCGCGATCAAAAAGCTCATGGTCCTGACGTTACCAAAGTCGCGGGTAAGAAGGTCGACAAGCCAGCTAAGGCCTAACAAGAGAAAAGTAAGGCGTGTGACATAAAAAATCTCCGGAAACTTAAACAGCTTTCGGAGATTTTTTTATCCCAAAACGAAGTACTGGTAAGTAGAACAAATTGGCGTCCCCTAGGGGGTTCGAACCCCTGTTGCCGCCGTGAAAGGGCGGAGTCCTAGGCCGCTAGACGAAGGGGACGCAACATATTCAACTACTTGCCTCGTTGAGGTGGCGCATATAGTATGAGGCGACCTTGCCCGTGTCAACACTTTCTGTAGCTATTATTCAGTTTGCGATCGCATCCTTTAGTGCAGGCTCCAGATCCGTGAAACGGAATTCGAAACCCTCAGCCTGAAGCCTGGCGGGAATTGCGCGCTGTCCGGTCAGCAGCAGCCCGGACATTTCGCCCAGCGCCAGCTTTAGGGCCACGGCGGGTGCCGGCAGAATCGTGGGGCGATGGAGCACACTGCCCAAGGTTTTTGTAAAGGTTGCGTTGGTCACGGGAGATGGGCTGACAACGTTGTATGCGCCCGATGCGGCCTCGGTATTCAGCATCCACAGCACAGCCCCTACAACATCCTGGCGGTGTACCCAAGGCATGTACTGCTCGCCGCTGCCAAGCTTGCCACCCACACCGAGTTTGAACGGCAGAATCATGCGTTGTAAAAAGCCGCCGTTGGGGCCGACCACGATTCCGGTGCGCGACAGGCAAACGCGCACACCCATCTCAGCGAGTTCCATAGCGGCCTGTTCCCAGTCACTGCAAAGGCGATGGGTGAATTCGTTGTGTGGAAGCGTTGCTTCGGTTACTTCAAGGCCACCCTGGGCGCCGTAAAAACCAACAGCGGACCCAGATACCATGACTTGCGGCGGTTGCTGCCAGGTTTTTACCACCTCTACCAGCTGCTGTGTAAGTTCAATGCGGCTGTTGCGAATTTCCTGTTTGCGTGTCTCGCTCCAGCGCTTTTCAGCAATGCCTTCTCCTGCCAGGTTAATAATGGCGTCAAAGCCTTTATGGCCCTGCAGTTTGGCCAAATCCTGCAGCGCTTCAACTCGACCGCATACAGCGCTCACATCAACTGCACTCTGGCGGCTTAAAACCGTAATCTGGTCTCCGTTTGCCAGTAATTCGCGGCATAAAACCCGCCCGATAAAACCGGTGCCACCGGTCAGCAATATGTGTCTGCTCATGGTGTATCCATTCCTTGCGTGGAAGACCCCTTAGTGGTGAAGGGTGTCTGTTGCCCTGTTTCCCACGTACACTGGCGCAGAGACAGGTAATATGTCAGCAACCTTAACAGGGTGATAGTGAATGTTCGATTGGAAAGACATTCTGGATTTCTGGTTTGGTGAGTTAGACAAAAATGGGCTGCCTGACTCGGCTCATCGCAACCGCTGGTTTCTGAGTAACCGAAAGTTTGATCAGGAAATCCGTAGGCGTTTTTTGTCGCTGGTGTTGTTTGCTTCGGAGCAGGGTCTTGACCACTGGCAGAAAGAAGCTGGCGGCGTGCTCGCTGAAATTCTGCTGCTTGACCAGTTTTCGCGCAATATTTTTCGCGGTGGTGCTTTGGCATTTGAGCAGGATGTTCTGGCTCGGAAGTTATGTAAGCAGGGTATGAATAAAGGTTTTGACGTGTCGTTACCGGCCATTCAGCGGGGATTCTTCTATATGCCCTTGCAACACTCAGAACGTAAAGAAGATCAGTTACTTGCGATAGAGTGCTACGAACAGCTCATAGCATCCACCAGCGGTTTGTTAAAGGAGTTCATGGGTAGCTTTTTGGAATCGGCTCTTGAGCACCAGGCAATAATCACGCGTTTCCGTCGTTTTCCGCATCGTAATAAAGCATTGGGGCGAACCAACACAAAAGAAGAGAGCGACTATTTGCTCAATGGAAAACGTTTCGGCCAGTAAGTTTATAACGTTGGTATTACCGGCTCTATAAGTAACGGACTTTCCTCAATAGGGACGCTATGCACCAAGCAATCACCACTGCGCAATTTATTTATGATCTGATCGGGCGTGGAAATCCGCTCGGTGTCATTTTGTCGGCGATAAGTACGATGGTTGAAGAGCAATTTCCCGATGCCATGGTGTCGGTGATGCTCTATTCGGCGCAGAACCGAACGCTGAGTTTGGTCGCCGGTGATGCTTTCAGCCAGAACTACCAGCAAGCAATGCGCGACATGCAAATTGGTCCGGAGGTGGGTTCTTGCGGAGCTGCCGCCTATCTTCGCAAAATTGTGGTGTGTGAAGACCTATTAAACGATAGCCGCTGGGTGGGTTTTATCGACCTGGTGAGGTCAGAGAAAATCGCAGCCTGCTGGTCAGCACCGATCATTTCCCCCTCTGGTGAACTACTGGGAACCTTCGCCACCTATTACCGACACTGTAAATCGCCAGAATTGTCTGAAATCACCCTTATCCGCAAAGCGGCCGGCCTTGCCGCCCTTGCGATAGAGCACCAGGCGGAAAGAAATCGCAGAGTGTCGAATGAGCAGCGTTTCCGGTCTCTGTTCAGCCAGCACCCTGATGGTGTCTTCGAGATTGGGCTTGATGGCCGCTTTGTGGACTGTAATCAGGCAGCGGAAGTCATCGCCGGTTATGGTCGCGACCAATTGGTCGGAGAGCATTACAGTAAGGTGCTGTTACCCGAGTTTTACGACGTCGCCAGTGACGCGTTGATTTTGATGGCTGAAGGTGAGTCTCATAGTTACGAAATCGCTGGTTTGAACGCGTCGGGCCAAGCCATATTTGTAGACGTCATTAACCTGCCCATCGTTGTTGATGGTGAAGTTAGGGGCGGTTACGGCATCGCCCGGGACATCAGCGAGCGTAAAAAAGCCGAAGATCGTATGCGTTTGCTTGAACGCGGCATTGAGGCAAGTCCGAACGGCGTCGTGATGCTAGATGCGAGCGTGCATGGCTATCCAATGGTCTATGTGAACCCGGCATTCACTGAAATGTCGGGCTATCAGCCCGAGGAAGCGATCGGGAAGGGTTTTTTGGTGCTCTTTGGCAAAGGCACTGCGCCGGAAGCGTTGCACTTGATTCAGTCAGCGTTGGAGGATCAGGAAGAGCTTGATATTACGCTCTTGTCGTACCGAAAAAATGGTTCCACCTTCTGGAAAAAACTAACAATAACCCCGGTCTACGATGGCCGTGGAGATTGTACTCACTATATTGCGGCCCAGCAGGACATTACGCGTCAACTCAAAAGTGAAGAGCTTCTTGACTATCAGGCTTGCCACGACCCTGTTACCGGACTGCAAAATCATCAGCTGTTTGAGGCGCACCTCAACCAGGCATTTGCCCGCGCGCGCGGCAAGCCCAGCGACATGGTGCTGTTATACGTCGACCTCGACGATTTCAAGTCGCTGAACGAAAGTCTTGGTCGCCAGGTGGGGGATTTGTTGTTGGCGGTAGTCGCCGATCGCCTGCGCAATTTGTTAGCCAACGATGATGAGCTCACCCGCTTGGCGGCAGACGAATTTGTTGTTATGCGGCCGGCCCTGAAAACCGAGGCCGAAGTAAAGATGCTTGCCAGCCGCATGTTGACTCGCCTTGCGGAAGCCTATGACATAGAAGGCCAGCGCTTGAGTATCAGTGCCAGTATTGGCATTGCGTCAGACGACGGTTCGGTCAAACAGACAAAAGAGCTTTTGGATAACGCCGCTTTGGCAGCGCGCGAGGCCAAACTCCAGGGCGGTAATACCTTTTGTTGGAACCATGGTGCAGCGTCTACCAGCGGCGCCGAACAGGTGATTATGCGGCGTGAATTGATGGAAGCCATCGAAGATCGGCAGTTTGTGGTGCATTACCAGCCTCTTTTGGATGCGAAAACCGGGCGCTTGCGCAGCGCGGAAGCACTGGTGCGCTGGAATCATCCGGCTCGCGGGCTGTTGCTGCCCGGGGCCTTTATTTCGTTGGCGGAACAGACCGGGCAAATTGTTGCCATTGGCCGCTGGGTGCTGCATCAAGCGTGTATGGACATGGCCCAACGTTGGCGCCAGACGGGCCAGGCGGTATCGATTGCGGTTAATATTTCGCCCTTACAGTTTCGTCGGCCAGAGTTCATCGAAGACGTGCTTGCCGTGCTTGAAGCCAGTGGGTTACCGCCGGAATTGCTGGAGCTGGAAGTGACTGAGGGTGTGCTGCTTTCTGGCATTGATAAGGCCATCTCCATGCTCAAGAGTCTTCGTGACCTGGGAGTTCAGGTGGCTATTGATGATTTTGGTACCGGCTTTTCCAGCCTGAGCTACTTGCGCCAGCTACCCATTACCAAGGTAAAACTGGACCGCAGTTTCATCATCGATGTCACAACCGATCGGGGCAGTGCTGCGATTGTACAAGGGGTGATTACCATGGCGCACCATCTTGGCCTGTTGGTAGTGGCCGAGGGCATAGAGACGGTTGAGCAGCAAAACTACCTGGCAGTCAGTGATTGCGATTTGCTGCAGGGGTTTTTGTATTCCAGACCCGTGCCATTGGGCCAGTTCGCTCTGGGGCTGGAATACTGATTCGCTAAACATACTTTACTGGTCGGGGGTGTCTGCCGTCTGGTTTAGCAGCTCGGGTCTTTTCAGTGCCCGCGCCAGCAGCTCCCGTTCTTGTGCCAGCACCAGCGCACATTGCTCAGCCATCTGCTCGCCGATGCCTTCTACCCTGCGCTCCAGAAATACCCGCAGTTCGTCAGAAAACTCCAGCATTTTATCGCGTTCATCTGCTTCCTTTTTAGAAGTGAACAGCAGATTGTTGGGATCAGCCATTGCTTTCTCCTTGCCATCACGGTCGCTGAAGTAAAGCGCTTGTACGCCCATATACGTCTCCTTGCCGGGTGTTTAAGCCGGTATCGACTGTTTAAAAATGAAAAGAACCTGATCAAGGCAAATGCCCCGATCAGTGCGCGAGGCAGCTTAGCACTGTTTATATATACAGTGCTAGTGGCGCAGGCTGCACCAAACAGTATATTGGTGTTAATGTTTCGCCTTTAATTTCACCAATCAGGCCATTACCATGCCAAGGTTCCTTCATACCGCCGACTGGCAAATAGGGCGCTATTTCAATCGCTTTGATACCGATAACAGCAGTGCACTTGCCGATGCACGCTATGGCGTTATCGAACGCTTGGCGCGACTGGCGGTTGAGTACAATTGCGATGCCGTGCTGGTTGCCGGCGACGTTTTTGATGCGCAAACCGTATCTGATCGCTGCATCCGCCGCACTTTTAACGCGACCTCGGGTTTTAAAGGGCCTTGGGTAATGCTGCCCGGCAACCACGATGCAGCGTTGGCCGAAAGCGTGTGGACCCGCGCCCAGCGTATCAACGCCGTGCCGGACAACGTGCACCTTGCGCTACAAAGTGGCGTTATAGAGTTACCGCAGCAGAAAATTGCGGTATTGGCGGCGCCTTTGACCCAGCGCCACACTTACGAAGATTTGACCGCGCCCTTCGATTCAATCAGCACTCCGCCGCAATGGCTGCGGGTGGGCCTGGCCCACGGCAGTGTGCAAGGCGTGTTGGCGGAAGACATTGACGCCACCAATCCGATTGCCGCTGATCGCAGCGTAAGCGCCGCGCTGGATTACCTGGCGCTGGGTGATTGGCATGGCCTGAAGGAGATTAATGAGAGAACCTGGTACAGCGGTACGCCGGAGCCTGAGCGCTTCCGTAATAATCAGCCGGGTTTTGCACTGTTGGTGACCGTGTCCGAACCTGGCGCTCTGCCGCAGGTGGAAGCACTGGAAACGGCACGCTATCACTGGCATCAATGGCAAGAAAAGTTGGTGGTAGAGACCGATATTGATGAGCTGCTAAAGCGTCTTGACGAGCTACCGGAAACGTCCGTTTTGGATCTAAAGCTGGAAGGTAGCATCACTCTGGCGGGTGAGCAGCGTCTGGCGGATGCTTTGTCCCGCGCTGAGGCGCGTTATCGCAGCGTTACCTACGATCGCTCCCGTTTGTTGCTGGCGCCCACGGAGGAAGATCTGGCGGGGTTGCAGGCTAGCGGCTACGTCGGTGATGTGCTTGAGCTACTGCAAACCCGGCAGAGTGGTGCAGAAGCGCAGACTGCCCGCGATGCCCTGGCCATACTCGCCAGCCTGTTACTTGAAGCCCGCAAGGAGGAGCAACCATGAAACTTGAAAGTGTGCGGGTGGAGCAGTTTAAGCGGTTCAAAAAATCGTTTTTATTGAATGGTTTGAGTGGTGGTATTAATGTCATTTCCGGACCAAACGAGGCGGGTAAGAGCACACTGGTGCGGGCAATTCGGGCGGCATTTTTTGAGCGCCATCGCTCCAAGTCCGGCGAAGATTTGCGGCCTTGGGGTGATTCATCCGCAGCACCCGCCATCGAATTGGTGTTCCACCATAACGGTCAGAAATGGCAGTTGAACAAGAGCTTTCTGCAGCGTAAACGCTGCGACCTGTCGATACAGGGCACCACTTACAGTGGCGAGGAGGCAGAAGAAAAGTTGGCTCAGCTGTTGGGTTATCAGTTCCCCAAAAAAGGCGCGAGTAAAGAAGAGCACTGGGGTATTCCGGGGCTACTCTGGGTAGAACAGGGCAGTGGGCAGAATATTGAGCAGGCCGTTGTGCATGCGGGCGATCATTTGCAATCGGCGTTGAACAGCCTGGTATCGGAAGTTGTCAGTGAGGGCGGTGATGGGTTGATTCACACCGTACGCCAACAGCTTGGCGAACTGTTGACCGCAGGCGGCGTACCAAGGGGTGAATACAAGCAATTGCTGGCTGACGAACTGCCCGGACAGCAAGAGCTTGATGCGTTAGCAAGCCGCATAGACCAGTATCAAAACCAGGTAGACCGGCTCGCCAAGGTTGCGCGGGAATTTTACAAGATTGACCGTGAGCAACCCTGGATAAAGGTGCGTCAGGCTCTTGCCGAAGCCCAGGAGCGTTACCGACATATTGAATCGTTGCAGGGTCAGCAGCAAACGTTGAACCAAGCCTTGACCTCGGTACAACAACGGGCGGCACTGTTGCAGCGCAATAAGCAGCAGGTACAGGCAGATGCCAAACAGTTGCAGCAGCGCGAGGAGGAACACAACACGGCGCAGCACGCATTGAATGACGTTCAAGCGTCTGCAGCCGGTTTGCATGCTGCCTTAGAGCAGTGCCAGAGCCAATATCGCGATGCATTGGAGGTAGAGCGTCAGGCCGGGCTGCTGGAAGCTCGGCAACGACTGGAGCACAGCAGCGAAAGAGCAAAAACGCAGTTGCAGCAGCTGTCTGAGCGCCAATCACGGGCGGTAGAGTTGCAACAGGCCCTGGGCGAGAGCCGTAAGCTGACGGCACGGCATCACATCAGCAAAGCCGCCGTCGATCAGTTGCGTACAACCCAACGCCAGCTGGATGATGCACGTCTGCGTTCGCAGGCGATTGCTACGCGAATTGAATGGCAACTGGAAGCTGGCCAACAGATCGAGTTGGGCCAGGATACGTTGCCGCCTCAGGGCGAGCAATTGTTGCTAAGCAGCACGCGCCTGCGCATTGCGGGTGTTGGCGAATTTACAATCACCCCTGGTGGCGGTGATTTGGCCCGCTGTCAGCGCCAGCTGGAACAATTGCAGTTGGCCTTGGGTGAGCAGTTGCAGGCTCAGGGTGTTACAGACCTGGCGGCGGCAGAACATACGCTGGTCGCTCAGGAGCGTGCGCAAGCGGATGTGCATCGATTGCTGGAACTGTTGCAGTCTTTGGTGCCCGGCGGTCTGGCAAGTCTGGACAGCGACTATCAGGCCTTGAGCGCGGAGCTTGAACGTAACTGCGCAGAAAAAGAGGCTTTGGCACCCGTAACGACAGTGGCTAAAAGCTTACCGGCTCTGGCTCAGGCGCAAGATCTGCGAGCTGACGCTGAAAATCGGTTATCAGCATTAGAGAAACGCTTCGGCGAGCACGAAAAGGCGCTTTTGGCCGCATCCCATCGTTACCAGAACGCCGATCGCGAGTGGCACACGTTGCGCACCAGTCTGAACAGCGAGCAACGCCAGCAGGAAGTGGCACAGTTAAACAGCGATTTGATTGCAGTCGAGCAAGAGCAGGTAGGGCAACAGGGGCGTTTACAGCAGATGCTGGCGCACATTGCCGCGGCGCGGCCGGAGTTAGTGCAGCAGGACATTCAGCGCTTGGGCGCCAGCGCGGATCAGCTTGAGCAAGCCCAGCGAGGGCGCGAGCTTGAGTTGAAGGAACTGCGGGCACGATTGGAAATCTGGGGTGCCGAAGGCCTGGAGGAGCAGCGTGGCCATTGCCAGGCTGAACTGGAGCAAAACCAGCGCCGTTGCCAGCAACTGCAGCGCCGGGCAGAAGCGCTGCAGTTGCTGCTCCAGTTATTAACGGAAAAGCGCCAGGCGTTGACTCAGCGTTTGCAAGCACCGTTACAGAAACATCTGAATCATTACGTTACGGTGTTGTTTCCCGACGCTCAGCTGGAGGTAGACAGTCAATTGCTCCCGGGCCGTTTCACCCGCGACGGGGAAACTGGTCAGATGAGCGAGCTCAGTTTTGGCGCCCGAGAGCAGATGGGCCTTATCAGTCGTTTGGCTTACGCTGATTTATTGAAAGAAGCCGGCAAGCCGACGTTGATCATTCTGGATGACTCGCTGGTACACAGCGACAGCATTCGGCTCGACAGCATGAAGCGAATTCTGTTTGACGCGGCGCAGCGCCATCAAATTCTGTTGTTTACCTGCCATCCGGATAGCTGGCAGGACATGGGCTCAGAGACTATTAATCTGGAAGCGTTAAAGGCCAGGGCAGCGCTTTAACGGACCAAACGCGGGTGTCCTGATGATTATGTTGAAAATTTTCGCGTAAGTTTGTTGACCCTAGAGAAAACATCCGTATAATGCGCATCCGTTGTCAGGCAACAACTTACGACAACATTAGCGGGAATAGCTCAGTTGGTAGAGCGCAACCTTGCCAAGGTTGAGGTCGCGAGTTCGAATCTCGTTTCCCGCTCCAAATTTGAAAACCCGGTCTTGTAAAAGGCCGGGTTTTTTTATGTTCGTTTCGATCACAAGGGCAAACACAAGGGCAATGGCGTTAGGGCTCGGTTATACTCTTCCGTCTTCATTTTTCATGCTGTCCGCCGGGAGACCTTCATGCGCGTGCACTCGTTGTTTCTGTATCCGGTTAAATCCCTTGCGGGTATTGCCGTGGACTCGTTTGGGCTGGACGAATTTGGCCCGGCCGGCGACCGGCGCTGGATGCTGGTTGACGACGAGTGTCAGTTTGTAACCCAGCGCACCCTGCCACAGCTGGCATTGGTTCAGCCTTCGCTGGGTGCCGATGGCGAGGTTTCTATTACCCTGCCAGGGCAACCACCTATTGTGCTGCAAGCCAATGGTGAGAACCTGTCTGTGCGAGTGTGGCGCGATTGGGTTCAGGGCCAGGCGGGTTGTGACGTGGCCAATGGTGCCATCAGTCGCTTTTGTGGCCTGTCTTTGCGCTTCGTATTCATGCCTGATAGCAGCTTTCGCCAGGTGCAGACCAATCTGGCAACAGAACGCCGGCGCGTGAGCTTTGCCGACGGTTATCCGTTGCTGATGACCAATATCGCGTCGTTAGCGGAGCTGAATGAACGCTTGGCGGTGACGGTGGATATGCGTCATTTTCGCCCCAATATCGTGGTTGATGGCGCCGCTGCCTGGTCGGAAGATAACTGGCAGGCCGTGACCATAGGCGAGGGCAGTTATCGGGTGCTTAAGCCCTGTTCCCGCTGTGTAATGACTACTGTTAACCCGGATACCGGGGAAAAAGCCGCCTCGGTTCAGCCATTGCGGACCCTTGCGACCTACCGCCGCACCGCTGGCGGCATCATGTTCGGAATGAACGCCATTCACGACTCGCCTTGCCGGCTGAGCGTGGGTGACTGCGTTATCGTGAATCAATCGGAGTAATAGACTACGTGCCTTTGTTAACGCTGGACGGGGTTTCCCTGTCGTTTGGAATGCAGCCGCTGTTGGACAATGCCTCATTGGTGATGGAAGCCGGTGAGCGGGTGTGCCTGTTGGGCCGTAACGGCGAGGGTAAGTCTACCCTGCTGAAAATCGTCAACGATGAAGTAACGCCAGACGGCGGCATCGTCCGCCTGGAAGACGGCGCGGTGCTGGCGGTGTTGCCACAGAATTTGCCCTCTGGCGATACCCGCACCGCCTACGATGTGGTTGCTGGCGCTTTTCCTGAAACCGGCGCACTGCTCATTGAATTCCACCACCTGACCCAGCAGACAGACGAAAAAAGCCTGAACCAGATGATGAAGGTGCAGGAGCGTCTGGAGGCTTTGGACGGCTGGCGCCTGGACCAAAAAGTCACCAGTATGCTGGCGCAGTACGGCGTAGACCCCGATCGCACGCTGAATACTCTGTCGGGTGGCTGGCAGCGCCGGGTTCTGTTGGCGCGGGCGCTGGTGTCCGAGCCGGATATTCTGCTGCTTGATGAGCCTACCAACCACCTGGATGTGCCCGCTATTGCCTGGCTGGAAGACGCTTTGGTCCAGTTCCGTGGTGCCATCCTGTTTGTGAGCCACGACCGTGCGTTTATTCGCCGAATGGCCACCCGGGTGGTGGAGCTGGATCGCGGACAGCTGGTCAGCTTTGCCGCCAGTTACGATCACTATCTGGACCTAAAAGAAAAGGCCCTGGAAGAAGAAGAGCGTCACGCAGCCTTGTTTGATAAGCGCCTAAAGCAGGAAGAAACTTGGATTCGCCAGGGCATCAAAGCTCGCCGTACTCGCAATATGGGTCGGGTAAGGGCACTTAAAGCGATGCGTGAAGAGCATCGCCAGCGCCGAGTGCGCGGTGGCACGGCCACTTTTGCGGTGGAAGACGCTGCTCGATCTGGCAAGCTGGTGGCCGAAGCCTTGGGCGCCGGTTTTGCTTATCAGGGTCACCCCGCGGTTATCCGTGACATGAATCTGACCATTCTGCGCGGTGACAAAATCGGCCTGGTGGGTGAAAACGGCACCGGCAAAACCACGTTGGTGCGCCTGCTGCTGGGCGACCTGGAAGCCACTGAAGGCAGTATTCGCCGCGGCACCAACTTGGAAGTAGCCTATTTCGATCAACTGCGGGGCGAACTAGACTTAACTCGAAATGCGATTGATAATTTGTCGGAAGGCCGTGATTTTATTGATATTAATGGTCAGAGCAAACATGTTATGGGGTATCTACAGGACTTCCTGTTTACCCCGGAGCGGGCACGGTCGCCTGTCAGTGTGTTCTCCGGTGGCGAGCGCGCCCGCTTGCTGCTGGCTAAGCTGTTCAGTAAGCCCGCCAACGTACTGGTGCTGGACGAACCCACCAACGACTTGGATGTTGAAACTCTAGAGCTGTTGGAAGAGCAGCTGTCGGAATTCCGCGGCACGGTGATTGTGATCAGCCACGATAGGGAATTTCTGGACAACGTGGTCACCGAAACTCTGTTTTTGGACGGTACTGGCCAGGTGCACGAGTTTGTTGGGGGCTACACTGACTGGCGCCGCCAAGGCGGCCAATTTCCAGCCGAAAAAAGCGGCAGCCGGCCCGACAAGCAGCAAAAGCCGGAAAGTAAGAGCAAGAGTAAGCCAGCTGCGCAGTCCGGCACTAAGCCCACGGCGGCAAAAATCAGTTATAAGTTGAAACTGGAGTTGGAGCAGTTGCCGAAAACCATTGAACGCCTGGAGCAGGAGCAACAACAGCTGCAGGACGCCATCGGTTCAGCGGACTTCTACGCTAATTCTGCGAAGAAAGTTGATGAAACCCTGGCTCGTCTGACAGCGGTGGGATCAGAGTTGGAAACCGCAATGGAGCGTTGGATGGAACTGGAGGAAATGACCGGGAAATAAGCCTGGCTCTTTTAATTGCCGAATTGCTCGATAGCTTGCCGGAGTTTCGCCGGCAAGCTATCAGCTAATTACGATCAGTGTTAAAAAATACGTACGGCCAGCACATCGCACTCGGTGCCGTGCAGAACTCCGTTTGCAGTAGAGCCGAGCAACAACTGGAAGCCTTTGCGGCCATGGCTGCCCACAACCACAAGGTCAATGGCGTGTTCTTTGACCAAGCGATGCACTTCAGACTCGGGGCGGCCAACGGTCACCACCTGACTTTCTTTGGGAATGCCGTATTCTTCACCGTACTTGGTCAGCTGCTCACGGGCAGCCTTGTCGAGCTGGTCCTGTAATTCGGTCAAATCCATCGGAATATCGCCACCATAGGCGTAACCTACAGGCTCTACTACGTGTGCCAGGATCAGTTCAGCACCTTGGCTAATAGCCATTTCTTTTGCTTTGTGCAGGACTTGTGGCGCTTCTTCCGTTAAATCAATGGCAACCAGCAACTTCTTGTAAACAGACATGGCTCTATTACTCCGTGTGTTGCGAATGTCAGAACTCCTGATTACAGGATAGTATGGTTCAGCCCGGCGGAAAAGGGGTTAGGCTGACTTAGGCGTTGTTAGCAGCGCTATTGAGTAAACCTGCGCAGTACCAATTGCCGGTGCCTGCGATGGGGCGTGTTAAGAAAGAAATTGACAAACGGACGGTTTCTTCTCATCGTGTGGTCTCGATATTCAAACGGCTGTATGAATTTGAATTGAAGATCGGGCAGCGGCCGCAGTGGTTAAAGGTTCGCTGCATCTGCAGTCGGGATCTTGCAATTAAACGTGCAAGCACACCGGCGCACAAAACAGTTTCAATCACAGACTGGAGATCAGTTGATGATTTACGAAGGTAAAGCCATCACGGTTAAAGAGATCGAAGGCGGTATCGCTCAGTTGAATTTTGACTTGCATGGCGAGTCTGTCAATAAATTCAACCGTCTTACCCTGGAAGAACTCCGCAATGCGACAAACATACTGACGTCACGGACGGATCTGAAGGGTCTTGTTGTTACCAGTTCCAAAGACAGCTTTATTGTTGGCGCAGACATCACCGAATTCAAAGACTTGTTTTCCGGCCCGGAAGACGAGCTGGTGGCCAACAACTTAAGCGCCAATGAAATTTTTAGTGCCATTGAAGACCTACCATTCCCCACGGTTACCGCGATCAACGGTATTGCGCTGGGCGGCGGTTTTGAAATGTGCCTGGCCACCGATTACCGGGTTATGGCACCAAAAGCCAAAGTGGGCCTACCGGAAACCAAGTTGGGAATCTTCCCGGGCTTTGGCGGTACCGTACGCCTGTCGCGCCTGATTGGCGTAGATAACGCGGTTGAGTGGATCAGTGGTGCGACCGAAAATCGCGCAGACGTTGCGCTCAAGGTGGGTGCGGTCGATGCGATTGTTGAACCGGATAAGCTGGTTGACGCTGCGCTGAGCATTATTCACCAGGTAAACAACGGCAAGCTCGACAATTTGGCGCGCCGCGAAGAAAAGAAAGGCAAAATAAAACTGAATGTCATGGAAAGCATGATGGCGTTCGAAATTTCAAAAGCGTTTGTAGGTGCCAAGGCCGGGAAAAACTACCCGGCGCCGGTTGAAGCGATCAAGGTGATGCAAAAGCACGCCGGTATGACGCGCGACAAGGCCATTGAAGTAGAAGCCAAGGGCTTCGCAAAAATGGCGAAAACGGACGCTTGTGCAAATCTGATCGGCCTGTTTCTGAATGACCAAGAACTCAAGCGCAAGGCGAAACGCTGGGCCAAAGACGCTGCCGATGTAAAACTGACAGCGGTTCTGGGTGCAGGCATTATGGGTGGCGGCGTGGCGTATCAGTCTGCGCTTAAAGGCACTCCCATCATTATGAAAGACATCAATCCCGAAGGCATCGCCCTGGGCCTGAAAGAAGCCAAGAAGCTTCTGCTCAAGCGCATTGACAAGGGACGCATGAAACCCGATCAGATGGCGGACGTTCTGAACAGCATCACGCCAGCGCTAAACTACGGCGATTTCAAGAACGTAGATCTGGTTGTTGAAGCCGTTGTTGAGAATCCCAAAGTGAAAGATGCGGTTCTGCGCGAGGTTGAAGGCCAGGTTCGCGAAGACACCATTCTTACGTCTAACACCTCGACCATCTCTATCGACCTGTTGGCAAAGAATCTCAAGCGCCCGGAAAACTTCTGTGGCATGCACTTCTTTAACCCAGTGCACATGATGCCTCTGGTTGAGATTATCCGCGGAAAGAAAACCAGCGATCGTGCGATTGCGACCACCGTGGCTTATGCCACTGCCATGGGTAAAACGCCAATAGTGGTTAACGACTGCCCGGGCTTTCTGGTCAACCGGGTGCTATTTCCGTACTTCGGCGGCTTTATTGGACTGGTACGTGACGGCGCCGACTTCCAGAAAGTCGATAAGGTGATGGAAAAGTTTGGTTGGCCCATGGGCCCCGCGTATCTGCTGGATGTGGTTGGCATGGACACCGGCAAGCACGCTGGCGAAGTGATGGCTGAAGGCTTCCCTGACCGTATGAAGCACGAAGGCACCACCGCCATCGACGTGATGTTTGATAACAAGCGTTACGGCCAAAAAAATGAGAAGGGCTTCTACCGCTACGAGCTGGACCGCAAGGGCAAGCAGCAAAAAGTAGTCGACGAAGAATCCTATAAACTGCTGAAGCCGGTTGTTCAGGGTGATAAAGAGTTTGAAGACGATGAAATCATTGCGCGGATGATGATCCCGCTGTGTATGGAAACCGTTCGTTGCCTGGAAGACGGCATTGTAGAAAGCCCGGCTGACGCCGATATGGGTCTGATCTACGGTATTGGCTTCCCTCCGTTCCGCGGTGGTGCACTGCGCTACATCGATCAGATGGGCGTGGACAAGTTTGTGGAGCTGGCTGACAAATACGCAGATCTTGGGCCGCTGTATAAGCCCACCGACAAGCTGCGTGACATGGCAAAAAATGGCCAGACCTTCTTTGCTTAACCCTGAACGAGATTTCCGAACGGAGAAAGATCTATGAGCCTTAATCCGAGAGACGTTGTCGTCATTGATTGCGTGCGGACTCCGATGGGCCGCGCCAAAAACGGCTGTTTCCGCAATGTACGTGCAGAAACACTGTCGGCAACCCTGATCGACGCACTGTTCGAGCGCAACCCCAAGCTCGATCCGAAAGAAGTAGAAGATGTCATTTGGGGCTGCGTGAACCAGACCCGCGAGCAGGGCTTTAATGTGGCACGCCATATTTCCCTGCTAACAAAAGTGCCCCACGAAGCCGGTGCGCAGACAGTTAACCGTTTGTGTGGTTCAGCCATGAGTGCGATTCACACCGCCGCCCAAGCGATCATGACCGGCAACGGTGAAATGTTCGTGGTGGGTGGTGTCGAGCACATGGGTCACATTAGTATGACTGACGGGTTTGATCACAACCCGGCGGCGTCTAAGTACACTGCGAAAGCTTCCAATATGATGGGCCTGACAGCAGAAATGCTGGCCAAGATGCACGGCATTACGCGTCAGCAACAGGACGAATTCGGAGCGCGTTCCCATCGCCTGGCGCAGGAAGCCACCGAGGAGGGCCGTTTCAAGAACGAAATCGTTCCCATAGAGGGCCATGATGAGAACGGTTTTAAAGTGCTGATTGAGCACGACGAAACCATTCGTCCGGAAACCACCGTTGAATCACTGGGCCAGTTGCGCCCGGCGTTTGATCCGAAAAATGGTACGGTCACGGCCGGTACATCATCGCAGCTCACCGACGGTGCCGCAGCGATGATATTGATGTCTGCCGAGCGTGCCCAGGCCCTTGGCCTCAAGCCTATGGCGCGTATTGTGAGCATGGCGGTAG
>Ga0314774_1000041_pt1 | contig 118074 bp, 92 predicted proteins | sample MetaGCBIA2018_FD_204515 | JGI IMG/M metagenome (GOLD analysis project Ga0314774, IMG submission 204515) | Cryopeg brine microbial communities from Beaufort Sea near Barrow, Alaska, United States - CBIA 2018 | ecosystem: Environmental > Aquatic > Marine > Coastal | place: USA: Alaska | collected... | reverse complement strand
GAACCAATTGCCGAACCAATTGCCGAACCAATTGCCGAACCAATTGCCGAACCAATTGCCGAACCAATTGCCGAACCAATTGCCGAACCAATTGCCGAACCAATTGCCGAACCAATTGCCGAACCAATTGCCGAACCAATTGCCGAACCAATTGCCGAACCAATTGCCGAACCAATTGCCGAACCAAGCGGAAATGATTCTCAGTTAATAAAACAGACTGACGACCCACGTACCTTGTTGCGTTGTCTCCCGCAACAGATGACTGGCGAATGGACACCGGAAAAGTGGGATTATTGGCTCCAAACAGCTCGTGAAGACGACATTTTAGCGCAAGATGAGTTAGCCTTGGCGCGTCAAGGTATGATGACTGGCGCATGTAATGGCAAAGCAGTCTTTATCACTGGTGTGGATAGCAAGCACTTGCAAGCGACTTTTCAACAGCTTGCGGAAAAATTGCAACAGCAGTTCACACAGGCAGAGATTAGCTTGCAAATTGATGGCAGTGTCATGACCGCCGATGACAAAACACCTGAGCGCCGTCAACGGCAGCGATTGGTACAAGCGACAACGGTAGCAGAATCAAGGTTACTTAACTCGCCCGTGATGCAATACTTGACTGATCGCCGCGAAGGAAAAATGGGCAAGGTTCAGTTATATTAAACAGTCAACAAATTTTTTTATAATCCTTCTTTTTAATTCAACCATAAATAAATGTTGGTATTTACCAACGATATAGCCTCGTCTAGGTCTATAACGCTGATATAGTTCACTTTATTTTCTATTAATCAAGGTAGACTTGACGTGAGAGATATATTTAAAAACTGTAAAATCAGCCAAAACAAGCTATAATGGTTAAGTTATATTAAAAACTGTAAAATAGCTTAGGTGAAAGTATGATAGATAATTTACGCGGTATGGCCGTGTTCGCCAGTGTGGTCGGACACGGTTCTTTCAGTGGCTCAGCGCGCGAGCTTGGTATCACAACCAGCGCGGTCAGCCAACAAATTCGGGCACTCGAAAACGAGCTGGGCGTGGTATTATTACATCGCTCAACTCGTAAGCTGAGCTTAACGGAAGCGGGTGCGAGCTTTTATGATGCCGCAAAAGACGTGGTCAGCGCTGCTGAGCAAGGTAGAATCAAAGTCAATCAGCTGCGTGATGAATTAGCAGGTAGTTTACGAATTGCTACCACGCCTGAGCTTGGGGTGAATCATATTTTACCCGCCTTATCCACTTGGATGGCGGCACATGACGACCTGAGTATCACCTATTTGGCAGACAATCATTATATTGATATGATTGACGAGCGTATAGATATTGCGATTCGTATGAGCCCAAATATCAATGATTCGACCTTGAGCAGTCACCCACTGACCGAGGTACGCCAAATGCTGGTCGCTTCACCCCAGTATTTACGTCAACACAAAAAGATTGAAAGCCCTAAAGATTTAGCCGACCATCATTTAATTTGTATCGACATCATGAAAGACTCCAATCATGTTGAATTGACGCAAACAGACACAGGCAAAAAATCACGGGCAAAAATGACCTCACGTATCCATACCAACAATGTCTTTATGGCGACCACTTTGGCTAAAGAAGGTCATGGTTTGGTTAGAATGATGGAAATGGATGTCAAAAAAGAGCTAGAAAGTGGTGAACTAGTCGAAGTCTTGACCGGTTATCAGTTACCAAGCTTTGTGTTGTATGCCGTCACCTTAAGCCGTGAACAGCAACCGGCAAAAATAACTCGTTGCTTAGAAGTATTGAAAAAATACTTTCATGTTGGCTAAAGTTTATACCTTTTAATTTAATAGTGGTATGAAGAGTTACATCAATAGTGAAGAGTGAAAAATAAATATAGAACATCAAAAAAGCCCCGCAATAATTTTATTGCGGGGCTTTTTTATGACTAAATTAAAAGAGTTTTTTATGATTAAATGGTCATGAATATTGTCAAGGCTCTTATTTTAAATCATTTTTTTTTCAAAATAACGGTTTAACAATTCTAATAAACGCTCAACCACTTGTTCGCTTTCGTCACGGCTCATATTGAGTGGGGGTAGTAGACGAATTACATGACCGCCAGTCACATTGATAATCAGTTTTTGCTCATCACGGGCGCGGTCAACCAGCTGGCTACAGTCCATGGTCTCAGGCAATACAATACCGATCATCATTCCAGCGCCGCGACTACTCACGCCATATTGGCCTAGTACATCAGTCATACTGTCACGGATAAACTGTCCCTCAGTGACAGCATTCTCCATAATGTTGCTATTTGCTAAAACGTCATAGACACTATATACCACACGGCTCGCTAGCGGTGTCCCGCCATAAGTAGAACCATGACTACCAGCACCAAACAAACCATTCGCGCGTCCGCGTACCATACAAGCACCGACTGGGAAACCGTTACCAAGACCCTTTGCTGTGGTCAAGACATCAGGACGAGCCTTGCTATGCTGATATGCAAAGTATTTTCCCGTACGTCCGTTACCCGTCTGAACTTCATCAAGCATAAACAGCCAGTTATGGGTATCACATTCAGCTTGTAGTTGCTCTAAATAGACAAAACCGTTAGCAGCGGTATTAAGACCGCCTTCACCTTGAATAGGCTCTACAAATATTGCGCAGATGTCATCATGTTCTCTCGCTGCTTTTTGAATTGCTTCAATATCACCAAAAGGTACGCGGATAAAGTCGTCATCTAAGGTAAAAAATCCTTCACGTGCTTTAGGATTGGCAGTCGCTGATAATGTTAATAAAGTACGGCCATGAAATGCTTGTTCCATCACAATGACTTTAGGGCGCTTAAAGCCTTGCTGATAGGCGTATAATCGCGCCATTTTCAGGGCTGCTTCATTCGCTTCAGCGCCGCTATTAGCAAAGAATACGCTATCCATTTGCGCAGCAGTACATAATGCTTCACCTGCGCGCTCTTGCCAGTCGATCCCAAATAAATTACTAGTATGTACTAAAGTCGCTGCCTGCTGTTGAATAGCTTCCGTAACTTTCGGATGGCAATGACCCAAACCGCATACCGCAATACCGGTCAGCGCATCTAAATAGGGCGTGTCGTCCTGCGTGTAGAGCCAACTGCCCGCACCACGGGTAAAGCTAATCGGCTGACGATTATAAGTAGGCATCAGATAAGTAGCTGACATAGTGACATCCTTAAAATAGTAAAATGGAATAAGTCATACAGAAGTAATGATAACCATAACAGCGAATACAGCTAAGCGAATTGCTTTCGATACGCTGTATTAGTAAGCGTTATAGCTCATCAGAAAATGGCGTGGAATCGGCAGGTAGCGTATATTCTTCACTTGCCCAAGCGCCTAGATCAATAAGCTTACAGCGCTCACTACAAAACGGTTTGGATTTATTATCTTGCCAGGCTGTTTTAGTTCCGCAGCGTGGGCAAGGATAGGTTTTGGGGGTTGGTTGCGTCATAATAAAAGGGAGGATATCCTCATAGTGCTTAAAGAAAGTATTATTAGATAATTAGATAAAATGTTATCAGCGAATCAGAGTCGTTATGATAGCACGCGGTTATTAAAAGACAAATATAGGTAAAACGCAAATATATTGCAGTGTATATACTTTTAGTCGGTAACTTTAGCACGAGTACCGTTCATGCGGTTACCTTCGTATTGAGTTCAAAATTCTAATTACAGCCATACACTGCCTATTGTACTTTGAAATTTTAAAATAGCGCAGGGAAGGGCAAGACTGCTGTAAGTACTGCCGTTGCTAACCCAGATAAAGAATGATTTATTAATGAACATACTCGCAAGAATAGCCTAAGCACATAATGGTATACACACTATACAAACCGGATATTAACATAAGGTACACTCTTATAAAATAGCCTAAGTAAAAATTAAATTTTAAATAAAAACTGCCCCTAAAAGGCAGTCCAAAAATCTGTGTACTATTATGCTAAATGAAAGGTTTTACCAACTTATTTGAATTAGTGTGCGCATCAATAACAGTTAAAAACGTATAGGCCCCAATAAATTTACGACTGATAAACATAAACTCTTTAGGAGGCAAATTAAACTCAAACGATTGTATCGCGCGAGTAGCAGACGCTGAAAGTCGCGAATGTAGTTTACTTCCTGCCCAAATATAACGTTGTTGCTCATCCAAACAATTGACAGGGATGTCAGGATTGATTACAGGATTACTGAAAGGTTCGGTAGCCAGCAAAAACAGCGAAGCAACATCAGTACGGACTTTATCACTCATACCATCAAAGAAGTCATAACCTGTCATAGCTAATGCCATTGCCTGATGATCATGATAGTAACCTGCTCGTAATAGGTCACGCGCGATCGTCAATAGAGTGTTGTCAAATTGACGAATAGCACCAAAATCTAGTAAGACTAACTTATCGATCTCACCATCACTATGTTGATCATTATCACCGATACGTACTAAATAGTTACCAAAATTTGGATCAGTTTGCATCTCTCCCCACACAAAAATCTCTCGCATCATGATTTCAATGGCAGCTTGACCAATCGCGTTTCGGCGCTCGTGAGGCACTAAGCTCAGCGCTTCAGAAACAACCGAAACTCCTGGCTCATAAGACATACACAATAAACGCCTGCTTGAATAATTACGATTTATTTTTGGAACCACATAACACGGATCATCAATTAGGCGTTCATAAAAACGTTCTGTCGTTGCGGCTTCTGCCTCATAATCCACTTCATGATGGAGTAGGTCACGTATTTCCTCAAACCAAGTATCAAGTGAGCGCGTTTGGGGAACGATATTACTTACTTTTAACAAGCGTTTGAACAATGCCAAATCCGAGTCAATAGCGTCTGCCACCCCTGGATATTGAACTTTTAATACCACTTGTTCGCCAGTGGCCAACACAGTTGCACGATGAACTTGGGCGAGAGAAGCGGTACCAATAGGAACAGGGTCAACGTCAAGTTCGCTGAGCTTGTCACCTAAGATACGTTGTAACGTTTGCTCTATTTTTGTCCAAGTGAGTGTGGCAGTATCATCATTAAGTGTTTGCAACGCACGAGTAATTTCAGGCGGCAATACGTGCTCACCATACATAGCCAACATCTGACCAATTTTGACTACCGAACCTTTAAGCTTTCCAAGCTCGGCTGCCACATAATTTGCCTGCGCTTCCATGAAGGCTTGATTGCGTACCGTGCGTGCTTTTTTGTCTAAAAACATACCAGAGACACTATTACCCGCCCAGCGGCGACCAATATTCAAGGAAGTTTTAGCAATCGACAAGCGACGTTCGAACCCTGAAGTTTTTAGGTTGTCGATCGATTGCTTATTATTAGAAAGTTTAGACGGTTCATGTGCCATAAGGATAATCATTCATCGGGTTGGTATTGATTTGCGGGTTACGGACCAGCAATACAAGCCAGTAATAAAAAGAATATGCGACGTGAGTATACGAAATTGTATCATACAAAGTGATATCGGTTGATGAGCCTTAGAGGGCTTATAACAGTTGCTTTGTAAGCTTAGGTTTTGCTGTTGAGAATGGACAAAGCCATCAGACCATTAATGAGATATCAAAAAATTCGACCTAGTATAGTAATACTAGGCCGAATAAGGATTAACTCTAGAAAGTCTCACTTTTTATCAAAAAATATCAAAATATCAAAATATCAGAAAATTCACGTCTATTAAGTTATTAAGAATTTTCACGCGCGATAGCATGGTGACCAATATCACGGCGGTACTGCGCACCATCAAAACTAATTGCACCGGATACAGCGAGTGCTGCTTGCTGCGCTTCCAAGATATTGTCTGCCAACGCGGTGATACATAATACACGCCCACCATTGGTTATAACGGCTTGGTCATTATTTTCGTCAATTGCCGTGCCAGCATGAAAAACTTTTACAGTGTTATCACGTTCAGCATCAAGCTCTGGTAATCCAGAAATCACATCCCCTTTAGAAGAGGTTTCAGGATAGCCTTTAGATGCCATGACGATACCAAGTGCAGGGCGAACATCCCAATTGGCTTGTTTGGGTAAATTACCGGTTAACCCTTGAGCGACCAGATCTACCATTGAAGACTGCAAGCGCATTAAAATTGGCTGCGTTTCAGGATCACCAAAACGGCAGTTGAATTCAATAACGTATGGATCACCTGCGTCATCTATCATCAATCCAGCATATAAAAACCCAGTATAAGGATGACCAGCCGCGTTCATCGCATCAACAACGGGTTGAATGACTTGTTCCATTACCTTGTCATGAACCGCTTGGGTAACCACTGGAGCAGGTGAGTATGCACCCATGCCACCTGTATTCGGGCCGGTATCCCCCTCAAAAGCACGCTTATGATCTTGACTGGTCGCCATTGGTAGAATATTTTCGCCATCAACCATGCAAATAAAGCTGGCTTCTTCTCCGCGCAAAAATTGCTCAATGACCACGCGGCTGCCTGCATTACCAAATTTATTATCTGCCAACATGTCGTCAATGGCTACGTGGGCCTGCTCAATGGTTTCGGCTACGATAACGCCTTTACCTGCCGCCAGTCCGTCGGCTTTGATGACGATGGGTGCGCCTTGCTCAACAACGTATGCTTTGGCACTCGCCGCGTCTGTAAATCCTTGATACGCGGCAGTTGGAATATTATTTTCAGCCATGAACTCTTTGGCAAAAGTTTTGGAACCCTCTAACTGTGCGCAATACGCCGTTGGGCCCCATGCTTTGATACCCGCATCACGGCAAGCATCAATAATACCGGTAACCAGTGGTGCTTCAGGGCCAACGATGACCATATCAATGGCATTGTTTTGGCAAAATTCTATAACCGCACTGTGTTCGTTGGCATCTGTGGCATCTTCTAAAATAACGTTTTGGCATTTAGGCTCAAGAGCAGTGCCAGCGTTACCGGGGGCAATATAGATATTTTGTACTTTATCATCTTTAGCGCACTGCCAAGCCAATGCGTGTTCGCGACCACCTGAACCAATCACCAAAATATTTATCATACGTCTTGCCCTTAGCGTTAAGATTTAATAGCGAGTGAACTGTAAGCTTATAACTTCAAAATCTAGGTATCCGAATCAAATAATCAACGCATAGCTAAACAACAGCCAGGTAATCGACGTTGATCGTTACTTGTGATGGCATATTCTAACAAAAAAGTCGCACCGATTACCATGAGTATCACCCGCCAGCACATATTAACCAACCATAAAAAACAGTTGTCTCATTAGTAAAGGTTATCGACATTGCATTGACTCATGAAATGATGTTTCCGACTGCTGATAGCGACGTACCTGCGTTACAATTTAAATGATTTTGTACACTTTAGCTATGCGTGTAGGTGCGTTACAATTCACCAGATTAACGGTGTGACAAGAGTTAGCGCCCATCTGCATGGGTAAAAGTAATAAATAGAAGATGCAAGATAAGGATATACAGACGTAGAAAATGGATGTAATGAATAAAATAAATCTTCAGTTAACTTTTGAATGAATTTTTGCAGTGATACACCGTTGATAGATAACACAAATAATAGTCACCCAACCTAACACTGATATTAAATCAGAAAATTAAACCTATAAAAAGGACAGATACTATGCCTAACTCTCTTGGTATCACAGAAGAGCGTATTGGCCAAATAAGCGATATTGCCACCAGTTATGTGCAAAAGGATAAATCGCTCCTTGATCATTTTATTTACAATTACTATCGACCGCTACATCAGGAAATAGCAGGCACCATTAGTGATGCCGATTTAGCGGGTATGGTGCTGCATCATTTTACCTTGCTCACGGCCTATGATGGCAAAAAGCCGCAGCTGGCGGTTTTAAACCCTATTGCTGAAGAGCAACACTTTCATAGCTCGCATACTATTATCCAAATGGTGGCGTATGATCGGCCATTTTTGGTAGATACTTTATTGATGACCCTCGAGGTGCAGGGTGTCGATGTACATCGTACTTACAATACTATTATCAATGTACAGCGTGATGGTGCCGGTACAATCACCCAAATTGATAGTGCACCCGAAAGCGCGACTTCTCATATGTCATTGATTCATTGTGAGATTGCTTATCAAGATCATGATGAGCTTGCAGCCCTGCGCCAGTTGTTATTAGACAAAGTTGAGACGTTAGATACGGTGGTCGGTGACTGGGAGCATATGCATGCTCAGCTGACGGACATCAAAGCTGAGCTGTTACAAAAACCGCTGCCTGAGGGTTTTTATTCACATCAAGAAATTCAAGCATTCTTAGATTGGATATTAGACGATCACTTTATCTTTTTGGGCTATCGAGAATACCGCCTAGAAGGGGGCAATCATATTGCCGTTAACAACGATAAGACGAATGAGAACAAAAAAGGTGGCGCCAACATGGGTGCTGACCTAGACTTATTTGCAATTGGTAACAGCGGTCTTGGCTTGCTGCGCGGTGCTGAAGAAGACCGATTATCGACCAGTTTTGATAAACTACCTACTGAACTCAAGCAGTTATTGACCGTGCCTCGCGTACTGATGCTATCTAAATCAAGCCGAGTGTCACCTGTCCATCGTTCGGTATATATGGATTTTTTGGGTATTCATAAGTTTGATGACAATGGCAATCTAGTGGGGGAATATCGCTTTATTGGTCTGCTAACGTCACAAGCTTATCAGTTAAGCGTGCAACAAGTCCCACTACTACGCGAAAAGTCCAATAAAATAATGGCCATGGCAGAATTGCCACGTGATGGTCATGCCTATCATAAAATGATGTATGTGATTAATACCTTACCACGTGATGACTTGTTTCAAGCCAGCGTCGAGGAACTATATCCTATTGTCTCGGGTATTAGCCAACTACAAGACAAAAAAAGTCTGCGTTTATTCAGCCGGATCGACCCTTATCAGCGCTTTGTGTCGTGCTTGGTTTATATTCCGCGCGATAAGTTCAATACTGAACTGCGTATTAAAGTACAAAACGTCTTAAAAGAAGCTTATGGCGGCACGTCATCTGGCTTCACAACTGAGTTCAATGAATCAGATCATGCCCGCGTCCATGTGCACGTGCGTACCGTACCGGGTCACGTTAATGAGGTAGAGAATAGTGTACTTGAGGCCGAGCTGTCAGCACTCATGCAGTCATGGAGCGATCACTATCAAAAAATGCTGCTCGACAATGTAGGTGAACAACAAGCCAATGCTTTAATGCGCCGGTTTTTGCATTACATTCCGGCCGCTTATCAAGAGCGTTTTGATGCCCATACTGGGGTCGAGGATACCAAACGTCTGGCAAAATTGACGGATGAGCAGTCGATGATTTGGCATCTGTATCAGTCAACAGGTGATGCCAGAAACCAGTTACATCTGAAGCTGTATGGTCGTCAGCAACCGGTGATTTTATCTAAAGTATTGCCCATTCTAGAAAAATTTGGCGTTTCGGTCATCTCAGCACAAACGTATGAATTTGATTTGCCTGAGCAGTCTATTTGGATGCAAGAGTACGAGTTGACTTTGCAGCATGTGGATACGGTTGATATGCAAGTGGTGCGCGGCCAGTTTGAGGACAGCCTCAAACAAATTTGGGCAGGGCGCATTGAGAGCGATACGTTTAATGAATTGGTGTTAACCTCCAATCTTGATGCTTATAATGTGGTGGTACTGCGTGCGTTATCACGCTATATGCGCCAAGCGCGTGCGCCATTTTCTAAAGATTATATTCAAAAAACAGTGGTGAAGAATAGCGCTATCAGTGTGGCTTTGGTCAATCTGTTCGATGCGCGTATGAATCCTAGATACGGGAATGATGGCCGTATGGAAAAAACAACGCAGATTCAAGCGCAGATTACCAAAGCACTGGCAGGTGTCGATAGCTTAGATGAAGACCGTATCTTGCGCTGGTACTTAGACTTGATTAACGCTATGGTACGGACGAACTTTTATCAAACCGAAGCTGATGGTCAGCGTAAAGACCGGCTGTCGTTTAAGTTCTTAGCAGCAGATATTCCAAATTTACCCAAACCTAAGCCGATGTTTGAGATATTTGTGTATTCACCCCGTGTTGAAGCGGTACATCTACGCGGTGGAAAAGTCGCCCGTGGCGGCCTACGCTGGTCAGATCGCATGGAGGACTTTCGTACTGAAGTGCTCGGTCTCGTCAAAGCGCAAATGGTCAAAAACGCAGTGATTGTCCCTGTAGGTTCTAAAGGCGGTTTCATTGTAAAGACCAAAACCATGGCCGATGGTCGAGAGGCTTTTCAAGCCGAAGGTATTGCCTGCTATCAGACATTTCTACGCGGTATGCTCGATGTCACGGATAATATCGTCGATGGTCATATCGTCCCGCCAGCAGATACCATACGTTATGATGACGACGACCCATACTTAGTAGTCGCAGCAGACAAAGGCACCGCAAGCTTTTCTGATATTGCCAATGCTTTGGCTGCTGAATATAACTTTTGGCTCGATGATGCGTTTGCTTCTGGTGGCTCAGTTGGTTATGACCACAAGGCAATGGGTATCACAGCACGCGGTGCATGGGAGTCGGTTAAACGTCACTTTCGTATGCGCGAGATGGACATTCAAGACCGCGACGACTTCACCGTTGTCGGTATCGGTGATATGAGTGGTGACGTATTCGGCAACGGTATGCTGCTCTCAACCCATATCAAGCTGGTTGCTGCTTTTAATCACCTACACATCTTTATTGATCCAAACCCTGATCTTGCCAAATCTTATGAGGAGCGAACACGCTTATTCAACTTACCGCGCTCATCGTGGAGTGATTATGACGAGTCGCTCATTAGCCAAGGTGGCGGTATATTTGCGCGAACAGATAAAACCATCGCTATCAGCGCTGATATGAAGACACTCTTTGATATTAATGAAGACACGCTAGCGCCCAACGATTTGATCAGCGCCTTGTTACGAGCGCCCGTGGATCTGATTTGGAACGGTGGTATTGGTACTTATGTGAAAAGTACGAACGAGAGTCATGCTGATGTTGGTGATCGTGCCAACGATGCGCTACGTATTGATGGTAACGAGCTGCGCTGCGCCGTCGTTGGCGAGGGCGGTAACTTAGGCTTCACTCAGCAAGGCCGTATAGAATACGCACAGACAGGCGGGCGTATTTATACCGATGCCATTGATAATTCAGGTGGTGTCAATTGCTCAGATCATGAAGTTAATATCAAAATATTACTCGGTAAAGTGGTCGAGCAAGGCGATATGACCCTAAAGCAGCGTAATGAGCTCTTAGAGAGCATGACCGATAACGTTGCAGAATTGGTATTGCGCCAAAATTACCTACAACCGCAGGCCATTGAGCTCAGTTATATTCGTGCTGAAGCAAATATCAGCGATCATCAACGCTTTATTCAGTTGCTTGAGAGTGAGCAACGCCTTGATCGTGCGATTGAATATTTGCCATCAGATGAAGAAATGGGTAAGCGCCAAAGAATGGGAAGTGGCTTGACCCATCCTGAGCTAGCAGTGGTCATGGCTTATGGCAAAATGTGGGTTTATGATCACCTATTATCATCAGATGTACCCGAAGCGCCTTACTTTATTAACGAGCTACGTAAGTATTTTCCCGATGAGTTGGTCGGACGCTTCTTTGATGAGATGAAGGCACACCGGTTGCACCGTGAAATCATCAGCACCTATCTGACCAATAGCGTGGTCAACCGCTTAGGTATCGAAGCATTGTTCCGCTTATATGAAGAAACGGATCAATCACTGGCAACCATCATTCGTGCTTATGCCATTACACGTGATGTCTTTGATGTCTCAGTCGCGTGGAAAATGCTGGAATCACTGGATAACAAAGTCGATGCCAAGCTACTTCTCAATCTTGAGCTGCGTCTGCGTGATGCGCTGGAGCGCGGTGTGGTCTGGTTTATCAACGCCTTTGGGCAAAATCTACAAGTTGCGGATATGATTAACCGCTTTGCACATAGTGTTAAACAGTTGACTACAGTAGGCGGTTTTATTGAACAACAGTTTGCCCATAATCTACAAGAAGATACCGCAGGCTTGACGCAAAATGGACTGACGGATAGCGATGCCACCCTGTTTGCTATGCTGCCTTATCATGTCGATGCCCTTGATGCCGCGCTGCTCGCTGAGCAGTATGAACGGCCGGTTGATGAGATTGCGGCATTATACTTTGAAGCCTATCAAGTCTTGCAACTCGATTGGATGATGGACAACATCGCCACTTTACCGCAGCAAGATTATTGGGATCGCCGCGCCCGTCATGCACTAGTCAATGAGCTATCGCGTAGCTTGCGTCTGCTAATGGATGCGGTATTGTCACAGCCTGATGCCAAACAAGCCTTCAATGATTGGAAATCGCGTTATGAGGCCCAGCTTGTATCCATCACCACTGAGATGCAAAAACTAGATGGAAATGATGAAAAGGTCGTTAGTCTGTCGATGTTGTCGGTACTGATGAGCGAGTTGAGTGGTATCGTGATTAAGTAACCTGCTTACTATAAAGCGCTCAATAAGCTAGAATTTCAATAGTATTAAAAAAATCATCTTTATATGTAAAGGTGGTTTTTTATTGTCTGATCAATTGTCTGATGATGAGCGCGACTATAGCCCAACTTAAGCATGTTTGGTGATCGCACATGCCAGCAAATATTCGATAAGTGCATGTACGCTTATTTCCACTTTAACTATTCTTCACTAGCCACTTTAACTCGCAATTTCATGACAGCCTTGACCGGTGATTTCACTAAATCCGCCAGATATTTTTTTCACCTGAATCTGGGTCATGATCCGTTCTTTTAAGGCCTGAACATGAGAGATAATACCGATAAGCTTGCCTTCTTGTTGTAAGCTGGTCAAGGTATCAAGAGCAATATCGAGTGATTCCTCATCAAGCGTACCAAAGCCTTCGTCCAAAAATAGCGAGTCTACGCGAATATTGTGGCTGGCCATCTGTGATAAGCCAAGCGCTAAGGCAAGACTGATAATAAATCCTTCGCCGCCGGATAGATTCTTTGTGCTGCGAATATCACCGCCTTGATAGTTATCGATGACATTCAATTCCAGCGCGTTGCTATCATCATGAATGAGTAGATAGCGGTCGCTCATCTTTTGCAGCTGCATATTGGCATGGCTAATCATTACCTGAAAGGTCAAACCTTGCGCGAAGGTGCGGTATTTTTTACCATCAGACTGACCAATCAGCTGATTAAGCTGCTCCCAAATCTGACTACTTTGCTGCTGCTCGTCGATGGCGCGTAGCTGCTCAGTATGACTTTTTTGATTGGCATTATGGTCTGATAGCACTTGTTGAAGACCGCCTATCTTTAGCCCTATATTATCGTATGCTTGCAACATTTCTTGCTGCTGAAGCTTTAATGTATCTAGGGACTGGTCTGCCAAGTCCTGACTGTCCTTGTGATTAATGGTTTTTTGATGGAGAGTCACTTGGTTGTCATCAATACGAGTTTGTAGTTGTGACACATTATCATTTAATGATTTATCACGCTGTAGCAGTGCATCGCGCTCAGATTTATCTAGCCTTGCTGCTGTAAAGCTACTCTCGTCAGTGAATTTTTGCTCACTGAGTATTTGTACAAACTTATCATTGAGTAATTGTAACTGCGCCTCTGTATTTTTAATATCTATAACTAGCTTATCCAGAGAGTTGTGGGTATATTGCAGTTTATGGCGAGCATTATCAGCCTGCTGGCGTGTTTGAGCGAGTATATCATTCGCCTGTTTTACAGCGTCTTGTAGCTGCTGCGCTCTGGCATCAATATCTGGCTCTTTGGATAAATGATTGCGCTCGTCAGTAAGCGTATTTTTATGATGTTGCTCAGCGCTGATCTTATTGTCAAGCTCAGTCAGCTGCTCTGTTAGTTCTGTTACCTGATGCGTCAGCGAATCACTCGCGGCGCTTAATACATTAATTCTCTGCGCTGCAAGGTTCAAACCTTCTTGTGCCTGCGTCCATGCTGTAAGTTTGTCTTGTAGCGTGTAATATAACGTTGTAAGCTCAGACATACAGGCGTTAACCGCCTTTATCTCTAATTCTTTATGTGTTTCTGAATTTTCTAGGAGCTGATTGGGTAAAGCCAATCCCAGTGGCTCTAACAATCCAGCCATCTGTGTTTGTAGGATACTTATCTCATTACCAGCAATCCCGAACGCTTGCTGCTGGCTGTCTATGCGCTGCTGGGCGATAGAGCGCTCAGCTTGAGAGCTTATTTGTTCTTGCTTGAGCCGTACCTGTTGTTCCTCTGTTTGCTTTAAGCCTAGCTGCTGGGCATTCATTTCATCTTCTAATTTTTCCCAATCTTCTAAACGTTTATGAATATCAGCCGTTATAAGCGTCAGGCTGTTTTGATCCTCTTTTAGCTCAGCAAGTAGGGCTGTTAGCAATGGATAAGACAGTGGATTGGTATCAACAGACTCCAGCACAGAAGACTGATCTAAGATCTTAAAATTGATGCCTTTATCGACACCTTTATGATCAGCGCCATAATTAATATTTTTAAAACGACTGCTATCGACCTCCAGCCTGAGCTGATTAGTAGCGTCATATGCTTCAGTCTGCGCAGTACTTTGCTGCTCGTGTAGTTTTTTGATCTGTTGTTGCAACGACTGCAACTCACTTTGAGCACGAATATGCTGTTCTTGATTGCGGCGTAACGCTGCGTTTTGCTTATCAATATCTTGCTCAAGAGTGGTTATAGCATGAATTACGCGTTGCATTTGTTCATGCTTGGAGATATCTTGACCGAGGCTTGCGGCTTGGAGTACTTGGGCAAATTCAGCGGGCGGATTGTCATGATAAGGATGGCTGGTCGATCCACATAGAGCACAGGGTTTGCCGTCCTGTAGCGCTAAAAAGTAATCTTGTAGTTGAGCCAGCGCTTGCAGGGTCTCTAAGTGATCTTGCTGCGCGCGTTTTTGCTGTTGTAAGCTTACAATAGCTGTCTCTAACTGGGTATATTCTTGGCTATACTGCGTGCTAGTAGCGATTAATGGATCGATGTTGGTGGTGGATTTTGTTATATCCTCTGTCAAAGACAGTGCTTGTTGATAATGGGTGTTGATAGTGTCTAATAACTGTCGTTGGCTACCTAAGTGAGTAATATATTGATGGTGCTGGTTGGGTGATTTGCCTGCTAACAAAGCTTGTCGCTTAACTTCAAACTGAGCAATCCTCTCTTTTGCTTGATTACTGGCAATCTTACTATCGCTAAGCTGAGTAGCTAGAGTAGTAAGCGTCTGATCAAACTCCGTTAATTTTGCACGGTCAGTCTTATGTTCACTCAGGCGCTGAGCATTACTAGTGAGCTGTTTTTTGAGCTCGCCAGCATCACGGCCAAATCCGGCCAGTCCATAGTCGTTATTAGCAAGGAAGGCATCTTGTTCATGATTCGATAAGTAGTCTTGCTGCTGCGCTTGTTGTTTATGTAGGTCTGTCAGCGCAGTCTCTTTAGCTGTCAACTCTGTATTACGCTGGGATAATCGCTCAGACACGCCAGCGCGTTGTTGTTGCTTGTCCGTTAAAGCTTGGCCGATACCGTTTAACTTTTGATCAAGCGTGCGCACTTGAGCAATAATAGGACGTTCACGCTCCCATTGCGTACTGGCTTGCTGTTCCTCATTTTGGGCGCTGACTACCTGATTATCAGCCGCCGTTAACTGGGCTCGCTGCTGCGGAAGGTCAGTCTCAACCGCATGCTTTTGTTGTTGTAAATCTTTTAAGTACACGCGCTGAGCATGTATTTTGCCATAGTCTGCGTCAATCTCTAAGGCACGCATTGCCGCCTGTAATCGGGATGCCTCAGGGGCGAACTGCGCTTTAGCATCCTTAGCATGGTTCAGTTGCGCTTGTTGATCCGCTATGGTCTTATTCAATGATTCGATATCAGTAAGCCAATTAATATGCTGGGTCAGAACCTCTAATTGGGTTTTATGTTGCTGCTGATCGCGGCGTTGTGTTGCAAGCTCTGCGTTATAATCACTGATCTCAGTAGGCGTTAATAGTTGTAGACCACTAAGTTTGGCTTGCAACTTTCCCAATTCAGCTTTTTCGTCGCGCAATTGTTGAAACGTGCGCATAGAGATGGTGGCATAAATATCGGTGCCAGTAATTTTTTCTAAAATATCAGCACGCTCATCAGGCTTAGCCTTCAAAAATGCGGCAAAGCCACCTTGAGCCAATAATATAGAGCGCGTAAATTGCTCAAAATCCATACCCGTAATGGCTTGGATACGTAACTTTGTTTTCTTCAGCGCACTATCTAATATTTTATCAGTATCCGCATCAGCGATTTCATGGGTGGCATCTTGCAAATTTCCTTCAGGCTTATCATGCGCGCGGCGCTGTCCCCAGCGGCAGCGATAGCGCGTCTCATCGATTTCAATCACTACCTCGGCAAAACAATCACCAGTTTGGCGGGTCATGACCTCATTGCTACTTTTACTGATGATTCCAATACGCGGTGTTTGTGCATAGAGTGCGAGACAAATGGCGTCTAAAATAGTGGTCTTACCAGCCCCTGTTTGGCCTGTAATCGCAAATATTCCGTCATTCAGGTACGCAGGAGTAGTGAAATCAATATGCCATTCACCTTTTAGCGAGTTTAAATTTTTCAAGCGTAGCTCTAAGATGCGCATGGTAGTCAGTTACTCTATTGCAGTGTTAGGGTTTAAGGATTAAATGGTGAGGGATCGTAATAAAAAAACCAAGGTAAATAAAGGTGTTGGCAAAAGTACAGGGGCGCATACTTATTCAGCATTGGCATCATTTTGTGCAATCATCTGCAAGATGTGCTGATAGGCATCACGTAGGGCAGGCTTTTGCGTGTCTACAATCTCATGGGCGCTTAAGCAACGCTCAAATACCTCATTGCAGCCCAAATCTTGTAATGCTTCTTGGTTGTGCGCTTGCATCATGACCCTATCTTTAATTTGCTTATTACTGATTTTTAACACGACAATTTGACTGTCCGCAACCAAGTCATTAATGTGCTCGCGCAAGTCTGTGACAATCTCCGCACCGTTATAAATGACCTCAAGCCAGATACTTTGTGATAACTGGGCAAGAGCCGTCAGCTCAGCGCTTATTTTCGACCAATCACCACTAATTTGCGCCAGCTTTTGAAAGCAAGGCACAGGCAGAGTGTCTACTTGCATGGCCTTATTAGCGTCATAAAACATCTGTCCAGCTTCTTTTTTAGGCGGTGGCGACTCTTGTTGGTTGTCTTTAGTGACACTGGGGGTATTGATAATATTGGTAGTGCTGCTAGTACTACTAGTCTGCTCATCATTGACAACATCAGTGTTTTCTTCAAAATCAGCAAACAGATCTAGCGTCACATATTCAGAACGTATAGCAGCTTTAGAGGTTTTAGAGGTTTTAGAGGTTTTAGGAGACTTGGAGGAAGGAGTAGATACTTTAGAAGTGATGATATTTTCCATGCTTATATTTTTGATGTCAGCACTTGCATCAGTGTTAAGACTATTAACACCATCAGAAATAGCGTCACCAAACTGAATCAGTAATACCTGTTTTTGTTGCCTCGCTTCCCCAAAGCCCATCGCGATGGGCGAGCCGCAGTAGCGAATGTGCTCATAGCCGCCTACTTTTTGCGGGACATGTAAGTGACCCAGCGCCACATAGTCGATAGCAGAATCAAAGATGTTTGCTGATACCGAACCTAACGATCCGACATAAAGATCGCGCACACCATCATCCTCTGTAGTGCGCCCGCCAGCGGCAAATAAATGGCCCGTTGCAACGATGGGTACATGCTGTCCATAAGTCGCAAGTAGCTCAGCCTGCTCAGCCAGCGCACAATCCGTCACCGCACGATAATGTGCTTCTATACCAGCAATGACATTGGCATCTTTAGTACGACCAGACTCACCAGCTTGACTGCTACGCACGTCACGATCGCGCAAATAGGGAACGGCGGCAATCAAACATAGTGGCAAGCTATTTTCCGTATCATCAGATAATAGTAGCACCTCATCATTGGGGTCTTCGCATGCTGTACCGACTACTTGTACATTTAGTGCTTGTAGCAAGCCTTTTGCCGCATCCAAAAAAGTAGGCGAGTCATGATTACCCGCCACAATAACCACATGCTGGCAGTGTGTTTTTACAATCCGAGTCAAAAAATCATAATATAAACTTTGCGCGCGATTGCTTGGGGTCATGGTATCAAATATATCACCAGCGATGATTAACACATCAACCTGCTGGGTGCTAATCGTGTCATGGAGCCAGCTTAAGAACGCTTCAAACTCGGCATAGCGCGTATGCCCATACAGCCTGCGCCCCAAATGCCAGTCGGAGGTGTGCAATATATTTAAAGGTCTAATATGAGAAGCGGGAGACGAAGATGTAGTAGCGGTAGATACGGACATAAGCAGGCTATAGATATGGTCAATAGAAAGTGTTTATTCTAGCAAGAATTGGCGGGATTTGCTGTATTGAACTTTGGTTTGGTAGTATTACTACGTTTTGATGACTTAACCCTTTGATAAAAAAACCACACTAGCCCTTCAACTAGTGTGGTTTTTTTATTTATATGGCAAACTTAATCAATCACCAACTGCTCTAAACTGTCATCTTCCTGCCGCTCGGCGATATTGGCTATCATAGACAGCGCATGTGCTTGCTGACTGGTAGGCTGATAATTAGAAGATGTTAAATCTTTGGGCGTGGCAGCCGTACCCCCACGTAGCCAATTGTTAGTAGTATCACTAACGTTTTTATTATGCTGCTGATTATGTAGACGGTACCAAGCCAAATCATGATGTAGCGCGACCACATCACCCATAATCAATAACGCAGGCGTTGGTAGCTGCTCTTTTTCTTGCTGGGCAACAATAGTTGCAAGCGTACCCGTTAATACTTGCTGATTGGGCATACTGGCATTGGAGATGATAGCGATAGGGGTATCGGCACAGCGCCCCGCTTCAATTAAACCTTCGGTCAAGCGTGGTAGCGAATGTAGTCCCATATAAAACACCACGGTTTCATCGGTATCGAGTAGGTTTTTAAAGTTATCGTTTGGTGCACCCGCCTTTAAGAACCCAGTGACAAAACGTACTGATTGCGAATGATCGCGGTGCGTCAGCGGAATACCGGCATAGCTCGCTGCGGCATTGGCAGCGGTAATCCCTGGAACGACTTGATAGGGTATACCATGAGCGCGTAAGCTCTCAATCTCTTCACCGCCACGCCCAAAGATAAACGGATCGCCACCTTTTAGCCGAACGACACGCCGACCTTGCTTGGCCTCATTGACCAATAGCTCATTGATACCTAATTGCGCCACCGCATGATTGCTGCGTTTTTTACCGACGAATACTTTATCCGCATCGCGGCGACATAAATCTAGCACTTGCGGGGACACCAGCGCATCATAAAACACAATGTCTGCTTGCTGCATGAGTCGTAGTGCTTTAAAGGTTAACAGCTCTGGGTCACCTGGTCCTGCGCCGACGATATAGACTTCACCAACAGGCTGCACAGGTGTGGTCTCTGTGTCAGCATCAACTGTAATAGACGATGCAGCCTGCTCAGTAGTTGGTATGGGAGCAAGTGTAGCGTGGCTATTTTTGTCGATTTGTGCAGCGGTACTGTCCAAGTCTGCTTGTAACTGCGCTGCTGCTTGGGTTTCATTTCCAGCAAACATCAGCTCACTGACTTGACCCTCAAATGCACGCTCCCAAAATTGCCGCCGTCCGGTAAGGGTTGGTATCTTAGTTTTAACCTCAGCGCGAAAGTCACCGGCCAGTTTGGCAAGCTTACCGTAACCCTGCGGGATTAAGGTTTCTAGTCGCGCACGCAATAGACGCGCCAGCACCGGTGCTTTACCGTTCGATGAGATACCTATCACAATCGGGTTGCGATCGACAATGGCAGGGAAGATAAAATCACACAAGGGCGGGGTATCGACCACATTGACTGGAATATTCAACTCAGTGGCATCGGCATGGACGTGATGATTGAGCGTTTCGTCATCGGTTGCCGCTATGATCACGCGAGCGCCTATCATGTAGGTCTTATTATAATTTTCATATACTAATGTGTGCTTGTTATCTTCGAGCAGCGCTTGTAGCTCAGCACAGATGACGGGTGCAAGAACGGTGATACACGCACCAGCACGGCTGAGCAAATCGGCCTTGCGCAGTGCCACATCGCCGCCGCCAACGATAAGCACTTTGCGGCCTTCTAATTTAAAAAATAGCGGAAAGGTGTTCATAGCGTCACCATTAGTTAGTTGCGGTCAATTACGGTTAATTTATGAAACCATTATGGGGCATTGCGCGTGTCTGCTCACGTAGCGTATTGGCATTAGTATATTCTTTTTTGATATGACAACGGTGGTTTTTGGTGAGAAAAGGAATAGCTGAAGAATGCTTTCAAAATATATGTATAGCTGAACCATTTCAAGACAGAATCAGTATGGTTAAAAGGAATTTTCGAAGCCTTTAGATTGACGCAGTAACACAGCAAGCTAGAAAATTTTTTACCAGTCATACAAAATCATATGTGTACCTATCTTATTTTGTACTGCCCATATAGGGGGAAACAATATAAGATACTTGATATAAAACAACCCTAGAGTTATAATAAAATTTTAGGAACGAGATACCAAGAATACGAAAGGTTGCTATGAAAAGTCGTGAATTGATAAAAGAGATACAAGCCGATGGGTGGTATTTGGCAAGAGTAACAGGCAGTCATCATCATTTTAAACATGATGATAAGCTCGGCATAGTAACCATACCGCATCCAAAAAAAATCTTCCTAAAGGAACGATTAAAAGCATATTAAAACAAGCTGGACTAGTGTAGTCCATTTTGCAACCTATTAGACGAATAGGAATAACTGTGTAATAACGAGAGGTAACCTTATGTTATATCCAATTGCGATTGAGCGCGGTGACAAAGTTACTGCCCACGGTATTATCGTACCTGACATTGTAGGGTGTTTCTCAGCTGCTGATAGTTACAACGATGTCTTTGAAAATGCCATTGAAGCAATTACAGGTCACTTAGAATGCCTTGCAGAAGAAGGGATGGAGATCCCATTGCCAAGCGATATTGAGCAGTATATCGACAATCCAGATTTTGAGGGTATGACCTGGGCAGTCGTCGCTGTTGACGTGAATCGTTATCTTGGTAAAACTGAGAAAGTCAACGTAACGCTACCTAGTCGATTAATTCACTTAATTGATGCTAAGGTTGCCAGCAATAAAGAGCGCTACAGAAGTCGTAGTGCCTATCTATCGAATCTAGCAGAAAAAGATTTGATCATGACTGACGCTTAAACCATAAAAAACCGACTAAATTTAGTCGGTTTTTATCATTAAATAATGTCACGTTTAATTCATTGACTATAGCTGGGTATGCAAACCACATTCGCGACTTTCTTCTACTTTAGTCGGATCAAAGTAATCAAGCTCGTTCGGTAGGTTATGCTCAGTCAGATAGCCATCCAAATCAGTATCTGTTTTTTCGAATAAAGGTGCAACTTTTAGCACGCCGTCTTTTGATAAGCTCAATACATCCAGACCTTGACGGAATTCGGTTTGATCTTTACGAATGGCGTTGAACCAGACGTCGGGTTTTAATTCATCTAAAGCACGGCGGAATGGCTCAAGTTTCACTTGTTCTGTGAACTCATCATGCTGTGGGTTGTCAATACCTGGGATGCCGTTCATAGTCGCGTCGCGGTGGGCAGCTGTTTGCTTAGGGATGTAAGTGACGACGTTTAAGTTTAGGTCACGGATGAGCTTATTGGCAAACTGATAAGTAGCGTCAGTGTTGTAGCCAGAGTCTACCCATAATACAGTGATGTCAGGACGTTGCTTGGCGACTAGATGTAGGATAGCCGACTCATAAGGGCGGAAATTGGTAGTGATGATTGGGTTGCTAGATTGCTCCAACGCCCATTCTACGATTTGCTCAGGTGATTTGCCTTGCAAGTCTTGATTGGCTTGGTCGATATCTAGGTTAGGATGTAATTGGCTCATTATGAGGTCCTTAATTGCGAGTAAATAAAAGTAACTAAAAAGAGAGGTCACTGTAAAAATTTAAATAATAAACGATAAAAGCTAAGCACCTGCAAACATGGGCAAGCTGGCGGCACTGCGTCCAGCATGCGCACTAGCAAGCGCTGTAAATGCTTGGCTCATATCAGACTGGACGTCATGCTCGCTCAACACAAAGCTGTCTACACCGACGCGTAATAGGTAGGCAATCTGATCACGGCCAAACGCGCCTGCTACCCGAATCTCACCGGTATAGCCAAGCTGACGTAGCGTTTGCACGAAACTAAAATCGCGACCATCGGCAAAGCCGGGTACATGAATGACAATCAAGGCTTGCGCTAATAAAAATTCGGTCAAGCTTGCCAGCGCATCAGCATCGGTATCGGCGGTAATCCATATACCTAACCGGCTGGTATGCTGGATTAACAGCTCATACACTTGTTGCAATAGTCCGCCGGCAAGTGTGCCTTTATTGTTCAATAAATCAGTAAGTGGTACCAGTACATCGAGCTTTTCTTGTTTGTGCAGCAGCTCAAGCAAGGTGACGTGCGTAAGTGCAATCCCATCCGGCAGCTCAGAAGTTATGAGCGCCTGCCAAGTGTCTTGATCACTGACATCAACGCCATGGCTGTTTAGCACATGATGATTACCCATAGACCTTCTCCTTAAAGGGTGCGATACCGACGCGGTTAATCACATCGCCAAAGCGCTCAACATCGTCTTCACTTTTAGCACGCAGCTCAAGATAAACGTCTAAAATAACTTGTAAGGTACTGGCAACATCAGCAGCTGGAACGGCTCTGCCTAGTATTTTGCCAATCTTAGCGTCATCGCTAGAATTACCACCAAGACTGATTTGATACCAATGCTCGCCTTTTTTATCCACGCCTAAGATACCGATATCACCAACGTGATGGTGGGCGCAGGCATTCATGCAGCCGGACATATTCAGACGAATATCCCCTAAATCGTAGAGGTAATCAAGATCGTCGAACTGCTTTTCGATTTGTTCAGCGATGTTGTGCGTAGTCGCATTGGCAAGCGAGCAATAGTCCCAACCAGGGCAGACAATCATATCGGTTAAGGTGTTGATATTGGCGCGTGCTAAATTCAACACGACCAATTGCTGCCATAATTCATATAAATGGCTGGCTTGTACATCGGCAAAGACCAAGTTTTGCTCATAGGTAGCCCGCAGCTCACCGAAGCTATAACGGTCAACAAGGTCGGCCAGTGCGTCCATTTGTAATTCGTTCACATCACCTGAGGGCACGTATGTCCCATCGACTAAGCCTGCTTTTAGGGAGATAACCACGGCACGATAGCCAGCCACTTTATGTGCAACGGTATTTTGGGTGTACCAGTTAGCAAAGTCTTGGTCGGTGCTCAATAGACTTTGCAGCTCAGACTGTACTTGCAGCGCATCGACTGAAACGTAATCAGGGGCGCTAAAGAAGCTACTGGCGGTCGCAAAATTATCATCGGTTAAAGTGAGCGCGCCGTCTTTGGTATGCGCTTCCCATTCTGCATCGACTAATTTAGCGAACTCACGACCGCCCATGCTCTCAACCAATATCTTGATACGGGCTTTGTACTTATTATCACGGCGACCATGCAAGTTATAGACCCGCAAAATAGCGTCTAAATAGCTGAGCAGATGCTCGCGCGGTAAGAATTCATTGATGACTTTACCAATGATAGGCGTACGTCCCAATCCGCCACCAACCAATACTTCAAAGCCAATCTCGCCCGCCTCATTGGTCTTTATGTGTAAGCCAACATCATGCACTTGGGTCGCTGCACGGTCGTTTTCAGTACCGATAACGGCGATCTTAAATTTACGCGGTAAAAAGGCAAACTCAGGATGAAAGGTTGACCACTGACGAATAATTTCGCAATACGGACGCGGATCAGCAATCTCTTCTTGATGAATGCCCGCGTAAGGGTCGGTTGTGGTGTTACGAATACAGTTGCCAGACGTCTGAATGGCATGCATTTGTACCGAGGCCAGATGCGCCAAGATATCAGGAACATCTTCAAGGTTCGGCCAGTTCAGCTGGATATTGGTACGCGTGGTGAAATGCCCATAACCTTTGTCATAAAGGCGGGTAATCTCAGCCAACTTGCGCAACTGATAGCTGGCAAGTAGCCCGTATGGAATGGCGATACGCAGCATGGGCGCATGACGCTGAATATAAAGCCCGTTCTGCAAGCGCAGCGGTAAAAACTGCTCTTCTGGCAGCTCACCATCCAAAAAACGCTGAGTCTGGTCGCGAAATTGCGCAACCCGTTCCTCAACCAAAGCTTGGTCAGCATAGTTATATTGATACATGACGTAGTCTCAATTTCAAATGTCAAAAAGCGCGCTCAATCGGTACAAAAGCCGCGACGAAAGTGATTTGCGTGTGGGGTGGCGTCTCAAAAAACAGTTTTGAAACAATATAGCTATACATGATATAAGCTTGTGCTTTGAATCATAAATTCATTTCAGTCATATCCATATCCAAACACAGCATAAATTTTCATAACGAAAGTTAGGTAGCCTATGCGTATCGAATACAATGCATCATAACCAACTTCCTATTTAAGCTCAATTCACGATTTTTTGCGTGCTTTTTTATTTCATCACTATTTATCTGAGGTCTTTGAGATTAACATGACACAACTTGCATCAGCTGAATCAAAACCCAAATCAAAATTAGTCCCGCCACACGGTAGTGCGACGCTTAAGCCACTATTATTAACGGGCACTGAGCGCGAACAAGCGCTACAACTTGCCAGCACCTTGCCAGCCATTACCCTCAGTTCGCGTGAGCGTGGTGATCTGATTATGCTAGGTATTGGCGGATTTACGCCCTTAGATGGTTTTATGAATCAAGCCGATTGGCAGGGTGTGGTGGATACCATGCACTTGCAAACCGGTAGCAATGCTGGCTTGTTTTGGCCCATTCCGATTACCTTGTCTGCTCCTAAAGCGACCGCCGATAGCTTAAATCAAGGCGATAAAGTGGCCTTGGTTGCTGAAAATGGCGAAATTATGGGTGTTTTGACGGTGGAGGAGACTTACACCATCGATAAAGCGCACGAGTGCCAGCAAGTATTTACTACGACCGACCCAGAGCATCCGGGTGTTCAGCAAGTGCTGAGCCAAGATGAGGTCAACATTGCCGGTCGTGTTGAGGTATTGAGCGAAGGTGAGTTCCCCGCACTGTATCCAGATATTTATAAAACCCCTACCGAGACGCGTCAGATATTGGATAATAAAGGTTGGAAAACGGTGGCGGCATTCCAGACTCGCAATCCAATGCATCGCTCACATGAATATTTGGCCAAAATTGCTATTGAGATTTGTGATGGGGTACTTATCCATTCATTGCTAGGTGCGCTCAAGCCGGGTGATATCCCAGCAGATGTACGTCAAGAAGCCATCAAAACCTTGATCGATAACTACTTTAGACAAGATACCGTTATTCAAGCGGGCTATCCGCTAGATATGCGTTATGCAGGTCCTCGCGAAGCGTTACTCCATGCGCTCTTCCGTCAAAACTATGGCTGTAGCCACCTGATTGTTGGGCGTGACCATGCGGGTGTTGGTGATTATTATGGCGCGTTTGACGCCCAGACTATCTTTGAGCACATAGATAAAGAGGATCTTATCACCCAACCTCTGAAAATTGGCTGGACGTTTTGGTGCAATGCTTGTAATGCAATGGCCTCTGACAAAACTTGCCCGCATGATGCCTCGCAACATGTCAAAGTATCAGGAACCAAGCTGCGTAAGGCACTATCAGAAGATGAAGACGTTCCAGAAAACTTTAGCCGTCCAGAAGTGTTGCAGATTTTACGCAATTATTATGCTGGTATTGCAAAAGAAGAGCGCGCTGAAGTGAAATTAACCGGTGCATCTGCTGTTTAAGAGACACGTGCCTACCGTTAAAAAAAGGTGCCAGACGATCAATCTGGCACCTTTTTTTATTTCCTGAGTTTTAGCCGTCAGCTTTATATCCTTTAGCTGATGTTTAGATGACCTGCCAGCTTTTGGTAGTCACCAGCCAACGTACCATCACCGGAGCAAAAATAGGTCAACGCGTATTTATCTTGGCTATCAATAGTCAGCGTGCCGTCCTTAAATTGAAAAAAAGTCACGCTGTCATTGGCAATGGTCTGAAATATCACGCCATGCGCGGCATCTTGACCCATCAACGTCGCTTTACCATCAAAATGACAACTGGGTTTCTTAATATCGTGACGTGCGCGTACTTTTATTTCTATATCGGTGGCGCCGTAAGGCTGAATCATGACACCCACCCAATCATAGCCTTGCTGCCGCTTGTCATAACTGTCAGAAGCATAGTCACCAATGGCCGCTTGAACGGCTGGTGTGAGTGTTGTTGCAGCCTGAATCTCTGAGCCATGATTTACAGAGACATTCTGGCTATTGGGCGTCACAGTATTACAACCTGCTAAAGCCACAAGGACAGTAGTCGTCAACGTGAGAGTCGCAGCAGGAAAAGATAAACGTTGGTACCAAAGTCTGGTCATATAGTTGCCTTGAAATGAATAAAAGGGGGGCGCTGATCGTTGGTTTTTAAATAGAGGGAATAAGGGCATTATAAATGTATGCCACAGCTCATAGCCTAATCCATGGCCCAATTGGCTTATCACCTTATGACACAACCATTCAACAAACATAAATGTCAAAGAATATCTAAAAAAAGTGCTTATGCCAAGTTAATAATTTGTTAAGCGCTTTTGTCACTAAGCGTTGTCCATGCAAGGTGCTAGCATGGCTGTCATCATCCACAGCGTTATCAGATGTGGTAGGTCAATAAGCATCACAATAAAAAACGGTTCAATAAAACTTATATTATAAATGCACCCTTATAGAGAGTTATCATGCAAAAGACAATCGATTTATCCCGCCAAAATAAAATAGGTATGTTGCCAACTAGCAAGCCATTGACCAGTAACTTAATGCTGAGTAGCACCTTGTTTGCGGTCATATTACTTGCCGGCTGTAGTCCTACTAATGCCAACCAAGCAGGCGATGCGAAAAGCGAAACCAACGACGTCAGCTTACTGAATGTCTCTTACGATGTCTCGCGCGATTTTTATAAAGAATATAACGACTTATTTAGCAAGGCTTATAAGGCAGAATATCCAAATAGTAATGTCAGTGTTAACCAGTCCCATGGCGGTTCGAGTAAACAAGCACTGGCTGTTGCCAATGGTTTGCAGGCGGACGTGGTGACATTAAACCAAGAAAGCGATATGAACATGCTGGTGGATAAAGGTCTGGTAAAAACCGATTGGCGCCAAGCTTTTCCTGATAATGCCGTCCCTTATACTTCCACTATGGTATTGCTGGTTCGTAAAGGCAATCCAAAGCAGATTGAAGATTGGCAGGATTTAGCCCGCACTGATGTCGAGGTGGTGATGCCCAACCCGAAAACCAGTGGTACCGCGCGCTATGCCTTTTTGGGGGCGTATGGTTATGGGCTGCATCACTTTAAAGAGTCTGTCAATCAACCGCAAAAAACCAATGACTTCATGAAAAAAGTGCTGGCAAATGTCATTACTTATGACAATGGTGCACGCGCCGCCACCACCAGCTTTACCCAGCGCGGGTTAGGTGATGTACTTATTACCACCGAAAATGAGGCGCATTTGGTCGCCACACAACACGCCAAAGGACAAGTTGAAGTTGTTTATCCCAGCTATTCTATTACTATCCATAACCCCGTTGCTGTGATCAGCTCAGTGACCGACAAAAAAGGCTCCAAGGAAGCTGCAACCGCATATCTCAAAACGCTTTGGGACAAGCCTGCTCAAGAATTGATGGCTCAGATGTACCTGCGACCCAGTGACAAGCAGATTTTGGCTGCTCATGCAGGAACGTTACAAAACATTCAAACCTTTGAGCCAGTTAAAGTCTTTGGTGATTGGGACAGTATTATGGATAAGTTTTTTGTTGATGGTGGACTGTTTGATAAGCTTGCTGTGCAACCCAACAGCTAAGTAAAAACTAAGTAAGGGACTCAGCCTTACCCGTAATGAAGATACTGTTAGTCAAAATCAGCCAGAAATGGGATAGATAAGCGACATGACAGCGGTCTCAGTAAGGATGAAAGGCCCCTATATATTCCATTTTGGCAATAACATACACATATTCGTCATTAAACATAATAAGCTGGCGCTGTTAGCATAACTGCATTACATCTTATATCCCTGTATATAACTTTAGAGGCACTTATGACATCTTACGCAGCAAGCAATTTGTTCAGCAAAAAGCTCAGTACAAAGAAGAACCCCTACAAAAACAAAGCGCTTAGCGTGTTGAGTATTGCAGGCGTTGCGATGACCTTGGGACTTACTGGCTGTAGCAATAGTGAGCAGGTAGACACGACTGTCAATGCTGATGGCACGCCAGCAGCGGGTCAAAACATCGAGTTGTTAAATGTCTCTTATGATGTGGCGCGCGATTTCTATAAAGACTATAACCCATTATTTGTTGATCATTATAAAACTGAAAACCCCGATACTAATATAACTGTCAATCAGTCTCATGGCGGCTCGAGCAAACAAGCGCTATCAGTCGCTAATGGTTTGCAAGCCGATGTAGCCACTATGAACCAAGGCTCAGATATTGAGCTACTTGAGAAAAAAGGCTTAGTTGACGCGGATTGGGAAGAGCAGTTCCCTGATAACGCGGTACCTTTTACCAGCACTATCGTCTTCTTAGTACGTAAAGACAATCCAAAAAACATTCAAGACTGGGAAGATTTAACCCAGCCGGGTCTTGAGATTGTAATGGCCAATCCGAAAGTTACCGGTAATGGTCGTTATGCATTCTTAGGCGCTTATGGCTATGGCCTGCACGCCTTTAATAACGAAGAAGCTCCTGCTAAAAACTACGTTAAAGAAATGCTCAACAACGTCAAGGTTTATGAAAATGGTGGACGTGCAGCAACCACTACCTTTGTCCAGCGCGGTATCGGTGATGTGTTGATTACCTTTGAGAATGAAGCCAACCTTGCTGCTACTGATTTTGGTAAAGGTGAAGTTGACATCATTTATCCTGAGTATTCTATTAAGTCTGAGAGTCCGGTTGCCATTGTGAAAGCGGTCACGGATAAAAAAGGTACGACTGCTGCGTCAAAAGCTTATCTTGATTACTTATGGAGCGAGCCTGCCCAGCAACTAGCGGCTGATCTGTACTTACGTCCTAGCGTAAAAAGCGTCCTTGATAAAAACGGCGATAAATTGCCGCCGATTGATACCTTCCGCCCGAATGACGCATTTGGTTCATGGGATGAGATCATGGGTACCTACTTCAGCGATGGCGGTGTATTCGATCAATTGGCCATTAACGCTCCACAGTAATTCTAATAAAAACCATCGTATTGTTTTGCACGTAGAGTGAACCACATAAAGGACATGGCCACCCACGCTATGTCCTTGTTATTTATAGCTTTGATTCATTGAATAATTCATAAAAGACGCGACGCTTAACATCGTAACTTACGATATAACAGGGTCTTTACGATAAGAACCATCAGTTAGGCAATAGCAATAGCAATAGGATACTAATCACTATGAGTGCAACAAATTCTCCTGCCAGCAAACCTATTAACAAAAAGGGGTGGCTAACCCGATTGCGCCAGCGTAATGTGCTGCCAGGGTTTGGGCTGAGTATGGGCATCACGGTCTTTAGCTTGTCGTTATTGGTGGTATTGCCGTTTGCAATGATGGCCTATACCACCAGCCAAATGGGTTGGACAGGATTTTGGGCGACTATCAGTCAACCGCAAGTCATGGCAGCTATCAAACTGAGCTTATGGATGTCATTTTTGGCAATGTTAACCAATATGGTGTTTGGCACGCTAGTGGCATGGGTGTTGGTACGCTATGAGTTTTGGGGTAAATCCTTAATTAATGCCTTGGTTGACCTGCCATTTGCGCTACCGACCGCAGTGACGGGTATCTCTCTTGCTACTTTATATGCACCGAATGGTTTGATTGGGCAGTGGTTTGAAAAATTTGATATACAAGTGGCCTTTACCCCGATAGGGATTTGGCTCGCGTTAGTGGTGGTTAGTTTTCCGTTTATTGTGCGGGCAGTCCAGCCCGTATTGGCAGAATTATCAGTTGAATTTGAAGAAGCGTCTGCGGTACTGGGCGCGAATCGCTTAGCTACTTTTCGTAAAGTCATTCTACCGGAGCTGCTACCTGCTTTGTTGATGGGTGCTGGCATGATGTTTGCGCGCGCCACTGGCGAGTATGGCTCAGTGATTTTTATTGCCGGTAATATTCCGATGGAGTCTGAAATTTTACCGCTTATCATTATCAGTAAATTAGAGCAGTTTGATATTCAAGGCGCTTCAGCAGTGGCGTTGTTTATGCTGATGATCTCGTTTGTGATTTTATTAACTATTAATATAGTGCAGTGGAAACTGTCGCGTCGCGTAGGAGCCCGCTAAGATGCAAATAGCCAATAGCTATGACTACCAAAGCAATCCGGCGACCCGAGATGCGCCATGGATTAGACGTACCTTTATTATCATTGCCGTCTTATTTATGATTATCATGTTAGTGGTGCCATTATTAGCGGTGTTTTATGAGGCCTTAAAAGGCGGCTGGCAGCTTTATATTGCCTCGCTGGTTGACCCAGAAGCGCTACAAGCGATTAAGCTAACTCTAATTACTGCCGCTATCGTACTGCCTATTAACATGGTGATGGGAGTAGCGATTGCGTGGCTGGTGACCCGTTATCAATTTAGAGGTAAGCAGTTAGTCACTACCTTGCTTGATTTACCCTTTTCGGTATCGCCAGTAGTCGCCGGTTTGATGTTTATCCTATTATTCGGTCTCAACTCTACCGTTGGTGGCTGGCTGGAAAGCATGGGAATACAAATCATTTATGCGGTTCCTGGTATTGTCTTAGCCACGTTATTTGTGACCTTTCCCTTTGTCGCCCGTGAGCTGATACCTTTGATGCAAACCCAAGGCGATTCTGAGGAACAAGCGGCATTGACGCTTGGCGCAACCGGTTGGCAGACGTTTTGGCATATAACCTTACCTAATATTAAATGGGCCTTATTATATGGTTTGATTTTGACCAACGCACGGGCGATGGGTGAGTTTGGGGCAGTGAGTGTGGTATCTGGTCATATACGCGGTGAGACCAACACTATGCCGTTGTTAGTCGAGGTGGCTTATAACGATTATAACTTTACCGCCGCTTTTGCCTTATCAAGCTTATTGGCTGGTTTAGCACTGATCACGCTGCTAGTACAGCAATTAATGACCAAGCTACAAGAGCGCAAATTTGCCAAATCTGAGCGGCTGGCAAGTGCGCCTCAGTTACCAGTGAGTGCCAATGCGACAGTTGATAAGAAATAGTAGCGCTGACTGAGAACTTAGAGCATCAGCAACAGCTCCGTCCTTAGTTAGTTTTCACACTATTTAACTATTTATCAAACCATTTGCTACCTCATAAAAAGTTAACAAAAGAATCAATAAGAGATATTGCCATGAGCATCGAGATTAGGAACGTTAATAAAAAATTTGGTGACTTCACCGCCCTAAATGATATCAATGTCACCGTGCCAACCGGTAAAATGACCACTTTATTGGGGCCTTCTGGTTGTGGTAAAACCACCTTGCTACGTATTATTGCTGGGTTAGAATACGCAGACTCAGGGCAAATATTATTTGATGAAGTCGATGTCACTAATACGCCCGTACAAAAGCGCCATATCGGCTTTATGTTTCAGAATTATGCGCTGTTCCGTCATAAAAATATTGCTGAGAACGTCGCATTTGGGCTGACTTTACTGCCAAAAAATGAGCGACCGAGCAAAGCCGATATTAATAAACGCGTTGCGGAACTATTAGACTTAGTGCAATTACCACAGATTGCCAACGCTTATCCGCATCAGTTATCAGGCGGTCAGCGGCAACGTATTGCGCTGGCAAGGGCGCTCGCGGTAAAGCCAAAGCTATTATTACTCGATGAGCCCTTTGGCGCGCTTGATGCCAAGGTACGTAAAGAGCTGCGTACCTGGCTAAAAGAGATCCACCATGAGCTGGGTATTACCAGTATTATGGTTACTCATGACCAAGAAGAAGCGCGTGCCGTATCTGATGAGATTGTGGTCATGAATCAGGGCCACGTTGAACAAGTAGGCACTCCAGAGTCTTTGTTTCACAATCCAACCAACGCCTTTGTCAGTGATTTTTTAGACTTGGTGTAGCTTTTACTTTAGCGAGGAATTTGACCCATAAAAAAAGACCTATATTTATAGGTCTTTTTTTATGATGTTTTTTATGATGTACAGTTTTTATGCAGCACAGTTATTCTGTGCTACAAACCTAAGCCAGCCACTCATGGTTGTCCGCTTGTTCAAGTAGCGTCTGGTAAGTGGTCTCTAAGACATCTTGACACCATATTGGGAGGTCGTCTGACACCTCATACCACATCCATGTACCATCACGCACACAGTTGAGAATGCCTAATTTTTTGAGATGATTCAAGTGCCGTGATATTGTTGGCTGCGGCTGATCAAGTATATCAACCAACTCGCCCACACAGCGTGCTTGTTTTTTAAACAGAATTTGAAAAATCTTTAGGCGAGTCGGATCAGACAACACTTTAAATAAATCAAGGGGCTGAATGGTAAAGTTATTATCAGGCATAAGAAATTCCAAATATTAGTTGTATTGCAACGCCCATTGATCTCTTACCATTAGCCATCTTATCTATCGATTAAATGACTGGAAAATTCGAGAAGAAAGCGTATCGAATGCGATGAAACATAAAAATTTATAGTAAAAATTGCGACAGTTGCAAATGCTAAAGGTGTTATTTTATAGCCTACAAGGCGTCTATTGAACGGTCATACCATGCTCTTAGATAACTAAAACACATATCTATCTATTAATCCTGAATAGTTAATATAACAGTAATAGCAAACAATATCGATTAATTAAGGGCTTAATTTACCTTTTATCGACATCTTGCTACCTTCCATCGACATTCCGTATTACAATTGTTCACAAAAATAGCGCCACAGTGATATTAAACGCTACTTGTTTCTGATTGCTCTCTACTTTAGCAAGTTTGCGTAAGTAAATAGCCGTACTAATGAGCAAAAATATTGTAGGTGACTGTTTGTCATTAATTATTTTATAACCAATAAGTCTATGACTGATAAATTTTCTAAAAGTTATTGTAAATAGTAATAATTATCGTTATTATAACGGATATTGAATAAGAAGCTATAAGACATTGATAGTTAAGTCACTTATTTTCCTTTGAGTTTCCTCTATATGGTCACTAAGTGTTCAATATACAACCTCAGCTTCAAGCATAACTGGATATAGCATTCATCGTAGGAGCAAGCACATGTACGTATGTATCTGTAATGACGTAAAAGAAAAGCAAATTCAGGCAGCCATTGCCTCAGGCATCGATACCTTTGATGGCCTAAAAGACACGCTTGATGTTGCGACTTGCTGCGGATGCTGTGAGCCTATGGTCAATGACTACCTTGATGAGCATCACGCCAAACTTGATATTTTAGCTTATGCCGTTTAAACACCGTCGGCTTAGACCTCTCTATTTTCTTACCGCCTAACCACCTAAATATCTATTTATTTAACCAACATACATTCAATTTTCTTCACTTACTCTTCACTTACTCTTCACTTACTCTTCACTTATTATACATAAAGGGTAGGTTGCGAGCATCCATATATCCTCACTGATACACCTGTCTTATCAATTCTTATCAATCCATACTGAGCATCTATTGGCAACATTAGCTAATTATGATTCTCAACTAGCATCTTATTCGTAGTTCATAATATTACAAGCTATACAGGGTCGGTATGCTACTATATCTGTTCCACATTGTAAGACGTTTTATTGATTTTAGTTTTACTGATCAGTTTACCAACGGGGCTGTTATTATATGGACTATTATGAATGTAAGGCAATCTGTAAAATAAAAGTATAGGAGTGTACGTTATGATAGGCAGCCAAAAAGTCATTGATTATTTAAATTTTTTATTAGGGGGTGAGCTGGCCGCTCGTGATCAGTATTTTATTCATTCTGAAATGTATGCTGAATGGCATTACGGCAAATTGTACGACCGTATTAGCCATGAGATGCAAGATGAAACCTTACATGCACGGGCTATCATCCGCCGTCTCTTAATGCTTGGTGGCACGCCTAAAATGAGCGTTGATGGCATTCACATTGGCACAACTGTGCCAGAGATGTTGCAGCTGGATCTTGATCTCGAATATCAAGTACAACAGCATCTAAAAGAAGGTATTGCCCTATGTGAAGCAGAGCATGATTATGTGACTCGTGAAATGCTGGTTGAACAACTCAAAGATACCGAAGAAGATCATGCCCATTGGCTCGAGCAGCAATTGCGCCTTATCGATATGATTGGTTTGCCTAATTACCTACAGAGTCAAATGGCTGAAGTATCGCCTGATCTTGTCTAATAGATGATACCCAAGTTCTAACTCATGGGTTTTACTAGATGAGTCGTGACATTTGAAAGCTACATTCAAAAGCTAAGGTAACAATAAAAGGGAAAAGATTATGAAAGGCGATAAAGACGTTATTCGTGCGCTAAATAAGGTACTGGGACAGTCACTGATAGCCATTAATCAGTATTTCTTGCATGCTCGCATAGCACGTCATTGGGGACTTGAATCACTTAATGATTCGTTATACCACCAGTCTATTCAAGAAATGAAATGGTCAGATGATTTAATTGAACGCATCTTGTTATTAGAAGGTCTACCAAATTTACAAGATTTGGGTAAAGTCCTCGTAGGTGAAGATGTACCAGAGATTATTGAGAGTAATCTGCGGTTAGAGAAGCAAAAGTTCGCTATTATCACTGATGCTATTACGCTATGTGAAGAGCGACATGACTATGTCTCACGCCAGCTACTGGTCAAACTCAAAGACGGCAACGAAGAATATGACGATTGGCTAGAGACTCAGCAAGACTTGATGAAAGACCTTGGGGTGCAGAATTATATCCAATCACAGATGGATGATGATAAAGCGCCTTAGTATCGAAGCAGTTATAGCAGTTTAAATCAAAATTGCCAGCGAGTGGTTTATTTTATATAAAGCGCCCGCTGGTTTTTTTGTGCGTAAAATTTGCTAAGACAAGTCTTTTTCATCCGTTATATGTCAATACAGTCCGCGCCCATCTTCAGGTTTTAGGCGTAGGAAATACAACCCTGAGAGAATGGTTAGAATACCCAATATCCAGTAAGTGGTCTGAAATGCTGTGAGCATATCAATTTGCAGACGCTCACGCAGTACGTTCAGCACGGCTGCGCCAAAGGCGATACCAAAGCTAATGGCCAGTTGTTGATTGACCGCCATCAAGCTATTGCCGCTACTGGTTTGAGTGCCTTCTAAATCGCCAATGGTAATGGTGTTCATGGCGCTAAATTGCATCGAATTACAAGCACCCATTACTGTCAAAACAGGGATGAACCAGGGCCACTGTGAGGCATCATTAAACTGTGCCAAAACAATAATTAACATACCCATCAAAAAGGTATTATAGACCAGCACCTTACGATAGCTGTAGCGCTGAATAATTTTGCTGACCCAAGGTTTGACGCCGATAGCACCAACGGCAATAGGGGCAAGTAGCCAACCTGCCTGCGAAGGAGAGTATTCAAACACCACTTGTAGCAGCAGCGGTAGTAAAAATGGCACTGCACTGATACCAAGGCGTGTAAATAAATTACCCGTGATACCAATGCGAAAGGTACGAATATTAAATAAGCTTAAAGGAAATAGCGGCGCTTGCCGACGTTTGGCATGCCAAATATAAGCGCCTATCAATAACGTCGCAGCTAAAGCTAGCAGCAATCCATACAAGCCACGACCTGCTTGCGCGCCAAACTCAACCGCTAGCGTAAATCCACAAGCCGCCGCTGCAAATAATAAAAACCCTGTCCAATCCAAACGTTTGGTATCCTCAAATAGCGCTGGTACCAGCTTTTTAGCCAAGACAAAACCCGCTAGGCCCATTGGAACATTAATTAAGAATATCCAGTGCCAACTGGCGTACTGCACTATATAGCCGCCCAGTAGCGGCCCGACTAAGGGCGCAATCAATGCCGGTATTACCGCAAAGTTCATCACCGTCAACAGCTTGTTACGTGGATAGGACTTGACCAATATCAAGCGAGCAACGGGAGTCATCATCGCGCCGCCAATACCTTGGACAATACGTGAGCCAATTAATAAGTCTAAAGTCGGTGAGGCAGCACACAGGAGCGAGCCAACACAAAAGATGACAATCGCGGATAAAAATACCCGCCGCGTGCCATATTTGTCCGCTAAAAAACCACTAATTGGAATAAAAAGGGCCAAGGTTAACGCATAGCTAATCACTGCCCATTGCATTTTTAGAGGCGATTCACCAAGCGCTTGCGCCATTTGCGGTAGCGAGGTATTTAAGATAGTGGCATCTAAAATCTGCATAAACAGCGCCACTGCTAGCACGTAGGGCAGATACTTACTTTGTGTTGCTGTTAGCGTCACCATACTGACATCACTATCTCTCATAATCTCTCGTATTAGGGTTGTGGCAGTTATTAGAAATATTGCGCCAATAAATAATATCTAAATGACCGCACCTTTATAAAAAGTCATTAAATTGACAGTAGTATAAGAATAACTTAGGGGTAATTAAAGACAAGCAAAGTAACCGTATCCTCATCCCCTATGCCTACTATAAACACACTAACGTCATCTAACTAAAAGTTGTAAAGCATCGAGCTTAAAAGGCAGGTCAGAAAAGCGGATTACTATAAAGGTAAGTGGCCACGCCGATCAGAACCTAGTTTATAAATCCCTACATTAGTTACATGAGAGGACTTTAATAGGCTGGCAAACCTTCGTTATAGTAAAGCCTCTATTTATTCAACAATAAATATAATATAGAACGCTTTAATTTTTTATAACATCACAACGCCAATTATAAAACCACCTATAAAATTACAGGATATCTTATGAGTAACGATAACAATCACTCTACCAGTACTACTAATTCACAGAATAATACCTATACGCCGCCTAAAGTTTGGACGCAGGATAAAGACAGCGGTGGCAAGTTCTCTAGTATAAATCGCCCAACGGCTGGCGCGCGCCATGAACAAATACTACCGGTAGGAGACGCGCCGTTACAGCTATACTCCCTGAACACACCCAATGGCGTTAAGGTCAACATTCTATTAGAAGAGCTGCGCGAGCTTGGGGTAAAAGGGGCTGAATACGATGCCTATAAGATAGACATCTCCGAAGGCGATCAATTTGGCTCAGGGTTTGTAGCAATCAATCCCAATTCTAAAATTCCAGCGTTGGTCGATCATTCTGTTACAACGGATGCTAATACTGGTCTTGAAAATAAAGCTGGCGAGGCTATTGAGATTTTTGAGTCTGGGGCGATTTTATTGTACTTGGCTGAAAAATTTGGCAATTTTATACCCATGGTGCAAGGCGGGGCGCGGGCAGAATGTTTGTCTTGGCTCATGTGGCAGATGGGCAGTGCCCCGTTCTTAGGCGGCGGCTTTGGGCATTTTTATGCCTATGCGCCCGAGCCGATGGAATATCCTATCAACCGCTATACGATGGAGACTAAGCGCCAGCTTGACGTGCTTGATACGCACCTGCAAGACCGCGAATATATGTGTGGCAATGATGAGACAGATTACAATATTGCGGATATCATTATTTGGGCATGGTATGGCCAATTGGTATTGGGTAAGCTGTATGATGCGGCTGAATTCTTACAAGTTGATGACTATAAACATGTCCAACGTTGGGCTAAGAAAATAGCTGAACGTCCAGCCGTAAAACGTGGCGTAGCGTTAGAATTAAAGCCTATTGCTTAACTAATAATTAGTAAGTTTATATTAATAATAGTAACGATTTTAGGAGTAAGGCTAATAAGTGATAGGCTTATCAGCCTTACCGCAAACAAGCCGCAGATACATATATATTCGTATTAACGAATATATATGTATCTGCGGCTTGTTTGCGGTTTTACATAATGCTACATTGGCATAACAGATAGAAACACTGTTGGGTTAAGATAGTGGCTCGCTGTCTCTGTAAGGGGCAGACGTTTGTATTTTCCTTATTTGTGAGTAATGCTTATGAAAGACACTAACCTTGTACTTCCGCGCAAGCGTCTGTACATAAGCTGCCTGTCAAAAACTAAAATATTAAATAATAAGCTATTAAAAAATAAAATTATCGCACCTGCCTTATTGGCTATAAGTTCGGTTGCTATTGGTTCTACAACTCTGGCAGCCACGCCTGCGCCTGTCGAATTTACCAGTCAGGATTGGCAAGTCGTCTGTGATAATACGCGCACGTGCCGCCTAGCAGGCTATCAAGCCGAGAACAATAGTGAGTTTCCAGTATCCGTATTACTGGTACGCCGCGCAGGCGCTAATGCTAGCGTGGAAGGCAAAGTTAAGCTTGGCGGTGCTAAAGAGAACTCTTCAAAGGCACTAATGCAACTTGGCAACCGTCACCGCATCTCCTTATTTATCAATGATAAAAACCTAGGAGAAACCAAACCCTTCTCAGCGGCTGCTGGTGATGCGGAGCTCACAGAAACTCAAGTAACCGCGTTACTTGATGCATTAACCAAATCCAGCAAAATTGAGCTGGTACTGCGTAACTCGCGCTGGCAATTGTCTGATAGAGGGGCAACCGCAGTGATGCTCAAGGCCGATGAAGCACAAGGCCGTATAGGAACATCAAGCGCCTTTATTGATAATGAGAGCATCAGTAAATCCAATAACAGTGTGCTAGCCGCCGAGCCTGCGCCTTTGCTACGCTCGGTCTTGCCTGATGTTAGGCCAACGTCCCGTAGTAATAAAAATTTTAGCATAAAGGCATCACAGTTATCCGCACTACTACAAAGGTCAATGAAAGACGCCAGTAATGATTGTCCGAACTTATCTGACAGCTCACCATGGCGTGTCAGTCGCCTAAATAGCACACAGCTATTAGCGCAGCACAGTTGCTGGACGGGTGCATACAATGCCGGCACAGGCGTATGGGTTCTGAACGACAGTAAACCTTATAAGCCAACCTTGATTACTACCAGTGCGACAGATTATAGCAAAGGTAAAATAAGCTCAGTACAAAAGGGTCGCGGTATTGGCGACTGCTTATCCAAAACCGACTGGTTGTGGACCGATAACCGCTTTGCTAAGAGTCACGAAAGTACCACTGGACTTTGTCGTTTGATCGAAGTTGGCGGTGCGTGGCAGCTACCAACCTATGTCACTGAAGTTAAGACGTCACGCTAACTGATTAGTGAATCAAACAACAATGAAAATGATAGCCAGTCTTAGCCTAGCTGCCATTTGTGAGAGCCATTATTTATACGCTATATAACGCTTGTTTATAATAATAGTAAAAAATAGGTACTATAGCGGTTTTGTTGTGCTATACTGCGTCGCCACGTTAGCTTGTATCTGTCCTTTTTTATTAATAGGATATAATGTAAGACAAACGTGAATTATGAGATTGATAACATCGCCTGCGATTTTGGGTCTAGGATGACTGAAAGTAATTGTTGCCGATGATTTTGTGTACTTAAATAATCCTATTATTTTTGACTCATATCTTATCTACTAGCCCAATATCATGGGGTAGATTGGTTGTTATTTGTATTTATCGGCTTTGGACAAAGCTATGATAGATCGCCTATAGCAGACAAGGGTGAGACACTCGGCACTACCACCAAAATACGTCAGACAGCACGCAACGCCTTTTATAGAAGTGATACGCTCATTGTAGCTAAACTTCTGATTATCGATACTTTTATTAAGGTTCGATAATCATTAATAAATAGGTGACGTGGTGAACGGTTATCAGTGGTAGGCATCAAGCTTCTGAATGTACAGCAGCTTATACTACCAAGGCTACTCATGACTGATATCTTATCTACAATCGCATCTCAAAACGGTATTATCGAAGACACTAATACCCCAAATAACACTCAAGCGGCTACTACTGACGCTAACACTTCTGACGAAAACACCTCTAAAGAAAAAGAAGTCACTTTTACTGACCTTAACATTGCCAAGCCGATTCTTACCGCGCTTGAACGCAGTGGCTATACCAATCCAACCCCTATCCAAGCACAAGCTATTCCTTTTGCTCTAGCCGGTCGCGACTTATTATTGTCAGCGCAAACGGGTAGTGGTAAAACAGCGGCTTTTGTAATTCCATTGCTTGATCGTTTAAGCCGTGCTACTAGCTTCGATAAATACACCAAAGCCCTTATCTTAACGCCAACGCGTGAACTTGCTCAGCAAGTACATGACAGTGTCCGTACTTATTCTAAAGACATGCGTGGTTTGTTCTGTGTGCCTCTAGTTGGCGGCGCACCATACAATGGTCAGATTACTGCTTTGAAAAAAGGCGTACAAGTTATTGTCGCGACTCCTGGTCGTTTACTTGACCATATTAACGCTGGCCGTGTTGATTTATCACAGCTAGAAGTATTGGTACTAGACGAAGCGGATCGTATGCTTGATATGGGTTTTGCTGATGATATCAGTGATATCTTACGAGCGGCACCTACTGATCGTCAAACTATCATGTGTTCAGCGACTTGGGATGGTCCTGTTGGCAAAATCGCAGCCAGCTTCACTAAGAATCCTGAACGTGTTGCTATCAAAGTTGAATCAGCTCATATCGACGAAAAAGTATACTACTGTGATGACTTCGATCATAAAAACAGAATTTTAGACAAAGTAGTTTGCCAGCAAGACGTAGAACAAGTCATTATCTTTGCTGCAACCAAGCGTAGCACTGAAAAATTAGCAAAATCTCTACAAGAAGATGGTCATAAAGCCAGCTTCCTACATGGTGATTTGCCACAAAGCAAACGTAACCGCATTGTGCAAGATCTACGTAATGGCAAATGCAAAATCTTAGTCGCCACTGATGTAGCCGCTCGTGGTCTTGACGTGCCAGCACTATCGCATGTAATCAACTATGACTTGCCACGTCAAACTGAAGATTACGTCCATCGTATCGGTCGTTGTGGTCGTGCCGGTCGTTCTGGTGTTGCTATCAGCTTATGTAGCATGGATGATCGTCCACAGCTAAACGCGATTAACCGTTATTTAGATCGTAAAATGGAAGTATGTGTCATTGAAGGCATGGAGCCTAAAAAGACTTATGTTCCTAGCGATAATAAAGGCAATGGTCGCGGCCGTGGCCGTTCTGGTGGCGGCGGTAACGGTCAAGGCCGTGGTCGTTCTAGTGGTGGCTATGCTGGTAAATCTAGTAGCGGTGGTCAAGGTCGTAGTCGCTCAGGTGACAGCAGTACTGGTACTGGTCAACGCGCAAGCAATGACAGCGGTTATCAAGGTAAGCCACGTGATTCATCTGGTAAGCCAAATGAGCGTTCAGGTGGCAAGCCATATCAAGGTAAGCGTACTGGTGGCCCTAGCCGTGGTGACGGCGCTAGCGCCCCACGCGGTGATCGCGCTGCAACAGGTCGTGGTCGTCCAAGTGGCAGTCAAGGTCGTCCAGCAGGTCGTTCAGATAGCGGTAACCGTGGCCAAGGTCGTTCAACAGGCGGCAATCGTGGTAATAACTCGTAATAACGTTATATTTAACGGTTAAAGATATCTATTAATTTAATCGTATAAAATAGCATTAAAAAAGCCAGATACTTGTTATCTGGCTTTTTTGTGTCTGATGACTTTACGTGTCGATCTATAAAAGCGCTATAATCCATGCTATTAAAATGCTAACTTGCACGGGTTTTTAAGCTTGTCTATACTGGCCTATTTTTATAATCTGTTACGATATGGAGCCACCTGATGCTCGCTATTTCTTCTTTAGCCATTGACAGTCTGCCAGTAGCGTTTGGCATCATTATGGCCATCATTGGCTTGGTGTTTTATACGCAAGGTCTACCGGGTAAGTTTTGGCGACGCTTTTATGCCGTGTTACCCGGCATTGTTCTCTGCTGCTTTATACCAGCGACATTAAACAGTCTTGGGGTCTTTGCTGAGGGTATCGGTGCGCAGATTTATGGCTTTACGGCTACCTATTTGCTGCCAGCAAGTTTGCTGCTGATGACCTTATCTATGGATGTGCCAAAGATTTTAGGTCTAGGCTGGAAGGCGATCGCGATGTTTGTCGCCGCTAGTGTGGCAATTGTCATCAGTGGACCGATTAGTTTAGGGTTGGCTAAATGGGTATCGCCGGAGATGTTTACCGATGACACGCTATGGCGCGGATTTTCGGCAGTGGCAGGCAGTTGGGTAGGCGGCGCTGCAAACCAAGCAGCAATGAAAGAGCTGTTCGGAGTCAGTGATGACTTATTCGGTATGATGATTTTGGTCGATACCACCAATGCCTCATTGTGGTTGCTTGCGATATTAATCATGGCTAAGCATAGCGATAAAATAGACCGCTGGTTAAAGGCAGATACCAGCAGCATTGATAAAGTCATTGCAGCGGTTGAGAGCTATGAGCGTGATAATGAACGTCCGGCAACCTTAAATGACTTGATGGTGATGTTTGGGCTGTGCTTTGCGATGGTGGGACTGGCGCATTTTGCCGGCGGACAGATAGCAGGATTCTTTGCCCCTTATAGATGGGCGGTACAGTATAGTTTTGCCAGCTCGTTCTTTTGGATGGTGGTGATTGTCACTTTAATAGGCGTGGTTTTTTCTTTTACCAAGATTCGCCGTCTGGATCATGTGGGTGCGTCCAAAATCGGCACGGTATTTATCTTTATACTGATTGCCGCTATTGGTATGCAGATTAATTTGGCGGGTATTATCTCGCAGTGGCGACTCTTGCTGATTGGCTTTGTATGGATGACTGTTCATGTAGTGATTATTTTTATAGTTGCTAGAATTATTCGTGCGCCCTTTTTCTTCTTAGCGGTAGGCTCTAATGCCAATACGGGCGGCGCATCCTCAGCACCGATTGTCGCCACGGCTTTCCATCCATCACTCGCACCCGTTGGCGTATTTCTAGGCATTTTAGGCTATGCAGTAGGTACTTTTGGCGGTTATATCAGTACTCAGTTAATGCGTTTGGTGGTGACTTAACCCTGATAAGACATCCTAAATATTGTCCAAAAATTTAAAACAGCTACGGTGTCAACTGCGCTTAATGTAAGGTACTATCTATAGGGTTAAGCAAAAGTCGGTCAATACCAACTAGGTATGAGTAGAGGACGAATAGATGAAAGTTACTGAAAATGATGAAACTGCTGAAAACTCGAAAATAGAGATATATCAAAGCGCAGATGGTCAAGCACAGGTAGATGTACGTTTTGAGCAAGAGACAGTCTGGCTGTCCCAAGCACAAATGACTGAACTATTTGGCCGCGACCAGTCAGTGATTTCACGTCATATCGCGAATGCCATAAACGATGAAGAGCTGTCTGAAAAGAGCAATATGCAAAAAATGCATATTGCAAATTCTGATCGACCCGTAGTTTTTTATGACTTGGATGTGGTCATTTCAGTAGGTTACCGTATCAAGTCAGCTCAAGGTGTACAGTTTAGACGCTGGGCAACCCAACGCTTACGCGAGTATCTGGTGCAAGGCTATACCCTGAATCAACAGCGATTCGATAAAAACTCTGCCGAATTACAACAAGCGTTAAACTTAATCAAAAAAACCGCACAAAGCCCTGAACTTAATACCGATGAAGGGCGCGGTTTGGTCGAGATTATCAGCCGCTATACGCAGACCTTTTTATGGCTACAACGCTATGATGAAGGGTTATTAGATGACCCAGCGGGGCAGGATGGCGGTGTGTTACCCAGTCCGACTGAGGCTATGGCAGCCTTGAATAATTTAAAATCGCAGCTTATGTCTCGTGGCGAGGCGACCGAACTGTTTGCCAAGCCTCGTGGTGACGGCTTGGAAAGTGTACTCGGCAATTTAGAACAAACCGTATTCGGCGAGCCTGCTTATCCGACTATCGAGAGTAAAGCGGCGCATTTATTATATTTTATGGTAAAAAACCACCCTTTTACGGATGGTAATAAAGGTGTGACTCTAATTAAAAAGCCCCTTGTCACTGAGGACAAAGGGCTTGGTATGAAACATATTAACATTGAAATCAACGCTGTCATCTGGCACCAATACCTAACCCCAATAATCGTCAGGGCATTCAGGCAGCTCAACTAAAACACGACGTAGTGACTCTGACCACTGATGACGAACGGTATTGAAGTACTGGTCATGCTCATCAATGCGGCGTCCCTCAGGCACCGTTAGACTGTCATTTTTATAAATCACAAAATCTATCGGCATACCCACAGATAGGTTTGAATGAATAGTTGAGTCAAATGACAGCATCAGTGCTTGAGCAGCATGCTGGACGCTAGTATCATATTTAACAGACCGATCGAGAATAGGCTTACCATATTTGCTCTCACCCAGCTGAAAAAATGGCGTGTCTTTTGTGGCTCTGATACAGTTTCCTTCAGGGTATATCATGTACAGCTCAGATGGCTGACCTTTGATTTGACCGCCGAGCATAAACGAGCTGGTAAACGCGCCATCGACACTAGCATTAGCCACTGTTTTTGCATGGTTCATCTTTTCACGCATACATTCACCCACCATTTGAGCGGCATCGAATAATGTCAGTACGGTGTGAAGGTTACTCTCAAGACGCTGGTCAATATCATTCTGTAATTTGGTGAATACGGCTTGCGATGTCGCCAGACTACCGGCTGTTTGTAGAACTATGAAACGCTCGCCCTCGATCCCGTAAGTATACAGCTTTCTGAATGTTGAGATGTGGTCAACACCGGCGTTGGTGCGAGTGTCACTGGCGAAAACCATACCGTCTTTTAGACGGATAGCAGCGCAATAAGTCATAACGTATCCTTATCAGATATAGGGTGAGAGAACGTAAAGTACACAGCGAGCGGCATTATAATCGCTTGACTAAGACGTGACTGTAAAGATTCTCGTAGCCGCCGCCCATTCGCACACCGCGTACGGGCGCGGCATCCAAGTAATCTCTACCAATGGCAACGTACACATGCGCGCTTGGCTGAAACAGCTGGTTTGAGATATCAAAAGTATACCAGTAGCCCTCAATCCAGACCTCCGCCCACGCGTGACTTGCCATGTGGTTGTCCGTGTCATCATATAGCTAGCCTGACACGTAGCGCGCTGGGATATGCTGATCCCGACAGCAGCTTAGAAAGACGTGAGTATGGTCTTGGCACACGCCAGCACCAATCTCAAACGATTCGATGGCCGTCGTCCCAACATGGGTGACATAGGCTGTGTATGGCATTTTTTCTAAGAGCTCAGCGGCCATAGCTTTTAGACTGTCATGGGTCGGGTCTGTTAGATAGGGCGCTGCGAAGTCACGCATCGCCTGTGAGCATTTGGTCAATGGACTTTGTGCGGTAAACAGCAGGTAGGGGACATCACCTTTGTCCTCCAGTCGCTCGGTATCGGTATTGATCTCAACGATACCGGATGCCTGCATCTGTAAGTTATCATGCGCCTCGTTTCGACTGAGCGTGAGCCAGTCATTACCAAATCCGTCCTTTTGACTGATAGCGACTTTGGGTAGCATGACATTCCATTGATGAATGCGTTGGTGCGAGAGCTGCATCGGTGTCATACGGATGTATTGCACACTGCGCTGTGCCAGCTCGTCGTAGTAATAGTTGGTTTGGTGACTAACTTGAAGTTTCATAACGCCTTCCCGTTGTCTTAGATGGTGGATATAGCGGCGGGGCTTCTTTCTAATAATAGTTCAACCCCTGTGCCTCTATTGTCGATGCTGTACTAGACGCCTTGCTGCAATATAATAATAAACTCTTGGTTCAACAGCTGAAAGTCACTAAGCTCTTGCGATTTAATCATCTGATTGGTTAGGCGAATCAGTTCACGCCAGCGTGTGTTTTCGGGTAGCTGATTGACCCAGTGTTTAAAGTTAAGACTGGCTGTTACCGTTTTTTCGTTGTCCTCGTCTAAGAAAACAGCCCGCTCAAGCTGCTCAAAGTGACGACCCAATTGCCAAAAACAAACGACCGTAGGGTGCTCTTGTGCCATAGCAGCATTACAAGCATGCAACTGCAAAGTAGCTGCTCGATACGTGCCAGCAGTCGATAGACGCTTGATGAGATTGTACAGCTCGGCCGTGTCCTTACCGATCACGCCTTTGGCCTCTTGCACATTGGTCTCAATGGACTGTACGACGCTTGGAATCTTAGTTTGTTCCAAATCCCGTAGCATTTGGGTCTTCATAGGTTTGAGCGACTGTTCTGGGTCAGCCTCAAAGCCTAAATGACTAATCAAGTGCTGCACTTGTGACTTTTTGAGACTGCCTTTTACCAGCTGTTTCATGAGACTGTCATAATAAGACAGTCGCTCACTGTATCTACCCAGCCAAACCAGATGGTTGGCCGTGGACAACAGCAGTATCATCGGTGCATTATCAGGGTTCTCATACCCTGCCTCTAACGGCTGAACAGAATTATGATAATGAGCGTGACGCGAAGCATTGGCATCTGATGATTGCTTGCTGGCTTGACTGTTGGTTTTTTTGGTCGAAGCCGGTAAGTGACTGTCATCGACGATCCACGTGTCCTTGATGCCGCCACCTTGTGATGAGTTGACCACTAAGGAACCTTCAATCATCGCCACCCGTGTTAATCCACCTGGGACGATATCTACGGTGCCATCACCATGACTCAATATAAAGGGACGCAGGTCAATATGGCGCGGTGCAATGCCATCACTAACAGCAGTGGGGTTGGTAGACAGTGAGATGGTCGGCTGGGCTATAAAGCCCTCTGGTTTTTCCAGCAAACGCAAGCGGTATGCTTCGACTTCTTCTTTGGTTGAGGTTGGACCGATGAGCATGCCATAGCCACCTGAACCTTGGGTCTCTTTGACCACTAGCTTATCAAGATTGGCAAGCACGTATTCAAGCTCATCCGGTTTGCGGCATTGATAAGTCTCAATATTAGGCAAGATGGGTTTTTCGCCCAAATAGAACTCAATCATATCTGGTACAAAGGGATATAAGCTCTTGTCATCAGCCACGCCCGTACCTGGCGCATTGACAATAACCACGTTGCCGGCACGGTAGGCGCTCATAAGACCTGAGACACCTAGAATTGAGCTGGAGCGGAATGCCAATGGATCAATATAAGGGTCATCAATACGGCGATAGATGATATCAACTTGTACTTTACCGCGTATGCCTTGCATATATACTTTACTGTCCTCAACCACCAAGTCGTAGCCGTGTACTAGTGGCACATTCATCTCATGCGCCAAAAACGCATGCTCATAATAGGCACTATTGAAGCGCCCTGGGGTTAGGATGGCAATCTGTGGGTCGTATTTGCTGGTTGAGCTGGCAAGACAGGCTTTGAGACGTTTGGGATAATCACTGACGCCTAAGATAGGAGTTTGCGCAAACACATCAGACAAGAGAATCTCTGATATGCTTCGACTCTCAAGCATGTATGACACGCCAGAGGGGGGTACGTAGATTGTCCTCTAGCACACAAAACTTACCCGTCTCATCTCGAATCAAATCGATACCGCTGATATGCGAATAGATGGGCTTATCAAGCTCAATACCCATCATCCACGGCTCATAACAGCCGCTGGCATAGACATAAGTGTCGGGGACTATGCCTTCTTTCATGATGGCTTGGTCGTGATAGATGTCGTGCAAAAAAGCATTTAGGGCAGTGATGCGCTGCTTACACCCAGCTTCTACTTGCTGCCATTCGCTTGCTGCAATGACGCGGGGAATAATATCGAACGGTATCATGCGCTCGATACTTTTGACATCGTTATACACCGTAAAGGTCACGCCTTTACGATAGAAGATGTCAGCAGCTTGTTCGTTTAAATGGTTAAGGGAGTCAACGCTGTTATCGTTTAGCCAGTTACCGACTGCCTTTGCAGCAGGGCGGTATTCGCCTTCGCCGCTTTGCAATTCATCGAAGCTTGGCGCTCGTGGCGTGTCGTCTACTGACTTTTTGGTAAGTGTGCTTTGCGATTGATTTGAAGGTTGGTCTTTTGCACTCGTTTTAGGAGTAGCCGTGTCCTTATTTTGATTCTGACTTTGGCTTTGGTCTTTAATTTGACCTTGCAACTGGTCTTCTTGAGATTGATTTTGGCTCTGAGACTGGGATTGAGATGATTTTTGTTTCATAAATACCACACTTATCCTTGGTAGAGTCTAGATGATAGTGGACAGACTAATAACAGTAAAATGCCCTACATACAGCCTGTATCTTATATGAACTATACAACGTCTACTGGGTAATATACAACAATCGTTCTACAATAAAATTCAATATGTTCAATATGTTATGAATAAAAATGCTATAAAATAATGCCTTGTCATTCGTTAAATAGGACAAAAATAAGTTGAATAAGGTCAATAAAACCATGAAAAACCGCCGTCAATTTTTAACGCTGGTAGGTATGATCTGTAGCGCTGCCATCGGTATAAATGGCTGTAGCGATGAGCCAGAATATAGAGCCTTGCCAGCAGGCAGCACTGTGGTCGCACTTGGTGATTCACTGACGTATGGCTATGGTGCCAGTCCTAATACCGCTTATCCTACGGTACTCCAAGAGCTGAGCACATGGAATGTCATCAATGCAGGCGTGAATGGCGACACCTCAGAAAATATCCTTGCCCGTATCACAGACATCACTGCGCAGAATCCTGATCTGGTATTGCTGGGCGTCGGTGGCAATGACGTGTTGCAACGTGTTCAGTCTGACACGACACGCGCCAACATCACGGCGGTTATCGATGAGCTAAAATCTGCAAACATCGACGTCGTTCTTATTGCGCAACCACATTTTAGCGCAAGTGCACTATTTGGTAGGGCTAGTGACAATCCTGTCTATGAGGATATTGCAAGAGCCGAAAACATACCGCTTTATGCTAGCGGGTGGTCAGATATATTGTCTGATGACAGTCTCAAGTCCGATCAAATTCATGCCAATACCGCAGGGTATCGACAGTTCGCTGAAGGGCTATATGACTATCTAAAAGAGGAGGGCGTGGCGAGGCAGTAACAGCGATAAGGGATAAGTCTTCAAATAAATTTTGAGCGGCTTATTGTTAGCAATGGCAATGTTGCTTAGCTATAAAGGTCTGGACCAACCATAAAGGTGTTGGTAATTAAAGTATACGCGCAAAAAAACAGAGAGCCTATTAGTCAGGCTCTCTGTTCTATAAAGTACCAATTTTATAAAGTACCAATACTTCCCAATGCTTCTACTACATAAATCTTGGACAGTTTAGTTGAATTTAAGGCTACATCACGACAATCAAACCTTCATTGGCAGGTATTTTGCCATCGCAGACGTCTTTATAGACTTCTAACAGACCATCGACACCATCAAGTTGTTTAATCTTTAACCAAGCGTTCGTTTTTGCTGAGCTATGCATGACATAGCGCATGGAGCGTTTGTTAAACTCTTTAGCGCCCCATTCTTTCATACGTTGCTGTACATGGCTGGGTGCAAAAAACTGTTGGCTACGCTCTTGGATAATTCCCTCAACATGGCGCGGCTCATCCCAATGTGTGAGACCAACATTACTGGTGTAACGCATGTTATCGCCTAAGTGCTGATGTAGTCTGCTCAGTACATCGGTATTGGCAGACATATCTACGATGACTGTAGGCTTGCTTGGGTCAATCTGCTCAAGTGTGTCATAGCTCAAAACGCTATCGTAGGCATTGATTGAATGGACGAAATCCATATTGCGTTCTGAGGTTAGACCGATAACTGCTGGCGCCTCTTCATCATCGGCTAGGCCATACGCTAAGCCAATACTGGTCTTACTAGACGCACTGATAATCACTACTTGTTCAGCGCCAAACCAATCATTGCTCTTCAATAGATCGTGCAAGCAAAATGAGGTCAAGTGCAACACGAACAGCAACATACGTTGATTGTCATTGGCGCGGTCATAACCAGGTTCATGGTTGACTCGCTGATACACATTATAGCCAGGTGGTAGCTCGGCGCGATTGGCGCTGCCATCCATCAAGCTTGTTTGCGTCACTTGAGTGGGTTTTATCACAAGCTCGCTGGCTGGCGGGAAGTAGCCAAATAGACGCTCACCGACTGGTAGCGCATCACTATTGGATTCTATGACATCGCCAAAGCCCCAGACTGGAATGATGCCCCATTTTTCAGGCTCGTCACCATTTGGTGGAAAAAACTGCCAATAGCGCAATTGATCGCCCATGACTGCATAGGTAATGTTGTTAGCAGTAAAGGCAAAGCGGTCGACTCTGACCAATACTTCGTTATCGCCAATGGCGTGCACTGGGGCTTCTTGCAGGCGAGCTTGGGTTAGGTCCGCTTTATTGGTTTGAAATTCTTGCATCGTTATCTCCTTAAGATTTGGTTTGGCGTGCAGCGGTGATTTGCATGACTTCACCCATCAATTTAGGCATATTGGCAGCGGCTTTTGGTCCTGCTGCTTTTAGACGCTTGAGTATGGCAAGTTGTTCAGGGGTTGTGTCTTCGCTGGCTTGTACGAGTTTGGTGAAACCATCTAAGCGATTGCCAATCATCCATTCACGTAGCTCAGGCTCTTTTGACCAGCGCATTTGGTTTTGCATTTGTGCCACAACACCAACCAACCAGTCTGTATCATGATTTGGTATGGGCACCACACGGCACAACTCATTTTTGATAGCGTCATCATCATAGTTGGCCTCAATATGAGCGGTAAACGCGGCACTAAATATAGGCTGATAGGTACGTACGGTTTGAACCACCACAGTGTCACCTTTAAAAACATCATAGGTCTCTGTCACTGGAACCGCGCGGGCAGAGCAGTCTATGTGCATGGTATTGGTAGTTGTGACAATGCTGTCATCACCGAAATAGATTTTATCAGTATCTAAGCGGGTCACGCGGCCTTTGCGCACAATGTTTTTAACCCTGCGTAACTGTGCAAGCTCTTCACCACTGATCGTTGCTCCATGAAACATTTGCGGGCGCACATTTGGGTCAATACGCATTAATACGCCGCCTTTTTCTAGACGATCAAAGAGGTCTTCGATATTTTCAGCCTCAGCAATCGCTTCTGCTTGAGTGGCCTGCGCGCCCATGGTATGAACGAAAAAATCCCGAGAGGGCTGGGTGTTTTTACGATCAATCAGCCAAGCATCTCTGGGCATAATCCATGTGATATGGTCTGGATTAATGTGGTTTTCTAGTAGCCATAAAACGGCATCGATACTTGTTTTGCCGCCACCAATAATGACGTAGCCATCACGTGGCTTATTTAGACTTGGTAGGTTATTCAATGGCTCAAACTTAACGCTATCAGCAATCTCAAAATTTGGGGTATGGGTCGCCGGCACTGAGGTCTTGAAATAAGTACCGTCAATGATTTTTTTATTGACCTTGACCTCATAACTGGTATCAGAGAGTAATGATGAAAATCTGCCTTCGCCTTTGTATTCGCACATCGGGAAGTACTTAACGCGGCCGCTGGGTAAAAACGTGTGCTTCATGACTTTATCAAAATAGGCCATGATTTCTGCCCCTGATGCCAGCTCAGACAAGCCTTTGTTTAAACCAATTTCATCGACCATGCCGCCACAAAGTTCACGTGAGCTTACGCCGTAAAAAGATGATGGTTGATGTAATGTGATAAATGAATAAGCGTCATTCCAATGGCCGCCTGGCTTGTGGTGTTTATCGACAATAATAATATTGGCATTTGTCTCTGTCAGTAACACATCAGCAAAAGCCATGCCGACTGCGCCACTGCCAATAATGAGGTAATCCGTTTCAAGTTGTTGAGTACTCATAGCATCCTTGCTCTTAGTTTGAATTTGAATCAATACAGATTGTATATAACAGCGTTATATACTAAAATAACACTGTTATAATTGTCAAGCTTAGGTGAAAAATTAATGAGCTCTAAAACTAAAATTCTAAATGCAGCATCCGAACTCTTCTTAGAAGGTGGCGGTGCAGCCTTAAGCGTGCGTGCTATATCTGAGCGTGCAGGGCTTTCTACGATTGGCATATACAGCCATTTTCAGGGTAAGCAGGGCATACTTGATGCGCTGTATATTGAAGGGTTTAATCTAGTCCGTGAGGCCATGGATGTGATTCCCGATGGCAAAGCGAGCAAAGAGCAAGTATTAGAAGCCTGCTTGGGCTATCTCAATGTGGGCGAACAACATGAGGCTCATTATCGGCTTATTTTTGGGGAATCTGATGCAGGCTATCAACCCTCTAATGAGGCCATTGCCGCTCGAGATGCGGCATTTTCAAAATTGGTTCGTGTGGCTGGTTCTTATTTACCTGACGGTGCTAGCACTATAGAGCGTCGGCAGATTGCCTTGGACATATGGGCAATCGTACATGGTTACGTGAGTATCAGGCATCATGTGGTGTCTACTCATGATTTAGATTTAGACTGGAAATCGATGGCCCTTCGAGTGGTTGAAGTACAGCTTGATGCCATCACAAAGCCTTCCTAAAAATTTTTTTTGATCAGTAGTATTGGTATCAATAGCTTGGCTTGCGGCGCAAATTTTAACTGGCGCGATAATGCAGCAAATAGATGCGATAGAGATGCGATAGAGATGCAATATAAGTTGTTTGAGGTTATGACTGTATCGGAAAAACGGCCATCAATAAATACTCGCAACCAGCAGGTAAATAGCAGCTCAATCAACCGGCGCTTTACTCAAAAAAATAAATAAGCAAACATAGCGTCTTTGCCTTGTAAACCACATTTTTTTAGGTTATTTTTTAACATTGATTACATTTCTTTAACCAAGGAGAAGCAGTTTGTGGCATTTGGTGCAGAGGAGGGTGGTCTCAATGGCTCAAAGGCGTTTGTTGATCAGCTCACTGACGCAGAAAAAACGACCGCACTGGGTATGATTAACTTAGACAGTTTGATTACAGGCGATAAGATGTATGCCAACGCAGGGCGAAATGCTTACGATGATGACGGCAACGAAGTGGCTGCCAATGTAGGTTTGCGTGAAAATGCGCTGCGTATTGCAAAAGAGCTTGGTATTAAGTTAGAAGTAAACACAGCCATTATTGCACCAGGCGAGACGGAACCCTACGAGCCTTATGGTGTTGAGTGCTGTAGCGATCAAGAATCTTTTGATAACGTTATGCCTGTAGTCGGATTTGAGGCAACCAACTGGAGCCTTGGGCCTGATTATGATGGTTACACACAAACTGAAAACCCAGATATTCCAGGCGGCTATACGTGGCATAACCCTGCGTTAGATAACGAGGAAGTGCTTACTGCCGCATTTGGCGCGGAACGTATAACGCAAAGAATGCGTGACTATTCTCGTATCATTAGTAGGTTGATTGTTGAGCAAACCAATGCTGACATCATTGCATCAACCAAGAGCGCCCTCAATCTTCAAAACACGATGGGCGCAGCATTAAAGAACAGTGCTACCGACTCACACTCAGCAGTTCTTGAACGTGCCAATGCTTTGGCATTACATGCCATGGATCACGCCGAGCCTCTTGATTCTGAGGCACGCACTCAGGTTTGGGTAGATGGTTCTCAAAGCTATGTAGATTCTGATGAGGCACAAGAAGGCACTCGCGCCAATATTGGTTTATATGGCGAATATGTTGTGCAGCCTAGCTGGCGCGTTGGCGCAGGTTTGCAAGCTGCCAATCAAAACAATAAAACCGTAGAAAATGGCATTAAAAAAGATACGAGCTATGGCATTCAAGCCTACTCTTTACTGGGTGGCAAAGACATGGCTTGGTGGAATACCACCTCTGTAAGCCTATCTAAACATGACTTAGATATAGAACCGTAAGACTGGATGGCAATAACGGCATCAACATTATCAATAATAGTGAACGCGGTGATGCAGATGCCGACGTGTTTAGCGCATACAATGAGCTTGGCTACAATTTTCTTATCAAGAAAAACGTCGCGCATGGTGCCTTTTTGGGTCTAAATTACAGCAATACAGACATAGATGGCTACACCAGTGGCAATGCCAATTCTCGCACTGCGCTTAAGATTGACAGCACGTCCAGCGAGGCATGGGATTCAGAGCTGGGTTACCAGTTGCAGTATGGTTTTGATTTAATGGGCGCACCTGCCAAACTTCAAGGCAAAATCGCTTACGTGCATGTCATCGAAGATGGTTTAATAGATGGTTTGTCGACAACGTCTTTAGCTGACGGACAAACAAGAGACATTAGCATCACCCAAGCAAATAAAGATGACGACTATGGACGTTTTGAGCTTAGTGTTAGCAACAAGGTTCATAAAAACGTTTATGCTTATCTGAATGGTGACACAACCTTTGCGCGTGATGATCAAGACAGCTCAGTACAGTTAGGGTTACAATATCAGTTTTAAATCTCAACGTATGATTTAAGCCTGCGCTGCTCAATAATTGATTTATGAGCAGCGTTTTTTTTCTTATATATTTCAATATACCAATTATAATGGCGTATTACTGGTTACCGCTATAATATTCAGATGTGGTAATGAAAAATGTGTTCCAAGTATTAAAAGAATAGGGGTGACGTGTATGTTTGGTATCATAAAAGACTGGCGCGAACAGCGTATATTAGACAATAGCGAGTTTACCCATGCCGATTGGGTACAAGCGGCTGAGCGTATTGTGATATTAGATAGATTAAACAATGACGAGATGACGCATTTGTTTGAGCTGGCGACGTTGTTTTTGGATGACAAGTCAATCACTGGCGCTCAGGGGTTCGAGATTACAGATAAGGTAAGGCAATCTATCGCCTTGCAAGCCTGTCTGCCTATCTTGAATTTAAGCCTTGAGTGGTACGCTGGCTGGTCATCGATCATTATCTATCCTGGTTCATATACCAGCGAAAGCACTACGGTAGATGAGTTCGGTATCGTCCATGAGGGGCACCAACATCGTAGCGGTGAAGCGTGGCTGCGAGGACCTGTCATACTGTCGTGGAAGGATGCCAAACATTCGGGCGAGCGTGATGGTCATAATGTCGTTATTCATGAGTTTGTGCATAAGTTAGATATGCTCAATGGCAGGGCTAATGGCTTCCCGCCGATGCAACCCGATATGAATCCGACGAGGTGGACTGAGACTATGGAACGCGGGTTTGCAGACTTTCAAAAGAATCGCAAGTCAGGACTGGATCGTTATGGCGCGACCAATCCGGCTGAGTTTTTTGCCGTGCTCGGTGAGGTGTTTTTTGAAACACCGCAAAAACTGGTAGATGCTTATCCGGACATTTATGAGATTATGGTGGAATTCTTTAAGCAAGCACCGCTTGAACCAAAATCATAACGCTGTAATTCAGGCTTTATAAGTGTGTTCGCTAGGCTATCTATTTGGCCATAAATATATCAAAATTTGAATATATTATAATAATAGAAATTAAAAAGGGCAGTGCAACTATAAAGCGATGCATTGCCCTTTTTTATATTTCACATGGTATTTAAACCTAACAAATGGTTACACCGCTATAAAATTATACTGTCCATTGGTCATTAATAATAGCAACGAGGTAGCGCTTGCCTTGATATTCATCAAACACCAGACGCAATGCCCGCCAATCCATACCGCTGTATTGATCGGTGCCTTTATAATAAAACTCAACAACATCTAATTTTTGATAGATTTTATCTATATTATTAATCATATTTCCGCTAGCTTTGAATTCGTTAATGCTAGGCGTCGCGTTGTTAAACTTGCTGGCAGCAACCCAAGTATCCAAGTATGTTGGCAGCGGTGTAACTAATAGATCGCCAGTGCCGTCTTTTTCACCCCACGTAAAGCGAATATTAGACTGCTGTAGATACTGTGCATATTGCGCGCGGCTAAAGACCTTATCAGACTCAGGGCGCACATAAGCATACATTGAAAAACGAATACCACGTGTGGGATGAATGTCGTTGGTTATTCTAGCGAAATCCTTATTCGCCAGGTGCACGCTGTATGCGTAGGGCTTGCTGTCTAAGGGTTTGTTGACTGATATCAGTACTAATAGCTGCTAGTGGGCTGAGAGACAATAGCTTCGCTGGACTCAGAGGCAGATTGGCAACCAGTCGCGGTCAGAGTGACCAATAACAGGCTGCTAGAAGCCAATGTAGCAGATTTTTCCTTAAAAAAAGTAGGTAATATAGTCATAAAAGCATCCTTACCACAGTTATTAGCGAAAGAAACGTCAATATAAGTCACTATAAATTGTCATGAGAACAAATAAAAAAATAGCATAAAAGTGCTATGTAATCGAGATTTTGGTAAGTAAATCTGAATGATACGATAATACAGTAGAGTCCTAATATGGGTATGATGTAATAGACCGTAACACTTATAGGATAAAAACTCGTAGAGCATGACATGCCAACATATAAATCGCTGACATTACTACTAACCATAGGACTGATGACTGTCGGTAACGCTACAGCGGATGTGACAAAAGTAGATCAGAAACAAGCTACTATGGCTGTTATGAAGGTTGCGACCATCACAAAGATGTACCAACAAGATATTGATGACCAAGGTATGAGTAATCCTGTGGTGCTACAGCAATATGCAGATGCTGACTTGCAAGCAGTCATGCAGATAGATTATGATGTACTGTGGGATTCTCAAGATCCTGACTATACGCAAGACAAAAAGTTTTCAATAACTGAGCAAGGATTCGTTCAGGTTAGCTTGGCACAAGGTAGCGATATTTATTGTGCACTTAACTCTTAAAACCGTTGGTTTGTTTTCGTATAATGTATATTATGTTAAATGAAGTCTATTTAGCATTAGATTTATGAATCATTAACTACAAAAGATTGTATGACGTTATCCTCACTTCTAATGTCATACAATCTAATTAAATAGCCTGAACTATCACAGACTAACTTTGTCTTTATGGCTACTACAGGTATCTAATGTTTATTTTTTTTAGGAGCGCTTGTTAGTGAATGGTTTCCTTTAAATCCTAGTAAGCGCAAAGCATTGAGAGTTACAAGCACAGTTGCGCCAGTGTCCGCTAGCACAGCGATCCATAAGCCAGTAATACCTAGTATAGTAGTAATAAGAAATATGCCTTTCAGTCCCAATGCAAAAATTACATTTTGATGAATGTTGGACATGGTGGCGCGTGACAGTGCTATCAGATGAGCAACGTCTGTAACACGACTTTTTAACAAGGCGACGTCGGCCGTTTCGATGGCCACATCGGTACCACCACCCATTGCGATACCGACATCTGCGGTTGCTAACGCTGGTGCATCATTAATACCATCGCCAACCATCGCTATTTTAGTATCATTCTTCATCTCATTTAGCAGTCGCAGTTTGTCTTCTGGCAGGAGTTCGGCTTCCCACTCTATATCTAAATTACCTGCCAGTGCCTGAGCAGTAAGGCGGTTGTCGCCTGTGAGCATGACGGAGCGTATACCCATCGCTTTGAGCTGTGCCACACCCTCTTGTGCATCGTCTCGCAATTCATCTCGTAGTGCTACCAGTCCAAGTACTGCACGGCTTTGCTCGTCGAACAGAACCGAAACAGTTTTCCCCTCATTTTGCAGTGATTCAATTTGTGCCTGTTGTTTGGATAACAGCAAACCTTCATCAGCTGCGTAAACTGGCGAACCGATGGCTAGAGAACGCTCAGCTACCGTCGCATGCACCGCTTTACCTGCAGTAGCGTAAGCATTGGCAGCTATCGGTATGACAATATTAGCGGCTTTAGCGTGATCAATAATGGCTTTTGCAAGCGGATGATTAGAGGCGGACTCGACACTAGCAAACAGCGCCAATATCTCATCTTGACTTTGAAAGTCCGTGTGCTCTGAGGCAAAGGCAACAACGTCGGTAACGCGTGGCTTGCCTTCAGTCAACGTACCCGTCTTGTCAAACGCCACTGTATTTACGCGACCAATGATTTCTAAAGCACTACCGCCCTTGATGAGTAAGCCGCGACGCGCACCAACAGCTAAACCAGACGCGATGGCGGCCGGTGTTGATAGCACGAGTGCGCAGGGACAGGCAATCAGTAGCAGTGCCAAACCACGATATAACCAAGTCGCCCACTCCCCTCCTAACACTAACGGCGGGATAATAATAACCAGTAAGGAAAGAGCCATCACTGCTGGTGTGTAGTAGCGACTAAATTTCTCAATAAAACGAGCCGTGGGTGCTTTGGAGGCTTGCGCCTGCTCTACCAGCTCAATAATGCGCGCAATAGTGTTGTCAGCTGCTGTTTTTTGCACGCACACATTAAGCGCGCCATCCATGTTTATCGAACCTGCGAATACCTCATCGCCTACCGTCTTGACAACAGGGACGGACTCTCCAGTCACGGGTGAATCATCAAGGCTGGATGTGCCTTGAACAATAACACCATCGGCAGATACTCTATCGCCAGGACGGACGAGTACAAGGTCGTTTACTTGCAGCGATGCCGCAGGCACGTCACGCTGTACACCCTGCTCATCAAGTAACACTGCCGTCTTCGGAACCAGTGACGCTAAAGCTCTGATACCAGCACGCGCGCGATCAGCAGCCACACTTTCTAATAACTCACCAATCGAAAATAAGAATACAACCGCTGCTGCTTCTTCAGCCTCACCAATGATGAGGGCGCCAAGCGCAGCGACAGACATCAGCATTTCAATCGAAAAAGGTGAGCCTGACATTGCTAGTGCTAAAGCTTTGCGTGCAAATGGGTAAACCCCCGCAATCACAGCCACAGCGAATACCCATACCCCATAATCAGGGAAAAGTAAGGCTAGTGCGTATGCGATACTCATCAGAATGCCTAAACCAACAACCTGCTTACCTTTTCGAGTTTGCCGCCAACGCTGTCGCTGTGCCGCTGATTGATTGTCGCTATCGCTATCTGAGGAAATTTGCGAGCCTTTATAAACAGATACACCAAAACCAAGTCGCTTTATGGTTTTTTCGACATCACTGAACTGAGTTGCTGCATCGAACGCCAACGTCAGCTCTAATTTTTCTGTAGCAAAGTTAAGCTGTACGTCAGAAACACCAGGCATGCGTGTTAGCGCCGTTTCAATCTTGCCGATGCAACTTGCACAGTCCATACCTTCAATATGATATTGCATAATAACTTATCCTGCCATAAGGGTTCTTTTAATAAAACCATTATGAACCCTCTAGTGGCTTTAGGGTCAAGGCCATTCATATCCAATCTCATAAGTTTGATTTTCCTGCTACGAAACTTTATAGTTGCTTATACTTTATAGTTACTTTAACGTTTTAGATAACTGAGGCCATTATGCCAATTAAAATCGGAGAGCTCGCTAAACGTACAGGAGCCACAGTGGAAACCATTCGCTATTATGAAAAAGAGGGTTTATTACCGGCGCCTTCTCGCAGCGAGGGAAATTATCGTTTATATCGCGAAGAGCACATTGAGCGTCTACAGTTCGTCCTGCACTGCCGTACGCTCGATATGACATTAGATGAAGTACGAACCTTGCTTCAGTACTGGGATGATCCTGACAAAGACTGCGGCAATGTGAATACTTTATTAGATGAGCATATTCATGCTGTGGAAATACGTATGCAAGAATTGACGCAATTAAAGCAGCATCTAATCATTTTGCGCCAAAAATGCGTAAGCAGAGCACCAGCGGTGTCATGTGGAATATTAAATGCGCTTGCTGATAACTCTTGTCATACGTAGCGATTGCTTGATTAGTTATACTCTAATCCTCCCCAAAATCCTGACGCCAATCGTCACAACGAGCCTCATCTCTCGCATCATAAATACTCATAGCAGATTCTAGATCTAAATCGAATGCATCCTCACTGTCTTCTGCAAGTGCTGTAAGACGCATTGAGTACCAAGCAGTAACACCACCTGGAGGGTTGATAGCAAATCTTGGCAGTTTTGGGTCATCACCTTCAATACTTAACCAATCATTTGCAAGACTGCAATTCAATGCCATAGCACGGCCTATACTTACCATATCGACCGCACCACTCGCAATAGCATCAACGGCTTGCTGACGCGTTTTGAAACCGCCCGTCGCCATAATAGGAATGGTGGTTATCTGCTTTGCACGCTTGGCAAACTCAATGAAGTAAGGCCCACTACCAGAGCTACTGTCTGAGCTTGCAGAAGCCCCTGGAAAATAAGTGCCACCACTAATATCAATCAGGTCGATAGAGGTTTGATCGATGATACCAATCATCTCCATAGCATCCTCTTCTGTTAGGCCACCTTCCAACTGATCCGTCGAGTTTATCTTGATACCAATTGGGAATGCATTGCCAACCGCCTTTCTAACGGTTTCTATCACTTCACGAACGACACGGAATCTTCCTTCTATAGAACCACCGTATTCATCGGTGCGTCGATTGAACAACGGAGATAAAAACTGACTTAACAGAAAACCGTGCCCCGCATGTATTTGAACGCCACCGAACCCTGCCTCTTTAGCAATAAGGGCTGCGTTTGCATACATAGTGGGTAATGCTTCGATGTCTGCTATGCTCATCCCTTCGCATTGTAACTCTGCAAGATCTAACGCAGATGGGCCTTTGGGTTTACTAATAGGCAAATATGACAATGCTCCCGCGTGTCCGAGCTGTGGCCAAAGATGAGCATCATTGATAGACCCGCGACGTGCCAAATCTTGTAATGCTTCTTTATCCAAATTTGGGTTTAGTACTAAATTGCCAGGTTTCTCAGGATAATGAGGGGTGCCTTGTACTTCGCCAATCAATGACAATGCGACGCCGCCTTGCGCCCAGCGCTCATAAAGACGTGACTGGGCATCAGTTGCATTACCACGCCCATCACCCAGAGAGTCTGACATTGCTGCCTTCACCATTCGGTTTTTGAGCACTACCCCACAAGGCAGTTCAAGTGGCTTACCCAATGTGTCTGCTAGGTTGGTTGGATTGATTTTGGTCATTGTTTGTTCCATTGATACACTCCATCGTTATATTGAAATATCTCGATATTCTATTTTAATATAGAACACTTATAAAGTTAGCAAGACCGCTTACTAAATCTTTAGCAGCTCTTTCTCAACCTCGTCGAGAAAAGCTTTAATATTGACTTCATGACGCTGATAAAACGTCCATTGTCCATGACGTTCAGCAATGACCAGTCCTGCTTTTTTAAGCACGCCCATGTAATTTGAGATGGTCGATTGCGACAAGCCAGCCTTTTCTTGGATGTATGCCACACACACGCCATCCAAATCCGCATGCTCTGGTAATGAGGCTGGAAAGTTCGATCTGTCTTTTAGCCATTCAAGGATTTGACGCCGCATGGGGTTGTTAAGGGCGGATATTACGTTTTCTATATTCATGAATCATGTTATCTCGATATGTATAGAAGAGTCAACCATTTGCTAAAATAAAATGACCTTGATTGATAGCCTAATAAGTATGGCACTGGGTCGTTGCGCTGTTTCTCATTGAAAAAACGTTTTGTCCTATAACTTATAAAACCTAGCCACCCTGATTGACACACTGTTAAAGAGGCAAAGATCATGAGATACGTATAAACAAAAATCAAAGTCTATTGACTCTTGCTAATACTAGCCTAACGACTGTAATTACAAGTCACTGAATTATTTTCCAAGTTAAAAATAGCACCGCTATAACCGCATCAGTTTCAGGCTTAAATAAAATCACTAACTTGTCAAGGTCATGGTTACGATAGGTGGCATTTTGGAATTGCACACTATAACGCATACTCCCTTCTTCATCCTATTTTACCTGATATACTCAGTTTTAGTATTAATCCATTCTGCAATCTCACCGCTACCCACACTCCAGATTTGCACAGAACAGCACTATGACCCTGATTTATATATTCTGTGCGAGTACAGGAGCATACTTTTTATAGTAAATGCTCTCAATTCCTTACCAAATGGACTGTTAGCCTTAGAATTGCGTCTAACTATCTGTCAAACAACTAACAAAAATGACGTGTAACCCACTGAGTGCATAGCCTACTCACTATCTCTTCAGCATGCTACAATTATCCCCAAGTGAACCTTGGGGATAATTACATATAAAAAGCATCTATTTAAAAGGGTCTATGAATAATCCTCGCAAATACTAGTGTCCACATTGGTGTCCAACAACGCTTCGTATTTTTATAGAAATCTCATCTTGTTAGCTATAAACCCTACGCAAAGCTTATGCTTAATTTAAGCATAGGCAGAATACATAAACTATCTTAATCACCTTACTTATCATATTTACGGATATACATCATGGCTGTCGACAATGCAAATGACATCAACAAACTGGAATGCCGAGACAAAGACTACTCGATCAGTGTCTTAGGTGTGGCTGGTTTAAGTATTCGTATCTATCCAAATGGTAAGAAGGAATACTACTTGCGGTACTCTCATCCGCATGTTGATGGCAAACGACCTAGGATGATGTTAGGTAAAGTCGAGGACATCAGCCTATATGAGGTTAAGTATAAAGCAGAGACCATACTTAACATGGTCGCAAAAGGCTCTGACCCTAAAGCCATTCATCAAAAAGAGCAAATTAATAAGTATGCTCACCTAAAAAACGCCACGTTTTCTGAAGTTGCACAAGCGTGGCGAGACCACAAAACGTCCAATCGCCATCAAAGCAAATCTAAAAAGCCCTCATTTAGTGAGTCGACCCTCAAGTTTTGGGACTTATGTCTAGGATATATGTGTCATGAAATTGGCGACTTAAGAATGAACGATATCACGAGCGAAATGATACTAAGTGTGTGTGAGTCGATTCAAAATAACAAAAATCAAGCCACCTTCGTTGGTGCAAGCACTCGGCTGTATACTGAAAAAGTATTTTCATTCGCTGTCGCGCGAGGATTATGCGACAGAAATGTGGCTATTGACACACGTGGCGAGCTTGCACCTGCCAACTCAGGTAATCACTTGCCAGCCATTACCAAACCGGATCAATTTGCAATTCTCCTAAAAGATATGTCTGACTTCAAAGGCGCAGGCCAGATCACACTAGAGGCAATGAATTTACTACCCTATGTGTTTGTGCGTAGTATCGATTTGCGCTCGATGCGTTGGGAGGACATAGATTGGGACAATAACCTATGGGCGTTCTCCCCTACCAAAGGCGAAGGCCGTGATGATATGGTCTCGCACTTAGTCGTGCCATTAGCCAAGCAAGTGATTACACGTCTACGAAATATACAGTCAATCACAGGGCATAAGGAATATGTATTTGCATCGATGCGCGGTTCAAACAATGCTTATATTAGTAAAGCCACACTGGTGCAGGTATTTCATCGGCTTGGATATAAGGATGTGCAATGTGCGCATGGATTTCGAGCATCCGCTAAAACTTTGCTGATGGAACAGCCTGAACTGCGCTATTCGGATATCGTTACAGAATTACAGCTGGGTCACAGAATCAAAGACACGCATGGTGGTGCTTACAATCGGCTTGATGAGATAGATACTAGGGTGCAAATGATGCAAGTTTGGGCAGATTATATAGATGAACTGCGAAATCGTTCTATATAGCAATTATACATCAGTCATAACATCATCATAAATCAAGCATAAACTTTAGCAAAACATATCAGAACGTACCTATATGCGCAAAATGCATTGAATAACCGCTATAATCGCCGCACAACCTAGGAAACGTTATGAAGCATGTGACCTATATCCATGAAAAACCAGACTGGACACAATGGCAATGGTCAGACAAACAACTGTTACCATTGGTTAGCCGTGTCCGGATATTACAGGGCCGCTTGCTTGGGCAACTATCAACATTAGGGTTTGACTTAAACGTTGAAGCACAGCTAGACGCAGTCACGCTTGAAGTCATAAAAACATCTGAGATTGAGGGTGAGACGTTAAATAATGAGCAGGTGCGTTCCTCTGTCGCGCGGCACTTAGGCATAAACACAACTGGCATGCCAGCGGCGACGCGCGAGATTGATGCCATTGTCGAGATGATGCTTGACGCTACCTATCACTATCAAACCCCGCTCACCATGCAAGACTTGTTGGGATGGTATAGCGCCTTGTTCCCAACAAGATATAGCGGACTGTATAGCATTAAAACAGGCGCAATCCGTTATGACAGTAAAGGCCCTATGCAGGTGGTGTCTGGTGGCTACGGGCGTGAGCAGTTCATTTTGTAGCGCCGAGTGCCGATAGATTGCCTGTAGAGCTGGCGCGTTCCGCACAGACAACAACCAATAAGATTATTAGCAAAGCAAGTTTTTGGCAGACGCATCGTCAACAAGCCCTAAACACAAGACAGGTGAATATGCTAAATATTTTACTAACGGATTTTTATGGCAAACTGACGACCAAAAAATGGGCGACGATAACCAAGTGTTCGGCTGATACTGCATTAAGGGATATTAATGACTTGGTAGAAAAGGTTATGTTAAAGAAATCTGATGCGTCAGGGCGTAGTATGAGTTATGAGGTAATACTATAAATTTAGCTATTCACTTGTCATAAAAATTGTTACACCATCAATAACCTAGCATAAGTACAGCTTACTACCCTGCTTGCCAGCCCATTCGACCATTACTTGAAATACTCAATCACATCAGCAACGTTTAACCTTTGTCATAATAGTAAAGCCAAAAATTTTTTTTGAAAATATTTGAAGAAATACGCTTGACCTTACCATGATATCAACCTATATGCTGTCACTATAAAATCAAAAATGACAGAGGTTGTTATGAGAACAAAAAATACTAAAGCCCCTACTTATCATGAAGTACTGAGCATTGAAGGCATGAGTTGCGCCTCTTGTGTCGGGCGCATCGAAAAACAATTAAAAAAGATTGAACACGTTAAAAACGCTGAGGTGAATCTTGCGACTGAAAAAGCCACTGTTTATGCTTCGCAACCTTTAGACGTTGTCGCGTTGAACAAAGCGGTAGAACACGCAGGCTATAAAGTGACCGCAACCAAGCCCATTGAGCTGTTGATAGAAGGCATGAGCTGTGCCTCTTGTGTTGGGCGGGTAGAAAAATCCTTAGCAAAGGTAGCTGGCGTGCAACAAGCCACTGTGAACCTTGCGACTGAACGCGCTTGGATTCAAGGCGATGCTCAAATACAAATGAGTGATTTAATTCAGGCCGTTAAAAAAGCGGGCTACGAGGCCAAGCTAGTTGAGCAAGATCAAAATGACCGACAAGATAAGAAAGCCTCAGAGCAGAAACAGCTTAAACGAGATCTAAGCCTTTCTGTGCTGTTGTCACTGCCGGTATTTATTTTGGCAATGGGCTCACATATGATTCCAGCCTTTCATATGTGGGTGATGAATAACCTCGGCACTCAGCAAAGCTGGTTGATACAATTTGTCTTGACCACACTGGTATTACTCTTACCAGGGCGACGATTTTATCAAAAAGGCATTCCAGCCTTATTGCGTTTTGCGCCAGATATGAATACGCTAGTGGCGATTGGCACTATCGCGGCTTATGGCTTTTCTCTAATAGCAACCTTTGTTCCGCAAGCGTTACCTGAAGGCACGGTACATGTCTATTATGAAGCCGCTGCGATGATTGTAAGCTTGATTTTATTAGGACGTTATTTTGAGGCAAAAGCCAAAGGACGTACCTCTCAAGCCATTCAGCATTTAGTGGGCATGCAGGCAAAAACAGCCCGTGTTCACCAAGATGGTAAAGTCATTGAAGTACCTGTGGAAGACGTCACTACAGAAACGATAGTTGAGATTCGTCCAGGCGAGCGTGTTCCTATCGATGGTGAGGTGATTGACGGTCACAGTTATATTGATGAATCTATGATTACGGGTGAACCTGTTCCTGTGAAAAAGCAAGCAGGTGATCAAGTGGTCGGAGGTACCATCAATCAAAATGGAACCGTGAATATTCGTGCAACGGCCATAGGTGAAGATTCTGTATTGGCACAGATTATTCGTATGGTTGAACAAGCCCAAGGCTCTAAATTACCAATTCAAGCATTGGTGGATAAAGTCACCATGTGGTTTGTACCAGCGGTGATGTTTTTATCAGCATTAACATTTATTGTCTGGTTGATTTTTGGACCCGACCCTGCCTTAACCTTTGGTTTAATCAATGCGGTTGCTGTGCTCATTGTGGCCTGCCCCTGTGCAATGGGATTGGCCACACCCACCTCTATTATGGTCGGTACGGGTCGTGGTGCAGAATTGGGTGTGCTATTCCGTAAAGGTGAAGCGCTACAAATGCTTCAGGATGTGAGCGTGGTTGCCGTTGATAAAACAGGCACATTGACCGAAGGTAAACCTACTTTAACGGATTTTCAAGTCCAACAAGGGTTTGAGAAAGAACAGGTCTTACGTATGGTGGCATCGGTTGAAGCAAAGTCTGAGCATCCGATTGCCTTGGCCATTGTTCAAGCTGCAGAACAACAGAATATCCAATTACTCCCTATCACTGATTTTGAGGCGATGACAGGTCTGGGCATTCAAGCAAACGTTGCAGGACAAGTGATTCACATTGGGGCAGATCGTTATATGCAACAATTGGGGCTTGATGTTGCGCCTTTTGAACAAGATGCGCTACGTTTGGGGCAAGAAGGTAAAACCCCACTCTATATATCTATTGACCAGCAGTTGGCGGCTATCATCGCCGTTGCAGACCCCATTAAAGAAACTACCCACACCGCAATCACAGCACTACATCAGCTGGGCTTAAAAGTGGCCATGATTACAGGCGATAATCGTCATACAGCCCAAGCGATTGCTGTAAAGTTACATATTGATCAGGTAGTAGCAGAAGTATTACCCGAAGGCAAAGTAGATGCTGTACGCCAGTTGCAAGAACAATATGGCCGAGTGGCATTTGTTGGTGACGGTATCAATGATGCCCCTGCATTGGCTCAAGCCGATGTTGGGTTGGCCATTGGCACAGGCACAGACGTGGCGATTGAGGCGGCAGAGGTTGTGCTGATGTCAGGTAGCTTACAAGGTGTGCCTACTGCGATTGCCTTGAGCAAAGCCACCATCAGCAATATAAGACAAAATCTGGCTTGGGCGTTTATTTATAACATCGCTTTAATTCCCATTGCCGCAGGTGTCTTGTATCCCGCATTTGGTATTTTACTATCACCAATTTTTGCGGCAGCCGCAATGGCGCTCTCTTCTGTTTTTGTATTGGGTAATGCGTTACGCCTAAAGTATTTCCAAGTACCCGTCATTACAGAGTAAATATAGAATCGTGAACGGTATCCATATAGGGTTTAAATAAACATGTTATTTAAACCCTTTTTAAGTTATGAGGACAATTATGAATATTGGTCAAGCATCAAAACAATCAGGTATCTCTACCAAAATGATTCGTTACTATGAGCAGATTGGCTTGCTAGAGACAGTGAGTCGCTCGGATTCAGGTTACCGACTGTATTGCAAAGACGATATAGACGACTTATGCTTTTTAAAACATTCTCGTGACTTGGGGTTTTCGTCTAAGCAGATGAAAGAGTTACTGTATTTGCGCAAAAATGCCAATCGTCAGAGTGCGGATGTCAAACAACTGACACAAGAACATATCGAAACGTTAAACCAAAAAATCACTCAGTTGCAGGACATGGTTAATTTGCTACAAAGCTCTTTTGATCATTGTGCAGGCGATGATAATGCAGATTGCGCCATTCTAGAAGATCTAGAACAAGGTCAATAAACCACGTTATATTTAAACCCTTCCGTGCCTTTTATTAACGTGATTTATCATATCGCCAACATGCCAGCCTAAAAAAGCAGACCGCTTGAAGCTGGGACATTATGGTCTTACCACGCATTTTTGACTTTTATTCTCTCAACCAAAAAATCTACGGCTGCTTTTACCTTTGGCACTAGATAGCGCTGCTTTTTATACAGCAAATACACGGCCATATCCGCATGTTGCGTAATCGCTAACTGATGCTCAAATTTAAGCTCTTGTAACGCTCCCGACTCAAGATATAACGACAACGCCCAGTGGGTTGACATTAAAATACCTTCACCGTCACAAGCCTTTTTTGCCAGCCATGGTCCGTTATTTGAAATGGCTACTGCGGGCCCTGAAACATCATGCCACTGATCATCTACATGACATAACCAAGGCGTTGGCCCTGATGGTGCTTTAAAATAAAGGCCCCTATGTTCCTTTAACTCCATCACATGACTAGGTATGCCGTATTTCTCTAAATAACTGGGTGACGCAACCGGAATAAATCCATTGTCCATCAGACTGATTGCGAGCACGCGCTCATTTGGCGCGTAACCACCGCGGATCGCAATGTCTACATCGTCACGCCCTAGTGCTGATAGCTCATCACTTAGACTGACATCCAACACAATCTCTGGGTATAACCTGCCAAATTCGTCTAACAAAGGCAGCAGTATCTTTTCACCAAAACCCACCATCGAGCTGATTCGTAAACGCCCCATTGGCGTTGTTTGGTAACTACGAACCGTCTCTTTACTTTGTTCGATCTGGTCCAATATGTGCTGCATATCGTTGTAATAAACTTGTCCTACTTCGGTCAGCTTAACGATTCGAGTCGAACGCTTTAATAATGTCGCACCCAAACTCTTTTCTAAATCAGAAACACGTCTCGACAATGAGGATGGCGGCACATTAAAAACCCTCGCCGCTTTGGTAAAACTGCCTGTTTCGACGACTTTACTGAAATACCGTATTGCACGTAATTAATCCAACTGACCTCTCCATTCAATAAATATTTGAGTATTTTCGCTCTATTATTGTCTTAATAGCAATAGTGATTCACGTTTTCCCTTGTATATAACCACATTAAAACCAGTAATAATGTGGTTAACTGAAACATCGCGATTAAAAACAACCTTTACGTCAATAATGGAAGAATGACTTATGATTACTTTGCACGGTTTTGCTGCAAGCAACTATTACAACATAGTAAAACATGCTCTTTTGTATAAAGGCATCCCATTCCAAGAAAACCTTATCTTCGCTGGTAGTGAAGAGTTGCTGACCGTCAGCCCAGTGGGCAAGGTGCCTGCTATCACCACCAATGATGGACTTAATATTTCAGAGTCGAGTGTTATTTGCGACTTTATTGAAGAGACTTACCCTGACACGCCGCTATACCCTACAGATGCTGGTGAGCGTGCGGTTGTGCGTCAAATCATGAAAATAGCAGAGCTTTATTTTGAACTGCCAAGCCGCCGCCTGATTCCTTATGTCTTTTCAGGTGCTGCAGTTCCTGATTCCCTTAAAGCTGAAGTACGCCAAGTATTAGAGCGTGGCGTTGGCGCCTTGAATCATTTGTGCCAGTTTTCACCTTGGATTGCAGGTGAACAGTTCACAATGGCTGATATCTATGTTCATTACGTCAACATCATTGTCAGTAATTTTGCCACAAGCCAACTGGATTGGGATGTACTGGCGCAAATACCTGGCATGAAAGAGTGGAATGCTACTATGAGCGAATCTGATATTGCCAAACAGATAGAAGAAGATCGTTTAGCAAACATGCCTGAGTTTATGAAACACGTGACCGCTCAAATACAGGCGGCTAATGCTGGATAGCATTTGGCGATAAAAACGACCAAGATTAAAATTTTTACTCGAATTCAATAACGTAAAAAACGACCAATACCATAAAGTGATTGGTCTACAAAATCTAATTATTTGCAGGAGCAAACCTTATGACCGATAAAAATATCCAACTGACCTCAACCATCAGCGAAGACAACAAATTAACATTGGCTTTACAAGAGATTGACATGCCACAACCGGGTGCCGATGAAGTCGTTGTTCGCATTGAAGCAGCACCATTAAACCCATCTGATTTAGCCGTTCTGTTCAGCGTCGCTGATATGTCAACTGCCGCGCAGTCAGGCACAGACGAAAACCCAGTCATTACTGCTGACGTGCCTGCTAAGTTCATGCCATCCGTCAAAACTCGCGTTGGTAAAGACACGCCAGTTGGTAATGAGGGCGCAGGTACGGTGGTAGCAGCAGGATCATCAGATGCCGCACAAGCCTTGATGGGTAAAACTGTTGCTGTGATCGGTGGTGGTACTTACCGTCAGTATCTTCGTGCCAACGTACAAAGCTGCTTAGAGCTAAAAGAAGGCACCACAGCTAAAGAAGGTGCTTCTTCTTTTGTGAACCCACTTACTGCACTAGCAATGGTCGAAACCATGCGTGCTGAAGGTCACAAAGCCATCGTTCATGCGGCAGCAGCTTCTAGCTTGGGTCAAATGTTAAACCGTATTTGTATCGCCGATGGCATCGATTTGGTTAACGTGGTACGTAAAGCAGAACAAGAAACCCTGTTACGTGACATGGGCGCAAAATATGTTGTGAACTCAAGTAGTGATACCTTCCTTGCTGATTTAACGGCAGCGATTGTTGAAACAGGCGCCACGATTGCCTTTGACCCAATCGGTGGCGGCCAGTTGAGCAGCGATATTCTTAACTGTATGGAAGCGGCTATCACTCGTGATGTAGAAGAATACAGCGTTTATGGCTCTAACACGTTCAAACAAGCGTACATCTATGGCGCATTAAACCGTGGCCCTATCACGCTAAACCGTAACTTTGGTTTTGCTTGGGGTGTGAATGGCTTCTTATTATTCAATGCGCTAGCCAAACTGGGCACCAAGACCGTTATGTCAATGCGCAAACGTGTTGCAGAAGAAATCACTACCACATTTGCAAGCAGTTACACCCACGAAGTGTCATTGGCAGAAGTATTACACTTACAGTCAATCGCCGCTTATGGCAAACACGCGACAGGTGAGAAGTACTTAATCACTCCTCAAAGCTAATGACTGCTGAACTGATTGATTTTTAACGCATATAAAATACGTAAAAGCAGATACTGATTAGGGTATCTGCTTTTTTATGCTTGCTCGTAATAGAAAATAATCAGCTATATTTCAAAGATTCTCATTAGTGATATTTAGTCTTTAGTCTCACGATATAAGGTGGTTTGTGCCTCTTCCCTAAAATCATCAGGGCTAATGTCGGTTTCGGTTACAGTACTATTATTGGTACTATTGTTTTTGACTTCATTCTGCTTTGATGCCGACTGTGCGGGCACGTCCTTGCTTGAAACTGTTTTGGCATCCATTTTAAGTTTACTATCACTAGTCGTAGCGTCCGCGCTTAGAGTATCGCTGCTTGCAGTTTTAGTTGATATCTCTGTACCAGCACTTGCTTTGTCAGAGTCATTCGAATTATCAGCTTTAGTCGTCACCTTCTCATCAACCGATTGTTCACTATTAGCAACTGGTGTGTTAGCAGGTACTGTTTGAATGCTATTTGGGGCTAAGCTGTCGGTTGAAGCTGCTAAGAAGCCTGTAGCGTTGAGCGTCACCACAACAAGGGCGCTCAATAATAATCCACAAAAACCTCCGATGATTAGGAGCTTGCCATTGCTAGCTGGCCTACCCCATAATGCGGCGGTCTTTTTAGTACTAGAGTTAGAACCTGAATTTCTTTCTATTTCTGGTTCAGAAGCTAAGTTATCATTGCCATGCGTAGACTCGCTATCCACAGATGATTCAGATAAATTCGTGCTCGGTTCTTCATAATCTGTCACCTCATCATTAGAGAAGCTGATATCAATGCTGGTAAAGTTTGACTCGTTAGAATCAACCTCTTGTTCAGGATCTATCTCTTGTTCATGGTTTGCAAATAGGCGCAGCTCTTCTTCGTTTAAAAGTTCATAGGTGGATGATTCTTTAAATGTATCTAAGCTCTCTAAATCGTTAGTAACATTATCATTATTATTGTCACTATCAATGCTTTGAACACGATTGAGGAAGCGCTCATAAATATCACTGGTGCGAGTATTCTTAGTAGGTTTTGCATACTCGGTTTTAGACAAACCCGCCTCTTGATCAACCTTGGCATCATGGTCAGTGTTATTGTTGTCTGCGTCGTTCATAGGATGATACCCAGCCAGTTTGTACCACTAACATTAAGTGATTGCTAAAATTAAGTTATTATATTGCTGTATTGCTAAAATGTAACAAACCTGTGTGTGGACAATATAATTGGCTGGTCGACTATCTTCAAGCACAATTTGTATCATCGGTTATAATCTATCCGTAAATTAGTACAATCATGCCAGCTATGTAAATAGTTCTATATAGGCTAAGTGAATCCCAGCACTGATTATCAGCACTTGTTATAGTGTCTTGAGGATGTAAAAAATGGATCTAAAACAGCTCAATGCCTTTATTGCCATTGCCGATGTAAGAAGCTTTAGTGCCGCGGCAACCACAACTGGCTTGTCACAGCCTACCTTAAGCCGACTGCTCAAACAGCTTGAGGCTGATATGGGCGTGATATTGGTTGATCGCTATCATAGGCCATTACATCTGACAGCAGCAGGTGTCTTTTTTTATGACAAAATCAGCGCGGTACTGACTGAGATTGAAACCGTTACTAGTATGACCCAACGGCTCTCTGCACCCAGTACAGCACTAAATATCGGTTTTGTTCCATCGGTGCTGTATGGGTTACTGCCAGAAATTATTGCGACGTTAAAGCGTAACAACGCTCATAACAGCGCTAATAATAGTTCTAACAACAGCCCTGATATCGAGGTTAATCTCAAAGATATCAGCTCCTATCAACAAATTGAAGCGCTCAAAACGGGTGAGATTGATATTGGTTTTGGTCGCTTTGCCCATCAAGATCCTTGGATTCAGCAAATATTATTACGCCATGAGCGCTATGTGGTGGCGCTCCCTAAAGCGCATCCGCTTGCCCATGTCCGTAAACAACGTTTGATTGATTTGGCAAATAACCGCTTGATTTTATATCATCAAACGCACTTGCCGGCCCATACTGCCAATACGTCTCTTATGCAACTACCGACTGCTAAGAACAATAAAACAGAGGCAGAAAACGTGAGTTTAGCGAATTCAATCACAGAACCTTTATTATATTTATTTGCTCAATACGGTATCACCCCGTTTATGACCACTAAGGTCAGTGATTTACAAGTGGCGCTGGGCTTAGTTGCCGCTGGTGAAGGCATTACTTTAGTACCTGCCAGCTTACAAACCGTACGTACTGAGCAGATTAGCTATCAACGCCTGATTCATGAAAATGTCACCTCCCCTGTCTATTTACATACCTTAAAAGACTTTGTTCATCCTAAAATTCCTGACCTGCTTAATGCCGTTTACGAGGTATATGAGCAGCGCGGCATTACCTATCGACCGCAGAAGTTTGTTTAATTGCTTTAAAGTATTAGCTATTGGATGGGCATAATGTTATAAAGAACCGCTAAAAAATCCGCTCAATATTGAAGTTTAATACTGACGTTTAGCAATAAAAACTATTAGGAATGTCAATAAAAACAAACAGTAATAATAATTATCTTGAATAGCATTCATTGTGCTAAAGTCAGTACAAGATGAATCGTTTTATAGCAAATATCTTATAAAATATTCTCTAATGATCATTGGCAAGCTGACACAGGTAAGTGATAATTTGCCGTTTTAACTATTTTGAGGTATTCATGACCACACAACAACTTAACCACCCCAATAATAAAGCCGATCCTAACACTGACGCCGCGCCAGAAGGTTTCAGTTGGCGAATCTTTGGCCCTGGTATTTTGATGGCAACGGCTGCTATTGGCGGCTCGCATCTTATTTCATCAACGCAAGCTGGTGCGATATATGGCTGGCAATTGGCTATTATGATTATCTTAGCCAACGTTTTTAAATACCCTTTCTTTCGCTTCGGTACCGACTACGTTTACGATACTGGCGAAAGCCTCATCGCTGGCTATGCCAAACGTTCTAAAGCCTATCTTTGGGTATATTTCCTACTATCTATCTTATCAGCAGTGATTAGCACTGGGGCGGTCTCCTTGATTGCGGCGGTGATATTAGGGTTTATGTTGCCCGCCTCTGTGCAGTTATCAACTATGAGCCTATCTCTAATAATAGTTGTGGTCTCTTGGATATTCTTGATAGCAGGACATTTCAAACTGCTTGATAAGGCCACCAAGTGGATTATGATTGCACTGACAACAGCGACCTTAGCTGCGGTGATTATTGCAGCGGGTAAGCCTACCGTAATGGCCGTAGACTTCGTTGCCACTTCCCCTTGGAATTTGGCTACTTTAGGCTTTATTGTGGCTCTAATGGGCTGGATGCCCGCTCCGCTTGAGTTCGCAGCTATTACCTCTATGTGGACATCTGCAAAAGTTAAAGCGGATCACACCACCAAACGTCAAGGCTTGCTAGATTTTAATGTCGGCTATTCAATATCTGCTATTTTAGCGTTATTCTTTTTGGCATTAGGGGTATTCGTCCAGTACGGGTCAGGACAAGAGATTGAGCTGGTCGGCGGCGCTTACATCAATCAGTTGATCAACATGTATACCAACACTATTGGTGAGTGGTCAAGATTGCTAGTCGCCTTCGTCGCCTTCATGTGTATGTTTGGCACCACCATTACTTGTGCAGACGGTTACGGACGTGCCAATGCGGAATGCTGGCGTTTGATTAAAGGTCAAAGTGAGATTAATAAAAAACAGATCGCCTTTTGGACGACTTATGCCATTGGTGGCGGGCTGGTTATTATTACTTTCTTTACCGGACAATTAGGCTCTATGCTCAAGTTTGCTATGGTGTCGGCATTCGTTTCTGCTCCTATTTTTGGCTGGCTGAACTATAGCTTAGTGAAAAGTCATCAAAAGCTCTCAGTAGGTATGAATGCCTTATCAATTGCAGGCTTGATATTCCTAGGGGGCTTTGCGCTATTGTTCTTAGCCAATCTTGCCGGCCTATTTGGTTAAAAGATTATTGATTAAAATTTATTGTTTTAAAGCCTCTCTAGCCTAGCTATTGAGGCTTTTTTATTGGGGTTTTTTATTGATCAAAATCAAATATGGATGAAGGAATTAGCCTCGCTTGAGATACCTCCACTACAATACTTACTTTACCACTCTAAGGTTAATTGTAACTAAATGTAAAATATATATATCAATAAAGACGCCATATTCTACCAATACGAATAATGACTTGGCTAAACCATACAATAACGGATAAAGGTATTCAAAAATTGAATATTATAAGCATATTTAAATTATATAATTAGCATTATTAATTGACTAAGACAAAACGCCCCTTTGCAACTAGGGGTAATTGGGTATAATCAAGGGTGACAACGATAAGACAAACCCTCCACGCAAGGATTCTCGCATGACCTTACCATCAGCTGGCGCGCGCTTTCGCAGTGCACTCGCACAAAAAAATGATAATAACCTCCCCTTACAAATTGCTGGAGCGATTAACGCTTATACCGCAATGATGGCTACTCAAGTGGGTCATAAAGCCTTGTATCTTTCTGGTGCTGGTGTGGCTAACGCCTCTTTTGGCTTGCCTGATTTGGGTATGACCAGTCTTGATAATGTCTTAGAAGACGCCCGCCGCATTACAGATGCCGTTGATACGCCATTATTGGTCGATATCGATACTGGCTTTGGTGGCGCGTTTAACATCGCTCAGACTGTCAGAAAAATGGAAAAGGCCGGTGTGGCAGCGGTACATATCGAAGACCAAGTGGCACAAAAGCGCTGTGGTCATCGTCCTAATAAAGAAATCGTCAGTATCTCGGAAATGGTTGACCGTCTAAAAGCGGCCCTTGATGCCAAGGTTGATAAAGACTTTGTGGTGATGGCACGTACTGATGCGCTATCTGTCGAAGGACTGGATGCGGCAGTTGAACGCGCGGTTGCTTTTCAAGAAGCAGGCGCAGACATGATTTTCGCTGAAGCGTTAACCGATATTGAGATGTATCGTAAGTTTACCGATGTGCTTGATATTCCCGTACTGGCCAATATGACTGAATTTGGTCAGACCGATTTATATACCACTGACCAGCTACATGGCGTTGGTGTGGACATGGTGCTCTACCCGCTATCCGCCTTCCGTGCGATGAATAAAGCTGCGCTCAATGTGTATCAACATCTGTTATCTGACGGCACGCAAGACAAGGTCGTTGATACCATGCAGACTCGTATGGAGCTATATGATTTTTTGAACTATCATGAATTTGAGCAAACTTTAGACAAGCTGTTTGCTGATAAGAAATAGTTGCTTATTGAAACGTTACTAACGTGATCAAAATAACGATTACTTAGTAACAGTTACTATTTAACAGCATTACTCAAAACAGCTCTACAATCACTTAACACCACGCTACCACCAAAAGGAATTTAACATGGCAGCACAAAAAGAACTCTCAGGCGCAGGCCTACGCGGTCAAGTCGCTGGCAAGACCGCTTTATCTACCGTTGGCAAATCAGGCTCAGGCTTGACGTATCGCGGTTACGATGTGTCAGAATTGGCAGACAAGTGCATTTTTGAAGAAGTCGCCTATCTATTGCTTTATGGCAACTTGCCTACCCAGAGTGAGCTTGATGCCTACCAAACTAAACTTAAAGGTCTACGTGGTCTATCACAGCCGCTAAAAGATGTGCTTGAGCGTATCCCAAGCGATGCGCATCCAATGGATGTCTTGCGTACCGGTTGTTCGATGCTAGGCAACCTTGAAACTGAAATGAGTTTCGACGAAGAAAACGACCAAGCCGATCGTATGTTGGCTGTTTTCCCATCCATCATTAACTACTGGTATCGCTTTACGCATGACAATGAGCGTATCGAAACTGAGACTGATGATGAGACTATCGGTGGGCATTTCTTACATCTACTCAAAGGTGAGAAACCAAACGAGCTACATACGAAAGTGATGAACGTTTCATTAATTCTGTACGCTGAGCACGAGTTTAACGCTTCAACCTTTACCGCGCGCGTCTGTGCCTCGACCCTATCTGATATCCATTCTTGTATTACCGGCGCGATTGGTACCTTACGTGGTCCTTTGCATGGCGGCGCGAACGAAGCCGCTATGGATATGATTGAAGGCTTTAGCTCACCTGATGAAGCCGAAAAAGAAATGATGGCGATGCTGGCGCGTAAAGACAAAATCATGGGCTTTGGTCATGCGATCTACAGCGACTCTGATCCGCGTAACGTGGTCATCAAAGGTTGGGCTGAAAAACTAGCGGCAGACGTTGGTGATGATGTGCTTTACCCCGTATCCGTACGTTGTGAAGAAGTCATGTGGCGCGAGAAGAAATTGTTCTGTAATGCTGATTTCTTCCATGCTTCAGCTTATCATTTCATGGGTATTCCAACCAAACTGTTCACGCCAATCTTTGTTATCTCGCGTCTGACAGGTTGGGCGGCTCATGTGTTTGAGCAACGTGCGAATAACCGTATCATTCGCCCGAGTGCAGAATATATTGGGGAAGAATTGCGTCCTGTACCAGATATGAGTGCGCGTTAATTTTTCTTGATATAGAAGCTGCGTAGAGTGTACCGATTTGATGCACTCTACCATTACTTTTAAAACATTTGAAACACTATGATATTCAACAATTCTTTTAATATTCAATCTGCATTAAAGAATGAACCATTTTTTTATATCTGGGGGTCTTGCGCCAAAGATAGTATAGATTTTAAGAAAACTTTCACAGACGAACTTGGAAAAGAGCTTTATATGGGTCATCCACTATATGGACTTGAAGTCGAGATTATTGCACGGGGCGCAAGTGACGATTGTTTGTTTAAGATGACTCATTCAAACCAAGTCTGTGTTGTACATTTAACTTGGAAGCAGGCTACTGAAATTCCCCCTTACCCATTAACACAGATATATGAAAGCTTAGATTATTGGTATGAAACAGATTACATACCTGATTTTTTCAAAATATTAGGCCTTCCAATCAATTTGAGCTTTTTTGAGCAAAATGTTATTGGTTATGCCATCGGTTTTATTACGAGTTTGGATTTTGAAAGTTACCTTTATACTTTAGACAGTAAAGAGTGTCTATTGACAGACGATGAGTATCTAAGCTTTATTTCCTTAAATTTTGATAATAGGTTTGAAGTATTGATAGCTTTCAATCAGTGGTTTAGAAAAAATTTCAACGATGCCAGATATGATTTATTAGAGATGAACAAAAGATTCAACAAGTAACTATAAACTTAATATCTATCTAGTTTTTTAATAAAAATATCCCTACTCCAACCAGCCAACCGCTAAAGGTACTCTATGGACAACCTAATTCAACCGATGAATGAGCAATTCAAAAAGCCACTACCCGATACTGACCTATATTACTTCGATACCCGTGAAGCCGTCGAGAATATTGAAGTGGGCGCGTATGACAAATTACCGTACTCATCCAAAGTACTGTGCGAAAACTTGGTTCGTCGTTGCCCACCTGAAGACTTAACCGCAGCATTAACCCAGCATATTCAGGGTAAGCAAGACCTTGATTTTCCTTGGTATCCTGCTCGCGTGGTTTGCCATGATATTTTAGGTCAAACGGCCTTCGTTGACTTAGCTGGTCTACGTGATGCTATTTCTGAGCAAGGTGGTGATCCCTCTCAGGTTAACCCCATTGTCCCTACTCAGCTAATTGTTGATCACTCGCTTGCGGTTGAACATGCCGGTTTTGAAGACAATGCGTTTGAAAAAAACCGTGCGATTGAAGAGCGTCGTAACGACGACCGCTTTCACTTTATCAACTGGTGCGAGTATGCCTTTGATAATGTCAACGTCGTGCCACCTGGTAATGGCATCATGCATCAAATTAACCTTGAGAAAATGTCGCCAGTGGTACAAGTCGTAAGAGGTAAAGACGGTCGTGAAGTGGCCTTTGCTGACACGCTTGTTGGTACTGACAGCCATACGCCTATGGTTGATGCCTTAGGTGTTATCTCTATCGGTGTTGGCGGTCTAGAAGCCGAAAGCGTAATGCTCGGAAATCCTTCATATATGCGCTTGCCAGACTTCGTTGGGGTAAAATTAACCGGTAAATTACAAAAAGGCGTTACCGGTACCGATTTAGTCTTGGCGATGGCTGAATTTTTACGCAACGAAGGCGTGGTCTCTACCTATATTGAATTCTTTGGTGATGGTGCACGCCAGCTAACGGTTGGTGATCGTGCTTCTATCTCTAATATGACCCCTGAATATGGCGCAACGGCAGCGATGTTCTATATCGATGAGCAAACTATCGATTATCTGCGTCTAACGGGTCGTAGTGAATCGCAAATCAAATTAGTCGAGCAGTATGCCAAGCAAACCGGCCTATGGGCTGATGGCATGGAAAATGCCGAATACGCGCGCGTGCTTGAGTTTGACTTGTCAGCAGTCGTACGTAATCTGGCTGGTCCTTCTCGTCCGCATGCACGGGTCTCGACCACTGATTTGGTTGCCAAAGGTATTGCCCACGGTGCTGATGAAAAATTACCTGAGCCCAAAGAAGGCATGATGCCAGATGGGGCGGTTATCATTGCTGCCATTACCAGCTGTACCAACACCTCTAACCCTCGCAATATGGTTGCTGCAGGCCTCGTCGCCCGTAATGCCAATGCAAAAGGCTTATTACGTAAACCTTGGGTGAAAACATCGTTAGCCCCTGGTTCTAAAACCGTAAAAATGTACCTAGAAGAAGCAGGACTGATGTCTGAGATGCAGCAAATAGGCTTTGATGTAGTCGGCTTTGCTTGTACGACCTGTAATGGTATGAGTGGCGCGTTAGATCCTGATATCGAAAAAGAAATCATTGATAATGACCTATTTACCACCGCAGTGTTATCCGGTAACCGCAACTTTGATGGGCGGATCCACCCTTATGCCAAGCAAGCGTTCTTGGCATCACCACCCTTGGTTATCGCTTATGCTATCGCGGGTAATATTCGCTTCGATATCGAAAAAGATTCATTAGGCCAAGACCAAGATGGCAATGAGGTTTACCTAAAAGACATCTGGTTTGATGATGACGAAGTGGATGCTATCGTGGCAGAAGCCGTGAAGCCTGAACAGTTCAATGCCGTCTATATCCCGATGTTTGATGAGGCCAAAAAAGACACTGGCAAGGCTTTAAGCCCATTATACAACTGGCGTGATCAGACTACTTATATACGTCGTCCGCCCTATTGGGAAGGCAAAATGGCGAAGAAAAATGCGCTAACGGGTATGCGCCCGCTAGCTGTACTCGGTGATAATATTACGACCGACCATATGTCACCGTCGAATGCCATTTTGGGTGATTCAGCTGCTGGTGAATATCTTGATACCATGGGTTTACCTGCCGAAGACTACAATTCATACGCCACCCATCGCGGTGATCACTTAACCGCTCAGCGTGCGACTTTTGCCAATCCTAAATTGCTTAATGAAATGGTACGTGATGGCATTGATAGTAAGAGTGGCGACATCATTCAAGGCTCATTGGCTCGCGTCGAGCCGGAAGGCCAAGTCATGCGCATGTGGGAAGCGATTGAGACCTACATGACTCGTGAACAACCACTGATCATCATCGCGGGAGACGGCTATGGTCAAGGCTCAAGCCGTGACTGGGCTGCTAAAGGTGTGCGTTTAGCGGGTGTAGAAACGGTAGTTGCTGAGGACTTTGAGCGTATCCATCGTCAAAACTTAGTGGGTATGGGCGCCCTACCGCTTCAGTTCGAGAAAGGCACTACTCGCCATACGCTAAATATCGATGGTTCAGAAACCTTTGATGTAACGGGCGAAGTCTCTGCTGGCGGGTTGATGACTTTGGTCATTCATAGTACTGATGGTAGTACCACTGAGACACCTATTATCTGCCGTTTAGATACGGCTGATGAAGTAAAAATGTATAACGCGGGCGGGATGCTACAGCGTTTTGCCAAAGAATTTATCGAGGGTACGCTAGATATTGTTTAAGTTTTTAGCGTGATAAGCAACTAAGTATGAAAGTCGCCGATGTTGTATAACCTGTTTATATGGCATCGGCTTTTTCGTTGATAATAACGGATATTTATATGATACTTTATAGACGTTATTAATAAGAGAACTGCGTAGTATCAAGTTGGTAAGGATAAGAAAAAAGGTCAAAGCATTAATTTAACATCACGATAAAAATTCTCATGTGTGCCAACCATTAATAAGGTAAGAATAAGCCTACCATCATCAATCTGATAAGCCAATAATGTTAACTGCTTTAGCATTTTAAACTTATAGACACGTACAGAAGATAAATCGCCTACCTTCTGCACACCTAGATCAGGATTATCAATGATGGCACGTACAGCATCATCAAGATCTGATTTTTGATTTTTATGTAATTTTTTAACCGCTTTTTTAAAACTATGCGATTGGATAACACTTAAAGACTGAGTCATTATTTATCCAAAATAAATTATCCAAATTCGTAAGGTTGAACCATACCAGCATCGACTTCCGCTTGTGCAATTAATAGCTGGCGTACGAATTCGTAAGATAAATCAGGATTATCTTCCATAATTTGACCGATTGTTGCCCAATGTTCAATTTGTTTTGGGGGTGTGCGATGTTGTGCTTTAGATATCGCATAGGCTTTATCAACCAACGCTTTATTAAGCCGTATGCTTGCAGTGGACATAAGATTCTCCATATTCAAAATATTAGCTGTTGTGGTATTTTACCACAAAAATATCATATCAACGACTTTCACTCTAATAAGCAGTTATAAGGAATAAAAAATGACTCAACCAACTTCTCAAAATAAAACAAAATTCGCTCCACAAATTTCCGTCCCTGCCACTTATATGCGCGGCGGCACCTCAAAAGGCACTTTCTTTAAATTATCCGATTTACCTGAGCGCTGCCAAGTCGCTGGCGAGTCACGTGATAAGTTTTTGCTACGTGTCATCGGTAGCCCAGATCCTTACGGCAAGCAAATCGATGGTTTGGGTAATGGTAGCTCTAGTACGTCAAAAACGGTCATTTTATCGGCCTCGGACCGCTCTGATCACGATGTTAATTATCTGTTTGGACAAGTCAATATCGCCAAGCCGATGATTGACTGGGCAGGGAACTGTGGGAACTTAACCGCAGCGGTTGGTGCCTGTGCCATTAACATGGGTCTGGTTGACGCTGATAAAATTGCTAACAGTATCAATGAAAATACTGAAAGCGGCATTTGTGAAGTACGCATTTGGCAAGAGAATATCGGCAAAACCATCATCGCCCATGTACCGGTTTATCAAGATGAGCAAGGCAAAGTACAAGTGCAAGAAACCGGTGACTTCGAATTGGACGGTGTGACCTTCCCAGCTGCTGAGGTTAAAATTGAGTTTATCGACCCTGTGGATGCCACAAGCGATATGTTCCCTACTGGCAACTTGGTCGATGACTTTGATGTGACAGGCTGCGGTCTAAATGCTGATGTCGTCAAAGCCACTTTTATTAGCGCTGGTATCCCGACCATCTTTATGAAAGCTGAAGATTTGGGTTTTACGGGTACTGAATTACAAGGTGATATCAATAGCGATGGCGAGCTACTTACCAAACTTGAGAAAATCCGTGCCACAGGCGGTGTGACAATGGGATTGTTTAAAGATGTCTCTGAAGCGCAGACCAGCCAACACATTCCTAAAATCGCATGGGTCGCTCCTGCGCAAAGTTATAGCGCATCGAGTGGTAAAGCGGTTGACGCTAGCGAGATTGATTTAGTCGTACGCGCCATGAGTATGGGTCAGTTGCATCATGCGATGATGGGTACAGCAGCAGTTGCCATTGCCGCTGCCGCAACCACGCAAGGAACGCTAGTCAATCAAGCAGCAGGTGGTCATGAACTTAATGAAGTGCGTTTTGGTCATCCATCAGGTACATTGCTCGTCGGCGGAAAAACCGAACTGGTCGATGGGCGCTGGCAAGCCAAAAAAGTCTCTATGAGCCGCTCAGCAAGGCGTATCATGGTGGGTGATGTTTTTGTGCCAGCGGATAGTTTTTAATTAAGGATATTCAAATGGCTTATGATCTTACAGAAAAGCTAGTTATTGGTATTTCATCAAGTGCATTATTTGACCTTGAAGAGTCAGATAGTGTATTCAGAACTCAAGGTGAGCAATCATATAGGGAGTATCAACGTGAAAACCAAGATATTCCTCTTGTTACAGGCGAGGCCTATCCATTCATTAGAAGGCTATTAAAGTTAAATGAAATTTCAGATGAGCCTCTAGTTGAAGTAATTCTGTTATCTCGTAACGATCCTGACACAGGATTAAGAGTTATGAACTCCATCGAGCACTATAATTTATCAATTACTCGGGCGGTTTTCTTGCAAGGTCAATCAGCACATAAGTATATTCCAGCATTTGATATTGAGCTATTTTTATCTGCTAACGAAGGAGATGTTAAACAGGCAATAGATGCTAATTATCCGGCGGGTCAAATTTTACATGGCAACATTTCTGATGACGTTGAAGATAGGCAACTAAGGATTGCTTTTGACTTTGATGGTGTGCTTGCAGATGATGAGTCTGAAAGTATTTATAAAGAAAATAAAAACCTTGATGAATTTTACTCCCATGAGTCTACTAAGGTTGATATAGCTCATAATCCAGGACCATTAAAGAATTTTATTGATCGTATTTCTCATATTCAAAAACTTGAAAATGCTTATAAGCTTGAAAATCCTAATTATGAACCAGTTTTGAGGGTTTCTATTGTCACTGCAAGAAACGCGCCTTCACATAAGTGTGCAATTAATACTATGCGTGAGTGGGGTATTCTTGCAAATGAAGCTTTTTTTATGGGAGGAGTTGAAAAATCTAAGGTGCTTGAGATATTAAAGCCACATATATTCTTTGATGATCAAAAGCTACATTTAACATCCGCTGGTATTTTACCTTCAGTTCATATCCCTTTTGGAATAGCTAATAAAGTAGTACATAATGAAGGCTGATTACTCATATTTATAAAAAATAGATGCCAACTACTCCTACTCTCAACAAACCTCCACTAGAGAAGAAGCCACCGATCAAGAAAACTGAACGGAGGGCATTGCTGTGGGATATTCTAAAAAAACTAGCGGTATTTGCCGCGCCTTACAAAACCTTAATTATCGCCACGTTAATATTAACGGTGCTTGGCTCATTTACCGCGCAGGTCAACGCCTTTGTATTGCGTTATACCGTAGATACCTTAACCGAGATTGCGACCTTACCTGACCCTTGGCAGGCAGGTTTGCGGATGTTAGGTATCATCAGCGGTGTTCTATTAACCAAAGAGGTGTTATCGATATTTATCTCTTTTGGACAACGCTACTTTGGTGAAAAAATTCGTATCAATCTATCGCGTGATTTATCGCAAAAAATTATTGAGCGCATCCTCACTTATCGAATGGCTTTTTATACCAGTAGTGAAAACGACAGCGGCAAATTGCAAACTCGTATTGATTATGGTGTTAGTAGTCTCACGAGCTTGGTACAAAACTTCTTTATTGATATGCTGCCGTTGTTTGCCAGTGCCTTTGTATCGCTGATTATCATGTTTTCGACCAACTTTTGGATCGGTCTAGTCGGTCTTATTATCATTCCGATTTACTTTTTTATCAGTCAAAAACAAGCGCAGCGTCTACAAGGCTACCGTCGACAGATGCGCGGGTTTAGGGAAGCCAAAGGTGGCTTGGTCATTTCATTGATCAATTCGATCAGTGTAGTTAAGTCCTTTGTCCGTGAGTCTATCGAGGCTGAGAAGCACTTGAATATTCAAAAAGAGATGACCGACAATCAGCTTAGAATTCGCAGCATAGGTTTTATTTATGACGCGATAAAGACCTTTATCGAGCAAATAGGCGTGGTGGTTATCATCTTACTGACCGCCTACTTTGTATTAAAGGGTGAGATGACCATCGGGATGATTTTATTTCATGTGATGCTCTTTCAAAATGTCGCCGCCCCTATCCGTCAATTACATCGTATCTATGATCAAATTAATAATGCGTTGACCTATGCCGAAGGTTTTTTTGAGATATTAGAAGATGAAGAACAAGTTGAAAATATAGACGGGATAAGTAGCCAAGATTTAAAAGGTCATATCGAACTCAAAAATGTCGATTTTACTTATCCTAATGGCACGCAAGCATTAAAAGACGTCAGCTTTACCATCAAACCCAATCGCATTACTGCGTTGGTTGGCTTAAGCGGTGCGGGTAAAAGCACGATTATTAGTTTACTGGTGAAGTTCTATGAGCCAGATGCGGGAACAATATGCTTAGATGGACATGATTTGGTAGATTGCGATACCCATGAGTTGCGTCAACGCATAGGTTTGGTATTACAAAGCAATCATATTTTCTCAGGGACTATCAGTGAAAATGTCCGTTATGGTGATATAAATGCTAGCGATGAGGATATTATCGTTGCGGCCAAAAAAGCCTCTATTCATGAGCAAGTCATATCTTTAGCTACTGGTTATGAGAGCGAAGCCAAGTCTTTATCAGGCGGACAGCAGCAGCGTATTGCTTTGGCACGAATGTTTTTAAAAGACCCGCCAATTGTATTTTTGGATGAGCCAACCGCGAGCCTTGATGCGATCGCCAGTCAGCAAGTCAAAAAAAGCTTGGATTTGATTAAAAAAGACCGTACGGTGATCATGGTCTCACACAATATTGCCCAAATTATTGATGCTGATGACTTAGTCGTGATAGAGAACGGCCGTGTGGTTGAGACCGGTACTCACGAAGAGTTGTATAATAATCGCGGCAAGTATTTTGAGATATTCAGCGCCATGTCTGATAGTTTGAATTTGGATAAAATCACTCAAACTTTATCTATCAAATCTTAAATGGTTAATAAGCGATTAATGAGCCGTTAAATAGTTATAATGCTCAGTCGTTTATTTACAGTTTGTCTAATATCTAGTTTAATACCCAGCCTAATACCCACTAAGTCGTCAGAAGCTATTTAACTATGTCCTATGAATTTTCTATAAAAACCTTTGATGAATTGACCTCAGTTGATCTGTATCATATTTTAAAAGCGCGCTCGCAGGTATTTGTGGTCGAGCAAAATTGTGCCTATCAAGATATGGATGAGGTTGATTTTGATTGTCTGCATCTTATCGCCCATCAAAATGAAGCCCTTGTTGGTTACTGCCGAATCATTCCTCCTGAATTCAATAAAATGAAGTCCAATATTTCAGTAGCTGACTCTGCTAACAAGTCTTCAGCCAATACCTCTATTTCTGCTATAGGGAGAGTATTGGTACTGTCAGAACATCGCGGTCACGGCCTAGCACGGCAAGTTATGACTCAGGCTATTGCCTATTGTCACAAAAAATTCGGTAAAAAAAGACCTATTATAATCTCAGCACAGACTTATTTGATCCGTTTCTATGAATCATTAGGGTTTGTTCCTGAAGGCGAATTCTATCTTGAAGATGGTATTGAGCATGTAAAAATGGTTTTATTTATAGTTAAAAAAGTCAAAGTGAAAAAAGAGAATGCTGATACTGCCACTACCGCGACCAAAATTTTAAGCTTTCTGCTTTTTATAATGGCGGCTTTATTTATTTTAGGTCTGCTGTATTTGATGATTTAAACGGTCTATTAGAGGGCATTAAAGCAGTTTAGAATCCAAGCAGCCTATTCATACCTCTGCACAAACCTATCCGATTGAATGTTAACAAGCATTAGGGTTTGTCTGTGAAGGGCTGCTTTTGTTGAAGAGGGTGTTGAGCATATTCCCATGGTTTTGGACAATCTAGAAGCTAAAACAGTTCAATTTAAAACGTTACGGCTACTGGTTGATAAATGAATAATTCATCCTTGCCGTTGTACACTATTTCACTGTTGTTTTATATCGAGTATGTTACCTTAATTAAATGATTATCAGTAACCGATAACTTACTTAAGGAAAAGGATATAACCATGACTGACACAGAAAAAATGACAGTAGAAAGTAACGTTCGCCCAGAATATGACACTGAGATTCAAAAAATTGCCGATTATGTTTTAAATTATTCTATAGATGACGATTCTCCAAACAGTGATGTCGCATGGAGTACGGCACGCTACTGTCTGATGGATACTCTCGGTTGTGGCCTACTCGCGCTGCGCTTCCCTGAATGTACCAAGCATTTGGGACCAGATTGTGCGGATCAAATTACGCCTAATGGCGCGCGTGTTCCCGGAACTTCTCATCGACTTGACCCCATCAAGGCCGCCTTTGATATTGGCTGTATGGTGCGCTGGCTAGATTATAACGACACTTGGCTTGCTGCTGAATGGGGACATCCTTCAGATAACTTAGGCGGTATTTTAGCGGTAGCCGACTATATCAGTCAGCAAAACGTTAGCCAAGGACGTGCCGCACTTACCATGAAGACCGTGCTTGAGGCCATGATTATGGCGCACGAAATTCAAGGAATATTGGCGTTAGACAATTCCTTTAACCGCGTTGGCCTAGATCATGTGTTCTTGGTCAAACTGGCATCCACTGCGGTGGTCGCCAAATTATATGACCTGCCACGCGAACGCATGATGGCAGCGATCTCGCAAGCTATTGTCGATGGTCAAGCACTGCGCACTTATCGTCATGCTCCCAATGCGGGTAGCCGAAAATCATGGGCGGCAGGCGACGCCACCAGTCGAGCGGTGCGCTTAGTAGATATTACGAAACGCGGTGAGATGGGAATCCCAGGGGCACTAACCGCACCGCAGTGGGGATTTTACGATGTGCTGTTTAGCCATACCAATAAAGACTTAGCGACTAAGCCTGAAAACGAACGTCGATTTACCTTTCAACGGGACTTTGGCAGCTACGTGATGGAAAACATCTTATTTAAAATAAGCTTTCCTGCTGAGTTCCATGCGCAGACTGCTTGCGAGGCGGCGGTAATTTTGCACCCTCGAGTCGAAGATAGAATTGACGATATCGAAAAAATTGTACTGACCACTCATGATTCAGCGATTCGCATTATCTCAAAAGAAGGCGCGCTAGCCAATCCTGCCGATCGTGACCATTGTCTACAGTATATGGTAGCTGTGCCACTGTTGACCGGTGATCTTATGGCAGAAAACTATGAAGATGACTATCATGAACAGCACCTATCAATCGATGAGCTGCGTAGCAAAATGGTCGTGGAAGAAGACACGCGTTATTCGAAAGACTACCATGACCCCAGTAAGCGCTCCATTGCTAACGCCATTCAAATATTCTTTAAAGATGGCACTAGTACGGACAAGGTCGCCGTCGAATATCCTATCGGCCACAAACGTCGCCGCGAGGAAGGGCTGCCAGTACTAGAGGCAAAATTCCAAGCCAATCTTGCCACACGGTTTGTAGACAGTCGTTGCGAGGAGATTTTTGCGCTATGTAACGATCAAACACAGTTAGAACAAACGCCCGTGAATGAATTTATGGATATGTTTGTTATCAACTGATTGGTGCTAATAGGTGAGTATTAACAAACGGTTATCAACAAACAAGATGGGCGTTTAGATAGCTTTTAACGTCCAATTAACTTACTAGCTACCTTACTAACTACCACGGTATCGACTCCCCTGCCCAGTCGACAAAACTACCAGATTGGGCAGCAGTCATGCCTGACAGCACCTCCAATAGACATTCTGCACTATAGGCTGGCGAGAACAGATGTCCATCAGCGACATTTCCTTGAAAGGGTGCAGACAGTTGGGTGTTTACCGTTCCCGGCTGCATGACGACCACGCAGACATTTTTGAGCGACCTTCCCCATTCGATACTAAGATTTTTCATACCCATATTTAGTGCAGCCTTACTCATTCTATAGCTATACCAGCCGCCCAGCTGATTGTCACTAATGCTGCCCACACGTGCTGATATAGTCGCGAATATCGCTGGCTGGTCAATACTGCGCTCTGCTTTGGTCAATAGCGGCTTTAAGTGCTTAGCAATAAGCAGGCCAGCCAAGGCATTAACTTGCATATTTTGTAAGAAGAACTCGGCTTCAACTTGTCTGAGCGCTTTTTCTGGTTGTGATTGTTCGGTATGAAGTAGCCCCACACAGTTAATAATCCAATCAAGATGCATGCTCTGTTGTCCAATAACCTCGGCCGCTTGTTTAATACTGTTCTCATCGCTGACATCCATTTGTAACCAATGTAGATTATCCGCTTCAAAGTCAGGAATACTTCTATGGTAAGTGGCAAAGACCTTAATGCGAGTGCTGTTGTTGCCTTTGCTGCCTTGATCATTAGTAGTCGCTTGTACCAGCTGTCTGACCATCGCTTGACCAATGCCCCCAGTCCCGCCGATGATAAGATAGGTTTTATTGTCCATATGGCACCTTCCTTTTCAATTTCATTATTTTTCTTTAACTTAATTCAGTATGAACGCTATTGTTATCTTTAACATAGCATACTGTATGGCAGATAATTAGAGACAATTTATGAAGAAAGACAATAAAAACTCGATTTTATACAACGTTTAACAGGCCTAATAGTATTGATAGTGGTGAAAAATAGATAAGGGGTAACGTCTGATAGCCGTATGAGGTTATCCCGCGCAGCATGATAGTTCTTTAATATCCTTGCTAAAAGTTTGTGCACATAGCTTTAAACCTTCGACCATCGTTAAATATGGAAATAGCTGTCCTGCGAGGTCATCTACTGTCATATTGTTACGAATAGCGAGTGCAGCACTTTGAATTAATTCCCCACCTTCATGAGCGAGCATTTGTGCACCAAGAATCTTACCTGTTGGTTTGTCAGCGACCAGTTTGATAAATCCATCTGTTTCAAAATTAACTAATGCTCTAGGCACATTTTCCATGTCTAACACTCGACTAATTACTTCAAATCCTGTGGTTACAGCCTGAGTTTCAGTTAATCCAACTGTTGCGACTTGTGGATCTGTAAAGATAACCGCAGGCATCGTGGATAAATCTAGCCTTGCATCACCACCCATCATATTGATACCTGCCTTGGTACCTGCTGCAGCTGCTACATAAACATATTGAGGCATGTTAGAGCAATCACCTACAGCATAAATATTATGCTGTTGATGTTTCCATTTTATCATTGACTATAACAGCCCCATTTTTTTGTATCGCAACACCTACGTTCTTTAATCCGAGCTGAGCTATATTTGCGTGACGACCGGTAGCAATAAGCAACCTATCAGCGCTTAAAACGCCTTCATTTGTATCTAATGAAAAGGATTTTCCATCATAGCTGACGTTGCTTGCTTGAGTGTTATTTAGTACTCGAATACCCTCTCTTTCAAAACACTCTGTTAATCTCTCGCCTAATAAGGGCTCTTCTGCATACAACAACGTATGGCGTGCCAATATAGTCACACTACACCCTAAACGATGATAGGCTTGGGAAATTTCTAGGGCAATAACCGATGAGCCGATTACCAGTAAGCTCTCTGGTAGCTCTTCAGCAAATAAAGCTTCTGTAGATGTCCAATACGGGGTGTCTGCTAAACCATTAATTGGTGGGATAGTCGGTGTAGAACCCGTTGCAATTAAAATGCGGTCTGCGCGAAGTTCTTTTTCTGAACCATCAGGCTTTTTTATAAGCAACGTATTTTCATTTTCGAAGTGTGCGTAACCTTTTAATAAAGTTATTGCTGGATTTGACTCTAAAATACTGATGTATTTGGTATCACGTAATTCATCGACAAGTGAAGTTTGTTGTTGAGCTATTAGAGAACGGTTTACTTGAGGATGGCTGTTTTTTAGTCCTTTAAATGGATTATCTCGTTGCTGATGCGCTAATTGTGCAGCACGAATGAGTATTTTTGATGGTACACAACCTGTATTCACACAAGATCCACCAACCACTTTAGCACCTTCAATCATGGTTACTCTTGCTCCAAGCTCTGCCATTTTAATAGCACTAGCAAAAGCACCTGAGCCACTGCCAATGATAGCTATATGCGTGGCTACCCTTGTATCAGTAACATGTGATGTATAAACTTCGATATCATTAATCATTTTTTATCCTTTTTTTTGTATCATTATTACAGAAGTTTTTATCTGTTGAATTTTTTTTATACAGTGCGTAAATGGTAAGCACGACAAAAAATGCTAGTGCCGGAAGTAAAACAATATCCAAATATCCTGTTAAAGAGGCAAGACCTACAGCACCTAATAAAATAACAAGAATAGGAGTAAAACAGCAAAAAGCGACAATTGTGGTGCTTATAATTCCAAATCGGAGTAATAATTTGTCTTTATCCATAATTAAAATTCATTTTTTTAATGTAGACGGATAACCCGCATTGGTTGTGGCTTTCATTAAGGCTTCTGCGTTTGTTTTGGTGTCATCATATGTAATCACAGCCGATTTAGTTCTATAAGTGACTTCGGCTTTTTTAACACCATCGACATTCTTTAGTGAATGTGTGACTGTTATCGGGCATGTCACACAGTTCATTGTTGGTACGTCAAGCTTAACCGTTTGAATTTCAGCGAAAGCACTGATACTTAAAAGAGTAAGTAAACAAATTAACAATAATTTTTTCATCGTAGATTCCAAATTTACAGGATTATATTAGTTTAATAAAAAATTAAACGAACCAAAGTATCCAGTAACTACTAGTTACTAAAACAATCACCATTAAGGCACTCAACCAAAAGGTAATTTTTCGGCGCTGCTGTATCACTATTACTGAACATGCAGTATCTGGTTCACATTCTCCTATTGGGCGATAAATTTTCCAACCTGAGTAGCCAAAAGAAAGCAGTACAAACAGAAAAAATATGGGTCTGTATGGTTCAAATGTGGTCAAGTTAGCTATCCAAGAGCCGCTTACTCCAAGTAGCAGTAATAGTAAAGGACCGACACAGCATATGCTTGCGCCTATAGCAGATAAAACTCCTCCTATCATCAGAAGGTTTGATTGTTTCTGCTCCATATAAATACCTCGTTAAGTTATGACACAAGTGTATTCTATGTACCTAGGTACGGAGTCAATAGATTTTTTGGTAAATTAATAAAAAATATTGTCGACCGTGTTTAGTATGGGTTTGATGAGATGATTTTATTCAGAACAACATTGATTTGCTACGGTTGTAAAGAGTCAATGATAGGACAACAAGTATCATCTTTGTTATTTTGGCATCGGTCTATATGCTCTAAGAGCGCCTTTTCTAAAAGAAGTAAATCAGCTTGTTTGGTTTGAACAGCCATTAACTTTCTTTTTGCTAGCTCTTCGACTTGTCTACAAGGGCTATCATTAAGTGAAAGTAGACTCTCTATTTCTCTTAATGTGAATCCTAATTCTTGAGAACGTCTAATAAAACGAATCCTATTTACCGTTTCTATTGGATACTGCCTATAACCTTGCATAGGTTTAATAGGTTGTTTGATTAGTCCTTTACGCTCATAAAAACGGACGGTTTCTATATTGATTCCGATTTCTTTTACTAGTTTGCTGATGGTTCTAGACATTATTTCTCCTTGCTAAAAAGCAGCACAATGTTAAATACATTTTTCTAATTAAATGAACATATTACCAAGAAATAAGCGATAAATACTTGATAAGTATAATTAATTTTTTATAAATAGTTCTATTGTCTGCAACTATTCCATCGGCATCTCAAAGTAAAAATACTATTTATTCTTGCCTAGATAACCATGGATAATCACAAATAATAATCTTGCCAAATGCGCTACAATACGCTTGAATCACTATTCATTTAAATGACCTAATATTTGTTTTACTGACACGGATATCATCCCATCATGCTATCACCACAAGATCAATTAACTGAGCTAGTACGTACGCTTGAGACTCAGCAGCATGTCTTTACGACTGATCCTTTACTGGTGACTGAAAAACTACAGGTAGAAGACGGTAAGCCGATTCAAAAGTTGCATAGGCGGGCATCGCGTATCGACAGCAATGGCAATCTTGCACGGGTGCTGGGAAAAATCGATGGCCGCATCAAAGGCATCATGATAGTCATGAGCATCGTCTGGTGTGTGTCAGGATTTTTGGGTTTATTTACCTTATTGCAGACTAACGTTGTCAATTTCTTTTATGTGTTGGTTTGCCTGCTGGGTTTTCATACACTTATGCTTGGCGGCTGGCTAGTTATGACACTGATTAATCAAGGTCGCCAGTCGCCAAGTTGGTTTGCAAACTTTGTTAGTCCCAGCTATCTGATACGCGGTAAGGACGATGTCACTCAGGCGGCAGTCGACTTATATGAGCGTCAATTGCAGCATAGCGGCATGCGCTGGTATCTAGGTCGGTTTAGCCATCAATTGTGGCTGGCAACGTTGACGGGAATGATGTTTGCGATCATTTTTTTATTGATTGTGCGTCAGTATAGTTTTAGCTGGGAGTCGACGTTACTTTCTGATCAAGCACTGATTGGCTTAACCCAAGTTCTTGGCTGGCTACCAAGTATGGTCGGCTTCGATGTGCCGGATAACGCTGCTATTGTACAGAGCCGACTGGTAACAGATGCTATGCCACTATCTGTCGCGCGGCAATGGGCAAGCTTGTTAATTGGTAGCCTGATTATGTATGGTATCGTCCCGCGTGCGATCGCTTGGGCATTTTGTGCGCTGATGTTTCGCAGCAAAAAAATGCGCTTGGATATTAAACTGCCCTATTATCAAAAGATTCTGAACTTTTGGCAGCGTCAGGTGATAGATGCCGATGATTTCAATGAAGTACCAGCACCAGTAGCACCAAAGGCGAATGTTAGTGCTGGCAAGAAGCTGGTTGCATTACTTGAGTACCCATCAGAGCAGGATCATTGGTGGCAAGTAAGTCTTGTTAGTACTAATAATGATAGCGAGGTTGAAAAGTTCGGTATCGTTGATGACCGTGATGATATGGATCGCCTAACGACCTATTTAGATAAAAATCCAGTACAAGTATTGCTAGGTATTCATAGTCAGGCATTACCGGATCGTGGCACGCTGCGTAAGCTTGATCGCATTGCTACTCATGCAAAACATGGCCTTATCGTTCAATTATTAAATAATGACAGGAAAGATGGCGCCGATTTTAATGAGACATCGAAACCTGTTAAGGCTACTGATCCAAAATCGCCTCAGGCTATCCGTTATCAACAATGGCAGACGGCACTAGCTGCACGTAAGATTGGCTTGGTAGAGAGTCGTTCATAATGACGTGCTACTGGTATAAATTTTTCTTGCTTGCTGTGCCTGCGCAGACAGATGCTGCAAAAAATCCATACCAGCAGCCCTATCCTATATCATTTTTATATAAGACTGACTGTAGATGACGCAAGCGTTCATAAGCAATGCTGCTTTTATAAGGCGTCAAGCTTATATTAAAGAGTCAAGGATGACCATAATGGTAGATATGCGGTAGGATGTTATGGCAATGACAGATAATAGTAGTAACGGTCTAATAAGTTTAGGCAAGTACGGACAGACCTTAGATGGTTATAAAGAGACGCTCAATCAGAGTATTTTAGCCATCGCTCCTGAGTCGTGGCAGCCCCTACTGACCAGTATTTTACCAGCCCATTGGCAAGAATGGTTATTGCCGCTGATGGGTACGCCGTTTTTCTTATTGTTTTTGGCCGAGTGGTTTTATCAGTTCAAGCGCGGGCGCGGTGCTGCCTTTAACTGGCGACGTGCAATGACCAATTTTAGCTTAGGCAGCTCTTACTTGAGCTTTGAATTAATTGTCCAAGCTTTGATTGTATTGCCGATTTGCTTATGGTTATATCAATATCGTCTGTTTACTATCGAAGTGACGTGGTTGACAGCCATACCGATATTTATTGCCGTTGAGTTTTGTTATTACTGGTTTCATCGTAGCTCACATCGGGTCAATTGGTTTTGGTCAGCGCATGTGGTGCATCACTCCGATGATCAGATGAATCTATCTACTGCCATGCGTCAAAGCTTGCTGTACTCAGTGACTGGCTGGTGGTTATTCTTCGTCCCACTCATGCTATTGGGCGTGCATCCGGTATGGGTGTTTTTCTTCTACGCCCTTGATTTGATTTATCAGTTCTTTATTCATACCGAAACTGTGGGTAAGTTCCCAAAATGGGTTGAATACGTCTTTGATACCCCATCTAATCACCGCGCCCATCATGGCACCAATGGTGACTATATTGATCAAAACTATGGCGGGGTCATCATTATTTTTGATCGCTGGTTTGGCACTTATGTGGAAGAAGACGCCATTAATAATCCTGTCACTTATGGTGCCGTTGGCGAAGCCAGTCATGACCATATTTTTAGCTTAATATTTTCGGTGTTTTATCGTATGTGGCAACGCTTCTTCCGTACCAAAGGATTAAAGAACAAGCTTAAAGTATTGTTTCGTCCACCTAGTGCCGTTTAAAACTGACTGATTAGCAATAACATCGCTTATATAAACCATATAGGGCCGTTTGGTTACTATGGCATATAGATAAGGACGTATCTATATGAAAAATATTGATTTTTCATACAGTATTTGCCAAATCGCTAGAAACAAGGAGATTGAATATGAAAGATGATAAAAAAGTAACGCTAGAAGACTATCGAGGAATAATAAAAGATGGTGATATATTAGTGCATCTTACTCGAGATCAAAAAGCGATGATTTTAAAAACTTATGATTACGGATTAAATGAGCTAACTGAGATTGATGAGATGTTATTAAGTGCCGTTATCCGACAACTGAAAGCCGCAATCGACCAATAACATTTAATATAAGACCCTATCATGAATAATAACAATAATAATTCTGACAGTCAGCCGAAGAGCCTCTTTGCAGACAAGGCTTATGATGCATCCAATTCGTCTACCAAACCTATTGAGGGTAAGCCACCTATTGATATCAGTAAAGAGCAGAATGTGAGTAATACTGGTCAATCTATTACGGATAGTAGCCTAACCAATTCATCAATTTCATCAATATCACCAACTGAAGACGCTACCAAAACAACCAGTAAAACCACAATCGCCAGTGACGAGCCATTAAAATTGGCGGTCGTTGGTCATACCAATACCGGCAAGACCTCAGTATTGCGCACTCTACTGCGCGATGTTTATTTTGGCGAAGTAAAAAACGAAGCGGCTACTACCCGCCATGTTGAGCGTGCCCAGCTGACCGATAGTCAAACCGGTGAGGTATTAATCGCCTTATATGACACGCCCGGACTAGAAGATGCTTCCGGATTGATGGATTGGCTGGAAGATAACACCGCCAGTCGCCGAGATGGTATTGAGCGTTTACAGCAATTTTTGGCTGCCGACATTGCCTCTGGGGCTAATAATGCTGATGGCTTGGATGATTATGGATACAATGATTATAGCCAAGAAGCAAAGGTTATCCGCCAGCTACTGGCAAGTGATATGGCCATTTATGTGGTCGATGCGCGCGAGCCAGTATTGGGCAAGTATAAAGACGAATTGGCTATTTTGTCTTGGGCAGCTATTCCGGTCATGCCAGTATTTAATTTCACGGACAGCCAAGATGCCAATATTGACGAGTGGCAGACCATGCTGGCACGTCGTAACTTGCATATTTCAACCCGATTTGATTCGGTAGCTTTTGAGTTTTCAGATGAAATCCGACTGTGGCAAAACTTGGCAACCATGCTTACCCATGCAGAAATGCTCGAGCAGCTAATGCAACGCCGGACTGAAGACTGGGCACAGCTATATGACGAGGCCAATATTATTATTGCGGACTTTTTATTAAATGTTGCCGCTTTTGTCCGCGAGATTAGCGATGATGATGACCCTATGCCGGTATTACAGCAAATGCAAGAAGCGGTACGCCAAAGTGAGCGTGCTATGCAGCATAAGCTGTTAAATTCATATAAGTTTTATGATAATGCCGTAGCAGCAACCCCGCTTGAGTTACAGGCCTACCAGCAAGACCCTTTTGATCCTGAATTGCTTAAAAGTTATGGTATCCGTACGACTTCAGGCGCTGCTGCTGGCGCTTTATTGGGATTGGGGTTTGATGCAGCTGCATTAGGTACGACATTGGGATTGGGCGCTGCATTGGGCGGTATCGCTGGCGGGTTACTATCTAATACCAGTAGTATCGCTGATAAAATATCGGGGGTGAAGCGTTTATACATTGACCCTGCTACTTTAACCTTGCTGGCTACTCGCGCGATAGATTTATTAACAGCGCTGCGCCATCGCGGACATGCCGCTACTGATGCCACGCAAATGCTATATAGCGGTGACCAAGTTAGCGCTCAGCAGACCAGCGGCCATGACGATGAAAATCATATTGATGATGACGCTACTCTAATAACCCCGTGGCCGACCCATAAGCTACCAAGTGAGCTCAAAAAAGCGCGTGGCAAGCCGCAGTGGTCCTCATTGAGTAGTGGCAAGTCTGAGCAAGCACAAAGTTTGCGTACTGATGCGGCTTGGTCATTATCACGTAAACTTTAGTCACGTAGGCTAGAAGCACGCAAACTTGAATCAAGTAAGCGCGAAGGGTCATAAAACAACGTGTTGCTGCTAAATTAATAGCTTACTTTAACGACTTATTTAACATGTTAGGTTAATAATGCGCTTAACGCTTCAGTACCTCGTACATCCGTCTGCTGTAGATAGATCGGATATACAGGGTAATCAGTAAAGCTTCGCTCGATATCACCCATTAGTTTCTGCTGTCTATCGGCACGTTGTTGCCAGAACGGATCCTTTTGCGTCGGTATGATCAGCTGATTGACCACGATTGCCGCTGGTGTGAGCTTGGTTTCTTCTAATTGCTGAATGGCACGCTGGGTTTCTGCCAAAGGTAATACATCAGCAGTCATCACCTGTACAATTGCCGTTTGCGCGCGATCATGGAGTAGCTCCCCTGCCTGACGAAATAACTCTTTGCGTTTTTCTAATACTGATACTGCTTGCTCCCAGCGATCTGGCTTGTGCTTGGCAAATGGGTTTGGGACGTCTTTTTTATCATTGCTAGCTTTGGCCTTACCAGTATTGACATTAGTATCTAAGTGAGTAGCAACCGAACGCAATTTGGCCTGCCGCCGTTGCTGTGCCAACAGCCCATCTGTCCACGCGCCCATCATTTCAGGCAACACTAGTAAACGTAAAGTATGCCCTGTGGGTGCTGTATCAAAAATAATATGCTCATAACCCGCATCAGCTGCCGCCACTAAATGCTGACACATCGACTCTAACATTGCCGCTTCCTGTGCCCCTGGTGCTGATTTTGAGAGCCGCAGATGCTCACGAATTTTAGGCATCATATCAGGGTTGGTATAAGCCTTGATGGTGCGCTCGACTTGTACAAAGTGCGCATCAACGATGACGTCAGGATTCAACTCGATAGCATCAAGGTAAGGCGTAATAGCTGTTTTTTCATTACTTAGGCGCACGTTTAGCACATCGCCTAAACTATGTGCAGGATCGGTTGAGATGATCAGTGTCTTTTTGTGCTGGGCAGCATAATGGCTGGCAAGTGCCGCAGCGGTAGTGGTCTTACCTACCCCACCTTTACCACCAACAAATATAATGGGCTGCGAGGAAAGTTGTGTAACCAAAGAACGTAAAGGTTGTAGTGCCATATTTTATGTCTCAATTATTTTTTACTATTAACTACTAGTAAGATTAGCAACAACCAACATGATCAAAAGGGCATCTATCCATTCCCATACGGGTATGCCATTCATGAAAGTTCTCTAAGAACAACGGCTGTAACTCTAGCGTGTAAAAGCTGGCCGGATTATCGATTCCCAAGCTCTCAGCGAACATCAATAGCATAAAAAAGTCTTCTTCATCACGTGCCGCGCGTGCCATTGTTTGCCGATAAGGGGCATGATAGAACTCATTAAGACCCTCTACAAAACGTTGCCACCACGGTGCGCTATATTCACTGTCTTCTGCTGCTGTGCTAATGAAATTATTGACACTATCTAGAGTCTCATCTAATGATTTATTATGGTTTTTATTGTCCATATTTTTACCTAGTTTTGTCATTCAATCTTATCTTGAAGATTCAGTTATCATAAACAATCTTAATTTTTCATATATATCACTGTTTAAAATATATCACGTCTGCCTCAATGATATTTATTGTTTGCTTTTCTTTGATTTCCTGTGCATAAACAAGTTATTACTTGATAGCATAAAAAAACGCCAGCAATTGCCAGCGTCTTCTTTTAGTTTAACCATTAGTTTTAATGATTACTTCTAATAAATGGTCAGGTATTAATCTATATTTTTACCTTTATGCTCCGACCATTCACGGCGTAAAACAGACAAACTCTCAAAGGTGACCAATATAGTAGCAATCAGGATAATAATATCCATAGTAATAAGCAACCAATTGCCATCAACGTAGAAGGTTTTGAGCTGGATTAATAACGCAAACACCGTCATCACTAATAGGAATGATAAGGGCGCTAAGGTATACCAGACCGGCTTGCCTTTACGTAATAAAATAACAGTCACAATCATTAAGGTTAATGCCGCCATTAACTGGTTAGTAGTACCGAATAAAGGCCAGATAATCATACCACCTGCACCATCGACACCGCCGGCACCAAACGCTAATAGCAAACAGGTTCCTACTGCTAGGAGCGTAGCCACTACACCTTTAGTCAATATTGGAATGTTATAAAACTCACCAAATTCTTGGAAGATATAACGTTGCAAGCGCACCCCAGTATCCATAGTGGTACCCGCAAATAATGCTGCCATAACCGTTAGCATGGTTTGTGACAATACTATATCAATACCAACACCGGCATTCAATATCGCAGCGCCGCCGTCAATAAAGGCACCGATAGAGCCGTCGCCGAATTTTTGATAAACAGCCTCCCAATCACCAAGTGTTGCAAAACCTGCGGTCGCCGCAAGAATCGCACCTAACGCTAGCATACCTTCACCAAGCGCACCAAAGTAACCCACGAAACGCGCGTCTTCTTCTTTATCAATTTGCTTAGATGTTGTACCTGTTGCGACCAAACCATGGAAGCCTGAAATGGCCCCACAAGCAATGGTAACAAAGAGCAGTGGCATGATTGAGGGTGTGTCTATTGGTAAATTAGTATTAATCGCCGGTGCTACAATAGTAGGTGTTGAGATAAAAATGGCGGCATATAATAAAATCAAACCGACGAATAACTGCAAACCATTAATATAATCGCGTGGCTGCAGTAACATCCATACTGGCAATAATGAGGCAACTGCCGCATAGGCAAATAAAATGATAATCCAAATGGCATTATCAGGCAGACCAAAAACGGTCTCAGGGAAAGCGAATGGGAACATAGGACCAAGGTAAATAAGGCCATATAACGCACTCACCCCAATTATTGATACCCAAACTAAACTCATCTTATAGCGATAAATACACTGGCCGATGATAAAGGCAACAATTAACGCGCCCCACACTGGCAATACAGCTGATGGGGTTTTAATCATCATGTTGGCAATAGCCACGCCGAATACAGCATTGACCATGAGCAACAGTAAAAAGATAACCACCATCATTAAACTACGTACGCGCGTACCCATAACCGTCCCGGCAATGGAGCCAATGGACTGCCCTCGATTACGCATACTTGCCCATATGGCTGACATATCATGAACGCCTGCCATAAAAATTGTACCAAAGACTACCCAAATTACTGCGGGTAACCAGCCCCAAATGACAGCAATACCAGGACCAATAATTGGTGCGGCGCCCGCAACTGAGGTAAAGTGATGTCCCCACAATACGTATTTATTGGTAGGTACATAGTCTACCCCATCTTTCATGGTGTGTGCTGGCGTGGGGCGACTGTTATCCAATGCTAAAATTTTGGTTGCGATAAACTTTGAATAAAAAACATAACCGCAGAGCATCGCGGCGACGCCAAGTAACAACACAATGGCACTATTCATCTTATCTCTCCCTAGATAAAGCGAGGGTGGAAAATCACCACGTCCTCTTATCCTTATTTTTTATTCCATAGTAAGCGCTGGCAGGCAAGTCACATGATGACTATAGTCCTACCTATCTTTGAGCGACGCTCTATATAGTTGTTACTGTTGAATACAAGCTTTTGTCATAAGCGCTTGCGATTATGATAAATTAGAATACCAACTAGGAATTTACACTCGATGAGCATAAATAAAAAAAGTGAAGATTAAAAACAATAGACTTGCCTATGATCTGCATCTGTAAGAGTCGAGGCTTAGTCTATAGCAAGGTATTAATATTCTGTATTAAGTGTAGCCGATTTGACATAAAAAGTAACGTTTAATATACATCAGGCAACAACACAGGGCCAAAATTAAGATGATAAGATAGTTGGTAAAGGTTGTTTTGAATGAGCATCTAATGCTCACCAGCCTCTTAATCTATTCATAGATAAGTAAGCACAAAAATCAGGCAACTATTCAAGTTATTTTAACCGTTAGAATTTGGCTATAATAACGCGGCAAACAATAATTAATCAAATGTTAAAAACAAATTAATATCAAATAAAGAGACTTTAATGGCATACTATTTCGGATTTATACCTTCAGATAAACTCAATATCATGATTGATGAGGCGGAACGTACCATCGGCTCACAGGAGAAAACTGATTACTATCCTTACCGTAATGAGTTAACACAACAGATTGCTCGTGAGCTTACTGATAACTTGCTAGTAAGTCTGATAGAAGTGACTCCAAACCCTGAACGGCAAGCCTCTATGCGCAAGATTGTTGGGACCATTGAGCGTACCACTGAAACGTTACTTAATGTCCTTCTTGGTAAAGACACGAACGAAGATGTCATGCCCAGCTTTAATTTTTTAAAGAACCAGACAATGTTCATAGATAACCAAGGGTTACGCCGTGTGGGGTATAAGCTCCCTGAAAATTCTGCACAAACGATTACTGAAGGTTTGGCAGCAGTTACTCCGAATTCGGTTGACAAGGTCCAGTTCAGAACAGCGCTTGAAACCATGAATGAGGAAGCGCTTAACCACTTTATTAGCCGTTTTACTGAAACGCTTAAGCTTGGCATGATTAAACGCAAGTCTATTCCCATGGCCAAAGCGGCTATTGACAAAGGGTTGGGTATGGCACTTAATAAACTACTGCCGCAGCTCCCTGACGATGGTCTGAACCGTTTGGCCTCTTTTTATCGACCTTTTTTCGTAGAAATAACGGACTAATAAGGTATTGATCATAATATCAGGTTAATTTTGCCCTAAAAATCACGTGGCATTGGGAAAATTCACTAAAACTTGCTAAAATAAGCAGCACTTTTCATCGAAGGCACAACCAATGACCCAGATCAGCAACCAAGAAATCGAAAAAACTCTACGCAACTCAGAGTGCCTTATCAGTAGTATTGAAGTGGCGGCGGCTTATGAGCGTCTTGCTGCGCAGCTCAACCTACATTATGCTGGGCTAAACCCGATTGTCATGGTCGTTATGAACGGTGGGCTTATTCCAGCCGGTCAACTACTTACCCATCTTACGTTCTATCATCGCATGCATTATATTCATGCCTCACGCTATCGTGACAACAAAGGGACTAACGAGCTTGACTGGAAATTTAAGCCCGATGTGAATATTGAAGGCGAGCATGTGTTACTGATTGACGATATCTTTGATGAAGGTATCACCTTAAAGGTCATCGTCGAAGAACTAAGTAAAGAAAAACCTGTCTCTATTGAGTCTTGTGTATTACTGAATAAACAACATGATCGTAAAGTAGAAGGATTTGATGTTGATTTTGTAGGTATTGATGTGGCTGACCGTTATGTTTATGGCTGCGGTATGGACTTTCATGGTTACTTGCGTCATCTACCCGGCATCTATGCTATTAAAGAAGACAAAGTATAATTTTACCACTCTTTTTTTTGATCGTATTCTCATATAAAAAAGGCATCCAATAAGGATGCTTTTTTTATGGCTTAATCTTTTGGTATCAAAGCTAATGGTTGCTCTCATTTTTAAAGACAGTAATAACAAGCAAGTCTGGTGCTCCATCAAACGGATAAGGTTGATTGCTTGTATTATAGTCAGTTAAGAATAAAATAAGCACAGATATGATAACGTGCTACTGGTACAAATTTTACTCGCTTGCTGTGTGGCTGCGCCACTCCAGAGGCTTCGAAAAATTTATTCTAGTAGCACTGTATTCTTTCTAAAGTGAATCTGCTATAGCGTCTTTTTCCCAAAAGGTGACGAATTGCCCTACCCTTTGATAGGAGTTCGTTTTGCGCTGATAGATATTACTGATGATATTTCATTCAAAACTTGCAAACTGTAGCCCTAGCCCCGTTTGGCGTACCGTTGGTGTGGACAGCGCTTGTGTAAAAGCAGAAGCGGTACTAAATATCGATACCTGTTTTTTGGCACGAGTTACCGCAGTATAAATAAGCTCCTGGCTAAGCAGTCGTCCGTTGTGATCATCGAAGGCAATTGCCACATGTTCAAACTCTGACCCTTGCGACTTATGAATAGTCATCGCATAGGCAGTCGCAATCATCTCGTCATTCAGCATATTGGTGTTCATACCTTGCGATTTATTTTCAAAAAATACTTGCAAGCGTCCTTGCTCTGTTTGCAGACAAATACCAATATCGCCATTAAATAACCCCAGCTCATAATTATTTTGCAAAACCATCACTGGGCGGCCGTGATACCAAGGGGATTTGGACAGTGGCAGCTTTAGCTGGCTTCGGTGTTGTTCGCTTAGGTAGCGGTTGATGTTGTGATCACCGCAGTGGCCATGATGTCCTGCAGTAAGTATTCTAAATTGATTAAATAAAACTATTAGCCCGTTAAAGTGATTAGTATATTCATTAGTTGGCACGAATTTTGTATCTCTTATTTTTGCTAATATTTTTTTAGTTTGATTTATATAATTAGAGTAGTTATTTGCGAGGTTTTTTAAAAACTTATAATTGCTTAGGCTATTTAGTATTGTACTAGGGAGGTTATTGTCTGTATTCTCAGTTACTGTTCTCGTCAAATGATAAAAGTTTAGGGCGTCATCTTCATGTAATAGCTGCCAGACCGCTGTCATATTTTGATCCGCAGACTGGTGTCTGTCTGCTTGGTTAATCAGCCGTGCCAGCTTACCAATGCCAGAGTCCTCACTGAAACGCCGACTCATCTCAAGACGTTGATGAACGTCCTGTAGCGCAGGTATTCGGCATAGATCAGCGAGTACTGCACCAGCATCGACTGCTGCTAGCTGATTGGCATCACCTAATAGAATAAGCCGTGCATTGGGTTTTATCGCGCTGACCAAATAATTGGCCAACTCTACTCCGAGCATAGAAGCTTCATCAACAATGATGATGTCTTCACTGAGCGGATTGTCAGCATGATAGCGAGGCCGATCGCCCTGCCCGATACCAAGCAGGCGATGGATAGTCTTCGCCTCTGGCAATTGTATAGACACGCCCGCCTGTTGTATCGCGTCCTGTAACGACTCTTGCATGCGCTGCGCAGCCTTACCCGTTGGCGCAGATAGAGCTAGATTGGCGCTTGCAGCCTGCTCTATTTCTTCTTTCCCTGCCTCTACTTCTCCAAGTTGTGCCTGCTGCAAGGCAATAACCAACTGGGCAACCGTAAAGGTTTTCCCAGTACCCGGACCACCAGTGATGATACTAAAGGCGGATTGGTTTGCCATATGAATAGCATCTTGTTGCTCAGTGTTTAGAAGTGGATTGAGTGTTATCGGTAACTTACTCACCTTCTGTGCTTTGATACGAATAATGTGCTTAGCAAGCGCATACTCAGCCTGCCATGTACGGTGTAGCCATAAGGTCATCGTAATATTATTTTCATTCAGACTTTGCTCTGAGTGAAAAACAATTGGTTTGCTGGCATTATTTTGACTGCTATCGTTGTTGAACAGAGGTTGATCACCTAGTATGCTTTGGAAATTACTTAGGCTATTTTCTTTAGGGCTAGACGTTTTTACCGTCTGCTGTAAATAGCGGTAAAGTTGACTGCACGCGCTATACCGCTGCTCTAGTATCAGCTTTTCGTATTCGGGCAATGTGGATTGGCGCATTGCGGTACCCCATAACGCCGTATGCGCCATGAGCTCAATGCCAGTCACAGCCTCCAATCTGCCTTCTAATGCTATGAATAATGGTTGCAGCAACGGTTGTAATAATTGCTGTTGCCAATTAGCGAGTTTAGAATCACTGTCTTGTATAGGAGTACTAGGGTGGTTATCATCGAGCACCAATACGGTATGCCCCTCCTCTAAGCGCTGTACCAGCACCTCAAATATCGCTTCAAATAACCAGTCTTGCCGCACACTATCTTCATTATGCACAGCGTCAGATTCTAGTTGGGCCTGATATGCCAGCTGTGTCTGCTTGCGGCGCTGTAATAGATACCGGCTGATTGTAGTAGCCCAACTACTGCCAACATCGCCATTAGTGTTGCCTTGATGGCTACTTTGTTGATTACCTGCCAGCACTGCTTGAGGCTGCGTTGGACTTTTTGCGGGCTTACTGCGCTCGTGACTTACTGTTTGCACGGTATCTTGTGTGGTATCACTCTTATTATTCATCATTTATCCATTTATTTTTTGGCTGTATTGATTATGGAATTTAGCTATCAAATCATCACGTTTTACTTGATCTATTAGGCTAGGGACTGGGGATACCAAACATCTCGTCCAACGCTTGTACCAGCTCAAAGGGGATCTGCCATTGAATACGTCCATAATTGTGCGTGCCTTGAGCGCTGATACCGCGCAAGAATACATACTCTACTGCGCCCAGATATTGTGTCTCATTGCCTTCATAGTCAGATAAGCGCAGACGTAAAAAACGATGTAGGGCAACTTGATAGATAGCGGCTTGTAGCCAGTAACCTGCTTTATTCATTGCGGCCGCTAGATTGTCATTGTTGTAGCTACTTAGGCTATTTCCTAAATAATTACTCTTATAATCTACCACATAGTACTTGCCACCATATTCATAGACCAAATCAATCTCGCCGCGCAGATAACGATACACGTAATCAGAATACTGTGCGGTCAGTTGGATATGCTTTCCAGGTTCATCAGGCAAATATTGCGTAAAAACGTCATTGATACGCTCAGGGGTAAACCTTTCTGACAGGCCCATATTAAAGCCCAACTCAGCCATACGCTGTTTGACTGGTATTGCTTGTAACGATTGACCGGATGCCAGTAACGGCGCACTCAGAACATCGGCTATCCACCCTATCAACTCATCATGGGCGGCGGCCAACGGGATAACATCTGTTATCGCATCAGGAGTGCTATTAGAGTCAGAGAGCTCAAGGCTTTTTGTCGAAGGCATCGTTTTGCCTTTCTGTAAGCGCTGTTGGTAAGTGGCACTGGCATAACTGAGAGGCAGCTGATACTGACGAAGGCTTTGGTCAATAATGTCGGACCATTTTGTCGTATTGTTAAAATCTATTCTCTCAAAAATTTGATGCAAAAACGTACCCGCATTAGCGCCTTTTACAAAGCGAAATCGGATATTCTCTGCTGTGATATTATCGTCTTGGTAGCCGCTAGGTGGCCTATCCTCCAATAATGCCATGCTGTCAGCCAAGTCCAGCTCATCCTCTACCCCATCATCAAAAATAGCCAACGCCTTACTTTGCTCGCTGAGTTGTCGTGATAAAGCGGTAAAACTGGTCTTTGCCCACCCTTTAAAATAATCGTCTTTCAATTGCGCATAGGCATTGTTGTAATCAATACGTGGCATAGAATTAGAGTTAGAGTCAGATTCAGCACTATTAACACTCTTAGTCTGCTTATTCGCCTGTAAGATAACCTCAGCGTCTGTCTCAACAGTGCTGTATTCCAGCCAGCCAATATTGTCTTGCAGTCGTTCTGGCAGTACAAATCGATGATCCTGACAGCTCAACCATTGTAAACCAGGCTTACGTTCGGCATCGGTTTTATTATGGCTATCCTTAAGTACTATATACAGCTGCTCACTGGCACGGGTAAACGCCACGTAGCCGAGTCGTCTTAACTCTTCATAATTTTCGGTGGTTTCAAATTTCGCATAGTAATCTGTTGGGGTCTCGCCTTTAGCAGACTTACTATGCGGCTTGCCTTTACTCGCGGACAGACGGCGCTCTGTTTTGCTGTCTGCAATATCATGATCATATAAAAACAAGTTATGCTTGCCACGGCCTCCCGCTTTGGGGCTTGCCCCATCCATACCCACGACATAGACGACTGGAAACTCTAAGCCTTTGGACTTATGAATGGTCATCAATTGCACGCCCGACTCAGTTGGTAAGGGCTGCTGCTTCGCCCATTCTGGCGTGTGCTTACTACTCATACTTTTCTTGTACCATGCCAGCAGCTCATGCTCCCCAATGTGCATACCATGCTGCGCTAAGATGTCTAATAGGTGGCGCAAATCCATCAAATAACGAGCACCATCTTCTAAGTCAGCAAGGCCGACCCAAATGCTTTGCTTGGCTGTCCGCTTGGTCTTTTGCTTAGCCAGACTATATTCAGCCATAGGATTACGACCAAACAGATAATGTAGTGCTGATAAAATACCGTTATGTTGCCAATGCGTAGCAGCGGTCTTTAGATAGGTTTGGAAGTCTTGATAGCGCTGTTTAAGCGCCGTGTCCTCAATATCTGAATCCTCTTGTTCTGTATGGTCATTATCCGTACTTAGCATCAGCGCTTGTACATCATTGAGACTCAACTGGTAAAAATGGCTGGTCAACACTCGGTTGATAATATCGCGGCGGTGTGGACGTAGCATCGCTTCTAATAAGGCAGCCAAATCAGCGGCGATAGGCGTGTCAAACACATTGTTCTCTGCGGTCTCAAGCGTGGGTACACCAAGTTTGCTCAGCATATCTTCGACTTGTTTTAGCTCATGCTTACGTCGTCCCAATACACCAATGTCACTCGGCTTAAGCGCACGACCCTCTATGGTTTGCCCACTTGCCAGCAATGCTGCAATATGCAACGCTGTCAGCTCGCAAGCATTATATTTTGCGGCTTTATCATGAGGCAGATGAATAACGCTGACTGGACTGTTCGGCAAAATATTAGCCGTTTCTGTTAAAACAGTCCCTTGGACGGTTGCCGCTGGTAACCTTGTCTCTTGTTTAATCGCTGACTGCTGCCATGACACATGAATATCGGTCTTTGCCGCGGTGATATGCTGATAATAGATGTCCTTACCCAATTGTGCTAACTGATCAGCGCTTTGCGACCCTGAGTTTTCGTCGTCGCCAGTTGGTACTTTTGGTCTGCCAAACCAGTGATTTAACGCCACAATCAGTTGCTTGTTTGAGCGCCTATTAACATCGAGGGTCATCATATTCTTATCATCAAACAGCGATTTCATAGCGTTATAGTTGGCCACATCCCCACCACGAAAGCCGTAAATGGCTTGCTTTGGATCCCCTACCAACAATAAAAAGCCACGATTGGTATTTTTAGCGTTGGCTTTTTCAGTGTTAGTATTTTTGGCTTCTTTAAGGTAGATACGCTCAATCATACGTGCTTGTTCGCCATTGATATCTTGCGATTCATCAATCAGTGCCACTGGATAATGATGCCGGATATAACGTGCCAGCCGCTCGCCTTGTTTACCTGATAGCGCTTGGTTTAAGCGTACCATTTGTAGTGCAAAAGTGGTCTCACGCCTTGCTTCTAATATCGATGGAAGTTTTTGCCGTACTTTAATGGCAATGTCACGATTCAGCTTCTCAATCAAGGCATCAAGATAAAGGGTTATTTGCTCCGCATAGTCATACAGAGCTTTTAGTGCTTGTACGCTCTCAAGGTGAATAAAGGCTAAACGTTCCGCTTCTTTATTTTTATTAAAACCTTTACCTCCATCTTCTTTACTTAAAAAGGCATAAGGCAACGACTCATAAAATTTTTGCGCCTCGCCATCTAAATGTGCAAAAAATTCCGTGTCATACTGAGCGACGGTAGCCTGAATATTGATAATCGTCTCAGCTTTTGTACCCAGACTGGCATTACCAGTAAATCCTTGCGCCTTACGATAGTCTTTATCAAAATACGGTGTGATATCTGTTAAATCACAACTTTTAAAATAAGTTAACGCCTGTTGATAAGCATTAAAGTCAATCGCTTCGCCCAGCTCAACTGCCTCAATAGGCGTTGAGATAAACTGGAGTGACTTTTGTGCGACAGACAGATGATCGGCAGGAGCAGTCAAGCGCTTGGTGTGTTGTAGTAGCGCATATATCTCTGGCTGCTGATAATATAGGTGGCTGTGATGCGCGCGTACAGCATCGTGAATGATACTCTCTATCACGATTTGCTCATGATCGCTGATTTGCATGCCTTGCTGGTGTCCAGTCTCGGCACTATACTCAGACAGCCACTTTTGTGACAGACTGTCTAGCGTGCCCACAAACAGCTTATCTAGCGTGGTGAGCACTAAAGCACAGCGTCTGATAGCATCAGCTAATGGATAGTCCTCAGTGTGGTCTAATAGATACCCTAGCAAATAGCTATTGATGGGATCGTCCATAAGGTCTTTATTACCTGCCAGCTTCGCCTGTGATTCTAGCCATTGTTGGCGTTCTTGCATCTGCTCCGGACTTATCTTTTTGGACGCTTCATATTTTTTAGCCGACTTATCTTTTTCATTACTATCAGTGGTTTTGTCGTTGGATTTTTTTGGGCTGTTACTTACCAGCTGGGGGTAGAGAATACGATGAGTGGCAGTATTGGCTTGTAGCTTATTAAGCCACTGTAATAACTGATAAAAATCAACCAATCGCGCATGAATACGCTCTCGCATCTCAGCCGCCGCCGCGCGAGTAAATGTCGTGGCAATAATGTGCTCAGGCGCACGTTTCGCCTCAATCAATAAGCGCAGTACAATACCAGTCAGTGTCCATGTTTTACCTGTACCAGCCGATGCCTCTATTAAATACTTACCCGTTAACGGCACCCGTATCGCAGGAGGCTGTTGCGTACTATCAACGGCATCAACCGATGAAATTTCAGCTGTATTATTAGTATTACTGCTATCGTTATTATGCTGATCCATAAACTTATCCATAAACTTATCTATAAATGGCGCTTGCTAATGATGTTAATTATTAAAATAGTTATTTATTAAAACGCTTGGCCTTATAACGGCATCAAGGCGTCATTCATGGTACCAAATAAAGGCTGAGCCAATACTGGCAAGGCATCCATCAACTTGGTAAAGACATCTTGTTTGTACAGGATATATTGCCACAGCTCATGTTGCGAGCAAGTGTCATAGGTCACATCGCTGTTGTAGCCTGACCACAACCAGCTGTCAAAATCACTGCGTTTGGGCTGATAGCTGGACTGATCGTTGGCATCTTTATTCTTAGGATCATTTACTTTATCAAGGTAAGTCATGGCATGAACAGGCAATACTGTCATTGGGGTATGACCTGCAAGTTGCGCAAATCTGACCCACTTAAGCAGCTCAGCTAAAGCATCTTCATAAACGATAGGCGTGAGCACAAAAGTGGTTTTACCTTTATATTTGCTATGCTCATCACTACCCTTATTAAAGCGCCAGATACTTCTGCCATCATTAGCAGCCACTTGCGCCTCAGTGGTACGCCGCGCCACTTGCCAATAGACGTGCGCCAACCAAAAGCGTAATAAATACTGGGTGCGGGCACTATTGGGCAAGATGTTTAGCCACAGCTGAGGGGAAGATGACTCATCTGAATCATCCTTATCTACTAACGGTATGGTACCTTTAATCTGCAGTTGACCATGAGCATTGATATTAGGAGCATGAACGGTGGTCATAGTCTCAGCACATGGCGTCAATAACATGCGGGCGCTGTTTTTGTTGTCATTACTGTTGGTATCGTTGGCATCAATACCCAGACCAGACAACTGATCGGCAAACTCTTGGCACTGCTGGGTGAGTTTAAGCTGTTGATACGCTAGGGTTGATTGACGTGCCACACCTGCTGGCATGACAGGATCATACAAAAGACCATTCAGAGATTCAGCAATTTGATTGCTGGCGCCTTGCTCAATAATTTCGCCCTCGTCAGTAGCATTCGCTTTAGAATTATTTTTAGCATTGGTTTGTAATTGGCTAAGGAGCTGGTCATTTACGGTGTAAGCATCTAAGCCTGATAAAGATAAAGGCTCTTGATGCGCGGTATCCTCCTCAGGTAAGACGATATGCACTTGTTGTTCTCTTAAAAAATACTTCGCGGGGTGACGCACTTGGTAATATAAAGACTGCATATCAACTTGGACAATATCAAAATGCTCACCAGTCTCATCGGTTGATACGATACGCTGGGCGACGTCAGCATAGTCTTCTTTATTAGGTAAATTGACTTTGATTGGCTGTGAGCCATTAGAGCTGTCTTGAGCTTGCAACCGCTCAAACACATCCTGCCATACTCTCGCTGGCGCATGAGTGCTCTGCTGGTAGGTCTTTTCACGTTGCATGGCGCTCGCTAATAAGTGCATCAGCGCTTGTCCCTCATCTTGCGTCGCAGGCATATTTAAGCTCTCAGGCTGAAAAAACACCTCTGTCGCAAACGGTAACGCAGGATGGCGAGTAATCAGCCACTGCTCGATAAGCTTGGGCAGATAACGCTGTACTTGCGCAGCCAAGGCGTCGCTACTATCGCTGTTGGTGTTGGTGTTCTCGATATCACTATTATCATGATGTAGTGATTTTTGCGCATTTTTAAGTGGGTCCCATTGCCATTGCACCTCGCCTTGTAAAAACTGCAATAATTCACTTACTGGATTAGCGGGCAGATGCTCATGTGTATCAGTTAAGCGCTGACCATTATAAAAAATCCAGCAAGAGTCACGCGCACACAGTAGCGCATCTAAAAACGCCCCATTATCATCGTCTTCGCTAAACCTATCACCACGGCGTGCCAGCCCCGATTTCATTAAGTCATAACGGTTATCGCGGTCCCGATTGGGGAACTCGGACAAGTCCATATTGAGCATGACAACCAAACCAAACGGCACGTTACGCAGCGCCCCAAAGCGTCCGAAGGTAATCACCCCAGCCGGCTCCGCACTGACTTGTTGGCTCTCAAGCTCATCTTCAATACTATCCAGCATAAAGCTGAGCTTGAGCGGCAAGGTACTGACTTGTGACAGTCTGGCCTCGACCTGTGCTGCTGTTAGCGTATCACTCGATGTCACATGGGCCTGAACGCCACTGTCCGCATGATAGCGCTGATAATGGCGATTGGCACGCAAGCTACTCTTAAAGCCATTCATCGCATTAAAAATAGCGCGCATTGGGCGGGTTTGATCAAGCACACCAAAATAAGGATGAATAATATGACGTTCAATATTGTTTAACCAATCCTCAGCATTATGACGTGCTTGGTATTCATAACGACAACCGTTAAGCCCAGCATGAACACGGCATAATGCTTCGATAATCGGTGCATCTGCCAAGCTAATTGCCGAGAGCGGTACTGTTTTTTCAGCCAAAGTATTATTCTGCCAGTGATCAGGATACAGACAATCACTGATCTTAGCTTCGGGCATCACCAGTCCTAACGCCAACTGGTCTAGGGCATAAGTGAAGCTAAAACGGTAATCGTAATCTTGCGTATCAAGTGTCTGCTGCAGGTGAGCCTCATCGAATCCGCGCACAAATCCTGCCTGCTGGAGCAATTCGCAAGCACGGCTCATCTGCTCATGGGTCACCCCAAGGCTTTCGTACAGTGGCGGCAACATCAGCCAGTCCAGCACTTCAGCGGCCTCAAATCGGGCGCTATCACTACCCAGCAGTCCATAAAAACCACGTATCGCCCCCCACAATTGCTGGATAGACTTATCAACCACCCCTGTTACCTTAGCCGGTAACGTCAAGCCATCCTGTCCTTCTCCATTGACGAATACCGAATTAATCAGCTCGTGATGACGGTCAACATCAGGTAACAGTACTACGATATCGGACAAATGACGCGGTCTGCCTTTATCGTTTGACTCGTTAAGCCAACGTCCGATCATACCGCGCAGTACTTCAAGCTGACGTTGTAGGTTATGGCAGGAATGGATGCTTAGGCTATTATCATATTGCGATAATTGCCATTCACGCGTCTGCTGGTTATGCTTACTTTTTAAAGTAGCATCGTCGTATCGGTCATCATTATTACTATTTTTATTGCTTAGGTTATTTTTATCATCACCTTCTTCTGAATCCAACTGCATCTGTGTACTTAGAGCCGCACTCAGGCGTCCAGCGGTCGTTTGTTGGGTGGCACTTTCATCCAGCATTAATACATCTTGCTGCAAATGGGTGAGTAAACTCAACGGGCGATCGGTCTCTGTAATGGCCTGTGACGCTATTTGTTCTGCATCACTCATATCAAATTTGTCTTGCCAAACCAGCTTAAAATCCTTTGTACTTTCATTACCAGATAGGCTTGCCAGCATCGCAAAAGTTTCACGTGATTGCTTACCCAAACGCGACAGCAATGTATGCCCATAATCTCGTAAAAACACGCTTTCAGGATTAATCACTTGCTGACGCTGTAGCCATTGTTTGTCAACGATATCTGCCCAAAATAACTGGGAAGGATTGTAATGCAGCAAAGTAATATCGATATATTTAGACAGTCGTTGCAAAAAATTCAGCTCGTTTTGGGGCAGCTGCTGAATGGTGAAAATATGCAATTGCTTGGGCAGTATCGCTTTGATATCGACGCCAGTCTCTGTTTTATCTGCCGACATAATCTGCCAAAATCTTGTCTCAATGGCAGCTCGGTGCTCATAGACGGACGCAAACAGCAGACGCCATAAATGACGCTGCGCGGCTTCAAGCTCCGTATAATGCGCGACCAGCCATTCAGGAGTGGCCGTGGCATACTTATCAAAGGTCATGCTCAGCTCGTCTTTTTCGGTCACCAACGCTTCCACATCGACAGCGTTATTATTCGACCACAGTGTTAGCCAATCCTCACGGTGGGTCAGATAACGGCTAAACACCCGCGAAAAGTCAGTGGCCAATGACCACAGGCGTACGTCTTGCTGGGTGCGATCTGCCTCTTCATCTAATAATGCTGATAGCAATGGATACAGTGGATGACTGTCATTCGACATAATGTCAGCTTGATAGTAGGTGAAATAACCAAACAGCCGCCATTGCATCACCGAGCCGGTTAGTACAGCTACCTCAGGTACGGTAATAACCTCTTGCTCACGTTGCGCGCTCTCAAGCCATGAATTATATTCTGCCAAGACTTTTTGCATCAATGTCCACTGATACTGTCCCCAAAACTTAGTGGTGACTAAAGTGCTAATGCCCGCTTGACTGGCAATAGATTTATCGAGCCAATCGCCTAATACCATAGAGGGCACAATGACAATAAACTCTTCAAAGATAGGCTGATTTTTAGCTTGATAAGCAGTCAGCAACTGCTCAACCAAGCGTTCGGTACGGTGCGACTGAATAATCGTAAACATAGACAATAATCTGATTGGAATAAGAAAGTGAGATAGATAACAGTGCAACTTGTGATGGGGCCATTAACAACTGTCATTATTAAGGAGTTTTGTTAGAAAAGCTGATAAAAATTAATGATATGCGCGGCATACAAATAGAACCACAGACAACAAGCATCAAACTATATTTAGCGGTCGTTCCTGTACACTATTTCTGCTAAGATAGCGACCGTAAATACGGTAACAATAGCGGCAACTAAAGATAAATACCGATAAAAACTGCAAGGTCATTACTGATTAGTGTGCCACCTATTGTTATGGTTTACCAGTATATAAGCTGGGAGTATAATACCTTACGACAGTTAGTGTCGCATAGTCATTTAGGATTCATCACTACTATAGTAATGACGCATCTATATGCCCATTCAACGCTTTTGACAACGAGATAATTTAATACTATGCCTTTGCGTCCCATCGATGCCATTTTTGTTCACCCTGAACGACGTCTCTATGTCGTATATTATCGTGGGGAGTTGTGGCAATTACCGCGTATGAAAATTGATGATACCTCATGGCAACGTCGGCGGCCTTATGATGGGGCGATGAATGCGCTTTATCTCAGTAGCCATCAAGCGATCAATGACCCTGTATTAGCACAAAAATTACGAACATTGAATCTACCTCGTGCGCTACGCGGTTGCGCCCTACTGCGCTTTGAGGCATGGTGGGAAACACATGGTTTTAAATGGCTAGAAGATCATCTGACTACAGGTCAGTCACCATTAGCCGCGCATGCAAAAACCGCTGGCAAGCAGTCTACGTCTAGTCCAAGTCACAAACCTGACCAACCTAATAGCGCTACTAATACTAATACTAATACTAATACTAATACTAATACTAATACTAATACTGCCAATCATACCAGTAGCGACCAAACGACCGCTCAAGTCCCATCAACAGATATCTTTGCCGATATGCTGGCAGACTTAGCGGATGAAGTGATGCATCATCACCTTTAAGCCAAATAAAACGTCACAATCATTCAAGTTTTCGATTACACTGTTTTCGATTAAACTGATTAAAAAACGAGCCGTTAACTATGAAAGACTACAAGCTGCTATTGGTTGGGCTGCTCTTACTGCTGCTGATTATTCTTATTGGTATCTTTGCCTGGCTATGGAGCAGCAATCGAAAAAATATCGACCCTCTGCCTATCGTAGTAAATGAGGGCGCGAATGGTCAGTCGTCTATCGACACTTCAGAAGAACCAAATACGAGTGCCAATAACGTTTTATACTTGCAAGCCGAAGACAAGCTACAAATGCCTTTAGATAATGTCATTATAAACTTTGAACAGCGCTATCCAAGTGTGCAGGTCCTAGCCCGCTACGTACCCACCAAAACGCTACTTACCTTGCCGGATACCAATATCTCTGGTAATGACCCTTCACCCTTTATGGTCAATATTGATCTCATTATTGCTAATGATAGTTTCACCCAAACTAGACTATTACCCCTACAATCTTTAATTAATGACGCTCAAACTAAATTTAATCAAAATAAGGTCAATGCCAACGGTATGGTGCAAGATGACACTGCTAATAACGAAACTCGCACCTTAGCTTCATTTAGCTATGCGCTAAAAGGGTCGCAAGTAGTTGAGGGCGTTATCTTGACCGATAACCCTATTGCTATTAGCTTTCGTAATTTTTTGCTCTCGAGTGTTGGGCAGGACATACTAAAAAATTACGACTATGACAATATTGATGGTTATAAGAATAGCATGGACGACTTATTCAGCCCCACGTCACGTGCAAAATCAGCGACAGGCGAAAGTTCAGTAAACGTTGCTGATGCTCTCAGTAATGGTAAATAACGTCTACTGCCTTTATTGATTGCTTTTTTAAGCGTTTTTTTTTACAATGGCATTCCTTAACGCGCCTATAGCTCAACAGGATAGAGCAGTTGCCTCCTAAGCGATCGATCCGAGTTCGAGTCTTGGTGGGCGCACCAACTATTGTATTTAGACATCACCTCGCATTACCTCAATCCCTTTAAACTCATACCATACCTAGTTATTAGTCTTTATTAAACACTTGTCATTACCTACTAGCACCTCTACAATGTTGTTAAATGAGTTGTTAAATAATATGCAACGTCATTTTTTGTTGTTAATTATGCAGTGAGGTTGTTGTTAAACCTCTCGACACCTTGAGGTATAAGCCATGACAAGAAAAAAAGACTACCGATTAACTGACGCTGGCGTGAAAGCAATTGCCAAACAGTCCACAACCACCAAAGTCACCCGCCACGGTGATGGTAACAATCTATATCTTATACAACACCCGAATGGCTCATTGTTTTGGCAAATGACCTATCGCTATCAATCTGACAAAGATCTCAAGCCTAAACAAAAAACCTATCAAATAGGAATCTACAAGCCGGCTAAACAATCCATTGACTCCGCATTCAAACCAGAAGTATCACTAAAAGAAGCAAGGCTAGCACGTGATAAAGCTCAAGCGCTACTAAGTGATGGTATTGATCCTACAGAACACAAAAGTAATGAAAAGAATAATTTTGAGCAAAAAGACTTATTTAGAGTCATCGCTAAGAGTTATATTAACGAAAGATCTAGCACTACACCCAAGAATGTTCAAAAACTACATAACTATTTAGATAAGCATATTGCGCCGCATATAGGCGACTACCCTATCGCCTCCATCACGGCTCAAGACGTCATCAAAACTGGATTAGCAATCCAAACCTATTTTGAAGAGCGGGGGAAGTGGACAACTGATACTTCGCACAAATGTATCGCCCTCATTAGTTCAGTTTTTGAGTATGCTATCAATACACTAGGGTACGATATCATCAACATCGCTTATGGTCGCAGCAAAGCATTAAGACCTCATAAGCCTGAGCGTATGAAAGCGATCGAGCAACATCAATTCCCTGAGCTACTACGCAATATTGATCAATACGGTGCAGATAATCCAAACGCGCACCAACAGACTATCGCAGGCATGCAGCTGATGACGCTATGTTTCGTCAGAACGAAAGAGCTAAGGTTTTTTGAGTGGTCAGAGATTGATTATCATAAAAATGTGTGGCGTATCCCAGCACATAAAATGAAAATGCGCCAAGATCACATCATTCCCTTGTCACCGCAGGCAATGGCCATTATCGAGCGTATGCGGCCTTTGACGGAAAAGACAGGTTATGTCTTTTACAACTTTGAGCGTAGTAAACCTTATAGCGATGTTTGGTTTAATCAGGCCTTAAAACGTATGGGTTACACAGGTGACCCCTATCCTAAAATGACTGGCCATGGTTTCAGGCAGCTTGCCAGCACAGGACTGTATGAGTTGCAATTTAGTCAAAATCTTATAGAAATACAGTTGGCTCATCTTGAGCAGTCCAGTGTTAAAAAGCGCTATGATTTGTCTGCACATCTAGCAGAACGACAAATGATGATGATGCAATGGGCAAATCATCTAGATGACCTTCGAGCCGGTACTGCTGTTAGTTTTGACTTACTGACACCAGATGAAATCAAAAAAGAGATGGATATTCGTAATGAGCAGGCTACTGATATAGCTTTACATGATAAAGATATATTGATAAAGAGTTTACGGGCACAAGGCGTATCGGCTGATTTACTATAGTCAATCCACAATAAAACTAGTACAACCCATATCATGAAACAGTTTAGGTAGATTATTCTCCATCCAGCCTTGGCGTAGAAATTTAGCTTGTGCCCATTTTTTCTCAATAGGGTTTAAATCA